>ERZ795031.178-NODE-178-length-82770-cov-45.429789_pt1 | contig 82770 bp, 61 predicted proteins | sample MGYA00375123_ERZ795031 | MGnify/ENA primary metagenome ERZ795031 (study PRJEB30166, sample SAMN05720159) | activated sludge metagenome | isolation source: anaerobic digester from wastewater treatment plant | place: USA | collected 2015-04-21 ...
TGCTTAAAAGATTGGGGGATTCAAGACGAATACCGGGGAAACTGGGAAGGAACAAGAGAATATACGAACATAATCATCAATCACCCGGATGGCTGGTCAAAGCTCCCCAGCCTCCATCCAAAGCAAGGTTTTTTGGGTGATTTTCTGACGTGCATGCAGTTGATTACCCGGGAATTTGGAGCGTCTACACCAGTATTGCCAACGATCTTCAGCCCACTAGCACAGGCAAAACACCTGGTTGGAAATCAGTCCCTCCTGGTTCATTTGAGAAAATACCCGCAGGAAGTTCACTCGGGTTTACAAATAATTACAGAAAACCTCCTGGCATTTTTAGACTCGATGAGCCACCTGGAAATTGCGGGCATATTTTATGCCATACAACATGCAAGCTTTAACCTGTTATCTGCTGATGAGTATCGGGAATTTGGCGAACATTATGATCTGCAAGTCTTGAATTTTGTCAAAAATCGCTGGTTAAATTTATGTCATATCCATGGCGATAACATCATGTTTGACCAAATCGCCAAATATCCGGTACAGATTTTAAACTGGCACGACCGTCAAACAACTCCCTCCCTGTGTGAAGCAGCCAATCAGTTTAATGGTATTTTATGTGGAGGCTTGCAACAATGGAACTCCATGGCAGTTGGCACTCCTGCTGATATCCTCGCGGAAGCCTGGGAAGCCATTGCTTCAACGGGCGGGAAAAAATTCATCCTTGGGACAGGATGCGTATTGCCCATCATAACGCCTCACGGCAACATTCAGGCAATTCGTGAATTGGTCCAAAACCGGGCAGTGGGGTAATAGAGCGAATGTCTAATCCTCGCGTCATTGCCGGGACAGCCCGCGGCATCCGCCTCCAACCAGTACCGGGTGACATCACACGTCCAGTGACTGACCGCGTAAAGGAAGCATTGTTCAATATCATTGGGGCAGATGTGATCGGTTCATCCTTGCTGGATTTGTTTGGTGGAACTGGAGCAATTGGTATTGAAGCCCTAAGCCGGGGGGCTTCTTACGTCCGCTTTTTGGACCTGCATCGGGCAGCAATCACAACCATTCAAACCAATCTAAAATCCACCAAATTGGCAGACCATGCCGACGTGATCCAAACCGATGCCTTTTACTACCTGCAGCAAATTCCAAACTATCATTATGATTATGTATATATTGCCCCCCCACAATATAAGCGGCTTTGGCAAAAAGCAATTCTGCTTTTGGACCAAAATCCGGATTGGCTTGCAAATTCAGCCTGGGTGATTGTGCAGATAGATCCGGTTGAATATGAGGAAGTCCCACTTGTCAATTTAATTCAATTTGACCAACGGAAGTATGGCAGCACCCTCCTGGTCTTTTTCACCCAACCCGATCCATCCAATACCGATTACCCGAACGATATCTCCAGCCCGCCTTCTTCATTATAAGTATAAATAGCAGCAAACGGCGGGGCGTTCCGATCCATCTCAATGATTTTCTGGAGTAAGACCGGGATATCTTCAACGCATGGAATCGAGTGTAAATCTCTAATGGATACCCATTCCAGTTCGCCTTCACTGGATTGCTGTATTTGACCTGACCATTCGTTAATCACAAAAACAAATAATCCAATTCCAACCGCCTCACCAGTATCCACCATAACGGTACCGCACAGCCGCAGTTGAACAGGACTCAATCCGGTTTCTTCCTTTAATTCCCTGCGTGCGCCAGTCATGACATCCTCCCCTTTTTCAAGGTGCCCTCCAATTCCATTATAACGGTTTGCCCATAAGCGTTTTGTCGGTGCACCCTTGATTAACAAGACCTTGTCTTCGGAGAACACAAATATCAAGGTTCGGGGAATAATCTGGTAACGTGTTGAATCAACACCCTGGTCTGATACTGGAGACATGAATGCCTTTCTAAAAAATACGGGCGTACCCATTCGATTAGGTACGCCCGTACTGGTCTTGTGACTCAGTCCGCCAGGTCGCTGATGTCCTCAGCCCCTGCAACTTCTCCAAGATAATCCTTCAAATCAGGCACCAAAACCACTGGTTTAATGTATTTGTCGACATAAGTCCTGGTGCCAGCAACGCCTAATGATGCAAACAGTTTTCTGAATTGTTCCTCCCATGCCGAAACAATCACAAATTTAACATCTGCAGGCAAATTCCAGGATTGCTTCTTGAATGGACCGATGACATTCTTGCGAGTTTTGTAATAGAATTGTTCATCAGTCATGTCCGCTTTTCGTTCACTGGCATAGTTTTCCCGCAGGTATGCGTACATCTCTTCGCGCAGGTTTGTTGGAATCCGGTCAAAGAACATGGTCATGAAGTTGGTGGCAAGATGAACTTCAATCGCTTCATATTCCACAAACTTGCTAAAAGCATCTTGCGGTAAGGTCGATGCACCATGTTGAACCGTCCCTCCGAGGCAATAGTCCTTGCGGGCAACCCGGCTTAAATTGCGAAGCGTATCAAAATCAACATTGACTGTGGCAATGGAACCATCGGGAAGAACAACTCCGCCATGTGAAGTCCCCGTTTGAATGGATATTTTACTCAATCCTTTTGCTTTCGGATTGATCCGTTTCAGTTCCTTGTTAAACCCATCCAGGTAAGCCTTCAATTCCTCTACGGTGGAATTATGTCCACCAACTTCACCAATTTCACCGCCAATCGAAATTTCGATTGATCCTGGCTGTTGGTCCCGGATATACGCCGTCAGCATCGCGGATAATTCAACATTCAAAACCTGCTGTTCTTCCACGGTTGGCTTGTCAATATCAACCAGTGTGGATGTATCCACGTCAATATTGAAGAATCCAGCTGTAAGCGCTTCCTGAATCAAGGTTTTTAAGGATTCGATTTCTGCCACAGGATCAGCCTTATATCGTTTTGCAGATACCTGGAAATGATCTCCCTGGATAAATACGGGGCCATGGTACCCTTCCGCAATGGCGGCAGCCAGGATCGATGTCGTATATTCAGCAGGTCGTTGATCAGAGTATGTCATCTCCGATCGCGCAATTTCAAATATGATCGCCGCTCCATTAATGTCGTTGGCTGCCTTAAAAACAGCCCGGGCACAATCAAACGCCATAACGCGCAGGTTCATTGCCGGGACAGTAAATGTATTCGGTACATCTCCCCTGCCCCTCGCCATGTATAACTCATGAATGGACGCAGGATAAATTCCCAGATCCGCAGCAGCCGCGCGGACAAGGTAGCGCGCCATCGCTTGCCGCTCTCCCGCCTCAAACGCAGATATCTCTGCCAATCGGTGGACAACGGACTGGAATTTTTCCTGATCCACCACTTTCACACCGCGCGAAGAAATTTCCAGGCTGTGATCGGTAATTTTGGTAAATTCTTCAAATAACTGTTCTTTCATTTTGCTCTCCTTCCAATTATCAACTCAGGAACATTGGTACGCCCATAAAATCACGCACCTTTGGACGATAAGTTTCAATATCATAGTAACTCGGCACATCCACTCGTTTTCGCCCCGCAAGTACCATTTCAACGGGAACGGTTGTGTATTTGCCGCCATGCAGCGCCACCATTTTCCCGGTTTCTTTCCGCCGAATGAGCTGAATGGCGAGATTCCCAAACGACATTGCAACCATCCGATCAAGAGAATCGGGAGCGCCGGAACGCATTAAATATCCCAATTGCTGATACATGATATTATGCCCGGTGATTCGTTTAATTTGGTCCGATAATATCTCTCCAACCCCGCCCAATTTACGATGACCATAAGCATCTGCCTCTCCGGATTCAATCACGTCCCCACCTTGCATGATTGCTCCTTCGGAAATGGTCATAATGGCATAATTCGATGATTTGTTCCGCTTATCCTCAACCAAATAATCTGCCAATTTATGAACATCAAACGGCACTTCCGGGATGATGGCTCGGTCAACGTCAGCCAGGTATGCACTGATCAGGCTGGTCTCCCCGGAATTCCGCCCAAACAATTCCACGATCCCAATCCGCTCATGCGACCCAACAGAGGTACGCATATTCGTAATGAAGTCAACCGACCGGGTAACTGCTGTTGAAAAACCAATACAGTAATCGGTGCCAAAAACATCATTATCCATGGTTTTGGGAATGGCAACTACCGGGAACCCTTCCCGATGAAGACGGGCAGCAAAACTGAGGGTGTCATCTCCCCCAATGGGGGTAAGTACATCAATACCCAGGTGGGATAGTACCTTCAGTGTATATTCAGTATAGTCTACAAAATTGGACCCTTCGACTGTCTTGCCCCATTTGGAGTTCTTTAAAAAATCCGGCGCGGATTTCGCATCCACTTTTTGTGGATTTGTTCGGGAGGTATGTAAAAATGTGCCGCCAGTCCTGTCTATGGTTCGGACATCTTCCCGATTCAATTCCCGGATGTAATAATCAAAAGTAGAGGGCTCGTCAAGGTTATAGTGCAGTAAACCTCCCCAACCGCGCCGAATGCCAATCACCCGGTATCCCATCTCAATTGCCCCCATAACAACCGCCTTAATGCATGGATTTAATCCTGGAACATCCCCCCCTCCTGTTAATATTCCAATTGTCTTGCTCATCTGTTTCCTCCAAATAAGATAATTATTTCATTGTGCCGGATTGTCCGGCAGTATCTGTTGATACTGTAAATGATTCAACTGGTATTTGGAACAAAATCCGTGTCCCCTGACCACTTGACGAGTCGATATCCATGGTACCGCCTAGCATTTCAACCCGCTCACGGATCAACTTTAAGCCAAATCCGCCAGACTTACCTGCGGCTTCACTGTTGAAACCTTTACCATTGTCTCCCACAGCCACTTTTACCAAATGCTCGTCAATGATTAATTGCACAGTGATCTGCAATTTCATGGGAAGGTCTTGGTTGTGCCGGACCGCATTGGACATTAATTCCTGTAATGCCCGGAAAATCATCACCTCAACGTAAGATTCCAGCCTTCGATCCACACCCTGGATGGAAAGATTTACATCCACACCGGTCTGTTCTTTGAACGTATCCACATACCTGCGAATGGTGGGGATTAAACCAAGATCATCCAGCATCATGGGACGCAATTCGGTAATGAATACACGCACTTTCTGAAAAGTCGTCATTGCTGCAGATTTCAGAGAATCCAGTTCTTCTTTTGCCCGGTTTGGATCCATGTCAAACAAACGGGCTGCAATCTCTGCTTGAACAATAAAATTAGATAATGCCTGCGCCGGTCCATCATGCATCTGCCTGGAAAGCCGCTGACGTTCTGTTTCCTGGGCATCGATCACCATCTCAAGTACTTGCGTACCACTTCCCCGCTGTTTACTTCTCGGAGGTTGATTCCCTTCACTTAGAAATCGCAGTGTTTTCTCCAACGATGTGACATACCGTTGTATGGATGCCTGTTCTGTTTGCAATTTTTCCAGTTGACCGCGCATGACCAGCATCCTTTGCTGTGTATCAAGCGCACTTGCGTAAGCCGCCTGGATATCTGCCTTATTAAATCCCTCTGGTTGGGAACGCATTTGTTGCAGTTGTGCAGTAATTGCAGCATTCCGCTGGGTAATTTTCGTCAAATCATTCTGACTTTGCTCATACATCACGGTTAATTCGCGAAGCGACCGTCTGGATTGTTCTAATTCTGTTTGCAATTCCTGTTGGAATATTTCCCAGGGGTTTTCAGGTGAATTTTGCGGCATCATGGAGATCTCCAAATCTGGTAAACCGGCGGATTGGTTTTCCTTCCAAAGTTACAAGTATAGCATAAGGTAAATAGATATTCCACAAATATTCAAAAAAAACGCCGCTGTTTCTTTGCCCAGCGGCGTTTCTTCACAAGGATGATCTTATGGGATGATCAATTGAATCCTGGCAAAATCATCACCCGTCAGTTGATCAAATGATTTTGTGCTGCTTGTGTAGGTCGACATCATTTGCTCCTGGGTTTGCGTGTCTCCCTGCGGCCAGATCATGTCGATCACACGTGTGTGATTGGTATCAGCCTTTGAGCCTCCAAACCGCCATTGTTCGGATTTTTCATTAACATCCCTCACCCGCCATACGCCGGAGCTCGGATATCCCTCCTGCCCCAGTACAACCGCAGCATATCCCCATTCTGCCGGATCCCCATCACCAAACACCTCTCTTGGAATTCGGAGTGTCACCGTCCGGGCTGCAGGATCCACCACAATTTTAAAATTCGCTTCCGTCAATTGCTTTGGTGTCAGTGTTGCGGAATCTGGAACCAGTATCTGGGGAGTCCAACCTTCCGCCCAAATTGCATATTCCCATCCATTTTGATCTGTCAATGACAGGTTGCGTCCCGGCAGTAGACTTTTAGCACCAGTACCCTTCAATGGATCCTTGTCAACATAGACATCCAGTGTTTGAACAGCCAGGTTGTTGGGTGATCCCCAGGGATTTGGGATGGGTCCAAAGAAACTGAACTTGAAAATCAAATTTTTATCATCGTATGATATTTTCAAGCTTTTTAAATCGTACATCTTTCCTTGAAATATGGCGTCGGTTGGATAGGTATAGGTTCCCGGACCATGATCATCCCCTTCGGGATCAGATATCTCGATGATCGTGGTGGCATTCCCAATCTCTGGAACAATGATTCTACCGGGACCTTCCATCGGCACAATTTCTCCAGACATGTGGTGAACAAGAAACTGGACTTCATCCCCCGTTTCCAATTCTCCCAGGATGGAGTAAGGAATCGCCAATTCCAGTGTTTTACCAGAACCTTCCGCCGTCAAACCAGACCCATCTGCCTTCACCCAACTGTCATTCTCTGCCTGGTAAAAGTCAACCGATAAACCTTTGGAAGCAGAATGGATTTCCACCAGGTGGGTTGCCGCAATCCCCAATAAATCCCCGGAACCATCACTCCGGCTGAATGGATTGGATCCCTTGCTCTTTGGCACCACCAGGTAGACGCCAACCGTATCTCCGGGTTTAATTTCATTCGCAAGATCGACCCGGAAGAATTGGTTGAGGGCATCGCTTGTTACAGCCACACCTTTGATGGTTTCCAGATTCTTATTCCCATAATAAGCAGCAAGGTTCCACTCTTTCCCATCATCGGCTCCATCAATAGTCGGCGTGGAAACTCCTTGGGACAACACATCCGGTTCAACAGGTTTTGGCTGGATAATTGGAATATTGACAAAATTTGGCACAGGTTCCCCCAAAGATGTGTACACAGATTCCAGTAATGCCCGAAAACCCCGGTCAAAGTAATCGTCCTGCCCAGAATCCTGGTCGGCGCCATACCACCAAAACCAGTCAGATCCCTCTGCAAGGTACATGTAATCCTGGGCAAGTGCAATGGCTTCATCGGAAGCGGATCGAACTTTGTTGATATCATATTTAGCGAGCAAAGCACGTGTTCTGCCCAGGTAATCCCAAGCCAGGTTTTCTTCTGCCTCTCCAATCCAGGTATCATAGTTGGGGCTGAACCAGGCTGCTGGAAATAAATCATCCAACTCGCGCTGTTCCGGGAACATGTCCAGGTATTCTGATGGTGTTACCGTCTTAATATTCTTGGTCTCAGAAATCAGTTGATAGAAGCTGGTAAAAAATGCTTTGCCATCCCGGTCATAATTCTCCCAGGCATTTTCGCCATCCAAAATAATGGAGACAATATGAGGTCCCTCTGCCTCCTGGGATTTCAACATCTCGCGGATATTTTCCAGCCTTTGAATTAGATCTTTTGCCGCGGCTTCTCCAGATACACCCGAATAAGTAAATCCGATCTTATCGGAAATCACACCGTCCCGGAAGAAAACCGCCAGTTTGTTTCCGCTGGAATCTGTAACATAATATGGACGATACAGATCATCCGCTTCAATAACCGTTTCTTTGGCATCCCGCGAAAAACTATCAATTCCAAGCGATTTTGCTAATACGGGTTCACCGGTTGCCATCCACTGGTATCCGCTTTTGATCACGAAAGGTACAATCACTTGGGCAACCGAACCTTCGCCCGGCCATAAACCGCTTGGTTCTCTTCCAAAGTGATCCTGGTAGATTTCTACACTTTTTTCCAGATGGACCAACGCATCCTGGGGATAGGAAAATTGTGGAGGTGTCTCCACTCCGGGATGACCAATGCTGGCAAGATTGGTATCAACAATTAATGGAAGGATCGGATGTGAATACGGTGTTGTAATTACCTCAATCTGCCCGTTCTCCTGCATTTCTTTGTGAAGCGGAATCACATCCTGAATAACTTTCACGGTCTGCTGAAAAAGAATCGCCTTGTCTTCTTCAGAGAAATTTTTCCCTTTGTCAACCAATCCCTTAAGTGGTTCTTCGGCAAGAAAATCCGGGTCAAACCAAGCCAGGTTAAACCATAACTGCAAATCTCTGTAATCCTGTTCTGTGAATTGAGGAATGGCAGCTTCAATTGCCTCTGCCGAAGTACCGCCTCTCATATCCAATAATTCCTGGTATCTTGGATGGACTGCTATGATCTTGTTCCAGTTGGCATCAAAGAATCGTGTCAAAATAAACCGCTTATCGTCTTCGGTCAGCTGACTTGCCGGCTTTTCCGCCAACAGCCAGTATATATCTTTGGCACCATTTGCAAAGTCATCAAGCTGCCTGATTAAGACCGGCGTTAAGTTAAATGTTACGTGAACATCTGGAAAATTTTTCAGGATGGCAGCCATATCATAATAATCCTTGGTGGCATGAACCCTCACCCAGGGGCGTGTGTATATTCCATCCGCATCCTTATAATATAAGGGTTGATGCTGATGCCAGGTCAGGTTCACGTACAGCACATCCTTATCCGGTTTTGGAGCAAAAATAGAACATGATGATAAAAGTAGTGAAATCATGATCAAGACACTGAGTAATAAAGATATCCGTTTCATTTTTTCTCCTCCATGCTTTGTTTGTTGACATCAAAGATGTTAACGCCATTGGCTGCCATTCCAATCCACACCCTGCCCTGGTCGTCTTGAACAATTGCAGTCGGCTCACTTCCCAAAAAGCCGGAATTCTTGGTGGTATATTGAATCCATTCTCCATCAGAAAAATACGCAAGAATCCCTCCAGGTTCTGAGGGGTAAGCCAAACCCAACCAGTATTGACCAGGTGCGGATTCGTGAATGGCAGTAATGTGGTTAAGTGGGATGGGTGAATTGCTCGCTCTGAAAAATGTCCATTGCTCATTCTCCCAAATTCCCAATCCCCCACTCACCGTTCCAACCAGCATGCGTTCTTGTGAATCAAGGTACATGACAGTAATACCCCCGGGGGCAATATCCAGGCTTGAAAACTGATCATAACTCCACTGGTTGGATTCCTGATTAAACTTGCTGATTCCGCCATTCTGCCCAAACCAGACAATATCTCCTTGCACAGTTGGTTCAATTTCAATGGCATAAACAGTATCATCCATCAATGAATTTTCAGATGTATAAGCTTTCCATTCTACACCATCCCACCTGGATGCCCCCGTAACGGTTCCAATCCAGATTGCACCATTTGATTCCTCGGCAATCGTCAAAATCTTGGCTGCCGCCAATCCATAATCTGCTGAACGATATTTCGTCCAGTTTGAACCATCAAAAACCCCCAAGCCATCACTGGTGCCAACCCACCAGTTGCCGGATTCATCTTGATGTATTGCGTACACATCATTTCCCGGCAATCCGGAATTTGAACTCGAGTACCATACCGGGTGATCCCCCCACGGAGAAGATCCATCTGGAATCCACCTGGCAACTCCATTCGATGTTGCCAGAACCACAGAACCATCCTGTCCAATTTGAATATCTCTCACAGAATTGGATGGTAAAGGTGTAACCACTTCGGCAATCGACATCCATCCCCTCCGAAGCATCGCCATCTGGACTTCATAATTTACTTTGCCGGTGATTACAGCAACAGTCAGAAGAATAAGAATAATCCAGAAAGCCTTGGGGGGGACTGGCAGCATTTCCTTCAAATAGTCCCAATAAGATTCTTTCCTCACCGCCCACTCAATGGCATTTCGAATAAAATGAGATGAAATCAGGCACATTGGAACCGTTAAAATCAGAGAGTATTGCGGCCACTTGGTCGGCCAGACAAGTAATATCGCAAGACAGCTAATGAACCAGAACAGGGTCCAGGGCTGATCCTTCCAGGATTTTTGAAAACCCAGGATTGTCAGCCAAAAGATAAAAATATCAGACCCAAAAAAGAAGAATACCTGAGGGTGCCATGGAACTTCATTGCTGATCCATAATATTGGTTGGTACCATGGGTATTTCGCTGTCTGCACAGCGATACTCTGTGAATAAGACGCATGGAACAAGAACGCATCAAGGAACCTGTGGAATGGATCCGTCCACAATGTCGGGTTTAATATGTAAAACACGGACACCGATAAAACGGTAAAGGCGACCAGATATTTCCATGGAATTCCCTTGTCTTTAATCCATAAATATGCCAGCGTCATTACAATCATCAAGTAAGTGTATTTACTGGCGCCTGCAACTCCCAACAAGGCAGCAGAAATCCATAACCATTTCATCTGCCCGCGTTGCGCTTTTCTGAATGCAAAAACACATCCAAGAATTGCCAGGAGCGGTAAAGATTCCAGGTAAACCTCGCTGGTGTATTTAATCGTCATGGTATGGAATGCCAGGAACAATCCCGCGAGTGGATCAATTGTGGCAAGCAGAAAGACTGACCCCACACCAAACAATACAGATTGGAGACGATTGATGGTCAGGTCCAGGTTGGAACCAAAAGTGGAATCTATAAACATATATGGAATGCTGTATAGCAATTTCACCAAAGCGGGATGTTCACGATTGTATTCATAATTGATGATTTCTCGTACATCACCAGCTTTGATAAATTCAGCATAATCATTACCAGCCTTTAAGTAGACGGGTTCATCTGCATCCATGGGCAACTGCCATACTGCCCATAGTCGCAGCAGTAACGCAAACAGAACAACCAGAATAATGGAATAATTCCGTTTCCACCATCGGAATTTCCACCACTGGTTTCCTGATAAGAATTCACTCATTCCTGGTCTCACTCACCGGCAAGGATGATCGTCTGGTATGGCGCAATTTCTCCCAATTCAAGATCAGAAAATCCAGAGTCTCCACTCACGGAAAATGACAGGGATCTCGCCTCACCAAATATCGGCACCAGGGTGTACTGACCATCCGAAATTCCATCCATACGATTGAGAACCAGGTTCTCAACCTTTTCATCACCAAGATTCACAACAATGAATGCCAATTGTCCCTGCCAGGTTCGAAGCACAGCATATACATTTGGGTCATTCGTATTAACCACAAGGATGTTCCCCATTTGCAACACTCTGGATTGATTTCGAACCTGTACCAGCCTCCTGTAATGAGTGAACAATGAATCTTCCATAACAGACAGTTGTTCAACATTTTTCTCAGGATAGTCATCCTTGATACCAATCCAGGGCAATCCGATTGAAAAGCCAGCATTTTTCCCACCGGACCATTGCATTGGAGTGCGAATATATTCATCCGGCTTGGTGCCAATCATTCCTATCTCTTCACCATAGTAAATGAAGGGAACACCCGGTAATGTTAACATCACCGAGGCTGCGACTCTTGCCTTATCCTCATCCCTTCCCAGCTGGGACATAATTCTATCCATGTCATGGTTGGTTAAAAACGGTGCTGTTCTGCCCAATGGATAAGTTCCGTAATTGAAATTAATCGCATCTGTAATCTTCCTGGCTTCACCAGAACCCACCCCCTTAAGGATGGCGGAAGCAGTTTCAAAATCAAACACCAGGTCAAATTCGTCTTCCTTTACATACTTGACCGCAGCAAAAACACTATCCCATACCTCACCAATAAGCATGGCATCGGGATTGATCCCCTTTACGTACTGGTAAAAATCTTTGAACCATGCATGCGTGGCATCCGAATTTGCTTGAATTTCACCATCCTCAATCAAGTGACGGGCTCCATCCACCCTGAATCCGTCCACACCAACATCCTTCAACCAAAACCCGGCAATTTTTTCCATCTCTTCGCCAACTTTGGGATTCTGGTAATTTAAATCGGGCATCCCGGACCAAAAAACGCCGTAGTAGTAACCACCGGTTGGAGACATATGCCACACGACCTGACTCCAAGGTCCCAAATATTGTGGCTTCTCTTTTGACCAGATATACCAATCACGATAAGGAGATTTGGGATCTAATGCCTGTTGAAACCATGGATGATCCTCTGACGTATGGTTGATCACCAAGTCCATGATGATCCTGATACCCCGCTTGTGTGCTTCATCCAGTAATTGTTTAAAATCATCCATTGTTCCATACGCAGGATTCACTGCATAATAATCTGTCACATCGTACCCGTGATAGGAAGGGGATGGATGGATGGGTAAAAGCCAAATTCCCTGGATTCCCAAATCACTTGTTGTGGATGGATCACCATCATTCAAATAATCAAGTTTCTGGATAATCCCCTGAAAATCACCCACCCCATCTCCATTACTGTCATAAAAGCTTCGCACAAAGATCTGGTAAAACACACTCTGATTCCACCAGGTATCCGGGGTTTCTCGATTTGAGGTTGGCTCTACAGGAGCGGGCTTTGTGGTACACGCCGAAAGGACGCTCATGCAAATTAAGACAACTACAAGCATCATACGAAGAAATACAGATCGAACCATGAGAATATCTCCTGTAAGCTCGCTTAATGAATGCTCTCCAGAACCATTCCAGACAGTGCCGGGAGATGGACTTTTAAGCCGTTGTTTTCCTGATGGATACTGCAAGTCGGATCAGTTACCAACGCAACCTGAAGAGGTGATAAAGAGATGGGGATATCGGTGGATCGAGCGGATAAATTCAGCAAAACCATTGAGTATTGATTGCCCAAAGCGCGCTTATAGATGATTGAGGATTTATTTGCATGAACCACCACAAAATCCCCATCAATTACCTCAGAATGTGTCTTGCGAAAAGAGATCAGGCTTTGATAATATGCCTTCAATCCCTGATTCTGCAATTGCCAAATCATTGGCAGCCTGGATTCCTCCGGTAATCCAAGATTTCCCTGTCTCACATCTCTCAGCTGGGAAAGTCCAACCTCTGTTCCATAATACACAACAGGCGGACCCTGCAGTGTAAACTGGCATAACGCTGCCAGCTTCAATCTCCTCTCATCTCCCTTGCACGCCCAAAGATAGCGGTTCATGTCATGGTTATCCAGGAAGGATGGGCGGGAAAATTGTTGAGTGAAAAATTGTTGATGCCTTTGCAAAAACCTCGAAAAACGAACTCCATCCCATCTGCCAAAGGCAAATGTTTGTCGGATGCCCTCCAGGAGCATAAAGTCCAGGCAGCCATCAAGCAACCCTTCAAAAGAGACCTGTACATCCGGCGGATCAACAACTTCACCGAATGTCCAACAGTCTGGATTAACCTTCCTGGTCTCTCTTCGAAATTCCGCCCAAAAATCATGGGATGGACCGATCGCATAATCCAACCGAAATCCATCCACGCCAAGATCCAACCAATATCCGGCTGCATCACAAATATGTTGTCTGGTTTCTGGATTCCGGAGATTAAGCTGGGGTAAATCCTTCACCCCAAAAAAAGTCTCATACTCATCGGGATAATTGCGAAACAGGTACCAATCCCGGTATTTGCTGGCTGGGTTGCGGATTGCATCCTGAAATGTTGGATGCAATGATGACCAATGATTCGGCACAAAGTCCAGAATCAGCCGAATTCCCTGGCGATGAGATTCTTTAACCAACTCCTGAAAATCCTGCAATGTGCCCAGTCGCGGAGCAATGGAAAACAGATCAGTGGCATCATACCCATGATGGGATGGGCTGGGAAATATTGGATTCAACCAGATGGTGTTAAAGCCCATTCCGGCAATGTAATCCATTTTTTCAGTAATTCCCCTGAGGGTGCCCCCATAGAAACCAGACGGTGTATCGGGTTTTAACCACTCTTTACGCGTTCCTGGGAAAAACCGATCAGGAAAAACCTGGTAAATTACCGCTGACTTCGCCCATTCTGGAATGGGATCCACATCCACATAATATGCTTCATACGCGCCCTGGTCGGAGAATTTTTCCCCTTCCGCAGGAGACCAACTGCTCGTCCTGTACCTGATCAACGTACCGGCAGGCTGACCAGGGATGAATCCAGAAAAACGCTGGATGTATCCCCATAGAACAGTATCCCATATCGGGTCCACTGGCTCCAACTCAACACAAAATCCATTCTCCGGCTTTCCTTGTAATCCGGAGGGATCGGATCCATCCACTGTCCAATAGACCCAAGCCCGGCTGCCTGGTTGCGCCGGGCCTGAGCTAACTTGAATGTGCACCGCTTCACCAGGTTGTGGATCTCGAGGGTGGCGGTTGTGTAAATGTGTTACATCGGATCGCTGCCCCTCAACTCTTGAACGCCGTAATTTCTGAGTGGCGAGTGTGCCGAATATAAAATCGTTCATTATCCCTTAACACCGCCAAGTGTCAATCCGGATTCAAAGTATCGTTGCAGTGCAAGATAAACCAGCAGGGTCGGGATGATGACAAATACAGCACCAGCGGCAAAGTATCCCCATGGAACGCTGATGCTGTTTGCCAGGGAATATAGCGCTGGTACCGCCAGTTTTAACCTGTCTGGTGCGGGGACCAGGACAGAGGCAAAGATAAAATCACCCCAGGAACCCATGAATGCCAGGATCGCCGTCACAGCAAGCGCTGGTCGAGCGAGGGGCAAGGCAATCAGAGTGAATGCCTCCACTGGTCCGCAGCCATCCAGCATGGCTGCTTCTTCAAGGTCAATTGGGATGGTGTCAAAATACCCTTTCAGGTTCCAGGTACAAAATACCAGCGAACCGGTCGTGTAAGCGAGCACCAAGCCCACGTGTTTTCCGTAAAGTCCAATTGCCGTAAGCAATTGGGCAATGGCAACCAGGGATAAGATACCCGGAAAAGTGGACAGCGCCAATAGCAAAACCAGGAATGTCTCACGACCGCGGAAACGAAAGCGCGAAAGTGCAAATGCCGCAGAAGTGGCAACGATCAGAGAAAATACAGTAGCAGCAGATGCCACAAGCAGGCTGTTCTTGAACCAGGTTAAGAATGGTCTCTCAAATAACATCACCCTGTAATTCTCAAAAGTCCATTCCGTCGGGATGAACATTCCCAGCAAATTTAAAGTATAGAGGCGGTCTCCCAGTCGACCGGAAGCCAGGATGGCAAACCAGACAGGATAAAACGCAAAAATTGTAAAGAGAATCAAGATCGCATATTGAAGAATTCGTACACCAGTTCTCGGTTTGCGATTCATGCGTTTGCTCCTTTCGTCAGCTTGGTTACCCGCAGAGACCATAACGTTGCCAGGAATAACATAATAAAGATCATCACAGCAAATGCCGTCGCTCTGCCATAGTTTTGCACCGAGTAGATGATCCGATAGGCATACACCATCACAAATTCAGTTGCGCCAGGCTTATCTGCCGCCAGTTGTGGACCTCCACCTGTGATGGCATAAGCTGTTCCAAACATCTGGAATGCGGTTATGGACGTTAATACAATGGCTGGCAGAACAGCGGGTCGGATAAGCGGAAGCGTAATGTTCATTAACTGCTGGAACCAGGAAGCGCCATCCACATCCGCAGCCTCGTAAAGTTCTGTCGGAATGGATTGTAATGCTCCCAGGATGGACACCATAAAGAATGGGTAAGAGAACCAGATATCCGCAAGTACAATCGCTCCAAATGCGGAAGCTGGTTTATTCAGCCAAACCTGCCCCTTGATATTGAATAATGCCAGCAGCAACTGGTTAATCGTGCCCTGTTCCCGGAACATAAATTGCCACACCAGAGACATCAGGATGGCAACTGCAGATGCACCCCAAGGAATAAAAAGCATGACACGGAAGAAGGTTCTACCGGGCAGGTTGGAACTGTTCAGAACCAGCGCCAGGATTAAGCCAATCAGGAATGTCAAAGGAACCCGAACAAGAACAAAGAGGATCGTGCGAAAAACCACTACGATGAAATCGCCCGTTTCCATCAGGGTATTCAAGGAATTCCCAAAGTTGACAATTAACCCCAGGAAAACACATAGAATTACAGCAATAATCCATATCCATGTGGAGGATATTGGCGGGGTGGCTTCTTTGGAAAATCGCTTATTTAACCAATTGGCAACCAGGAGGGGAACAAAACATACCAATACCTTCACAAGGGATATCAAAGACTCTGCCGTGAACAGGGTTCCGAGGAGGTCGCCGTAGTTTTTCAGCAATGGGTCGGCAAGCCGATACGGATCCCCCAATCCAACAGGCGCTTTGTCTTTAAATGCCGGCCAACAGAGCGGATCCAAAACACCCGTCAAACCAACCTCGCAATCCGGATTGGGACGAAATTTGTTTCGGTTCGTAAACGATATATAGATGTTGAGGATGGTTGGGTAAATATTGAAAATGAGAATTGCTATGATGGTTGGTAAAAGGAATAGCAGGACGGTTAATGCTCGTTTCTTTCCACTCCAAACTGACATCCTTCCCTCCTCTCAAATATTAAATTAAGAATGGCTGGGAGAGTATTGACTCTCCCAGCCATTTATCCCACGATTATTTCATCTGGGAAACTGCATCATCAGCAGCTTTTTGAGCAGCAGCCATGGCTTCAGCCGGAGCAGCAGCACCCTGCCAGATAGCCTGGCTGGCTTTGCCTACCGGATCCCACTGGGCTGACGAGTAGATTGATGGAGACATTGGAATACCAAGGTTCAACGCAGCACCATAACCAACAACTGCAGTGAGTGCCTGGACTTCGGGGTCCTTCAACGCAGCGGTGTTGGCAGGAATGGTCTTGTTGACCAGGGCAATCTTCTTGGATGCTTCCGCACCGGTGAAGTATTTCATGACATCAATCACAATGTCCTGATTTTCGCGATCCACAGCATTCTTGGTCATCATGAGGGTCTTGATACCCACAAACGGACGACCAAACGGCAGGATACCGTAGTTGATGCCGGATTCTTCAATACCAGCAACAGCCCACGGTCCAGTCCACCACATGCCAACCTTGCCTTCCTTAAGACCAGCAAAGCAGATATCATAGCTGTTCTCAGTCAGGGAAACATCCTTGAACTTGAGGAGCCATTCAGCTGCCTTGACAGCTTCCGGAGTGTTCAGGTAGGCAACGCCTTCTTCATCAATGTAGCTTGGGACACCAAAACCGAAGAAGATTGGCGACATGTGATAGGCATCATTTCCGCCAAATGCCTGGTTGCACACCAGGACCGCGCCCTTATCCGCCTGGAACTTCTGTGCCTTGGCAAGCAAGTCATCAAAGTTTAGGGGGTCGGTGGGCAGGTATTCTGAGGTGACCAGATCCTTATTGTAGATCAGAGCGATACCTTCCTGGCTTTCGGGAAGAGCCCAGATCTTGTCTTTATACATAACACCATTGACGGCAGCCGGTTCGTAAGTTTTCTTAATGAAATCTTCGGTAATGCCGTAATCGTTCAATGCGACAATATTACCCTTGATCGCCTGTTGACCAATTTGGTCGTTTGCCCAACCAATGATATCGGGACCTTCGCCAGCCGGGATTGCCACGTTCAACGCATTAGCAACATCCTCGGGTTTGGAAAGATCAAATTTTACATTCGGGTGAGCGGCGGTGTAATCATTGAACGCCTGGGTAATGGCTTCGAGGTACTTGCCATCCCACTGGTGCCAGATCTTAATGGTCACTTCCTTCGACAGATCGGGCTTGGGGGTACAGGCCGCGAGCACGAAGGTGAGGATCAGTACAACACTGATCACAGTCAATAACTTTTTGGACATCTCTTCCTCCTATGAAATATATGGATACATCGGTCCGCTTGGACGCGGGAACCTTCTCAAAAAAGAAATTTCTTCGGACATTGCATTGATTTCCCCAACCACCTCCTTGAAACAAGAATAGGCATAAAAATATCCGATTACAATAAATTACATTGTAATCTATTGAGGGATTTTGTCAAGAAAAATCATGCTACTAAAACTGCTTTCATAAATGCTCTTCGATTTTCTTTCAACAAAACACCATTAATGTGAGGATGTTCTCCTATGGTGTTGGAGTCGCTTCAATGAAAATGATCACCTGGTAACCCAAACCCTTCAAAAGCCGTTCCAGGTATGCGTTTGCATTCTGCCGGGCAAGGTCCAAAATCCCATCCTCCATGGCAGCCTTCAGGATCTCGTTTTCGGCAACGATACGAGCTTGGGTTTCCAGGGCTGTATAGCCCTTGGTGAGAATTCCCGTCTCCCGGTCAAATACATAGGACTTGTCATTATCCAGGGTGGCAATAAACACTTCCGGATCTGGCGTTTTGATATATAAGGTTTCTCCCTCCAACCAGACATCCGTGCTGGTCATCTTATTCAAATCCACCCCGGCAATAACAACACCGTGAGCCACAAACAACAATCGATCTCCAAACAGGAAAGATAATTGCCCCTGCCCCACTTCTGCAGTAATGACTTTTTCGACCGAATATTGAATTGTTTCCAGCCGCGCCAGGGATCGCACCTCGTGGATAATGGTTATTGGGTCCGGCAAAACCGTTGGGGTTGGATGCAGAAATTCAGACACTTGAGTTTTAAGCTCACTGTTCGCCTCCCTGACAGGACTCAGGATGGCATTTGTAGTCTCCCGTACAATCAGAAAAATTCCAGCAAAAAACAGGATCAGGACGATCGCCAGGATCCCCAAGACACCTCCAATTCCAATTCCAGGTTTTCTTGTTTCCACGGTCACTCCTCCCGCCCATTTAGGCTTCGCATGAATCGGGTATAATGCAGCAAGGTTATCCTTCCACCTGTGTAATTTTTATTGTACCGAAAGAATGGACGAATGCATAGCTCAAGGAAGAATTCTCATACAACGTTCATTATAATCTGTGTGGCATTCCTTTTAACTCTATCTGCCTGCACAAAACCAGGCAGTCAATTGGTAATTACCAGTTCACCCACCCCCACGGTGACCCCCGGCCCAACCCTCACTCCAACACCAGAGCCATTAGGATCAGCCAATCACCCCCTGGTGATTGGGGCTGTAATTGAAGAACTTCCATCTTCGGGGGACCAGCCCCAACAACAATTGGTGGATTCTCTCGAATCCCTGACCCAATTTCATTTTGTTTTTCAGCAATATGATACGTGGGAAAATTTGTTGAATGACCTGCAAACCGGGCTTGTTCATATCACCTGGTTGCCCCCTCTTACCTATCTGCACGCTCATGATTTGGGGATTGCCAGGGTTGCCATGCTCACCAATCATTTTGGCGTTTATTACTACGGCGTTCAATTTTTGGCAAATATTGAGAGTGGTTTTGTTGCCTATTATGACCCGGCAAGCAACCAGACAACCGGTAATGCCGATGTTGCGCTTGCTCAATTCCAGGATCGCCGTCCATGTTGGATCGACACCAAGTCACTGGCAGGCTATATTTACCCCGCCGCTTTGTTAGCTGAAAACAATGTGATTGTCAAAGAGCCGGCTTTTGTTGTATCAAGCCCTGCAACCATACGAGCATTATATATCAAGGAAATATGTGACTTTGCGGTTACATTTGCCATCAGTGGTGACCCGCGAACATCTCCTTCCATTCTGGATGACCTGCCCGATGCCATGGATCGAGTAATCGTCATATGGAAAAGCGATGGTGTCATTCCCAATCTGAATTTGTCATATGCTTCCCTGCTGGATAATGATACCGTACAAGCCCTTAATAATGGTTTCCTCGATTTGATCAAGACAGATGAGGGAAAGACACTGTTAACCTCAATCCTTGATTATGATATTCAGGATATGCGCGTGGTTGACGATTCCATTTATGATCCTTTACGTAACACACTTCAGTTTTTAGACCTGGATTATTCAACCATTCCTGGCAGGTAATTTTGAAAAAACCGAAAATTAACCCAGTGCGCAGAATTGGCACAAAGAATCACAGATCAGGTTTACAGAAATTTATCCATATGATCGCACTTTTCATTATGTTCGGAATTGGATTGACAAGCCTGGTTCTGGGCATCCCCAAACTGATTGCAGAAATTCATTCCGTTCCCCGGATATACTCTTTGGAAAGCACTCCCCCAGGAAGATTGGCTATTGTTTTTGGGGCTGGCTTACAACGGGATGGCACCCCATCTCCAGTGTTACGCGACCGTGTCGCCACTGCCGCCCGGTTATATCATGATGGTGTTGTGGAGAAATTATTGTTCAGCGGGGATAACCGATTTATTTATTACAACGAACCCGGTGCGATGTATGAGTATGCACTTGAACTGGGCATCCCGCCAGAGGCAATTGTCCTTGATTACGCTGGTCGAAGAACATATGACACTTGCTATCGAGCCAGGGATATCTTTGGAGTTACTGAAGCCATATTGGTAACCCAGAGATATCATCTCCCCCGGGCATTAATCACCTGTAACAACCTCGGTCTTAACACCATCGGAGTTGCGGCAGATCAACGATCATACAGCCGTAAATCCTTATTGATTTGGAACATCCGGGAACTCCCAGCCACGCTTGTTGCCCTGGTTGATACCTGGATCACACACCCAATACCAGTATTAGGTGATCCCGAACCCATTTTTCCACAGAACCCTTAAATTCAAAGGAGTTGTCCAATGAACAGATCAGCAGCATTGGAAATAGTTCAAAAATACGTAGAAAATCAAAATTTGATCAATCACATGCTTTGTGTGGAAGCTGCCATGGCATTTTATGCAGAACAATTACACCAGGATGTGGATACCTGGCGAATTGCAGGCTTGCTTCATGACTTTGATTGGGAAATACATCCCACCGCAGATTTACATCCATCAGCTGGTGAGCCCATCCTGCGTGAACAGGGTGTTCCAGAAGAAATCATTCGAGCCGTCCAGAGCCACGCCCGGCATACAGGTATCCAGAGAATTACCCTGATGGAAAAGGCATTGTTTGCCTGCGATGAGGTCACAGGCTTGATTACAGCTGTAGCTCTGGTGCGCCCTTCCCGGTCCCTGTATGACCTGACATCCTCCTCGGTAAAAAAGAAATGGAAGGATTCGTCATTTGCGGCAGGTGCAAATCGCGAAGAGATTTTACAGGGTGCAAATGAATTTGGTGTGGATTTATGGCAGCACGTGGATAACGTGATATCGGCTATGCGCAATATTGCCCCTGAAATTGGGTTGGCAGGCAACTTGCAACCTGCTGATTAATCTCATCCATCGACGAGGTCTCCATGTATCCAACAGGCAAAGGCTTTCTCATCTGGCGCATTAACCAATGCGAAAAAGGCAATCCCATAGCAATTGCAGATACCGCCCAGGCTGCCGGTTTATCCCATCTCTGCATCAAGGTCTCCGATGGTTCGGATCGCTACAATGTAGTCAATGGCGTGGATCTTTGCATCCCCCTGGTGGATGAACTACGGAAACGTGGCATCAAGGTTTGGGGATGGCATTATGTGTATGCCTATTCCCCTCTTGCTGAGGCAGACCAGGCGATACAAAGAGTCAATGAATTACAGTTGGATGGCTATATCATTGACGCCGAAGGTGAATATAAACGCCCGGGAAAAGATGTTGCTGCCCGTCAATTTATGTCCCGCCTCCGATCCAACCTGCCAGACTATCCAATCGCCATCTGCTCTTACCGTTACCCCCGTATCCATCGTGATTTTCCCTGGCAGGAATTCCTTTCGCAATGTAACCTGAACATGCCCCAGGTATACTGGGTGAAATCTCACAATCCGGGAGAGCAGTTGAAAACCTGTGTGGAGCAGTTCCAATCCCTCCAACACCGCCGTCCAATCTTCCCCGTTGGCGCTGCTTATAGTGAACACGGATGGAAACCATCCATCGGGGAAGTGGTTAAATTTATGGAAACCGCAGTTGATGTCGGATTGGAAGGATTTGACTTTTATTCATGGGATTGGTGCCGCAACAAGGCACCAGATATGTGGCGGGCGATTGCAGAATTTCCCTGGGGTAACACCAATCCCCCACCACCTCCCCCAGCAGATTTACGGGATCAATATATATCAGCCTTAAATACCCGGGATGTGGAGACTCTGGTCAATTTATACAGGGATGATGCTTTTCACATTACATCTGCCAGGACCATTCGCGGAAAAGATGCAATCCGCGCCTGGTATAACCTGTTGTTTACTGAGATTGCTCCCAACGCCAAGTTCCAAATGCTAAATAAAACCGACTCGGGGCAATCGTTACATTTTTCGTGGAACGCTGAACTTCAATCGGGACGCAGATTAAACGGTATGGACTCCTTCCGAAAATCCGGCGATCTAATCTACTACCATTATTCATTCTTCTCCGCTGGTTGATCTGCAGGTTTCCTTCCGCGCCTTGGTTTGTTGCCATCTTCCAAAACCGAACTCTTCTCCGGCAAGCCTGATTTTTGAGTTTTCTTTCCCTTAATTCCAGTTTGTTTTGTGGATGATTGGGTTTTCGTGGTTGTTGGGGTGGTTGATCGGGTTGACCTGTGATTCGGAGTTCTAACAGCAGGAGACTTTTCAGTTGGTGCCGTCGCGGATTTTCTGGAGCGTTGGGGCGATGGTGTTATCTTCTTTGCCTCTGTGGAATCTGGCACCAATTTGCTGGTACGGGTTTTCCTGGCTGGTTTCTTTGGAACAATACCCACCGCCTCTTTTGGAGTGGATTTCGCCCTGGAAACCGACCTTGTCTTCCGAACCGATGATGGCTCCCAAAAACTAAGGGTATCCGTTTCTGAAGTAACGGACACAATTTGATCGGAAGATTTAACTTCCAATAAAGCAAAACCTTTTGTCAGCCTCCTCCCAATGGGAGATTGATCCATACGGGCTTGTTTGGGGGCTGCATGTCGGAAGTGCATCACTACACCTTGTGTGGATCTACCGAAGGACACTCCAGCAATTGTGATCCCAGGGCTAAATTTGGCTAACTGGACTCCAAGACCATACCTCCCCTGTACGGGGATGGCATCCGGATTCAATCGCCAGGAATGCCCATCACTTGTGATAACAAGTAATTCTCCTTCTCCCGTCATTCCAACCGCACCCGCAACCTGGTCCCCGCCAGCAAGTTTGATGCCGTTAACACCAGCTGCAGCCAACCCCATTGGGCGAACATCGCTCTCAAGAAACCGGATCATCATTCCCCGTTCAGTCGCAAGCACCAAATCAGTGGATCCGTTGGATAGAAAACAGGATCGCAGATAGTCATCCGAATTCACGCGCGTCAGTACGAACGCCTGGGATGAAGGCCCCGGCAATTCAAATACATTGGATTTTTTCACCAGTCCCTGTCTGGAAACCGTAACAACAAACCGGTCCCCGCTCTCATCCAACCTGGGTGGAACAGAAAAAACGGCGACAATTGCATCCCCCTCATCCAACGGGCAGGCTTTATGGGTCAGAAAACCATCCGGAAATTTTTCCACCTCTGGCAGGGAATGGACCGGGATGGCAGCAGCCCGTCCATTTTCTGCCACCAAATATAACGTATGATGGGAACTGGTTCGCAGCAGGAATCTGGGAGCCATGGAACTGGAGAACCGTGGTAATTCGTCCGTCAGTGTCCGCCCAATTTTCCCATCAACAGATACACCAACCCAGGTCACCTGGGCAGGAGTCATATCGGTTGTTGTTAATTTCTCCGTGACTGTCTCACCATCTTTTAGAGAAACAATCTGCGTCCTTCTGCGATCCGCATACAATTGACGCATGGCAAGTAATTCAGTCTCCACCAGCCCCCTTAACTTCTTCGGGGATTTTAGCAGTCCTTCCAGTTCCTTGATCAGGGCAAGCGTATCTTTATAGTCTTGCTCAATCTTCTTTCGCTCAAGAGCTGCAAGCCTTCTCAAAGGAAGTTCCAGTATGGATTGCGTCTGGATGTCTGATAACTTGAATCGCTTTTTCAACCGAGCATGGGCAGTTTCCACATCTGGGGCTGCCCGGATGATGGCAATAATTTCATCCAAATATTTAAGCGCAATGCGCAAACCCTCGAGGATATGGAGACGATTCTGCGCCTTTTGAAGATCGAATTCCGATCGCCTCCGTATCACTTCAATACGATGATCCAAATAAACCCGCAAAGCTTGTTTCAGGGTTAATAACCGCGGCTCACCACCCACCAGGGCAAGCAACGTAATGGATAGTGTACTTTGAAGTGGAGTCCGTTTATAGAGCTCCCTGAGGATATTTGCCTCCTCTGCAGCTTTGCTTACTTCGATGACAATCCGCATCCCCTGTCGATCGGATTCATCCCGGAGATCCGATATGCCCTCAATGACACCCTCCCGGGCAAGCTCTGCAATTCGTTCAATTAAGGCTGCTTTATTAACCTGGTATGGTAATTCCGTAATAATAATCCGATTTTTCCCCCGTGTCATTTCTTCAAAGTGGACTCTGCCGCGGACGATTACCTTGCCCCGACCTGTTCCATAAGCACTTAGAAGGTTGTTTTGATCAGTATCCTGCAGGATAATCCCACCAGTTGGCAGATCAGGTCCTTGAATGTACTTCACAAGGTCCGTCACGGAAATATCCTCAAGCCGATCCCATTCCCTGAGCATAAAGCTTAATGCGTCTACAACTTCCCCAAGATTGTGGGGAGGAATGCTGGTTGCCATTCCCACCGCAATTCCATTAGCTCCGTTGACCAGCAAATTTGGCAAAGCTGCCGGTAATACTTCCGGCTCGTCCAGCGTGTCATCAAAATTGCGGGTGAAATTGACCGTATTCCTGTCAAGCTGGACAAGCATATCCAATGCAAAGGCTGTCAGCCTGGCTTCTGTATACCGCATGGCAGCCGGGGGATCTCCATCCACACTACCAAAATTCCCCTGACCATCCACCAGTGGATAACGCATGGTGAACCCTTGCGCAAGACGAGCCATTGCCTCATATACCGCCAAATCACCATGAGGATGATATTTTCCCAGTACTTCACCAACAATTCTTGCTGATTTTTTTGTTGTCGAGTCTGCCCGCAGCCCCATATCATACATTGCATAAAGAATCCGACGCTGAACAGGTTTTAACCCATCCCTCGCATCGGGTAGTGCCCGTGCAACGATTACGCTCATCGCATAATCCAGGTAGGATTGCTGCATCTCCCGATCAATATCCACCTTGCGAACCATGCCTATTTCCATGCGTTGATCCTTTCAAACAAAATACCCCCGCTCCACGCGCTGGCGGATTGGGGGTATTACTCGCTTCAGTTAATGTCAACTCTCCAAGGGAGCCGTTTCATCTGCCACAGCCTCGGTCGCTTCCACTTTTGGGGTAAATCTGCCATGGACAAACCCGGTCCCCGCCGGAATCAGTTTGCCGATGATCACGTTTTCTTTCAAACCAAAGAGCGGATCTTCACTGGACGCAATGGCTGCATACGCCAGGACCTTGATTGTGTGCTGGAAGGATGACATGGACAGGAAAGAATCGGTGCTGAGTGAAGCCTTGGTGACGCCCAGAAGCATTTCCAGGTAGCGAACCGGCTGCTTTCCCTCGTCCACCAACGACTCATTCATCTTGCGAATCTCCAATCGATCAACAAGGTCCCCCGGCAGGTAGTGGGTATCACCAGGACGGACAATCTGGACGCGCCCGGTCATCTTCCGCAAAATCACCTCAAAGTGTTTGTCGTTAATGTTTTGTCCCTGAGAACGATAAACCTTTTGGATCTCAGTCAGCAGGTACATCTGAGCAGCTTCACGCCCCTTGATACGCAGGATTGTATGAGGATTGAGAGAGCCTTCCGTTAATGGCTGTCCTGCCTCAACATGATCTCCATCCTTAATCAATAGACGTGCCGTGGTGGGAATATCATATTCTTCACTTTCGCGCTGTTCATAGGAGATGATGACCTTCCGACCTTCAATTCGGACCCGCCCGGCATGTTGGGCGGTTATATGAGCTTCACCCGTTACTGCCACTTCATCTCCAACAGTAATCCCGGTTCCATCCTCCACGCGGATATCCCAGCCTTCTGGAATATCATACTCATCGCTGACAATTTCACTGTTCTCCACCCGAACATACCGTTGGTCGCTGTACTTGTCTGATGCATGAATGGTGGCAACACCCGAGATGCGGGTAATGACAGCTTCACCCTTTGGCATTCTGCGCGCCTCAAACAGCTCTTCCACGCGCGGCAAACCAGTTGTGATGTCGGAACCGGCAGCAACACCACCTGTATGGAACGTCCGTAGAGTCAACTGCGTTCCGGGTTCACCAATGGATTCTGCTGCAACAATACCAACCGCCGAACCAAGTTCAACCATTCTGCCGCGTCCCAGGTCCATGCCATAGCACTTGGCGCATAAGCCATGTTGCAATTCACATGTGAGCGGTGATCGGACTTTAACTTCCGTGATTCCGGCATTCAGTATTTTCCGAATCACGATATGATCCAGCATCTGATCACGATCAGCAATGACTTCTCCAGTCATGGGATCAATCACCCTGGATGCCGTCAAACGCCCGTAAAGCCGGGTATCCATCGACTGTCCGGCAACATCATCCGATTTCCGGATCCAGATCCCATCAGTTGTGCCGCAATCCACTTCGTTGATAATTGCATCCTGCGCAATATCTACCAGGCGGCGAGTCAGGTAACCGGCATCCGCAGTTCGAAGGGCGGTATCTGCAAGACCTTTCCGGGCACCATGGGTTGAGATGAAGTACTCCAATGCAGTCAAGCCCTCGCGGAAGTTGGACTTGATTGGCAGGCGAATGATACGTCCTGCAGGATCCGCCATCAGACCGCGCATCCCAGCCAGCTGGGAAATCGGTCCAAAACCGCCCTTGGTTGCACCTGAATACGCCATGGTCGCCAGGTTGCCATTGGGGTCCATTCCCTTTCGCACGGCGTCTGCAACCACCTTTGTGGTATCCTGCCAGACTGCAATTTCACGTTCATTCCGTTCCTGTTCTGTCAATAATCCACGGCGGTATGCTCGATCAATATTCTGAACTTCCTGTTGTGCCTTGTTCAGAATATCATCCTTTTCCTCAGGAACAGAAATATCAGATACAGACAGGGTGGATCCGGATCGCATGGCATATTCAAAACCAATGTCCTTGATTCTATCTGCAACACCAGTGGTTTCTGTCTCGCCACAGATATCATAAACCATGGCAATTAAATCTTTTACGCCACCTTTATCCAATTGCTCATTAAAGAATTGGATTTCTTTTGGCAAAATTTGGTTGAACAATACCCTGCCGACAGTGGTCTTCAGCAAGATTTTTTGGGGCTTGGGTAAACGATTGCCCTTTTCATCATAATTCGATAAAACCATGACACGGATATTGGCGTGAATATCAACCTGTCCAAGTTGATATGCCATTTCCACTTCATCCAAATCAGCAAAAGCTCGTCCATCTCCACGATGGGGCCGATCATTCTGAACAGTCAAATAATAGACACCCAACGTCATATCCTTGGATGGGCTGATGATCGGCTCACCGTCTGCTGGTTTCAACAGGTTGCGCGAAGCAAGCATCAGGCTTCGGGCTTCCTTCACTGCCTTCTCCGAAAGAGGTACGTGGACAGCCATTTGATCGCCATCAAAATCCGCATTGAAGGCTGTGGTAACAAGGGGATGGAGCTGGATAGCGGATCCTTCAATCAAGACCGGTTCAAATGCCTGGATACCCAATCGGTGCAGGGTGGGCGCCCGGTTCAATAAAACGGGTCGATCGCGAATGACTTCTTCCAGAACCTCCCAAATTTCCGGTCGGGAACGTTCAATAAACCGGCGCGCACCTTTTACATTTCCAGCATAACCATTGGCGGTCAGCTTTGCAATCACAAATGGTCGATATAATTCCAGCGCCATCGTCTTGGGCAAACCGCACTGGTAGAGCTTTAGCTTGGGTCCAACCACAATCACGGAACGCCCGGAATAGTCCACACGTTTACCAAGCAGATTCCGGCGGAAGCGACCCTTTTTCCCCTTGAGCATGTCACTCAGGGATTTGAGCTCCCGTCTCCCTCGGCGGGATAACGCCTTCCCCCGCTGGGAATTATCAATCAGCGAATCAACCGCCTCCTGGAGCATACGCTTTTCGTTTCGAACGATCACGTCAGGAGCACCCAGTTCCAATAATCGCTTCAAGCGATTGTTGCGATTAATCACCCTGCGATACAGGTCGTTCAGGTCAGACGTAGCAAAGCGCCCGCCGTCAAGTTGCACCATTGGGCGAAGATCGGGAGGGATAACCGGCAGGATGGTCAGGATCATCCATTCTGGACGATTACCTGACCGCCGGAAGGATTCCACAACTTTCAGTCGGCTGGTGGCTTTCTTCCGTTTCTGCTTGCTTTTGGATGTGCGAACCTCATGCCACAATTCTTCCGCTAGCCGGTCCAGGTCCAATCGGCGAAGGATATCATAAAAAGCTTCTGCTCCCATGTCCGCACGAAAGACCTGACCCCAACGGGATTTCAACTCACGGTATCGGCTTTCGCTCAGGAAAGTGAAAGGACGCAGTTCCTGCAGTTCGTCCCGGAACCGCGAATTTTGTGTTTGGGATGCATCGTTTTCGTCTTCCAATTTACTGCGAAGATCTTCCATTTCCTGCTCAGCCTGGGCACGAATTTCCGCAATCCCTAATTTGATTTGTTCAATTTCGCGTTGGAATTCATCCTGAAATTCAGCTTCCAGTTCGTCCAACCGCCCCTTGACAATCTTCTGCACCTTGGAAATATGCTGAGCCGAAATGGTCTCTCCAGCTTCGGCAATCGTTTCTTTGGTGGCACCAAAGACAATGGCAGATGGAGTGACACTGCCGGTTTTTTCCGTAAGCCGACGTTCCAAAGACTGGCTCTCCTGGATCACCGGATCCAGCCTGGCTGCAATCAATTCGTCCCGGCGTGATTCCATTTCCGTTCGGCGTTGGTTTAATTCCTCAATCTTGCGGTCCCGGGCTTGTTTAACTTCCAGGATACGGGCATTAATTTCGGTAGCCTGCTCCCGTTCGGAAACACTAATTTCGTCCTCCAACCGCTTTAACGCCTTCTGGCGGGCATCCTCGTCCACATACGTAACGATGTACTGGGCAAAATAAAGAACCCTGTCCAGGTTTCTGCGGGAAATGTCCAACAGTAGACCAAGGTAGGACGGAATACGACGGGTATACCAGATATGAGCAACTGGAGTGGCTAACTCAATGTGCCCCATGCGCTCTCGGCGGACTGCCGAGCGGGTTACCTCTACGCCACATTTATCACAAACGATGTTTTTGTATCTTGGGTTTTTGTACTTTCCACAATAGCATTGATAATCTTTTGTCGGACCAAAAATTACTTCGCAGAACAATCCATCCTTTTCTGGACGAAGCCTGCGATAATTAATTGTCTCGGGTTTGAGCACTTCACCATACGACCAGGAACGGATCGTTTCTGGGGAAGCAAGATTAATACGTAACGCCACTAAGCTCTTGGTTTCCACGAAACAGCCTCCTCAACTAGATCCCGAAAATTAACAACAAAACCAGCGCCAGAACCGATGACCGGCGCTGTAAGACATTTAATGATTACTGAAAATAGCCGCATACATGCAAATAAGCATTATAGCACAATATTTTCAAAATAGTCAGTTGAATTTATGGCAATTTTTCCACAAATCCTGAACTTCCAGTCTCATCTCTTCCCCGAATTGGAATTTCCAGGTAAAAAGTGCTTCCCTTTCCAAGCTGGCTTTCCACCCATACACGTCCATTGTGCCGTTCTGCAATGGATTTTACAATTGCCAAACCCAATCCAGTTCCCCGCTGTTGATAAGCTTCCCTCCTGCCGCTGCGATAAAACTTTTCAAATAACCTTGGCAGATCCAATGGCGCAATGCCAATCCCGGTATCATTGACTTCAAAGACAACACTGGAAGTTTTTATTTGCAATTGGACGCGCACCCTCCCCCCCATTGGAGTGTACTTGATTGCGTTTTCCACCAGATTATATAATGCTTGCTGCAATAAAGCCTGATCAGCAAGAACATTCACATTTGGACTATCTGGAGAAAAAAAAGATAACTGGATATTCTTTTGAACCGCCTGTGGTTGCAAGAGAGTAATCACTTGTTCAACAATTTCAACCGCAGACACACGCCCAACTCTTAAGTCAATGCCTGCCTCGATTCTTCCTAAATCCAACAGGTTATTTACCAGTCGGGTCATGTTATCCACTCCCCCCACCATCTTTTTTACGTATCCTTTTTGCTGATCATTCAGTTCGCCAACCATTTGGAGCATCGTGGCATACCCACGCATTAAGGTGAGAGGAGACCGCAGATCATGGCTGACTGTGGCAACAAAATCAGATTTGAGAGTATCCAACTCTTTATAATGCGTAATATCCCGCAAAATGCAGATTTTCCCAACCCGCCGACCCTCTGCCAATACCGGCGAAACGCTGACATAATAAATTTTTCCACCTGGCATGGCAATTTCCCTGGAAGCAGTCTTTTCCTCCATCGGGATTCGCATTAATTCCAACAATTCCGGCATCTGAATGACTTCTTCCAACTTCGCTCCTGCAGTTGTATCATGGAGAAGTCCAGGCACCTGCATACCAGCCAGATTCACAAGGAACAATCGTTCTTTTTCATCAAACACCAGGACAGGTTCTGGCGTGGAAGCCAATACAGCCACCAACCTTTGCCGACCAATCTCAGCCGTTACGTAGAGACGGGAGTTCGCAGCCGCGATGGATGCCTCGCCTGCCAGGGTTGTTAAAAACCGGATTTGCTCATCGGAAAAATTTTGAGGTGCATCAAAAGCAACCCATAAAACACCGTAGTATTGCTCCTCATGATATAGCGGCAATGCAATAATTGAACCCGGATGCCCCACGCCTGGCTGAATGGATAACCTTCTTCCACGATGAAAATTCGGTATCAGGATGGGTTCTTGTTGCTTTCCTAAATCAAACAACTGGGCATCCAGATGAGAATATGCAGAACTGGCTCGTCCGGTTCCATACGATATAAGAGAATTTCCCGGGGGTTCCATTAATACCTCGCGAATCAGCACAATCCTTGCGGCGCTTGCATCACCCCCAAGGGCTGCCTGCAGGATGGGATTGACAGCCTGTTCTATCTCCAGGTGCTCAGCCACACTTTCGCTGACAACCAGTAGCCGGTTCAACTCATCCAGCCGATTCCGTAAACCAATTCTCATTTGTTCAAATGCACTGCTCAGTTGCCCAACTTCATCAACCCCTTCAACGGGCATGGGGGAATCCAGCTGACCGCGCGCGATTTTTGATGCCTGTTCAACCAATCGTCGGAGGGAAGCTGTCAGCGAACTCAGGAGAACACGAAGCGCAAAAAAGGCGATCAAGGTAAATACAGCCAGAATTAAAAGCAGCGGAATGGCAATTCGCAGCGATAAGTCTTGGGCTTGCTCTGCCGGCACACTGATGATTACAGCCCAAGGACGCCCCAGGCTGGGCTGATAATAAACAATCTGCCTGGTACCTGTTGGCGCCATATCATCAAAAAATTCTGCATCGGCAGGGATGCGCCCACCATATTGTGTCATCACCAGGTCGTTACCGCTCATCGTGTGAAAAAGAATCCGCTGGTTCTCATCAATGATGATCCCATCCCCGCCATTATTATGTACAGCCTCCAGCGCTTTAATCGCCGGTTGCGTGAAAGGATTCGAATTCATATCAGTTCGACCCAACAGGACCCCGTTCACCAATCCTTGCTGATCGCGAATTGCCGCAAGAAAACTGATCTGGGCTGATGATTCTCCAGGATTGGGAGGGGTGGTATAGGTTTGTATCAACACCCCCTTCATCGCCAACTGGATTCCATTGGTTTCCAGTGTGGATAAGTGTAATTGCTCCGCATCCTGTGTAGGGTAACTGTTCCTCCAATTACCACTTCCATCAAACACAACCAGTTCCCGGAAAAATGGAACCGCCCGGATATTTTCACCCAGCCTGCTGTAAAGCTGACCATTTTCAATGGTCAACAATTCGGGTTGTGCAAGATTAATAATCAGGTTTTGTCCAGTTTCCAGAAAATATGGCAGGCTTTCAACCGCAACTTCTGCCGTTCCCTTCAAACGATCTCTAATCACCTGCCTGGCAGCCGCACCGGCAACCCACCAATCACTGAGGATTAAAATGGCTATACCAACAATTACAAAAGGTGCCGAGGTGAACAAGAATCTCCACTGCAAACTGGATTCAACCGGGGATGGTCGTAATGCCTTGGGCCTGAACCAGATTCCCTTTCCAAACAGGAAAATGATTTCACCAATGATCCCGGCAAGAATCAATTCTGCAACCCGCATCAGCAGGATCATCCAGGCTTGAGATAATGCGTAATCCAAACGCACTGCCAGCGAACCAGTGGTGGCAAAAAACACTCCCATCATCAATATGGGCAGAGAAATCAGGCTGGTAAATATCCCTGTCCATAGAGGGTGCCGTAGCAATTTAAAAAACCTGGTGCGATAAGTCTGCCGGACAAGTACGGCAAACAGCAACAGTATTCCCACTGTCTCAATAACGCTGAATAAAGTGTGTGTTTTCCAAAAAGCAAGGAACAAACCGCTGACACATCCAATGATGACCGCAGGGAGGATTCCAACCATCCCCGCTGCTAGGATACCGGGGACCATGAATAACAATATCATGGAGGGGACAGCTGTTTCTCCCGGGATATTCGGCAAGGGTAAGGATTCCAATCCGGGAATTTGTAATGCCACCATCAACGAAGTAATGGGTGTAATCATCAGAAGAACTACAAACACCCACCATCGTGTAGATCGAATAAGTTTTGGCGATTCCCACCAGGATCGGATTCCCCAAGCTAACAATACCAGCATAAAGAACCAACCAAACCACCCCAACATACTTTGGGGTAGTTCAATGTATGGCGTTTCTCCAATCAGCGAATAGAATAAAGGCATGAAATCCCTGGGTGCAATATCTTTGCCATGATTATAGCATCAGGCAACCTTGCAAATATTGATCCGTCCAGATCAATCTGAATGCGCATAAATCAGCTTTAACACTTCATTAAAAACTTCATCAGCAGACAACGGATCCGAGTCGATAACAATTGCGTCTTCAGCAATTTTTAAAGGAGCAAGCGCACGGGTTGAATCAATCAAATCTCGTTTTTCAAGCGCCGATAGGATCTGATCCAATTCCGCCTCACCTCCACGGCTGACAATCTCCAAATATCGTCGCCTTGCCCGCTCTTCCACCGAAGCATCCAGGTATATCTTCAGGTCAGCATCAGGCAAAACGACGGTTCCAATATCCCTTCCCACCATGACGATTTTTCCCCGGCTGGCAATCCTTCGTTGTTGTTCCGTCATTTCTTCCCGAACCCCACGGTAAGCGGAGACTTCCGACACATTGGCATCGACAATCTTTTCCCGAATTTCCCAGGTAACATCCACATCATCGACCAACACATCGGCTTTTCTTCCATCCGATACTGTTGCAGGTCGGACATCAATGCGGATAACCTGGGCAAGCTTTGTAACTGCGCTTTCGTCATGCACTTCACCCAATTGTATTAATGCAACCCACGTAACCGCCCGATACATAACACCTGTATCCAGATACAGGTAACCCAACGTCCTGGCAAGACGTTCACCCAACGTGGATTTTCCAGAACTTGCAGGACCATCGATCGCAATGACTTGAGGAATTGACATGACTTCTCCTTGGTTAATATTGACTTGATCCCGGCATCAGGTCCCCCCGAATCCAAACAATAACTTGAGTATCGCGAAAACGTCCCTCATGAATGACCATCCACTGGATCCAATCCTGGAAGGAATACTCACCCCAGGTTGGAGTGATCAAGTATGAAAAATCCTGTCCGCGATAGGAGGAACTGGATATCAAAGGCTGGTCTTTGCCAGAAATCACAATCGATGGCTGGCTTTCCAGCGGTAAAAGCTCTACCCGCTGGACATTTTCATAATCATTCAGACTCCAAAATAATGAATCAAAATCTGTATTTAGAACAACAACATCAGCCTGGTTTCGGTTTCCGGTTGCCCATTCAGAAGAATCACCAATTGTTTGTATAACCAGGTCCTCTCCCAATGGAAAACCGGATTTGAGCCAGATATTCATTTCAGGATTGCTACCCATCCCCAGAACGCGAAAACCTGTTGCCAGGCTTAAGCTTCCCAGAACCAGTAACGCGCTCAGCATCGTCCCTTTTGCACAGATGCTGCCAGACCAACCCCACCAAACTAATCCAATGACAACAATGACTAATACAAATGAGGTGATCATTTGAATCAGGCGTTGTTGGTCCTGGATTGGGGATGAGGATGGATTAAATATTCCTTGCAGGTTAAATCCAATAATTACAGACAGGATAACTACAACGATACCCTGTGCCCAAATAATTCGAGGTTCATTTTCACCCCCAGCAAACACGCAAATCATTGCATATGATGATAAACCAGTCATGGGAATCAAAAACCAAGCTAGGTCTGGAACCTGTCTACCTGCCGGGATCAATGTCATCACCAGCGCGACCAAAGCCCAGACCGCCAGTTTTTGGTACGCTCTTTTGGATTGAATCAATACCAGGATAATTCCAACAATTCCCGCAGTAAGAATCAATGGTTCTGTGGAAATCAGGGCAACCAATATACGAATGGGGGAAACACCTCCCGGCTCCACCAACCTGCTTACAAATCCCTGGAAAGATGAAGCAAGCCCACCAATTCCTCGAGGAAACAGAAACAATCCCGAACCAATCAGCAGATAAGTTCCCACAACCCAGGGGACAACTTTTTTCCACCGGCGCACAGGCAAATCGGAAACCATTTCCCCATTCGTGGAAACTAGCTCCTTACCGAAAACAATCCCGCTGAGCCATCCTGCAGTCAGCAATCCAATCACCCCCAGCCAGGTTCCTTCACCCCCCAGGAGCGCCAAACCTCCAAAAATTCCCGCCTTGATCGCATTTCCATTCATGAAGAATGTCAATGCAAACAGCGCAACAGTCATACCCACGACTGACCCGCCATCCCATCGCGTTGAGCCAATGAATCCGGGTGACAACGCAATCATAAGCGACCATGGCAACAGAATTTTTTCCTCAAAGTGGCGATTTAATAGTGCGGGTAGAAATACCAGGCTCGCACCAGCAAGTGCTGGAAAGAATCTTGCCCAGAAATTGGATGGCTCAAACAGGAGAAATAATCCCGCGGTAATCAAAGTATAAAGGGGATGTGTACCCGGTGAAGTTCCAGCTCCCTTTGAGATATCCAAAGCCTGAATTGCCAGCCCTGCATCCCATTCTGTTAATGGCACATCGTTCACCCCCATCAAGCGAATACTTAATGCCAGTAGGAAAATGATTGGATACAACCATCGGCTCGTTTTTTGTGTCAATATATGATCCATAAGATACCTCATGGGTTCGCTGTATCTGGAAACACAGAATAATCCGGTACCTGGTAAATCGATACACCTGGATTTTGGTAAATAAGGGTTAAATGGTCTATGAATTTTTGTTCGCTTACCCGATATGAACTGCGTTCCAGCGAACCCACATAAACGTATTTTATGGAATATTGACGCAATATGTCCCGCGCAACCTCCCAATCACGCACCTCATAAAGAGTTTGAATATCAAAGGCACGGTTTCCAATTTCTATCGATCCCCCGCGCCACTGCCGTTCGTGGTTATCCCACCCCAATACGGTTGGCAATCCAGTGTGGACGGATACGCGCCCGTGTCCACTGGAGCTATACGCAGGACCTACTGCTTCTGCGATGACCCCATAATCAACATCCATCAGCCAGCGCAGTGCAGGTGCATCGTCGGGAAGATATTTTTCAACATATACATCTCCATCAAGAGTCCATGTGTCCGGATTGAATGAATTTGTCCTTTCCGGCAGCATAAAAATGGGATAAGCCAAACCCATCAAAAAGACGATTGACCAGAGAATCCTCACAAAAACGGACAACCTGGTCCTAAAGAAATTCCAGATCAGCACGCTCGAATATGCGGCTGCAATCCCCCAAAGAATCCAGGCTTGATAATAAAATTTGAAAATCGTATTCATCCGATTTCCAAATTGATCAATCAAGTAGAAAAATTCCGGAAACAAAGTCAAGCCGATTCCAGCCAGAACCAATATCAAAACGAAAGGATGTGGGGAAGGCACGTCAGGGGATGTTGTATCAGTTGTAGAATATGAGGCTGATTTACGTGAGAACTCCACCAGCAAACCCCACACAAACACCATCATAATTAATAGTGTTACCCAGGTACCCGGATATTGCAGTCTGCGGACAATTGCTTCTGCAATGATGGCAATGCCATTTTGATCCCCGAATGTGAATCTCTTGGCCCAGTTCAGCAATCCCTGGATCAGGACAGTACTTCCCCATGGTTTTTCCAGAAACCAGGATTCAAATCTGGTCAGGTTAACAGCTATCAATGCAACAAACCCGGATAATAAAGAAAATCCAAGCATGATCCAAAAACCAATTTTGCCGCCAGTTCTCAGAATATTAACGCTCCATCCATGCCGAAGGAGCTGGACCAGATAGATACATATGGGGACAAGGAGGGATCCAAACATTACCCAAAAGTGGACTCCCCTGGTTACGTATACTCCGCTTGGAATTAATCCACCCGCCTGGGAAGCAAAACTCAAGAAAAAAGGAAGATAAAGAACAAATCCCGCCAATCCCAGCGAAATTCCTAATTTCAAGAATTCCCAAATCCATTGAGTTTTCCACCCCTGATCACGTACCAATGTATAAACATATGCAAGGACGAATACGCCGACAAAAATCGGGAAATCCCAAATATTCAGGAATGCCATTCCCCCAAGCGCAATTGCGGCAAGCCAGAAAAATGGCTTCTTAATCAGGTCAAAAATTCTGGTGAACCCCAGAGATTGATTTCTGCCCAGAAATAAATTCAACGATAAGAGGATTGCCAGCAAACCAAAGGGAATGGCAAGAACATGGGGATGCAAGTCGCTAAGAAGAAAGGAAAAAAATGGAAATTCGTCAATGATCTCCACCGGCATATTGCTGATTGTATAATCCTGCAATACACGCGAAGCCCGCCACCAGGTCCATCCCCCGGTAGCCCTTTCTGGAATCCACGAGAATGGCAATGCCGGATTCTGATTGAGATCATTAATATCCAACCACTTCCAAAAAGAAGATTGCCAGGTTCCATCACTGTTTCTTACCCAGAAAAGTCCCCTTCTGTGAAGAATCTCCAGGAAGCCCTCCAGGTTGGATACAATCGTCAGATAGAACGGTCCAAGAAATGCCCAGGCAATTGCACGTCCTCCCGGAGGTTCCCCATTCAAATGTTTTCTACGATGTTTTTGCCAGGCACTAAAAAGATTATAAATCAAGCCGTAAGCGCCAATCCCCGCCAAGGCAAACCACATGGAAATTGCCAGGTTAAACGTGACCCCGCCTGTGGTTCCTGCAAGCCGGGCAAAAAGCGCAACCATAATATAACCAAAATAGTAGTAAGAAATTGAGTAACCTGATAACCATGGATCTGCAGGGGGAAACGAAGGCGATCGAAGAATGGAATTAATAAATGCCAATTCCATGGGTTTTTCAGTATATGCAACGTCTGGATTGGCAGCACGGACAATTGCCCAGAACGCAAACATCACCAGGAAAAGAATTTCAACCGCCAGAATCAATTTTTTCTGCGAAGAAATCCAACTCTTTAATTCCACCCCATAAGTTTTTCTACAAATAAGCAAGCCCACAACAAGAACTACTAGAAAAGAAAAAACAACTCCGCCCAGGTTATTTTCCAATATACCTAAGATATTCAATATCCAGTAAATATATCCCCAGATTAATAAACCCATTGTCCGGGATGAGGAATACCCCCGATCTGGCAGGAATCGCAGAAAACGGAAAACAATGGGAAACGTAACAATCCCTGAAAATAAACTGATCACATACCAGGACAGAAATGACAGCATAATGCTTCCTCTATGGTGTCCATTCTTCTGCCGGAAAATGAAAGTGACCTTGAACATCCGGCTCAAACGTCCATACTTTTTTCACTGCATCCAGGTTTAATGGTCCATAAATATGCGGAAACTCTCCTCCATCAGGAGCAGTTTCATACCTCACTTCTGAATTTAACCCAGAAACATCAATTTCCAATAGGAGCAAGTTGCATTGACCACGGAACCATACTTCTGCAACCGGGATTACTTGATGCCGCATGGAGCAATGAATAAATCCTTGTGTATCCAATGTGTCCCCGCGATAAATTCCACTAAACATTGCAGATCGATACATATGGATTGGGGTAATGTGATAAATTGTGTCGGCTGCGTCTATTTTCATTACTTCACCCGATAAATGACAGTTGAGCGGTCTTCATAGACAGTTTCCCAAAGATGATTATTCCAGGTTTCAAATTTTGTTAACCCTTCACCGGGATAAATCACTCTTTCCAATTGTCCCACAACAATATAGGATACATCGTACTTATCCAAAAAATCTTTAACAGATGCTTGATCGAGGGATGTATAAAAATCTGCAACATCCTGTGTCCGGTTGGTAACCCAGGTGGAGGGAGTAATGGATCTCTGTTGAATTTGGTGCCAGTCCCAACCGATCACCGTTGGCAATCCGGTATAAATTGAAAAACGGCTTGTCCAATGGTATAGTGGAGCATTCCCCTCCACAATCACAGGAGAACCGGTAATATTTCGCTGCATCCACTGGATTGCAAGGTAATCCTGGTTCAGGTCCATATCATACCCGGCTTCATTGTAATGCGAAGTCGCCATAAATGTCATTCCATCCAGGGTATGAGGAGCTTCCTTACTCATCCGGTCACGAATTTTATCCGCGCCCGCCAGGAGGGGAAACAAAGCCGCACTGCCAACCAACAGCACCAGGATTGCCATCCAGATCGTTTGAAGATTGATCTTCCAGTGATTTCGAATTTCCGGAAGTAGCCAGAATAATGCTGATGCCGAGCTGATTCCAAGCATGGTCCAGGCTTGCAGGTAGAATTTAAAGACAGTATTCATGCGCCCCACATCACCCTGGAGAACAATAATTTCCACCGCAAGCGTCAGAACGAATGACAGAGCGACCAGAAACAGTGTGAATTTCTTCCCTTCAGGTTGACCTGGACGGAAAATCAAAATGAAGGACAGAAGAGCAACGAAAGCTGCCAGCCATGCAATTTGGATTCCGGGGTACTTGAGATCAAAGCGCAAATTTTCTGGCAGGAGAAGCCGAATACCACCCGCCTGAAGAAATATCACGATTACCAGGATCAACAAGAAACCCACCCAAATCCATTTTTTATAAGGCTTCAACCGATCGAGGGCTGAGACAGGGGTTTTTGATAACCAATCCAATAATTCCCAAATCAACCAGGTAATAACTACGTACAGGAATAACCCCCAATGCGTGACATATGACCAGAAGGGCGAATGCTCCCCTTCCCATAATCGCATACTGGTGTAACCCTGACCATACCAGTCCGAGAAAGGCATATATAAAACAAACGCAAACAGAACCAGTGCCAAAACACTTCCAATGCTTGCAAAAAATGTGTGCCTGGCTGCTTTGTTATAAAGGTCTTCATGCAAGAAACCATATTGTTTTATCCCTGTATACAACATTACCAGGACCGCCATGCCAAGATAGGTCGGAAAGTCCCAGGTATTTGTTGGGCGTAATGCACCAATAATGATGGCACCCAGCAGGACAGTCCAGATGTGGTCAAGCCATTTCTTCTCTTGAATACTTCTCCCGCCCTCCAAAAAATATGAAAAAATCCAGGCAATCGCGAGAATTGTAATGGGAAGAGCAATCAGGTGAGCATGAAGATCCGCATAGAGAAAAGTAAATGCCGGAAATTCGGTAATGGTATCCCCGGGAATTGCCCTCGATGGCACCCAATACCACTCCCCCCATCCGTATGGTAATCTGGCACCACTGAAGTACTGTCCCAATCCCTTGATTGTCCAGGACATTCTCTGGATAAAACCGGCGTCTTCAATCACTCCGCCTGGTGCAGCCAATCTTTGCAATCCATGCCAGATCATTCTGGTTGTACCAAGGTTCCCCAATACCAGCACACCAAAAGACCCCGCCAGCCCGGCAAGAATCGGCTTCCAGTCCCCCAACCACGGTCCGGTTTTTCCTTCGCTCGCTACCGGATTGCATACCTGGTCAAGCCAGTTCCCATTCTGTTTGATAACAGATGTATAAATGCTAAGAACAATCCCAAATGCTCCAATTGCTTCCAGGCTGAACCAGGTGGGTAGAATCAGGTTATATGCAATGGACGGAATGATCCCCAGCCATTTAGTGAGGATCCCTACAATCACAAACCCATAGTAGTAATAATTGATGTATCCGCCAGAGAACCATGGATCGTATGGCGGAAAAGTTGTGCTTTTCAGGATGGCATTAAAGTAAGCAAAATCCATTGGCTTTTCTCCGCCCTTAAACGGGTGCCAAAGGTCTGGATTTCCCAATCGTACCAGGAGAAACGCCAGGAAAAACAAAGCCATGATGATTTCTGCAACAAGGAAATATTTCCAACGTTTTCGGAATTCATTCTTGAGTTCCTGCCTGCCCCAATAAGCTACAATCATGCAGACGAGGAACAATCCGAGAAAAACAATTGTTATTGTCCACCGGGTAACCGGAATCCTTAACGACCCAGCCAGCCAGACCATCAGCGTAAGGAGCAGCAATCCAGCCAGTTTTGAAAAAACGAACCCCCGATCCGCCAACCCCTTCATGGCTATGCGCAATACAGGATATGCCACCCACCCCAAAATGGTGATCACCAAATACCAAACAACCACGCCCAAGCCAGGGTAACGATTCAGAAAGGAATTTACAGGATAAAGATCCATCCATGTCCCACCGCTCCGTTGCTCTTCCAGCCGTTCCACGGGCAGCGTTAACGTTCCTGCCCCAGAGCCGGGTTCGCCACCCATCGAGGTGGAATCATCCACCGGATATTTACTTGCCTGGAAAGGCGTCAGGGGAATAACCCTTGTGAGGTCGATCGCTCCCAATTGTGACTGTACTTTTTCTGAATCATAATCAGATGTTTTTCGGAAAATCATGACCTTGGGATGATCATATACAGTAAATGCCTCCTCGGCAAATTGTGTATTAATTTCCAGGTTGCCAAGGTTGGGATAAGAAGTTGTGACATTTACCAGCTCATATCCCAGGTCGCCATTAAACATTCCAAGTTCCGCCACACTATAACAATGGACAATATCCATTCCGTCCGGACATCCCATCAGGTGCCGGTAGAAATACGTTGTCATTGGATATCGCTCAGGAACTCGTACTGTTGTTCCCCACTGGCGATTGGAACTCATAATGATGTAATCTGCCTTATCCAGGATGGAGAAAAACAGCTTGCGTTTATCCTCGTTATCTGTCCAGTACATATCAAAATTCAGATCGGTGCGGTAAATTCCCGAATATTCATCAAAGGGGTTCCCCCGACCCAAATCCAACGGGATGATGACATCCCAGACAGTTTCCACGGCTACCCGGGAGCCATAAAGTGCAATGGCTCCGTCCCCCTCTTCCAGTGATATTTCCAGCGAATATTGTTTATTTTCATCCAGGCTGATTGCTGGATCAAACAAGAATTCAACAAAATCTCCGCGCGGATCTGCAGCAATCTTGAAAATCGATTGGTAAGTTGCTTCTGCTAGAATATTTTCCGGATCCGCAGTGTCAGAAATCGACAATTTAATCGTTTTATTTTCATTGGTTTGCAGCCAATCCACTACATGAGGAATTTGAACCGCTCTCAATACGCCACTACGAATTGGCTTTATGGTCGTAACGGAATAAGGTTTCCCTACCCGGATTACTTCCACAAGTTCCGGCAGATCCAGACTGGTATTCTTTCCGTCCACATCGATACCAGCAATGGATAGTTTGCCAAAAATCCGCATTATTGCCGGCTCAACAACTTCCAGCTTCAACTCATAATCCAAACCGGGTTGAACTTGAATTGGATTTTGAAAGATAATTGAATTCTGTTGTGCCTGCTGAAAACTTTGAATCAGGTATCCATAACTTGATTCTCCATTTCCGCCCTCCCCGACAGAAGAGATCGTTGCCAGGATTGTTCGCTGTTCACCAGTGGACCCTAATTCCACAAGATTCCCTATCTTTAATTCCGTAATAGTGACAGCTTCAACCGCTTTAAATACAATTTGGAGAGGTTGAGGAGTAGAAAAAGTGGTTCCCGCCAGCGTGCTGAGAGGTTGTTGAACCAATCCATCAGTTGTCTCTATCTGTAGATTGATGGGTCCGGGAACGTTCTCGTAGATCCATTCGCTTGCCGCTACCCGGGTTTCGGTTCTTGTATAGATTCTGGAAAAGGCGTAAGCCCATAATGCCGTTCCCGCCAGGATAACAGCCCCAAACAAAACAATTGCAATGCTTTTAATTTTTAGATTTCTTATAACGCGGATACTCGTCCTGTGATCCCACAGACTGAATAATCCCCATGCGGATATAACCGTCATGGCTGGGTAAATCGGCAGTAAATAGCGCATACTGCTCACAAATCCAGTACCCTGCCATAAAAAGTACACCCCCACCCATAACCATAGGAGAAGGTGAAGATGCCATTCCCGCCGGAAAAACACCTTCCAACCCATCCACAGAAAAGCCAACCACGCTAGGAGTCCGAGTGGAAGCCCCAGTCCCCAGACAGTCATATTCCACCACCCAAACCAGGCGGGGCGCCTTGCCCATTGCAGCGCAGGAGGGAAATCCACGTTTCCGGTGGATTGGCTTGCCAATTCCTTCAGGTTTGCCACCCATTTTGGATTCAATCCAACGCCAAAGAAACCCGGTCCAGAGAATGCGTAAGGTTGACAAATTCGAAACACCACCACCGATATGACAGCCGCCAGGATGACATTTCTTGCAATAATTACCAGATATTCGCTGCGCTTTGCTTCCGGTAATCGAAAATAATAAATTGCCGCTCCAACTGGTAAAAGAAGTGCAACCGGTGCAGCACTCACCTTGGATGCCACTGCCATGCCAAGTCCAACTCCAAATAATGCATAGGCAAGAAAACCACCCCACGAGAGGCGCAGCCAGGTTCTTATTGGGGGAGTCCCTGCAGGAACATAATCATCTCCTCCATCTTCCTGCTTAGGAAGGGAGCTGGTCATTACTCGGATGGCAAAATACAGGGACAGGGTTACAAAGAATGTTAAGAAGCTGTCAACTGTAAAATAATGGGATTGTTGAATTTGGAGCACGGCAAAGGCAGAAAATGCAGCTGCCAAAACGGAGAGACCGGGTCGTTTATAAATCCGGTAAGCAATCAAGTACACAAGAAAGACCGTGAACAGGTCAAACAATCCTGCCAAGAATCTTCCCACCAGGAAGATCTGGTCGTAACCGGTGCGATCCACCCACTCACCCACATACCGCACGATAAACAGGGGAAATGTTCCATATACATAATAGGAATATCCCACATTGTGGGGATTCAATGTTGATAGGTCTGTATTAAAGTATTCTCCGGCTTTGACTGGTGAGATGGACGTCTCCACCATTGTCAGGAAACGTTCATCCGGATGGACATGATGATTATCGTCCCAATTGATCCCGATGAAACGAAAATAACCACCAGCAACCAGGATAACTACCAGGAGGAGATCCCAAATCCAGTGATATTGATTTTGAAAACTGATACGTTTTTTGGGTTGTTCTTGCAACAAGGTCATCCGTTTCTTAACTCCAGCCCAATATATCCGATTCTACTGCCCCAATGGCTCGGCAGGGACAAAGAATAAATAGAAGTCCTTTCCTTCCAAAGAGACATCATAAAGACTTAATGAACCATTGGGATACATCCCCGACAGAATCCGGATATCCTCATGGTCATTGCTATTAATCACGAACAACTTTGATCTGGGATCGGTCCTGGTGGCTTCAAATTGATCTGTCCATATGGCAAAGTCCTTCAGCGGATAACCCGCATTCACTCCCACCAACCTGGAATCCACCCAATGTGGATATGCAACAAGATAAGCTGTATCCACGCTGCCAACGGATTCCGCGTAATTTCTGATAACATGCCCAATATCCGTTGTGTTCCAGGAATTGGCATCATAAGCCTTGCGATATTGTTGAAAAACCAGGGAATAATTCTGGATGCTGGAAATCAGAAACAGTGTTGTAAAAATAGCCCACGCCAATCGTTGACCACTTTTATGACCCAGCCTCTCAAAGGCACGCATGATGCCGTCAAGAGCAAAACCAATGATTAGGAACACAGGAATGATTGCACCGGCTGTGCGGTTCAGGCAGGGATTTTCCGCCGGAAACGCCAACGAAAGGATGGAGGGAAGCATCAAAACGGGGATGGATATGAGAATGAACAGATCCATCCAATTTCGTTTCTGTATATACCGAATCAACAGCCCTGCAAATCCAAGATGAAACAAGGCTCCTGCAACAAAATCCAGGACGGGACGGTGGGGGATGGAAATGACCCATACCTCTCCATTATCCCAGGCAAACATGGTCATCGCCCGCCAGAGGTTGTTAAAAAATATCAACCACGGATTTCCTTGGATGGGCTGTTCCAATGAGCCCAGCCTGGTTAACGCCCGATACCCAACCATATCCGGATTGGCGATTGTATAACGTAGCAATGGCAGAAAAATCACCAATGAGATAATTGCCATGACAAGGACACCAAACGCAGTTTTTCTGCGAGTTTCGGCAAGATGCCTTCCCAGGTGATGAATTAGATAAATTCCCAGCCCCAGCACCAGCAGGATCGGAACGATTCGATAAGGCGAATACCCATGCAGCCCGAGTCCAAGGAAAATTCCCGCCAGGATAAAATCATTCCTTTTCTGCAGCCGAATTCCCCGCAGAAAATAATAGATCGCTGGTGCCAGGAAAAACGGATAGAGCGTGAATCGTAGTGCAATTCGGGAAATCAGGTTCGGCCAGTAGGCAATCCCAGCAAAAGCCATGGCAATCAAGCCAATCCGCCGGTTGCCAATCTCTTTGCCCAACAGGTAAATATAAGGCAGGGTCAACAATCCCAGGATGACTGTTCCCAGCTTCAAACTGATGAAACTTAATCCGGTTTTAAAAACAATGACCATCAAAGCGGTCCAATACATTTGGAAAAATTCCCGTCCTGTATTGCGCGGAAAATAGACATTGGTTTGTCCGCGGAGAACATCACCAACATCCAAAAGCTTTTCCGCGTGGTCGCTGACCATTTGTGATGGAACCTGGTTAAGCAGGTAAAACCGGAAGAAGATGGCAACAATAAAAATCCCTATGAGGAGAAGAGACCAGGGATTGACCCGCAATCGTATGGTGCCCGCTTTAATAAATCCTTTCAATGCCTGCCAATATCTTTGAATAGCCCCATCCGGTTGCCAAAACACCACGATCGTAAGCACCAAAGCTGAAATCCAAACAAATACATTGAACCAGGTAAATTGATATTGTCCCGTTCCAACCTTAAAACTAAAAATGGCAAGCAAGCTCAACAAAACAGCAGGGAACAGCCACTCCCACCGGGAATGTAAAACCCTTTCCCATAAATCAACCTTTTGATCTCCTGTTTCCACACGGTCATTCGGTTCTTCTTCTACTGGTGGATCAATCCAGGTCAGTTCTTTTTGAAGAATAGCCCAAATCATCAAGGCAATTGCTGCACCATACAAAATAATTCCAGGAATCCAATCGCGGTTGGCTCGTGGTTCCAATGTAAATTGTGCTGTCAAAGCAATCACAAGCGCAGCAAATGTCCGCCAAGGAAACCTCGCTGACATTCTTGTGATATCCAATGATGATGTTCCCTCTGTTGGTTTTAACGAGGCAGGCGTTGCTTCCGGCTTTTCTTCTACATCACTGTTGCCTGCAAATGCAGAAATATCATCGGTAACTTCGTGATTCGAATCAGCAACAAATGTCCGGGGGTGTAACGGGTTTCGCCTCCAAAACAGGATTTTTGAGATCAGGTAGTCAAGAATGCTTGGTTCTTGTTCCATAATTCAACTCAAATGTTTACATTAACTCACGCCGGATGGCACGAAGATATCCAATGTGGTCATGTACATGGTTTGGAAAAGTTTCAACCACATACCCATTGGAACCCAAAAAGGTGAGCAACTCATCCACGGTATGACCATTTACATGATGATACTCCAGTACAATCCGCTCAACCAGGTTGAGAACATCCCCGGATGTAAACAGGATATCATACTCTGCGCCTTCACAGTCCAATTTTAACAAGTGACACCGGCTCAATTGATATTTGGAAAAAATATCCTTCAGGGTATCACTTTCAACAGCAGTAAAAATTCCGTTGGATGTACGATGATTATCAGTAAGACTTTGAACTTGCAAAGGCTCTCCATTGGAGGAATCCAATAAAATAGTTTCTCCATTTGTAGAGACTGCCCGTTGGATTGCCGTGCAATTTGATACATGATTCATTTCAAGATTATTGATTAGCAATTGATAAGATGATGGAAATGGTTCAAATGCATATACATGACCCTGCTGCGCCTTTTGACTGGCAAATATTGTGAATTCCCCAATCCCTCCACCAATATCAATAATGTTCCAATCCGGTTCAATCTGGTAACCATACGTTTCATAAAAGCGATCCAGCCAGGCTTCCTTCACACTCCAGAGATCCATTTTTCCCCGGATTAAATATCTCACCCCGTTTTGAAGCGTAACAAGACTGGGGCGCGTCAATTTTTTCGCAAGCATGGTTTTCACAATGGCGGGGAAATTCCGGAACCCAACCATCATTCTTCCAATGGATAAGGCATAATAACCATACTTCTGAAAAAAACGCGCCACCTTTATACCCTCCTTGCAACATAAAATGTACAGACACCGTTTTCACACTCCTGGGTCTGGTGATAATATTTTTCCAGGATTCGATATGTCCATCCCAGGTTCCACCAGGTTGGCGCCAGGATCCATTTTCCTGTCAGTTTGCGAATTATTAATGAAGGCAATCCCATAAAGTGTCCCCACTCCATGACGGACTGGGCTTGTGGAGAAAAATAATGCCACCATTGGATTACTTCAAACCCAGCCTTTTCCAATCGCATTATCCAAACCTCAGGAGAATCCAGGTTTTTATGACGAGCGATCTTTTCAAACCAGTTGCGATACTTGCCTGCAAGCGTCTTCCAACCGAATTTTTCCAATGCCGATCCTATGGATAGTGAGCCGTCAAACTGATGGTTCGGGACACAAAAAATAAATGAACCTCCCATCCGGGTGACCCGCGCCACATCATTCAAAACCGGTTGAATGTCCTGGATGTGTTCAAGGACGGAATTACTGATCACGGTTTGAAAATACTGCTCAGGGAACGGAATTTGAGATCCTTGCGCCAAAACATGAAGCTTGTATTTCCCTCGCCCCTGTGCCTCCCGAATAGGTTGCACCCATGGATCCAAGCCTGCATCAAGTGTGCCGGAAAATGTTACGCTGGCAAAATGACCATCACCACAGCCAAGATCCAACACCGGTCCCGGCAGATCCATGGATTGATAATACCTGCCCTCCACCGCCCGTAATAATCCACGAAAATATGGCAGTGAGGTGATGTTCTTCCACAACAAATCATTGGGAGGATTATTCACCCGGCAACTCCTCCTGTAATTCTGGTGGATTCCCTTCCAACATCACCTCTCCCAACAATTCCAGCATTTGTTTTTCATATTGCTCAGCAACATGATCCGAACCATAATGTTGTCGGATTAACTCGGAGTCACCCCGGTAAAGGTCAGGATGATCCAATATTTGAAGGATTGCATCCGCAAGAGATCTGCCATCTTTTGGCGGTATGATAATCCCCATGCCGGAAGCATGCACCGGATGACGCACTCCGGGAATATCCGTCGCAACAACAGGCACCCCACAGATCATGGATTCCACCTGCACAATCCCAAACGATTCGGTCGCGTTGGTACTGGGTAATACTGTCACGTGACAGGATCGATAAAATGCCGCCAGGTCCTCCGCAGAGACGTTGCCCAAGAAAGACCAATGATCACCCAACTCGCCGATCAATGGCAATAACCGTTGAGCATATGCCTCTTCCCCCAGGACGTTTTCGTACTGACCCAAAAACAAGACCTTTGCGTCCGGATATTTTTTCAGTACTTCAGGCATTGCCTCTACAAGAAATTCAACCCCCTTCTCGGCAGCCAGCCTGGCTGCCATGCCAATCACTTTCTGGTGTGGTTTTATGCCCCACTTTTGCTTAAAAGACATCACCTGATCGCTGGAAACATACGGAAGTTCTGCCGGAGGATTAATAACGCCCACTTTTGCAAGATAATGACGGAGAAACTGGGAATGAACAGCATAATCCCCGGTATTTGTGATTATCAGGCTGGCAGATTTGGCAGACACATGATTGGCAAGGTGCGATACCACATTGGCAGCCTGGTGAATGAAGCCCTTGGGAAGCTGCAAATCACAATGATACGTTAAAATAACCGGTTTTCCCAGCAGCCGGCTGAGGATGGTCCCTGGAGCAGCATCCAGTTGGGGAACATGATAATTTACAATATCCGCTTTTCGGATCAACTGGAATGCCTGGAATGGCATTGCAGGCATGATGACCCCCTTGCTGATTCGCATGATCACATTCACGCGATAGATCTTTACGCCATCCGTCACTTCGTACGCTGGAAGTGACTTGGAGAACCTGGAGGTTAATACGGTTACATCATGTCCGCGCCGGACCAGCGCCTTTGCCAATCGTTCTGTATAAATCGTCAACCCGGAATAGTGGGGGCGGTAATATGTCAAACCAATCAATATGCGCATGGGTCAATGTTGTTCCGGATTTTGATGGAAATTATTCAGCAACTCACCGATGGACCTGCCATCTTTGATAAGCGCATAGAAACCAATGACAGCTGTAACAATAAACTGAACGAAGTGAACAATTACGGCATATGCCAGAGCCATGGAAGCATCAACGCCCAGCAGTGTCAGTGCTGCAACGAGAGAACCCTCAAACACACCAAGCGCTGCAGGTGCCGAGGGAAGGGCAATTCCCACCGCCAGAACAGAATCGGCAAAAATTCCCCACCACACTGGCGCATCCGGTTGGATTGCCAGAATCAATACATAGTACATCCCGATGGCAGCACACCAGGAAAGAAAAATCCAGAAGAAGGATAGTATGAATTGCACCGGTCTTGTCAGTGTCCCCAGCCCGGCAAGAAGTGGCTTGATCTGCGGCAAAACAATTTTTCGTGTAAATTTCCATCTACCCAGGAATTTTTCCGCCCATAATTCTACTGCTTCATGATTCCTCGCAACCAGGAAAAGTACAACCAAACCAGCAATGACAAGAATAATAATGACAGTAGCCACCGGGCGCGCCCAATCCATGCCCAGCGCTAGCGGCAAAGTACTTAACAATAATCCCGCCGCAATAACCAGATCAAATGCCCTCTCAATGATAATGGTTGACAAAACATAAAAGGGGTTTTTCTTCACGTGTTTTGACATCAATACTGACCGGGCAATTTCACCCGCCCGGTTGAAAATTATCGAATTGATCAAGTACCCCTGGTTAACCACCAGGAAGGATTGCCATAAACCCACTTCCGAGCCAAGAATCGTTCTCCACGCCTGTCCCCTGATCAACAAAAAAAGAAGACAAAATGCAGCAGAAGCAAATATATATCGACCATTGAAAGAGGAAAAGGACTGTTTCAACGTATCCCAATCCCCCACAACCTGGATGATCAAGATAATGGCAACAACGCTGACCAGAACACCTGGGATCCATCCCCATCGCTTTTGCTTTTTTACGACCAGCGGCTCCGTCATTCATCCTCCAGCCGCAGAACAGCCATAAAAGCTTCCTGTGGAATTTCCACGCTCCCAACCATTTTCATCCGGCGCTTGCCACGCTTTTGTTTTTCCAGCAATTTCTTTTTTCGTGTGATATCGCCGCCATAGCACTTTGCAAGGACATCTTTCCGCATGGCTTTAACATTCGCCCGGGAAATAATTCGTCCACTTGCGGATGCCTGGATGGCAACATCGTATAATTGCCGGGGAATCAACTCCTTTAATTTTGTCACCAGGCGCTGCCCCTTATGATAGGCTTCCTCTTTATGGACAATACACGCCAACGCATCCACCGGCTCTCCGCCAACCATCACCTCAAGTTTCACCAGGTTGCTGGGGCGATATCCGATAAACGAATAATCCATTGAGGCATATCCCCGGGTGCGCGATTTTAACTCATCAAAGAAATCCACAATAATTTCAGCCAGGGGAATTTCAAAAATTAACTGAACGCGATTAGGCGCGGGGTAATCCTGCTGGGTATAAACCCCTCTCCTGCGGGTGACCAGTTCCATCACGGGTCCGTAAAATTCTGTTGGGGTAATAATATCCAGCTTCATCCATGGCTCTCGCACTTCCTGGATAAGCGCTTCATCCGGGAGTTCCACCGGCGAGTCAATCACCAGGATTTCCCCCGTCAGCATAACCACCTCATATTCCACAGATGGAGCAGTGACCACCACATCCATATCATATTCCCGCTCCAATCGTTCCTGGATTATTTCCATATGGAATAATCCAAGAAAACCGCAGCGGAATCCAAAGTTCAACGCCTGGGATGTTTCAGGTTGGTAAACCAAAGAAGCATCATTTAATTGAAGTTTTTCCAGAGCTTCCTTAAGATCATCATAATCCTCGCCTTCAACCGGGTAAATACCTGCAAATACCATCGGTTTTGGATGGCGATACCCTGGAAGTGGTTCTCGGATTGGATTTTGGCTGTTGGTGATTGTGTCCCCAACCCGACACTCAGACACTGTTTTCAGTCCGGTTGCAATATACCCCACATCTCCTGCAAGCAGTTGATCCACCGGGCGCATGGTTGGTGAAAATATCCCAATTTCCACAGGTTTCAAATCAGAACGGGTTGCCATCAATCGCAAAGAATCATTGGATCGAATTTTACCATCCATGATTCGGATATACGCAACCACTCCCTTGTATGAATCATAATGAGAATCAAAGATGAGAGCACTCAATGGGAGATCTGCGTCTCCCCTGGGTGGAGGAACCTGGGAGACGATTGCCTCCAGCACCTGTTCTACATTTGTGCCTTCCTTGGCGGAAATTCTTGGTATCGAATCCGCAGGTACCCCCAGGAGATGTTCAAGATCTTTTGCCACTTCATCCGGTAGTGCCGAGGGTAGGTCGATCTTATTGACGACCGGGACAATGACCAGATCGGCATCCAGTGCAAGGTACAGATTTGCAAGGGTCTGGGCTTCAATACCTTGTGTCGCATCCACAATCAATAAAGCACCCTCGCAAGCCGCCAGCGCACGGCTTACTTCGTAGTTGAAGTCCACATGACCCGGCGTGTCTATCAGATTAAGTTCATACTCCAGGCCATCCTTTGCCTTGTACAACATCCGCACTGCCGAGGCTTTGATGGTCACGCCCTTTTCCCGCTCCAGGTCCATGGAGTCCAGGATTTGTGCAACCATATCGCGGTCCGACACAGTTCCCGTCATTTGGAGAAGCCGGTCTGCAAGAGTCGATTTTCCGTGATCAATATGGGCGATAATACAAAAATTGCGGATATTTTCCATGGCTCTTAACCGGGTAAGTATACCCTATTATCTCATCCAGCTAAAGTCTGTATCCCGGCAAATTAGATCCGGCTTAACAGCTCCGCTTTTTTCCTCTCAAATTCCTCCTCTGTGATTGCCCCGCGCTTGCGAAGCTCATCAAGTTCACTGATCATTCGGAAAATGTCTGATTCTTGCGATTGATTGATTGTCTGCGAGCGCGTTGGAACACCCGCCAAATCATCCGATAGGATATCCAGGTGGCTGAGGGCTTCCTTGGCATTCAACATTGCTGTTTTAAAACGGATTGGTTTGGCAATGAAGTGATACACGTTGATCGCATCGTCACTGGCGGTTAATATCTGTACATCTCCAAAGTCAAACACCCTGCCAAGGAGGGGTTGATCCATCCGTACATCATTGACTTTCTCCAGGGACGAATCCATGACGGTTTTATGAAATATTCCCCGTATATGAATCACTCTGCGATTGGTTACAAGAAATTGTTGCGATGAATAAATCAGGATGTCGCGAATGAGCCCAAACAAGGGAACCGCCAGCAAGATAAAGCCCAGGTAAAAAAAGGAGGAGATGTCACTCAACAGAAGAATAATTACGGTGACAATACCAATCAGCACCAATTCCAGAAAAATCTGCTGCACAAGCAAAAACCAATGCTGCCTGGTGGTAAATAGAACCGTTTCACTTTGACTCAACAACCTTTTTACATAAGGATCAACCATTTTTCCTCCAATCAGCTGATGTTTATCACCATATTTTCAATGATCTCATCCAATATTGGATTGGAATAGCCGGACTTTTCGAGCAATACAAGAAACTCCACATTTCCCTTCGGTCCAAGTAACGGAGACCGGATGAGACCCCGGACGCCAAAGCCAATGCTTTCAGCGTTCCGGACAACCTCCTGGATGACTCGACGGTGGATGGCGGGATCACGAATAACCCCCTCTCCCCTTGCTGCATCTTTTTTCCCCGCCTCAAATTGCGGTTTGATCAAGGCAATTACTTTCCCCTGGTCATCGAACCATCCGTGAATTACGGATAGAAGAACTTTCAGCGAAATAAACGATGCGTCCACAACAACCAGGTCAATCTTTTCTGGAAAGGGTCCCAGGTAGCGGGCATTTGTTTTCTCCATGGATATGACCCGTGGATCATTCCTCAATTTCCAGTGCAGCAAACCATACCCAACATCGATGGCGTACACCCGTGATGCTCCATGCTGTAAAAGACAATCCGTAAATCCGCCTGTGGACGCACCAACATCCACACAAACCAATCCTGCCAGGTCCAACAGGTCCCAGGCAATCAATCCTGCTTCCAGCTTTTCTCCTCCGCGGGAGACGTACCTGGGTCCCTCATCAACCTCAACCTGGACATCATTCGGGAATTTGATGGATGGTTTGTCAACCACAACTCCATCCACCCTTACCTGTCCAGCCATGATCAATCGCTGGGCAAGCGACCGGCTTTCCGCCAATCCTCTTTCATGCAACAGGATATCCAATCGGATTTTTTCCACACCGTAATTGTATCGCAAGAGTTGTGTTATGATTAATTCATGCTGTACTCAATTCTGAAGACCATGCGCCCAAGGCAATGGATAAAAAATGCCTTTGTCCTAGCCCCCCTGATCTTTGACAGGCAACTGGGAAATCCCAGTGCCCTCCTCCGAACAATCGCCGGTTTGGTTTTGTTTTCTTTAATTTCCGGTGTCGTGTACATTATTAATGACATAGCGGACATAGAGTCTGACCGGCAGCATCCGCAAAAGAAAAACCGTCCGATTGCTTCCGGAAAACTATCAATCCACACCGCCCGGATTGCCGCCATATTATTACTGGCAATCATTATTCCGGCAGCTTTCCTTCTTTCCTGGAAATTTGCCCTGGCTGCCCTTGGATATTTTCTTTTAATCTACTCTTATTCCAGATGGCTTAAACACGTTCCGCTGATTGATGTGCTGGTCATTGCGGCTGGATTTGTGATCCGCGTTGTCGCCGGGGTCGTCCTGATAGTTGTTGAGCGTTTCTCTCCCTGGTTATTTGTATGCACCACCTTGCTCGCCTTGTTTATTGGATTCGGAAAACGGCGCGCCGAATTGGCATTGCTGGCAAAGGATGCATCCAATCACAGGAAGGTTCTTGATGGATACACCATCCCCCTCTTGGACCAATTGATTACCATTGTGTCCTCCACCACCCTGATGGCATATAGCCTGTATACCTTTTCGGCAGTGAATTTACCCGAAAATCATCTGATGATGCTGACCATTCCATTTGTCCTGTACGGGATTTTTAGATATATCTACCTTGTCCAGGTGAATGATGCGGGAGGTGCGCCGGAAGATGTGATCCTGTCAGACCGCGCTCTCCAAATGGATATTCTCCTCTGGGGACTGAGTGTAGTTGCAATTATCTATCTTTCCAAATAAACAATGCCGGCAATCACAGCAACAGCTCCTGGAAAATGCATTCTGCTGGGTGAACATGCGGTAGTTTACCAGCGCCCGGCAATTGCTGTACCGGTACACCAGGTCCAGGTTCGAGCGATAATTACACCGATTCCGGGGGGAAATCAAAATGATATCTGGATCGAATCGCCAGCCATCCGCTTATGCTCCCGTCTCCATCAACTGGCTGGAACACACCCGATCAAACTGCTCATTTCCGCAATCATGAGTGACCTTAATGTGGATCATCTTCCACCATTACGGTTGAAAATTTCCTCCACCATTCCAGCAGGAAGCGGATTGGGCTCCAGTGCGTCCGTGGCTGTGGCGATCATTCGCGCTGTAACAGCATTTATGGGATTTTCCCTGGATAATTCAAAAATCAACCAGCTGGCATATCAATCAGAAACCCATCAGCATGGCAACCCTTCAGGAATTGACAACACTGTAATTACCTATCAGCAACCCATCTATTTCATCCGGGAGCAGCCATTTGAATTAATTCGGGTGAAGAATTCATTTGCTTTAATAATTGCTGATACAGGTATCCCCAGTTCCACCCGTGATGTCGTTAACGATGTTCGCTGTCAATGGCAGCAAAATCCCACAAAATTTGATACCCTTTTCACCTGCGCTGCAGACCTCTGCAATCAGGCTCGTTCCGCAATTGAAGATGGCAATATCCAGCTTTTAGGCGACTTAATGTCCCGGAACCATACCGTTTTACAGGAAATGACCGTTTCCAGTGTAATGTTGGATCATCTGGTGGATACTGCTCTACAAGCCGGAGCGCTTGGAGCAAAATTGTCTGGGGGTGGACGGGGTGGGAACATGATCGCCCTGGTGGAACCGGATGAGTCAATCCATATCGAAACCGCGTTGAAACAGGCTGGAGCTGTAAATATCATTAAAACAATCATTCCCGCTAACAATACAACCACTCACCCATAATAAATAGGAGAACCCATGATATTCAGCCGTGAACTATTGGAAGAGATGGAAATCAAGACATTGGCTCCCTACGGGATAGCCAGTCGGAACAGTCATGGTCGCCTGTACCCGGACCATGAACCCGATTACCGCACCTGTTTTCAACGCGACCGGGATCGTATCTTGCACACAACTGCTTTTCGCCGGTTGGAATATAAAACCCAGGTTTTTATCAATTATGAGGGAGATTATTACCGTACGCGCCTCACCCACACCCTTGAGGTGGCTCAGATCGGTCGCACCCTCGCCAGGGCACTGGGAGGAAACGAAGATCTGACAGAAACAATTTGCCTTGCCCATGACTTGGGACACTCCGCCTTTGGTCACGCCGGTGAAACCAGTCTGTCAAAATTGATGGTTGATCATGGTGGATTTGATCACAACAAACAATCATTCCGCATTGTGACAGAACTGGAAAAAAGATACCCGGAATTCCCTGGCTTGAACTTGAGCTGGGAAGTATTGGAGGGTATCGTAAAACATGAAACTGAATATGATGTCTCAGATGCCCGCGATTTTAATCCCGACCTGCATGCCGGATTGGAAGCCCAAATTGCCAATGTTTCGGATGAACTGGCATACACTGCACACGACCTGGATGATGGCTTGCGGTCCGGTTTAATCACACCGGATATGCTGGAAGGTGTGGAATTGTGGGAAATTCTACGAGACAATACACGCTGGCGCGATCAGATGTTCACAGAACAGCATCGGCACCAAATTATCCGCAACCTAATCGGATTGGAAGTGACCAATTTGATCCAAACCACGGAACATAACCTGGTCAATCATTCCGTCCGATCTGTGGAAGACCTGCAGCATTTATCTTTCAATGTGGTAACCGTGGACGAAGAATTAGCCCGCCGAAATCGCCAGTTAAAGGATTTCCTCTACGCCAATCTCTATCGCAACTTCCGGCTGGTCAGGATGTCTGTAAAGGCGGAGCGTGTACTGACTGACCTTTTTAATGCATATCGGTCATCCCCCACCATCCTCCCTCGTCATATCCAGGAGTGGATTCCGGAGCGCGGACTTGAGCGCGCCATCTGTGATTACCTCGCCGGAATGACGGATCGTTATGCTGTAGAAGAGCACCAAAAACTGTTTGATCCGCTTGTGTTACCTTAATGCTTCAACAAATCAACAACTTGGTGGTATAAATACCGGAACCAAAATATCAAGAGGAATAAAATGACGGAAGCCCATTACCTGACTAACGACGGTTTACAGCGTCTCCAGGCTGAACTTAATTATTTAAAAACCACTGCCCGTGACCAGCTTGCCAAGCGATTGCGAACCGCCATTCAACAGGGAGATCTTTCTGAAAACGCTGATTATATTGCCGCCAAGGAGGAACAGGGTTTTCTGGAAGGTCGCATTATGGAACTGGAACAAATAATCCGGAATGTTGTCATCATCGATGAGAGTCAACGAAATCGGGATGTTGTGGATATTGGTGCCAGTATTACCATCCAGGAGGGAAATTTTCCCGTGGAAACCTATCAACTGGTTGGTCCTCAAGAGGCAGATCCAGCCAATGGAAGAATTTCGCATGAAAGCCCGATTGGAAAAGCAATGATCGGGAAACGATCGGGGGATGAGTTTCTGGTCTCCACACCTAACGGAACCATTCACTTCAAAATCATCAAAATCGAGTAATCATTTAATTAAAAACGAACGGGCTTGACCAGCCCGTTCGTTTGATTTAACCATCCTGAAAAATATTTCTAACCCTTTGGCCAGATCGCAAGTTCGAGGGTCATGCGATCAAAGTTGCTGTTGGCGGGGAGAGCACCAGCTCCATAGCTCATATCCACAACCCTGGCTTCCAACATGAGGGTGGCTGTCTCAAGGGTCACCTGGTGCCCAGCTTCCATCAGGAATGGTTCTCCCTTGGATGCCAACCGTTGGCTGATAATGGGATCGTTGAAGGCATGCTCACTCATGAGTACCTTTGTCACCGTCTGCGGATCATTTTTATCGAAAAGCCAGACCTCAAACGCCGTAACCTTTTTCGGTTCACCTACACCAATGGTTTCCGAGATTCCAACACCACATTCACCCAGGAACTCACCAGTTGGCGAATCAATGCTGAACGAGTCATCATAAAGATCATCGCCTTGCATATAGGTTGTCATGTACTGGGCAATTGGTTCTTCCTTACCGGCAGCTTCAAAATCCGTGGGTTGCACCTGGCGATTCATTTCCTGTGCCTGGGCATTGATGCTGGTTGTTTTTTGTTTGGGCTTCCGCAATAACAGGAAGTAAACCAGGGCTCCACCAACAGCCAGGAGAGCAAGGCATAACAATAAAATCATTCCGATATTGCTTTTGCCTTTATCCTCCTCTGGTGCCGTAGTGGTCGGTACCGGAACCACGGGAGTCGATGCCGACACAACAGGAGCGTTCACCATGAGACGGAACTGGGTCAAATCATTTTCATTCAACCCACAATCACCCGGCTTGAGCCCCGCCAGGATGATCTGTCCCTCTTCTCCCAGGCTTTCAAATCTGGAAAGGGCAACATCCCCACGAATTGGATTTCGCATATGCGAGTCAATAATCATACACAGGAAATCCGTCTTAAGGTCTGATCGTAAATCCTTGGGTTCCCCATCCGTCCACTGGACTGGCCACAGCCACCATCCCAGGATCGGTAAACCAACAAGCAACCCAATTACAAAGCCTGCAATTGCAGCGTACAGTGGATTTCGAAACTTCTCCAAGATACTGTTCATCTTTTACTCCTGCTTGAATGACGTTTACCTAAGTTCAGGGGATTGTTTACCTATTAACACCTGCATCCATTTTAGAACAAATTATAAAATGATGCAATAAGAAAAGCCTCACAATCCCTTTTGTTTGTTATCAATGTTGCAAGGTTTATGCCGTTTCAGATGATTTTTCCGTTACATGTTCAACCAGAAAGGTTTCCTCACACTTTGTGCATTGCATCTCGCGCTTGTTGGCAATCACCAGCAAACCGCCACATTTAGGGCACGGCACAGGGATTGGCTGCTTCCAGGATGTAAATTCACAATTGGGATAATTGGCACATCCGTAGAAAATCCTGCCTTTTCGTGTTTTTCGGATGACAATTTCGCCACCATCATTCGGGCACTTGACACCAATTTTTTCCAGGAGAGCTTCGGTATGCCGGCAGTTGGGGAAATTATTACAGCTGATAAATTTCCCATACCTGCCCCAGCGAATGACCAAATCCCCTCCACAGTCCGGGCAGATGCGCCCAATTTTTTCCAGTTCTGCCTTGGTAACGGGAATAGCCTCCTGGGCACGGCGCAGAACCGGTTCAAACTCCCGGTAGAACTCTGCCACAACATCCGTCCAGCCTTCCTGTCCGGCTGCCACTTGGTCAAGGTCTGCTTCCATATGGGCAGTAAAATGCAAATCTACAATGGACGGAAAGTGTTGAACCATGATGTCATTCACAAGAATCCCGGTTTCGGTTGGGAATAAGCGTTTCGCCTCCCGGATCACATAACCCCGTTCCTGGATGGTTGAAAGAATCGGTGCATAAGTGGATGGTCTTCCAATACCATACTCTTCCAGCACCTGGACCAGGGTGGCTTCTGAATACCGGGGTGGCGGCTGGGTAAAGTGTTGTTCAGGAATTACCCGGACCAGGTTTTGCCGTTGACCTTCTTCCAAACCGGAAGGAATCCGGGCATTTTCTTCTTCTGTTTTTTGATCCTCATCAACAGCTTCTTCGTACACAACAAGATAGCCCGGGAATTTTACAGTCGAGCCAGACACACGCAATAAATATTCATGAATTTGTGTCTTTGCTTCAATTTCAATGGAGAGGGTGTCAAAAACAGCTGCTTCCATCTGAGAAGCCAGAAACCGCTGCCAGACAAGTTGATATAGTTTAAATTGATCATTCGTTAAATATTGCTTGATTTTGTCGGGTGATCGGAATACTGAAGTTGGGCGAATTGCCTCATGGGCTTCCTGGGCAGAAACAGCACGTGTCTTATATTGCGGTGGCGTCTCCGGCAAAAAGGATTGACCATAGATTTGCTGGATATATTCACGCGCTTCTTTTTGTGCCACCTCGGCTATATTGGTGGAGTCAGTTCGCATGTAGGTGATCAGACCTGTGCTGCCGCCTTCCCCCACATCCAACCCTTCATACAACTGTTGAGCAATGGACATGGTTCGTCGGGCAGTATATCCAAGTTTACGGGATGCTTCCTGCTGCATGGTGCTGGTTATAAATGGGGCAAGTGGTTTTCGCCGCCGTTCGCCGCGCTTGATTCGAGCAATCGAATATGTCGCAGCTTCCATATCGGTAACAATCGGCAGGACAGTCGCCTCATCAGGCAATTCAGGATCCACAGCGTCAATTTTTGCCAGTTTGGCAATGTATGTGGACCTGATCCCTTGGGGTTTAAATTCAGCTGCAATTGTCCAGTATTCCACTGGAATAAAAGCATCAATTTCGCGTTCCCGCTCAACAATCAACCGCAGCGCAACCGATTGAACCCGTCCCGCAGAAAGACGATTGCGCACTTTTTCCCAAAGGATGGGACTGATGCTGTAACCCACCAGGCGGTCCAAAACTCGCCGGGCTTGCTGGGCATTCACAAGATCCATGTTAATTTCCCGTGGATGAGAAAAAGCATCCTCAATCGCGGTTTGGGTGATTTCATGGAATACCACCCGCTTTGCCAGCTTGGGCTCAATCTGGGCTGCTTCCATCAGGTGCCAGGCAATAGCTTCTCCTTCCCGGTCAGGGTCGGTTGCCAGGTATATTTCCGAGTGCTGGCGGGCAAGTTCCTTCAACTCCTTGACCACCTCCTTTTTCTCGTTGGGTACCCTGTACTTGGGTGTGAAGTTATTTTCCACATCCACAGAGAGGGAAGAGCGCAACAGATCACGAACATGTCCAACCGATGCGCGAACAGTGTATCCCTTCCCAAGGAAACGCCCAACCGTTCGGGCTTTGGCTGGTGATTCCACAATCACCAATTTTCCGCTTCGCTGGGATGCCAGGTACTCGTCTGCCTTCATTCCCTCATGCGCCGAAGTTCTCCCTGTTCGGATCATGGTGGTACCACAGACGCCGCATGTACCACGTGTAATGGGAGTACCACCCCTGTTAAACGCAGGTTGTGGATTTTCCACTTCCCGCTTTTCTTTACATTTGACACAATATGCTTCCACTGATTTTGCTCCTATAAAAAAAGATGAAGACCCGCTTGCTGAATTTTTCGAACCAAATCCCGTACCTTCTGGGAATCGGAGCGCGGGCAGATTAAAAGAGCATCCCGCGTATCCACAATGATCATATTTGATAATCCAATTACGGCAACCAAACGGTGATGATCATCCCCATACACAAGTGTGTGATCCGTTTCGATATCCAACACCCGGTCTGTTAAATAAATATTTCCATTTTCATTGACCGGTAATACTTCAAATAAAGACTCCCAGCTGCCAACATCATTCCACTGTAAACCATAGGCTGGTAATACAGCTTTTTTCTCTGCATGCTCCATGATCCCGTAATCGATTGTTTGCGGTTGAATGGTTTTCCAAACTTGTTCCATGACCACCTGCTGTTGATCAGTTCCCCAGGCAGCCCGGATTTTCATCAGGCATTCATACAATTCCGGCATCCATTTTGCAAATTCATCCAGGATGCGATCCGCGCGCCAGAAAAACATCCCAGAATTCCACGTGTGATCCCCCTCCGAAAGCATCCGCCTGGCTGACTCCAGGTCTGGTTTTTCTCGAAACTGGATGGTTTTATAAGCCTGCAAACCTTCAAATTTCCCAATCAATTCCCCCCGCTGGATGTATCCATAACCTGTTGCCGGATAGGTGGGATGAATTCCCAAAGTAACCAGATACCCCTCGTCAGCCACTTCCATCGCTGCTGTCAAATACGTCTGAAATTGTTCCACGGGGGCTATAAAATGATCAGAAGTAAGCACGCACATAATCGCATCCGGATCACGGTGTTGTAAAGCAACTGCACCAAGACCAACAACCGCAGCAGTACCTCTCGGAAAGGGCTCCAATAGATATTGTTCCCCAGGAATGTCTGGATACTGCCCACGCAGCAAAGATGCGTGCTGATTTCCTGTAATAATAAAAATATGCTCTGGAGGCAGGTAGCCCTTCAACCTGTCACAGGATAATTGAAAGAGTGTTTGTTCACCAAATAATTGGATAGTCTGCTTGGGTCGATCCTGTCTGGAAAGCGGCCACAAACGGGTTCCGCCTCCTCCCGCCATGATGACCGCGTAACCATGTTCAATCACGCTCCACCTCGTAAAATCCCGGAATTTCGCGTGCCGCAATATAGCTCATCCCACCAACTTGTCGTACCATGCCTTTTAATTCCATCAGGGTGAGTGTAGCTGAAACCTCCTCAATTGACAAGCCTGTGAGGGATCCAATTTCATCAATATGGGTGGGGTCTGCAGATAAAACACCAATGATTTTCGCTTCAACCGGGTTTCCTGGAAAAATCATTCTCGCCTGTTGGTGGGATTGCACACGATCCATATTTAATGCTTCCAAAACATCTTCAAAGCAGAGCAGGGGTTTTGCTCCTTGTTGCAATAAATAATTCGTACCCTTGCTCTGAGGAGCATATATGCTTCCCGGTACCGCCAGGACATCCCTTCCCTGGTCTGCGGCAAATGAAGCAGTAATCAACGCCCCACTGGTTTCCCCGGCTTCCACAACCAAAACAATCCGCGACAAACCGGATATGATTCGATTCCTTGGCGGAAAATTCACCGCCTCTGGCTGGGTTCCTGGAGGATAATCACTGAGAATGGCTCCTTGCTCAATGATTTTCCCTGCCATTTTCTGATATTCCGGTGGATAGATCACATCCACTCCACTTCCCAACACAGCAAGCGTCCTCCCGCCTGCCCGAAGAACCGCTTCGTGAGTTACTGCATCCACACCCCTTGCCAATCCACTGACGACAGTAATCCCATTTCGGGCAAGATAGCCCCCCAATTCCTCTGCCACCTGGCGACCATAACCTGTGATTCGACGGGTTCCCACCACGGCAACCGCCACGTCATCTTCCGGCTTGATGGATCCGCGCATATAAAGAACAGGTGGCGGCTGACTGATTTCCTTCAAATATCTTGGGTATGTGGGATCGTCCCAGGTTAGAACAGCGATCCCAAGCTGTTGCAACTGATCGAATTTTTCCTGCAAACGGATCGTGGATCTCGCGTGGAGAACCCCTTCCGCCAATTTTTGGCTTAAGCCAGCTTTCATTAAATCGGAAAGACTTGCAGACCAGGCGCATTCCATATCGCCAAAATACTGGAGAAGTGCCCGAAACCTGACAGCACCGATTCCCTTAACCAGGCTGAAGCCAACCCAGTATATCTTCGGATCCAATGCCTCCTCCTATTCCCATTCCTGAGGCTGGACCCGAATCCACCCATCCCGGATGGAAATTTCAAGGACAACCTCTGCAACAAATGGAAGCAAAATTTCCTGGTCGTCCATTGTGCGAATTACAATCACATCGTTCGCTGGTGTATCAATAATGTCAGCCACTCTCCCCAGGGTTTGCCGGTTCACATCCAAAACCTGCAAACCAATCAACTGGTGATGATAATATTCACCTTCAGGCAATAAGGGAGTTTCCGTTGATTTCCCATAGAGAATTTTATTCCGGAATAGGGATGCCTGGTTGCGATCTTCGCATCCTTCAAAGGCAATTAACAAAAGGGGTGGTTTTTGCCGGACAGATCGGATTGTCATCGGCAGATGCTTTTCACCCACAAATACAATCCTGCCAGCTTTTATTCGATCCGGAAAATCAGTCCACACCTCAAGGTCCATCTCCCCTCGGACGCCGTGCGGTTTCCGTATCAAACCAATCGCCAAGTAGACAGGCTCGCCCGGGTTGGGCGAGCCTGTATTCCCTGAGCTGCTTTTTTGATCTCCCGGGACGGAAACTGAATTCATTTTGGATCTACAACATCCAGAGTAATTTGTTTGTTCTCGCGTCCTGCAGCCACGCGCAGCAAAACACGCATGGCATTTGCAACACGCCCGTTTTTACCAATCACCCTTCCCATATCATCTTTGGCTACCCGCAATTCCAGGTGATATTTGCTGCCATAGCGCTCTTGCTTGACAACCACCTGCCTGGGATCATCCACTAACGACCGGGCAATATACTCTATCAGCTCTTTCACGGCTACTCCTTTTTGATAAGGACACCCCAAATGAGCATCCTGTTTCAGGGAAACTTGTTACCCTGCTCACCGACGAAAGGGCGAGTTTCACCCTGGCTGCTTATTTCCGAGAAGCAGCCGTCGTGCTGGGATTAACTTTGCGGCTTTCGAAATATGCGGCAGATTCAGCCATCAGAACTTCCAGCGATTCTCCTGCCTTGTAGCGGGCATACCGATCCATCAGCCCAACACTGGTAAAGAGCTTTTGAACAGATTCGGATGGTTGAGCACCCTTGCTCATCCATTCATATACACGATCTTCCTTCACTTCCAGCGTAAAAGGGTCGGTTCGGGGATTGTAAAAGCCGAGAATTTCCAGGAATTTTCCGTCGCGCGGGCTTTCCTGGTTTGCTGCAACAATTCGATATGTGATCTGCCGGCGTTGTCCAACTTTGCGTAAACGAATACGTACCATCGAAATTTTTCTCCTTACATGAATTGTACTAGGTATTGACCAATTTGTAGAGCCTTTGCAGGATTTTGCGGGCTGAGGCGCTGAAGGAAGCGACCCGCTTTTCTGCTTCGGATCAACCGAACAGTCGGGGAATACCCCGTCCGCCGGATTTTTGCAATGTTTTCATCATTTTTTGTACTTCCCGAAACTGCTTGATTAACCTGTTTACATCCTGCACATCCGTTCCAGAACCGCGTGCAATCCTGCGCCGCCTGGATGCATTTAAAATGTCAGGATATCTTCGCTCCTCCACAGTCATCGAATTAATTATTGCTTCTGTTTGACGTAGTTGCTTTTCAGCATCCCGCGGATCCACGCTACGGGCAACCTGTCCCATACTGCCGGGCAGCATTTCCAAGATCTGGTGCATGGGTCCCATCCGCCTTACCTGCCGCAGCTGGTTAACAAAATCCTCCAGGGTAAAATTCCCGGATAACATTCGTTCAGCCTGCTCAGCAGATTGTTCCTGGTCAAGCGCAGCTTCAGCTTTTTCAATTAAGCCAATCACATCCCCCATTCCCAAAATACGGGAAGCCAGTCTGCCTGGATCAAATTCCTCAAGTGCCTCAATCCCCTCACCGGTTGCCAGGAACTTGATGGGAACACCGGTGACGTTGCGTATGGAAATGGCTGCGCCTCCCCTTGCATCACCATCCATTTTTGTGAAGATTAATCCTGTCAACTGGATGGCGTCCCGGAAGCCTTCTGCAACATGGAGTGCTTCCTGCCCAATCATTGCATCCACTACCAGTAAAACTTCCACCGGTTGAACCTTCTGGGTAATTGCCCGCAATTCCTGCATCAAGGCGTCATCCAGTTGGGAACGCCCTGCAGAGTCGATAATCATCACGGAATACCCACCCTTTTGCGCCTGGTCCAGGGCTCGGTTCGCCAATTCGGGAGGCTTAATTCCATCCTGGGAAAACACGGGGACGCCAACCCGTTCACCCAATTGTTGTAATTGTAAAATTGCCGCTGGTCGATAGGGATCCGCCGCCACCAGCATCACCCGTTCTCCCTGTTTTCGGAGCAAATTCGCCAGTTTTGCCGCGGCAGTTGTTTTGCCAGCTCCTTGTAAACCAACCAAAAGGATAATTCTGGGTTTGGGTCCAACCAGGTTAAGTCGGGCAGGTTCCCCCAATGTGCGAATCAACTCTTCATGGACAATCTTGATCACCTGCTGGGCAGGATTGAGAGCCCGGGATACCTCGTGTCCAATCGCACGCTCGCGAACGTGTGCAATAAACTCTTTTACAACAGAATAGTGAACATCCGCTTCCAAAAGTGCCATGCGAACCTCGCGCATGGCAGAATCAACATCTTCCGCCGAAAGCTTACCCCTGCGGCGGAGATTCTGGAATATTTGATTTAACCGTTGACTTAAATTCTCAAACACTGGTCACACATCTTACATAATAAATCCATCCCTCCCGAGAGGAGGCGGGCAAACATGCATTTTAGCCGGGAAAATCGGTTCGGTCAAGGGATAGCAGGAATTCATTTAGGAACCATTGAGTATCTTTTCGCAATATTCAGGGTTTTTAACCATGATCTTCCAAATCCCTAAAACTTTAGAGGAAAGATGTCAAAAGTAGCCATTGTTACCGATAGTACCGCATATATCCCCACAGAACTATCCCGCGGGTATCCCATCTTTAGCGTTCCACTACATGTTATTTGGGGGGATCGGACATATTACGATAACGTGGATATTTTCCCGTCCGATTTCTATCAACGCCTGGAACATGCCCAGCTAATGCCCACCACTTCCCAGCCATCACCAGCAGCATTTAAAGATCTTTATGATACCTTGCTTGCGCAGGATTACGAAATCCTCTCTGTTCACATCTCATCGCGGCTCTCCGGTACTGTGGACTCAGCCACACAAGCAAAGGCGATGCTGCCCGGTGCCCCCATTGTCGTTGTGGACTCATTGTTGACCTCGATGGCAATGGGGTTTCCCATCTTAAAAGCCGCCAGGGCAGCATCACTGGGCGCCACGCTTGCAGACTGTCAAACAATTGTCCAAAACGCTCTCCCAAAAGTGGGAGTGAAGTTTGTGGTAAGCACTCTGGAATTTTTAAAACGCGGTGGTCGGATTGGTGGTGCCGCCGCATTTGTTGGAAATGCATTTAACATCAAGCCCATCCTGGATCTCAAGGACGGTCGGATAGAAGCTGTGGAAAAAGTCCGTACCATGAACAAGGCATTGGAACGAATGATTGCCCTGACCTTTGACGAAATTCATGGTCAATCGCCTGTGTCACTGGCGGTGATCCACTCAAATGCCCCGGAAGAAGCAAAAGCTCTACTGGCAGAAGTACGGGGACGTTTGGGCGTCAATGAAGTGAATGATGCTGTTATTGCTGAGTTAAGCCCGGTAATCGGAACCCATGCTGGTCCCGGTACGTTAGGTCTGGCTTATATGGTTGGCATGTAACTTTACAGAAGAACGGGAAGAGAAACCTCTCAGAATTTGGTAAAATATCCATATCAAAATATTGGGAGGTTCCAATTCCATGAGGCTTTACCCTTCTGTTGGTCTTCAGGTCGCGGATATTCTGCTTCCCCGTCCCGGTATTGATCTACGAAAATGGGCAGTAATTGCCTGCGATCAATTTACATCTGAACCCGAATACTGGAATCAGGTGCGGGAAATTGTTGGCAACTCACCCTCCACATACAATCTGATTCTTCCCGAAGTCCTGCTTGGGACGGTTGAAGAACAGGAACGGATCCAGTCCACACAACGCGCCATGCAGGATTATTTGGATCAACAAATCCTGATGATCCATGAAGGCTTGATTTATGTGGAACGGGAAATTGGCGGGAGAACCCGCCATGGATTAATGCTTGCCCTGGACCTTGAAAAATATGATTTCTCCAAGGGTTCGCAATCCATGATTCGGGCTACAGAAGGAACAATCCTGGATCGTCTTCCTCCTCGAATCCGGATCCGGGAAGGTGCTCCGGTGGAATTACCCCACATCCTGGTGCTGATAGATGATCCAGACCGGACGGTCATCGAACCAATCCGCTCAGCCGCCCAAGAACTGCCAAAACTATATGATTTTGAACTTATGCTGGGCAGTGGTCATTTACGCGGATATTTCGTGAACAATCCGGCACTGGAAAAGGGTGCCATTCACGCGCTCGAACAACTTGCTTCGCCTGAACGCTTCCATGCCCACTATGGAGTTCCGTCTGACAAGGGCGTCCTCCTGTATGCCGTCGGTGATGGGAATCACTCGCTCGCCACTGCCAAGTCAATTTGGGAGAAAATGAAACCCAGCGTCGGTATGAATCATCCAGCCCGATACGCCCTGATTGAGTTGGAAAACGTCCATGATGAAGGTCTGGAATTCAAACCCATTCATCGAGTGATTTTCAATGTACGGGAAAATGTATATGATGCCATGATTACCGCTCTTGGCAATATTCGAATCCAACCATGTTCATCCGCATTTGAAATGATTGGGGTTGTGGAACGCCAGGCAGGGGCGGAACAGGCAATCGGAATCATTACCAGGGAAGGCTGTAAAGTAGTCTGGGTCGAAAAACCGACATCCAATCTCCCTGTTGGAACCCTTCAATCCTTCCTTGATCCCTGGCTGAAACAAGGAGGAGCAGAAAAAATAGATTATGTCCATGGTTCCGAGGCGGTAACCAGTCTTGGCAGTCAATCCGGTAACATGGGGTTCTATCTTCCTCCCATGCCCAAGAACGATCTGTTCAAGACGGTCATCCTCGATGGCGCACTTCCGCGAAAGACCTTCTCCATGGGTGAGGCGGAGGAAAAGCGATTCTACATGGAAGCCCGCAGGATTGCTTAATGTCTCATACAGGTTTCTCCCGTCCTGTTCCAGAAGACGCACGCCCACCCACAGAAGTTAAATTGATGGATGCCCAGGTGCAGATATTGCCGGATGGTGCCAGGCTGAGCATAACAATGACGCTTACCCCCTTTCAGGAAAAACCCAGCCTGGAACTGACCTTGAGAGATGCGAATGGCAGGGAGATTTCACACACCTATATCATTGAAACGCCAGATGAGCAATTAAAGATCACGATGCACCTGCGGGGATATGTCATTAACGAGCCAATTCCTTTGGATATCCAGGCTTACTATCCCGAGTTGGGTGTTGTGGATGAACAAAAAATTATGGTTTTGCCGATCACACCCCAATAAATTGTTCCCATGCACAATGAAAAACAACACCAACCTGATTACTGTCATGTTGGTGTTGTTTTCTTTGCTGTCTTCCTGTTCCCCGCAACCGCAAAATCAGGTGATCCAACCTGTGCCATCATCTACTGCCGCGTTGCCAACTGGCGCAACAGTTTCCTTATCGACAGCCACCCTTCAAGCCACTGACACAGCAACAGCAACTTCCACCCCGGCACCGGAATTCCTGGTTAGTACCCCCCTGGAAGAAATTTCATTGTCAGAGTTGGTGGAAATATTAAAAAATCCGTTTCAGGCTCCACAGCCTGGTCGCGATGATGGACATCATGGAGTGGACTTTGCTTATTATTCCAGGGGATCCAGGACGCAAATGGATGGATTGGGTATTCATGCAGTTCTATCTGGCAGAGTTGCGGGAGTCATGAATAATCGCCCGCCCTATGGATATGCGGTAATTATTGAAACCCCCTTGAATCATCGAATGCTGGAATATAGTTTTCTGCCATTAAGCACAACTACTGGCATCAATCGTACACCAGATACCCGTCTGTTTTGCCCAAATTATGACGATTTGGAGCCAGTGTCCTCTGGTGTGTCAATATACACGCTCTACGCTCATATGCTGGATCAGCCTGTTTTTTCTGTTGGGGAATATTTGGATTCGGGAGCAAAGATTGGATCTGTTGGCAGCACCGGCGCTTCCATTAATGCCCACCTTCACCTGGAAATGAGGATGGGACCAAGCGGAGCAACCTTTGGGGAAATGGCACATTACATCAACGACGCAACGGATTTGGAGATGGCAACATACTGCCTTTGGCGCGTGTCCGGATATTTCACCCCCTTTGATCCCATGTTGATATTGGTACCCGATAATGACGTGAATTCGAAATGAGCCTGTAAGGTAAATCGCCGTAGAAATGCTGTAAAATCAGTACATCATGGCAAAAAGCACTCCCTCAAAAACCAACAGGGTCCGGTTTGTAATCTTCGTCCTGGTTGGTGTTTTACTGATGACATCCATTATTACCAGCGATATCCCCCAAAGGTTGCGGGAAATTGGGTACGGTCCAACTTTCACCACAATTACGGAGCCGCAGAAATCTCCGTCCATTGAGACCGGAAACCTTAATGAAATTGCCCAAATCCAACTTACAGTCCAACCAACCAGGGACATATCTGAACTTTCAATCAACAGCCTTGTAATTCTGTCATTAACAGATGGTTATTTCAGGCATCTTTTTGCCTATCATCCGACCGACCTCCCATTGACCCGGATCACGGATGGCAACTGGGATGACATACAGCCTGCCATGTATCCAAATGGGGATTTGATTGCATTCTCCTCGCGGAAAAACGGGTATTGGGACATTCACATTTTCAATCTTCTTACGGGTGAACAAACCAGCCTTACGGATACACACACATATGACGGAGCGCCGTCCTGGTCTCCGGATGGGCAATGGATTGTATATGAATCCTACCAAAATGAAAATTTGGATATCCTCATTCAATCCGTTCAGGATAAAAGCATGTCACCCATCCAGTTAACCGGCGAGCCTTCTGCAGATTTCAATCCAAGCTGGTCACCAGGGGGCAGACTAATCGCATTTGTGTCTGACCGATCAGGAAACATGGATATCTGGCTTGCCAGACTGGAGGGCGAAGGCGACCGGTTTATAAATATCAGCCAGACCCCCAACCTGCAGGAAAATGATCCTGCCTGGTCACCAGATGGACGATACCTCGTTTGGTCGTCAAATCAGAACGGTACCGATTCATTATTTTTGTGGGATTCAGAAAATCCCCAGACATCACCACGACTAATTGGGAGTGGGCAGGTTGCCGCCTGGAATCCGGACGGCAATTCCATTCTGGCTGGTTTGATTGGTCCCAACCAATCCTATCTGAGCGGCTATTACACAACGACTGGTACCTTTTATTTACCAAGCATCCAGCTGCCCGGTATGCTCCATGGAATGGATTGGAATATTACAACAAAAAAATCCCTGGATGTTTCCGGCATCTATCAACATTTAAATGACAACAGCAACCAGTACACTTCCGTTGCACCGGAATCCACAACAGAATTGGGGCGGTTTGATATTGTTGCTCTCGAAGATACAAAGGCTCCATACCCGTTCTTAAGTGCAGCAATTCTTCCACAATTTGAAAAATCCAAAAAGTTGATTGGAGAAATCAGTGGTTGGGATTTACTTGCCGAACTTGAAAATGCATATGTGCCGATTACATCACCCCTCTCTCCTGGAATTGTACAGGATTGGCACTATACGGGTCGGGCAATTTCCATTCCTACTGCCGCCTTGCAAACAGGGGTACTCCTGGCTTGTAAGGAGGAAATATCCGGTCTTACATACTGGCGTCTATTTCTAAAAACCCATCTCCAGGATGGCTCCCAGGGAAAACCAATCACCCGCTTGCCCTGGGATTTTGACGCACGATATTCCGGGGATATGACGGCTTACGAACAGGGAGGGAAAAACGGAAGCCTGCCTTCCGGGTACTGGATTGACCTGACGGATGTATTATCCACACAGGGATGGGAACGCCTGCCAGCCGATCGGAGTTGGAGAACTTATTATCCTGCCTCCCACTTTAACGAATTTGTGATAACAGATGAACTGACCTGGCAGGAAGCAATGACCCAACTATATCCTCCGGAAGCACTGGTAACACCAACCTTCATTCCCACAGCGATTCCAACCAGCGGATCAACAAATCCATGAGACAATTTGCATTCATATTTATCCTCCTGGTCGTTGTCCTGGCTGGTTGTAATCCGCAACCATTTGACTCTCCCATTCCTGTTGAAACTGTTGTGATTCAGACCCCGGTCAGAACACAGGTTGAACAGAATCCAGCCCTCGACCCCACATCATTCCCTCACACGGGTTCCGATCCCGTGAAATTGGAGTATCCCTCGGCGACCGGAATGCCAAATTTCGCGTGGAGACCCCCGCTAAATGAATCACCCTGGGCATTGTCACCAAACGATCATTTTTATTTTATGCGACCCATCCAGGTGGATCAAGTAAACTGGTTTTTGGCTGATTACCGATATGGATATCAATTTCCTGGCACAACATCCCTCCACACCGGCGTGGATATCGTTGCTCCTCATGGAACTCCAATTTTGGCAGCAGCACCCGGCAAGGTAATTTGGGCAGGCTATGGATACTTGCATGGCGACAATGATCCCAATGATCCTTATGGGCTTGCAGTGGTTGTATTGCACGATTTTGGTCATCACGGGCACGATTTGATCACGGTATATGCACATATGTCCAGCGTGGATGCCGTTGTTGGACAACGCGTAGAAACCGGTACAGAAATTGGGTTGGTGGGAGATACGGGCAACACGACCGGTCCACATTTACATTTTGAAGTCCGGATTGCGAATGAAAACAGTTATTTTCATACCTTAAACCCGGAATTATGGCTTGTTCCACCACAAAACATGGGGGTTCTGGTTGGTACACTGACAACTTCTTACGGGGCTTACTTAACTGGAATGCCCATCAAAGTCCAAAATCTGGATACCAGCTTCTGTTATGAGTTATTTACTTATGAAGCCACCATGCACCCGGATGAAGTGTACCGGGAGAACCTGGTGTTAAGCGACCTGCCATCCGGGAGATATTTACTTTCTTTTTCCCATCGCGGGACAGGTTATCAGCAATTATTCGAAATTTATCCCGGCTCTGTCTCATACTTTACATTCACACCATCCACAGGCATTGAATTCAAAAATCCCATAATGTCTGCCTACCAGGTTACCACGCCTCAACCCTGACTCTCACGGGATCTTAATATTTCCCTTGACAAGATATGGTTGCCAAATGAGAATAGAAGTTTGGCAATCAAGCCATTGATCAATTCGGAGGATCTGTTATGAAACATGGACTAAGATTATTCATCAGTATTGTTCTGATTGGGGGAACCATCCTTTTGTCTGGTTGTGGAAAAACCTCAGCATCCACTCCCACACTGGATGCGAATGCGGTTTACACCCAGGCAGCAATCACCGTTGCTGCAAAATTAACTCAAACAGCAGCTTCTCAACCAACAGCAACTGCCACACCCACACCTGAGCCAACTTCCACTCAAATGGAAGTTACCCCAACCCTTTCCACGCCCCTGGCAACAACCCAGGCTCCACTTCCCACGAATACAGTTAAACCAACCCTGCCAGACCAGGCATTGTGGATATCACAATCTCCCACGGACGGAACAGAATTCACGCCCAACCAGAGCTTTACAATGACCTGGCGGATTAAAAATACCGGGAGCTCTACGTGGACCACTCAATACCAGTTCCGATTTTATGCTGGTTCGGGAGGTCGGATGAATGCTTCTGATATCGTTCTACCCAAGGAAGTCAAACCAGATAATGAAATTGATATCGTGTTGCAAATGAGAGCTCCAGCCTCACCGGGCGATTACAACAGTATTTGGGTGTTGACAAATTCTGAAGGAACCAACTTTTACAGTGTATCCATCGTGATTAAAGTATCAGGAACAGCTTTTACGCCCACTTCCCCGGCACCAACAGCAACAGTTGGACCGACCCAAACAACTGAACCAACTGTCACGCCCACCCCTTAGTCTACTCTGTATAAAAACATCCCCATTGGAACGACCAACCAATGGGGATTATTTTTATAATTAGAAGATGAGCAAACATTTATCTTTCCCCCTTGTTTTATTATTCACCATCCTGCTGCTGGCAGGATGTACAACGACACCTGTTTCAATCGTTCATCTTCCAACCGTCACACCAATGCAAGGAAAGACAGCCACCGCATTACAGCCAACGGACTCAAATCCAACTCTCGTGCCAATCAAGACCGATACTCCCGCCCCCAGCAAAATGATTCCAGAGATATCCTATTCATTTCAAGTTAAGTGGGATTTTCCGAACAACACAGTGGATGTCGATCAAATTGCAACCTACAAGAACAACTCGATTGTTTCAATAAATGATCTCTATATGATTGCAGATACCAACACTTGGGACAACTGCCTTGATATTCACACCATCCAGCAAGGCAACGGTACCGAAATTACCAACTGGGAATTGGAGCGAAATTGGCTTTTGATCCCATTAGCCGCACCCCTTGCACCAGGGGAGGAAATTAGGCTGGAATTGATTTACACCATCAAGATTCCCCCCATTCCAGAAGACTCTGCAGCCACCCGCCCGATTCCCTTTGGCTACACGCAAAACCAGGTCAACCTGGTGGATTGGCATCTCTACTTCCCCCCATTCCGGGCTGAATCCGGTTGGATTATGTATCATCCACACTATTATGGGGAACACCAGGTATATGAAACAGCTAATTTTGAGATTCAATTGGAAATGGTTAACCCGCCTGTCAACCTGACCATTGCGGCAAGCTCTGCTCCGGTTGCAACCGCCAATCATCACTTCGCCTATCAGCTATCCGATGCGCGCAATTTCGTCTTTAGTGCAGGAACCAGCTATTCCATCCTGGAAGATCGCGTTGGGGATGTCGTCATTTACAGCTACGCCTTTTCACCATTTTCAAACTCAGCCGCCAAGGAAGCACTTTCAACAACCAAAAAATCTGTAGAACTCTACAACCGATTGTTTGGTCCCTATCCGCACCAAACTCTTTCCATTGTTGAAGCAGATTTTCTGGATGGCATGGAGTATGACGGTTTATACTTTCTGAGCCGGGGTTTTTATAATTTATACGACGGCACAGACCGGACATATCTAACCCTGATTGCGGCTCATGAGACTGCTCACCAATGGTGGTACGCAGAAGTGGGTAATGACCAATTTATGCATCCATGGTTGGATGAATCGCTGGCAACCTATTCCGAATACTTGTTTTACGAACTGGAAGGAAAAAATACAACGGATTGGTGGTGGGCATATCGCGTCAATTTCTATCAACCTTCCGGGAAAATCGACCTCGCCATTGATGATTACCCTGGTTATTTGCCCTATCGGAATGCGGTCTATTTGCGAGGTGCAAAATTCTTTCACGACCTACGAACATCTGTTGGGGATGATGTCTTTTTTGGTTTTCTCCGTGAATTGTATTCAACAGCAAGAGATGACATCCTTTCTCCACAAATCTTCTGGGAGATCTTATCTAATAGGACAGATGTGAACATCTCCGCTATTCAGACGGAATATTTCTCAGCACCATGAAAACCTCCCACTCTGTTCTGGAAGGTTTGGCGCATGATCAAGGATTAATCCTGGTTGGTATAACCACACCCAATCCCCCTTCCGGTTTTGACAATTATCTTCGCTGGCTGGGTCATGGATTTCATGCAGATATGTTCTATCTTGGACGGGAGGACGCGATCCGGAAACGTTCCCAACCCTCCCTGCTATTCCCCGACTGTCGATCGATTCTTTGTATAGGAGCTGCGTATCCCTTTCCCGATCACGATCGCCGTGCATGGAACGCTGGATCGGGAAAAGTTGCTACATATGCCTGGGGACGGGACTATCATGATGTATTTCCAGAAGTATTGAATAATTTCATGTTAAGCCTGATGAATGAGTTGCATGCCTCAATTTCATACAAAATCTTTTCCGATTCCGCCCCCATTCTTGAAAAATCACTGGCACAACAGGCAGGGCTTGGATGGATAGGAAAAAACTCCTGTTTAATCCACCCTGCTCACGGTTCCACATTTCTGCTTGCAGAAATATTCACAGATATTCCACTAAACGCTACCGATCCAATCCAGGATGAGTTCTGCGGTTCTTGCGAAAGATGTATCCATGCCTGTCCCACAAACTGCATCCTCCCTGACCGATCCCTGGATGCCAGAAAGTGTATCTCTTATCTGACGATTGAACATCGCGGTAGAATTCCACGAGAATACCGATCAAAAATCGGGAATTGGGTTTTTGGATGCGATATTTGTCAGCAAGTTTGTCCATGGAATCAGCGGTTTGCAAATCATGAAGGCAGTTCCATTTTTTTACCTTATGACCTTCCTGAAATATCCAATCTTGCGGCTCTTTTCTCAATCTCTCCCAATGAATTTAAAACGCAATTCGCACATAGTCCAATTCTTCGTTCACGCAGAAGCGGCATCCTTCGAAATGCCGCCATTGTCCTCGGCAATCAGAAATCATTCGAGTCAGTTAAAATCCTGGGAAATGTGCTCCTGAATGAATCAGACCCTTTAATTCGAGAACATGCAGCCTGGGCATTAACACAAATTGGCGGGCAATCAGCACTTCGTATGCTGAACGTTGCCCGCCAATCCGAGATTGACCCAGCCGTGTTATCAGAAATTCAATATGGGCTGGACCATTGGGATATGTAATATTTGGATCAAGGCGTCGCGGTTGGTGCCGGTAGTGTTTGCGTTGAAGGTAATGGCGTCAATGTTGGCTGCCGGGTTGGTGTCGGGGTAACGAGATTGATGGCAACTTTCAGAATTTGACCGGCATAAATCGTGTTTGGATCAGTGATCTTATTCCTGGTCATAATGTCATCCACCGTGGAGTTGAACTTGGCTGCAATAATTGCCAGCGTTTCACCTGTTTGCACCGTGTATTCAATGATGGTACCGCGCGGGAGACCAGTAGGTAGCGGAGTTGATGTTGGCAATTCCTGCCCCGGGGCGGGTATTTTAATAACATCCCCCGGTTTAATTGGGCAGGTTCCTGCCGGGAAATTATTCAGCGCCAGAAGCACCAGGATGTCCACTTCATACTTTGCAGCAAGGTCCCAACAGGTATCACCATCCTGCACCGTGTAATCAAAGGGACCACTCGGCGTGAACGTAGGCGTAATGGTTGGTGTTTCTGTAACCGTTGGGGTTGGTGTAAATGTGGCAGTGGGTGTGACAGGCGTTGGGGTAAATGTAGCTGTCACGGTTGGGGTTTGGGTGGGGAAGAGCACAGGGCGATTTGGTCCGGCAAACCAGGAAATTAAGATAATGATCCCGGCAAGAACCAGGGCACCAGCCAATCCCCATATCAGCATGGGCATCATCTTTTGCCGCTTTTTGTACGAATCTATGACGTTTTGTGGTGAATCCTTTCCACTCATATTGCATCCTTTTCGGTAGTTTTCAATATCAAATTTAGTTTCAACATCCACCTGGGACATTCCAAATTATTCTACCCCAAAACAAGGAAATACACGAGATTAACTTATTCTCATCATGATATAATCATCATGTCAAATTTGATCGTATTCTCCGGAGGTTGGTATGGAAACAATCCACACGCAGTATAAACATTGTGATGTCATCAAAGTCAAAGGGCGTATTGATAGTGCAACTGCACCGAATTTTGGTGCTGCCTTAACCTCGCTCACCGACCAGGGGCGATATCATATCGTCATCGACATGAGTGATGTGGAATTTATTTCCTCTGCTGGTCTTAGAGTATTGATCACCACGCAAAAAACCTGCAAACGATATAACCGGGGCGAACTGGTTCTTGCCCAGGTGCCAGCCAATATCCTTGCAGCCCTGGAACTGGCAGGTTTCAATATTCTTTTCAAGATTTTTGATGACCTGCTGACCGCAGTAGGCAATTTTTAACCCGCATCTGCATGATCACCCGATTTTTCCCCGGGCGGTATGAAAGCCTGGAAGAAATAGCGGAATTTGTCCGTTCCATCGCCCAGGCTGCCGGCTTGAGTCCTTTTGAAACCTATAAATTGGAAACCGCTGTTGACGAAGCGTGCTCAAATATCATTGAGCACGCTTATTGCGGTATCTCTGACGGTGTCATTGAGTTCACAATTTTAACCACACCAGAAGCCATAACAATTATTTTGAAGGACAACGGCAGAAAATTTTCACCGGATTCCGTCCTGCCGCCGGATGTCAACGCCCCGTTGAAAAAACGTAAAGATCATGGTCTTGGCATTTTTATCATCCGGAAATGGATGGATGATGTACAATTTGACTATATTGATGGGCATAACATCCTTACAATGACCAAATATCGGGATTGCACGCCTGATGAACCTTGCTCATCTTTCTGAAACCCCGGACTGGAAAGTTTTCCTTCATCTGGGCGAAAAGATTCTCAACCAGCCAAATACATATGCCCAGGCAACTTCAATTGAGGAAACGATTCACTCCATCCTCGGTTGCAAGGCAAAACTCTGGTTTGCCCAACCAGCCTACCCACTTCCGGGGGAACCCGACGTCACACTCCTGCCCTCCGATACAGCACCCGGCATTGTTCAGGATGTATTCTGTGAATACGCCGGTTTTTGTACAGGTGACGATATTGACTCCAGGGTGATTATTTCAGATCAAAATTCATCCCATATATCAGCCGCAATTCCTCTCCTCGCACAGGATTACCTATTGGGGATTTTACATCTTGATAGACCCAACGGCCCCGTTTTCCGCAAAGAAGAAATCCAATTTCTGGAAGGACTTGCCGCCTACGTAGCCTTGGGGATGCAGGTTTTCCGGCAGGTTCAATTAAAAAACTGGCGTTTTGAACAACTCTCGCTGGTCAGAGACGTCAGTTCACAGCTTGCTCACAACCAGGATGTACGTAGTTTGTGCGAACGCGTAACCGGTTTAATCAAAGAAACCTTTCATTACTATAATATTTCCATTTTTACGCTTGATGATGAACGTGGTGTATTGGAATTTCAATCCATCGCAGGGCACTCCAGGCGTGACCTCAACACCAATCCACCAGATCCGATACCATTGGGGGATGGAATTGTCGGCACTGCTGCACAATCCGGTCGGGAATTGATTGCACCGGATGTACGCCAGGAACCCCTGTATCATCCCGCCCCATCTCTTCCCGAAACAAAATCCGAGGTCGCCCTACCCCTGAAAGTTGGGGATCGAATCCTCGGCGTGTTGGATTTGCAATCTGAATTTCCAAACGCATTTCATGAATATGACTTGATGGTACTGCACTCTCTTGCGGATAGTGTTGCCATTGCACTGGAAGGATCCCGACTCTACAGCAACCTGCGCTGGCAAACCGATCAAATATCGGCAGTATTGGATGTGAGTTACGCCATTACTTCCATCCTGGAACTGGATCAACTGCTGGACAAGGTTGTGGATTTGATTCATGACAGATTTGGTTATCCATACGTTCACCTGTACCTGGCACACTGGGGAAGACGGATGATCACTTATGCTGCTGGTAGTGGGAACCGCAAAGACACCATGGAGCTTCAGAGGCTGACTTACTCCATTGATGATCCATCCGGAATGATCCCTCACGTAACCCGTACAGGCGAAACTTTGCTTGCCAATGATATCCAGCAACAGCCACTATTCCGCCCCTTTGACGGCTCCACCCAGGACACCAGGTCAGAATTAACCATTCCCTTGAAGTTTGGCACGGAAGTGCTTGGGGTTTTGGATATTCAAAGCACGGATACCAATGGGTTTGGGGAAAACGAAATCCAGATATTTGAGTCACTTGCGTCATCTGTTGCTCTTGCCATCCGAAACGCCACCCTGTATCGCACTGAGCAATGGCGGCGTCAAGTGGCAGATAGCTTTCGGGAAGTGTCACACCTGCTTTCCGCGGGGGCATCATTGGATGTCATTCTCCAACAGATTCTTGCAGAGCTGCAGAGAAATTTACCAATTGACGCTGCTGCCATCTGGCTGGTGGATGACCCTGAGGGAGATTTTTCTACAATCTCCAATTTAATCCCACGTGCAGTTCAGGGTATTGATCAGGAAAAACTTCCGTCAATTATGGAAACTCCGGAAGACACCATCTCCTGGATGGAAACAGTCATGGCTGCCGATTCCCCAATTATTCGCGTTCCCGATGATCCACACTGCCCATTGGGAAAAATTTTGGAATTTCCCAGGGATTATTCTTCAATTGCAGTCCGTCTGATGTCTGGGAATAAAGCATTAGGAGTTTTATCGCTGGTTCATGCGACCAACGGTCGTTATGGAAATGAAGCCCGTACCATGACAACAACATTTTCGGGCTACGCGGCAGTTGCCATTCAAAATGCCCGGCTCTTTGCGTCCTCCCAGGAACAGGCATGGATTTCAACCGTCTTGCTACAAGTGTCCGAGGCTTGCCAGTCCATCACCGACCTGGATGAGTTGCTTGAAACAATGGTCCGGTTGACGCCGCTCCTTGCTGGCGTCAATAAGTGTGCGTTTTTCATATGGGATGAGGATTCACAGGCGTTTTCACTGCATGCACATTATGGATTGGAACTTCCTGATTTGGGCATTCTTCTGCTTGATCCATCTGTTCCTGCATTCTCAAATCTTTTATCACAACACACTCCCATATTGATCAATAATCTTGAAGAAGAGCTTCACCTCCCCATCAAACCTGAAACAGACAGTCATAACAGAATTATCCTTCTGCCTATGCAATCCCATGGTCAGATACTGGGGGCATTCCTGGTGGGTCAACAGTACACACAATCATCCGCTCCACAGGAAATGGGATTTGATCCCAATACCTTCTCCATTCTCCAGGGAATAGCCCACCAAACCTCCGTTGCCATTGAAAATATTCACTTACTTGAAACCCGCCAACAGGAAGCTTACGTCACAGCAGTCTTGTTGCAAATTGCCCAGGCTGTTGCTGGACAAGATCAGCTTTCTGACACACTGGAAACGATCCTGAACCTGCTTCCAATTTTTGTCGGAGTGGAGTCCTGTGTTATTTATCTGCTCGATGATGAGGGCCTTGAATACTTACCGAATGCAGTTTTTACTGGCTCTCACGAACTGGATGAAATGGTTCTCCAAACCACCCATCTGCGCGGTCAATATCCCATCCTTGATACCGTCAGTAATCATGGCGTGATGGCTGCCGCTCCCCAAATCGACACAACGACAACGCCATTGGATTGGAGTCTCCTCTCCCCCCTCTCCCCTGGAATCATCCCAACCATTGAAGAAACCAGCCAAAACAGCTGGATCATTGGTTTTCCAATTTCGGTCAAAGGACAATTGTTTGGCGTGCTTCTCACAAAACATGCTGGCTCCGCCAATACATTCCAGGAACGCCGGCTGGAATTAATCAACGGAATTGCCCAACAAATTGCATTGGCAATCCAAAATGATCGGTTGAAACAGGAAATGGTGAACCAGGAACGCCTGGAAAGGGAAATCCAGGTTGCCCGGCAGATCCAACAAACCTTCCTTCCGAACCGACTGCCAAAAGTTAAGGGATGGGAGATTGATACCCGGTGGCAAACCGCCCGTCAGGTGGGTGGGGATTTCTACGACATCATTCGCCTGCCGAAAGGTAAACTGGGCTTGGTCATTGCTGATGTATCTGACAAAGGACTGCCCGCTGCACTCTACATGACTGTTGCCAGGACTCTCATTCGCTCCATGTTGAATGTGCAATCTCCTGCACGTGTTTTGGAAAAAGTAAACAAATTGTTACTGGTGGATTCCCCCAATGGACTGTTTGTTACCGCAGTTTATGCAATCCTGGACCTGGAAAAGAAAGAGTTAATCTACACCAACGCTGGACATAACCGGCCACTCATATACCGGAGCGATACAAATGAATTGGAGAGCCTTCCACTTGGGGGTATGGCACTTGGTGTGATGGAGAGTAGCAAATATCAAGAACATGCCATCCAAATTCATCCAGAGGACATACTGCTGTTATATACAGACGGGTTGCCAGACACACTGTCACCAGAAGGGTTGTCATTTGGAGAGGAACGAATCGGTCAATCGTTATTGCAAACCCGGTCTGGTTCGGTAAAAGAGCTTCTGCAAAACTTTGACGCCATATTGAAAGAATTTCGTCAAGATGCCCCACCCAGCGATGATTTAACAATGGTTGCTATCCGCTGTCTGCGTGAGGCATAAACCTTGCAACAAATTGGATATGGCGCTAAAAAATTAATCACCAAAGAATAACGCCCACCAAACCTCCCATGGTTCCACAGACGGGATCGTGGGGGTTGGAACAAAAACAGGTGCCTGCGTAACTCCTGGTGGCGGAAGCGGAATAACCAATTGATCCCCCGGTTGTACATAATGACCTTTTTCTCTTGCCCAAAGATCGACCGCAGCTTCCGATGTGGCAAACGCAATTTGCGTATGCATCATGGTGGCTGTTGCACGCAGGTTGGAAACCTGGGTTCCCATCTGATTGCGCTCACTACTCAAACGATTATTGATAACAATCCGGTTGTTCAGATCGATCATCAAAAGGAAGAGAACGATCAATCCAGCAATCATGACAAGTCGTTTTTTATCCACCACCAGACGCTTCATATGCATATCTTACCTCAATTGGAACCAGGTTACAAGCCAATCCATCCCGATATTTTTATGCAATGGATATGAATGGTTATGTTGCACATTTTGTACCTGTTGGGAAATGAAAATCCCCCGGTTTTCCCGGGGGATATGGTGCCGAAGGAGGGATTTGAACCCTCACGAGCGTTACGCCCACTACGCCCTGAACGTAGCGCGTCTGCCAATTCCGCCACTTCGGCACGGAACGAAATGAATTTTACCGGATATTCTGCATTTGTCAACCTTTGCAAACCTTATTCCATCCATCCATTTGTCCATGCTATAATCAAACCTGTGGACCATTGCCTATGAACATTCCCATTCAACAGATTTTTAATATTCTCATCACATCTCCTGGCAATTTGATTTATCATCTAGTCCTGGCATTCACAATCATGTCTGGATTGCAATCTGCGCTTCTCAATTCGGACATTCAGCAACCATCCATTCGAAGGATGATTCTCGGTTTTTCAATACTCCTGCTGGGTCAAATCATCCTCTTTGTCATGAGCGGGCTATCAGCTCAAGGGCTGGCGAATCCAAGAATATTGCTTCCGCCACTTGATCGAAGTATTTTTTCATTGATTTCACTCTGGTTGGTTTGGATCTGGTGTTTCCCAAATCCAAACCGTACTATTGATGCAATCCACATCCTGCTAAACGCCGCAATCATTCTCGGTGCGATTTTTTCCATTTCCTTATGGACAGGTTCCGCGGAAATCCTCAAATTCAATCAAACGTGGTTGGATACTGCCTGGAATATCGCCAGTACCATCATTCTCTTTGCAGGAATTGGCGTTTTACTGGTCAAACGCCCGGACATATGGGGGATTGGAGTGGTGGTTTTAACAATTTTGCTTGTTGGCATTGTCATCAACCTTGTATTTCCGCAATTGGATGCTGATTTCTCCGGTGCGATTCGTTTGGCGCAAATCTGCGCATTTCCATTATTGCCAACACTGGCACGCAGGATTGGTACTCCACACAAAGCAATTCTTGCCGTCCCACAATCCAAATTACAGGAACAAGCATCCAACCCCTCATCTGGCAGAGATGGATATAATACCCGCACCTTGCAGGCATGGATGGAAGTCGCCGTTCAACGAAAACCGGAAGAAATTGCCGAAGCCGTGACACAGGCAGTTGGTCGAACCATGGTTGCTGACCTCTGTCTTCTGGTTACACCCCCGGATTTATTTGGGCAAATGATCCTGCAATCCGGTTTTGATTTAATCCGTGAGGACACCATCCCGGCTGCATCCATGGATCATCAAAAAGTCCCCACGTTAGCCAATTCCATTCAGCGTGCCAAACCACTTAACATATCATCGGGAAAAGATCATCAAGCCGAATTATCCGCCCTTGGCGAAGCCCTGCAAATTTCCAAAATTGGAAACCTCTTGTTTATTCCATTAAATACAGATCAAACCCA
>ERZ795031.179-NODE-179-length-82708-cov-13.762126_pt1 | contig 82708 bp, 59 predicted proteins | sample MGYA00375123_ERZ795031 | MGnify/ENA primary metagenome ERZ795031 (study PRJEB30166, sample SAMN05720159) | activated sludge metagenome | isolation source: anaerobic digester from wastewater treatment plant | place: USA | collected 2015-04-21 ...
TTTATACTGTATCCCCGTATTATATGTAAGATCTTTCGATATACCGTAATCTTTAAGCGAGCGGTTGGCCCCATAATATGAATCCCTTGTAAGATGCTGGGCGGAAGCGAATACTGTAAGCAGATCATAATCCCTGAAGTACTGTTCATATGTAATTGCGCCTGTTTTTATATCATGTTTGACTGCTTCGGCAACATCTCTTTCGTGTAAGGGATATTCCTGCCTGTTTCCTCCGTCACGTTGCTCCTTAATATTGAAGAAATCAACAGCTATTTTACTTCTTATTCCAAAGCGGTGAAAAAAGCGTGTCCCTACTGTCAGATTGCTCATTGGCGCTATCTCCGAATAATCATCATTGTTTGCATCAAACATTTTTCGTTCGCGGCTGAATCCATAAAGAGAAATACCTGTTTTGTTATCATTTGAGATAAAAGATGTATTCAGGTTAATACTGTTATCCGGAGCTATACCGCCTGTTCTCCTGATACCTGCTCCTGTCAGACTTGTACAATATCCTGCCTCATAAGAGTTTGACATCGACTCTTTCAATATAATATTAATTACCCCTGCAATTGCATTGCTGCCATATAGAGCAGATCCGCCGCCTCTTACAACTTCGATCCTTTCTATCATATTAGCCGGAATAAGCTCGAGTCCGTATACTCCGGCCAGGCCACTGAATATGGGACGACTGTTGATCAGGATCTGGGAATATGGGCCTTCCATTCCATTCATTCTGACCTGCGAAAATCCGCAATTCTGGCAATTGTTTTCAATTCTCAATCCGGGGGAGAAGGTCAATCCTTCAATTAATGCAACGGATTGTACTGAGGACAATAATTTTGGGGAAAGCGTATTAACAATGTTTACCGATTCCGTTCTCTTTATTTCACTTCTGTCAGCTGTAATTACGACCTCATCAAGATCCAGGATGTCTTCCTCAAGCATAAAATTCACTTCTTTGGTTTCTCCCGACTGTATGGTAATTTCTTTTTCGAGAGCTTTGTAGCCTATGGCCTGTGCTTTGACCACATGAGTTCCAACCGGCAGGTTTACAAGCATATAATGGCCGGTTTCATCTGTGCTTACACCATATGTGGTACCTTTGATTACTATGGTTGCAAAAGATACATGCTCGTTATTGCAAACAACATGTCCTACTATATTCGCGTCTGTTTTCTTCTGTGAATGAATTGGTGTTGTAAATAATATAGTTGCAAACAACACCCATATGACTTTTTTCATTAATGATACTTCAAATGTTACACGATAATCTGTCACGCGCGGAAACCCGGCATAACAAAACTTAACTAAATGCTTTTTAAAGTGCTGTATGTGTAACTACGCGGCCGGTGCCCTGGGTCGGTTGGCTCCGGGAAGGAAAAATCCCGGGATCAGGGTTCTATCCTGATTTAAAAAGAGTTTATGAAGAATATTCCAGGATATAACAGTTCCGAGAAACAATACGGGAACCGTTGTGATAAAGCCCGAAATAAACTGTATCAGGAGAAATTCATTATTTGTGTGATGATGATCTGCAGGATTACTTCCCGGCAGCGATTTATATGGGTGGGAATGGACAACAGAAATACTGTCAACTATATGGGTATGAGGGAAGAATGTAATTGATCCGAGATATCCGCAAAAGAGTAAAACGAGGAAAAATCCCGAAAGTCTTCTATATCCCTGGTATAAAATATGCTGTCTCACACACTCTTTTAATAATTGTGTGCAAATGTAGTAAATTTCTCTTCCCTTTGTTTTATTGGTAATTTTTAAATACCTGGCATATTTTAATACCTGGCATAATATCTTTACGCTTGTACCGCGATTACAGGTTTCCCGGGAGTAATCCGTTTTTGCGGAGAGAGGGGGATTCGAACCCCCGGTCCCGCGATTGCAGAACAACGGTTTTCGAGACCGCCGCATTCGACCACTCTGCCATCTCTCCTGAATTCAGCCTGTGAACAGCATCATGGCTGTCACATCCTGCCTGCCTCCATATAGTTGATGGAAACAGGATGACAAAAATAACCCAATTTCTTTTGATAACAGTTTTTAATAGACTTATTTTGCATATTTATCGAAAACCGGATAAAACAATCTAAATATTAGCAACTGTGAAAAAAATATCTAAATTCCTTTTGATCATGGGAGTACCTTGTCTGATAATGGCTTCATGCAATAGTCGGGCCGATGAAAAATCCAATCCTTTTTTCTCGGAATACAACACTCCCTTTGATGTACCGCCTTTTGAGAAGATCCATGCAAAGCATTACATGCCAGCATTTGAAAAAGGTATGGAAGAGGGCAGGAAGGACATTCAGAACCTTCTGAGCAACAGCGAAGAACCGAATTTTGAAAACACCATCGGCGCATTCGACAGGGCAGGCAAACTGCTGACTAAAGTAGCTTCGGTATTTTTTGCCCAGGCATCAGCAAACACCAGCGATTCACTTCAGGCGATAGAAATGGAGATATCTCCCAGGCTTTCGGCTTATCAGGATGAGATTATTCTTAACCCGGAGCTTTTCAGCAGGGTAAAGCATGTTTATGATAATCAGGCTTCAGAATCGCTTAGCGATGAGCAGAAGTTTATCCTTGAGAATCTCTATAAGGAATTCGTGAGGAATGGAGCCAATCTGAACACCGTGGACCAGGATACGCTCAGGAACATCAACCAGAAGCTGTCGGTTCTCGCGGTACAGTTTAACCAGAATGTTCTGGCAGAGACAAATAACTACAAGCTATTTGTTGACAGGGAAGGTCTCGCGGGATTGCCTCAGTCAATAATCGATGCGGCTGCTGAAACTGCCAGGGCTGCCGGCAAGGATGGACAATGGGCTTTTACCACGCAGAGGCCGAGCATCTTCCCCTTCCTTCAGTATTCGGAAAACAGGGACCTGCGCCGGGAGTTGTTCAGCGCTTACACTAACCGCGGCAATAACGGCAATGAATTTGACAACAACAAGATACTGGCCGATATTGTCAGGCTGAGGGCACAGCGTGCCAGGCTGCTTGGTTACAAGACGCACTCGCATCTTGTTCTTGAGCCCAGGATGGCCAAAAATCCCGAAAATGTTTTTGAACTGCTGAACAACCTGTGGTCAAAGGCAGTACCTGTTGCCCGGAATGAAGTTAAGGAAATGCAGAAGTTAATTGACAGTGAGGGAGGGAATTTCAGGCTTGAACCTTTCGACTGGTGGTACTATTCAGAGAAAGTGCGCAAGGCCAGGTACGATCTTGATGACAATGCTCTCAGACCTTATTTCCTGCTTGACAATGTAAGGGAAGGCGTCTTTACATGTGCCAACAGGCTTTACGGGATATCTTTCTCACCTTTGACAAACATTCCTCTTCCTCATCCTGATGCAGAAGCATATGAAGTGAAGGAGGCCGACGGATCGCATATCGGAGTTCTCTACATGGATTTCCATCCGCGCGACAGCAAGCAGCAGGGAGCATGGTGCGGAGGATACAGGAGTCATCATATAGTTGACGGGAAAGCCGTTACTCCGGTCGTTACCGTGGTATGCAACTTTACGCGTCCTACTGCTGAGCTTCCTTCGCTGCTCAGCCTCGAAGAGGTAGAAACCCTGTTTCATGAATTCGGACACGCTCTCGAAGGCTTGTTCTGCAAAAACACCTACAACACTTCCTATATAGCATGGGACTTTGTGGAACTTCCGTCTCAGATCATGGAGCACTGGGTTACAGAACCCGAACTGCTTAATGTTTATGCCCGTCATTATGAAACAGGTGAGCCTATCCCGGCAGAACTGGTGGAGAAGCTTGAAAAGAGCAAGTATTTCAACCAGGGCTTTATCAACACTGAGCTTCTTGCAGCTTCGCTTCTCGACATGGCATACTATACACTTGGAGCTCCGGCAGTGATCGATGTGCAGCGCTTTGAAAAAGAATACCTTGATAAGATCGGTCTTATACCCGAAATTGTTTCCAGGTACAGGAGTACTTATTTCCTTCATATAATTGACGGGTACGATTCGGGTTACTACAGCTATACATGGGCTGCCGTGCTGGATAATGATGCTTTCGAGGCTTTTAAGGAAAACGGAGTGTTTGACAGGGCTACCGCTGAATCGTTCAGAAGGAATATCCTTGAGAAGGACGGTACCATGGATGCCATGCAGATGTATATTAATTTCCGTGGTCGTGAGCCTCAGATTGAACCACTTCTGAGAAACAGGGGACTTATTTCCCAATAATGATCTTTTTCGGGAGGCCGGGAAATTCCGGCCTTCTTTTTTGTCTGGCCCTGTTAAGGAGGATACTATGAAAAGCCTTTGCGGACTTACAGCTTCAGAGATAGCTGAACTGGGGGAATGCAATGAGAAGCATTCCCTGGCTATAGCCAACTGGCTTTACAAGAGCAAGCCGGGAGGGATGGAGCTTATTCCGGATGTTCCCCGGAAGATAAAGGAGAAACTGAAGGACATATCCTTTCCCGGTGTCTTCGCCCCGGTTTCATCTCTTAAATCTGCCGACGGGACCGTGAAATTCCTTTTCAGGAATGAAAGCGGACAGGAATTTGAGACCGTTCTGTTGCGCGATGCGAAGCGGACCACCGTATGCGTGTCGTCTCAATCGGGTTGCAGGATGGGATGTCCTTTTTGCGCCACCGGGAAGTATGGTTTCAGGGGTAATCTGTCGGTCAGGGATATCCTTACACAGGTCCTCGCACCGGGAATTGAAGGGAAAGTGACTCATGTGGTTTTCATGGGGATGGGAGAGCCGATGGACAATATTGACAATGTACTGAGGGCCTGTGAAATAATGACCGCATCGTGGGGTATGGCAATAAGTCCAGGGAAAATTACCGTTTCGACTGTCGGTATAACACCGGGTGTCAGAAAATATCTCGGATCATGTAACAGCAATCTGGCGCTCAGCCTTTTTTCGCCATTTCTGGAGGAAAGGCTGAGATCGGTTCCGGCTGAGAAGAGCTATCCTGCCCGGGAAATAATCGAGCTGATGAAATCAGCCACATCATTGAAAAAGAGGAGGATGAGTGTTGCCTATATTATGATCAGGGGTGTGAATGATACAGCTGCTCATCTGGAAGCGTTGAAAGGACTTCTTCACGGGAGCGGTATAAGGGTGAATCTGCTGCCTTATCACCAGCTTCCCGGCGATGTGAATATCTCCTCCCCGCTGGAGACAATGAATAAATTCAGACATGATCTGGTAATTTCAGGTATTTCGGCATCTATCAGGAAATCAAAAGGGGCTGACATAAGTGCAGCCTGCGGTCTTCTTGCCGCGGGACTCTGATAATCTCAGGCATCCGGGTTGATAAGCTGGAAAAGATGCTCATCCAGATATCCATCGTTTAGCCTGATCCAGTTATATCTTATCCCGGTTTGTTTGAATCCGGTTTTTCTGAAAAGCGCCATGCTTTCCTGATTATTCGACAGGATACTGCAGTATAACTGATGAAGCATAAGCTTGGTGAAGCTGTATTTAATCAGGCATTCCAGTGCCATTGTTGCAAATCCCCTTCTTCTGTATTCTTCGGGTGCAATTAGTATTCCCACACCTGCCCGTCTGTGAAACGGATCATAATCAAACAAGTCGATAGTGCCTATTGTTCTGTTATCGGCAATATGGTCGATCATAAGGCGCAGTTGCCCGGTCTCATGGATATCTTTATGTGAATTCTCGATGTAGCGTTTGAGAGTAAACCTGGAGAAAGGTGCCAGGGTATTGCTTATGATCCAGTTCGCCGTGTCGTTTTCCCATTCATACAACAACTCCAGATCCTCAGGTTCAAGGGCCCGCAAGCTTATTTCCCCATACTTCATCAAAATATATCAAGTATTGTGAGAGCCGGTTTATCTGACAGCATTTACCTGCCTGATAAAGGCGTCATCAAAATCTTTCTTTACTTCGACCAAAGCAGCTTTAGCATCGGCAACAGACTTGAATTCTCCCCAGACATATTTATAGAATCCGTCGTCGGCAATTATTTCCCTTACGCCTGTATATCCCGGGAATATCCGGTTAATATCGATCGGACTCCTAGTCGCTTTCAGCTGGATAGAGTAAACAAGCGTTGAGTGTGCCGCTGTCGGTATTTTGACGGGTTCACCATCGCCTGCAAGATTATTGAGCTCATACTGGTTGATAACAAAGGCATCATTTAGTCCGAGTCCCTTCAGATAGCCAAGGTAAGTAATGGCATCCGACCTGTTGTAGAACACGCCGAGGGCATAGATATTTACCGTATCTGTATTTATGGTCCGCACAAACAGAATTTCATCTTTTATAAGGTTGCTGAAATAATTTGGAGACAGAACCTCTTTGGTTTGCTGCAGCACAATGCTGTATTTGATTGCGCTTGGCTGTCTCAGGTGTCTTGGAGTAAATGCTTCATACCTGAGCACCACTCCTGTTCTCGGGTTGACAATCCCAAAGGTAACCCTTCTGTTGTATCTTCTTCCCTCAGGGTTATCTGTTCCGTCAGGATTGGTATTGACGGCGACGAAATTCGATTTGCCGAAAGATTTCTTGATGAATTTGTTGGCATCTATGCCCGACTTGGTGAAATAGTCAATCACAGCCTGAGCACGTTTGTCTGCAAGTATGTTATTGTATTCGGTACTTCCCATTGAGTCGGTATATCCTGCAACCTCGATTGTAAGGTCGGGATATGTAATAAGGATATTCTTGATTTCTTCGAGTGTTTGTTTTGCCCTGTCGTTAAGATCATATCTGTCAAAACCAAAGAGTACATTCTGTATTGAAATAAATTCTCCGGTAAATACTTTTTCAGGTGCGAGTGACGGGTTCACGGCAAAGTATCCTCCGGTATAATAGAGTGGAAGGTTAAGTGAGATGGTATCGGTGTTATATCCATCATGACTGATATATACCTCATAGTCTCCAGGTTTTATATCAAATTGGAATGTACCGTCGGGATTGACGGGGATATTTTGGATTACCTGCCCGGTATTAAGGTTTTTAAGTGTGATAAGTGAAACCTTTGGGTTGACTTCCATCCCGTCCTCAAGGAGGATTGTTCCGGAAGCAGTTGTTATTTCGTCAGCCGGATCAATACCAACTATCGTGTAGATATTTCTTAGGTTTGATTTGTCGTCAAAATGGCTGGCCACGAATCCGGGAGCATTATTGTTCAGGATGAAATGGCTATTTTCCTGCACGGTGTTAAATGCGTAGGGCATCCCTACAGGTTGGGTCCAGCTGTTTGCCCTGTATTGTGATCTGAATACGTCGTGGCCACCCATGGTAATATGTCCTATCGAGCTGAAAAGCAATGCATTATTCTCGGCATCAAAGAAAGGTGTGTCTTCGTCATAGGGAGTGTTGATTATATTGCCAAGGTTAACCGGGGGAGCCCATGTTCCGTCAGTCTGCCTGGAAGATGACCATATGTCAAGATCACCCTCGCCGCCGGGTCTGTTACTCGAGAAATACATAGTTTGCCCGTCGGGTGTTATAAACCCATGAGATTCCCAATAGATGGAGTTAATCGGTTTGCCCATCGATTTTATTTTTGACCATGTGGTATCGGTTCTTGTGCTGTAATACAGGTTACCGTCGCCTCCGTCATCCAGGTAGATTATAAGTGTTTTTCCGTCGCCGGTAATAGAATTCGAGTAGAATCTGTCAAACCCTCCAAGCTGCCTGGTAATGTTTGACGGTCTTCCCCAGGTCTTGTTTTTGTAGGAGCAGTAGATCTGAGTTGTTCCTTCGTTTTTGACAGTAAAGACGAACACCGAGTCATTTTTTGCAAGCACCGGGTTGCAGGCTCCGGGGTAGTCAGTCAGCCAGGGAGCGAAATATTCTGAAATCACCCTAACCGGTCTTTTCTTCATTTCCATGGCGTACCGGCAGTTTCGGATCTGAAGATCCACAAAGTCCAACTGGTATGTATCGGTAGGTGACAGTCTCTTTTTTAAATTGTTAAGGTAGCTGAGCGCCTGTTCGAGGCTGTCGCTCCTCTGGAATGCTATTGCCAGATACAGGTAAGTGTCGAGGGCTGCCTTGTCACCCGTTTGCCTGTATTCCTTTTCATTTGACACAACACCTCCGGCAGCCTTTTTCAGGAGTACCAGGGCTTCATTATTCTTACCCTCAAGGTTAAGGTAGCATATCCCGAGTTTTGCTGCAAGATTGTAGTTGTCGGGATACTGTTTTAACAAGGGCTCATACAGCGAAGCAGCCTTATAGTAGTTTTCATCATAGAGATAATACATATCTGCATTTTTGAAAGCCCTCTGAAATTCCCTTAAAGACATTTGCTGTGCGCTCAGGGCTGCAAAACCACTTAGCAGAAACGCGATAATGATATATTTCTTGACGGGGTAAAAGTGTTTCATCTAATTGCAAATTATAAATGACAATAAATATATTACAAAACTGTAGAAAAAATCGAGCTTTTAGCAAAAACTATAAAAAGTAAATTTAGTTATTTATTCAGAAGAATGCTAATCTCTCTTACGAAGGCATCGCTGAAATCAAGGAACTCATTTCTTTTCATAGCTGTTTTTGCCTCCTCTGCAGTAGAATAGGTGCCATATAGGTAATGATACATCCCGTCAATTTCTTTGGTCTCCCTAACACCTTTCAGCCCGCGGAATGTTGTATTGATATCCAGAGGCACGCTTGTGGCTTTCAATTGGATTGAATAGTATTGTTTACTGAGGACATTTTTTTCACCGGTGCCACGGGTAACCTTCTTGACAAAGAGGTCAGCGGGATATCCGAGTCTGATCAGCATGTCGCGGTGGGCATAGGCATCATTTTTATTCTTGAAGACTCCTGTTGTGTATCTGTAGAAGAAGTCATTCTCGTTGTAAAACACTCTTATATCGTCAACATGCTTGAAGTAACTTATATCAACCGGATTATAAAGCGCCATAACCTGCACTGTATAGTATAGTATGCTTGTATCATGCAGATCGTCGTCTGTCACGTCATAGATCCGCAGGTCCTTTATGAGAATACCGGGATCGATCTGATCCACGACTGGGATATCCGACAGGTCGATCTTTTCACCGGGTGGCGGATTTTTGTCGAGTATTATATCATCAAGCCTTATCAGGCCGGGAGGTGTGGCAACTGCAATTGTTGTATCCTGATGCTGAGAATAGTATCCGGGAGCAGTATAGATAAGGCGGTAGCTGCCCGGTGCAGCCATGAAGCTGTAATTTCCGGTTGCGCTCTCGGGGTATCCCGTATCGATGGTGTCGCCTGAAACCTTGTCGATAAGATAAATGGCATTGTTTTCATTGAATTCGGCAATGCTATCCTTCAGACTGTATTTTCCCGACAGCTCGTACACCCTGTTCAGTCTCTGGTTGGTAAGGGTAATATAGAAGATTTCCTTTTTCTTGTAATCGGTGTCTATTGAATAGAATCCATTCTCATCGTTATTGAAGGGCTGGAAGAACCTGTCATCATCAGTTGTGTTTATGGGGAAGCCAAGGTTCTCGGGAGTGCCCCACACCTTACCGTTTCCGCGGCTCCGGTAAATGTCGAATCCTCCCATGCCACTGTGTCCTTCAGAAGCAAAGTAAAGTATGGAATCGTTTAGCGTTATAAAAGGAGTGTCCTCGTTATAGATTGTGTTGACTGAAGCACCCAGGTTTATAGCGGGCCCCCAGTTGTCATAGGCATCCTTTTCGGAAAGGTAGATATCGAGTCCGCCATATCCTCCGTCACGGTTGCTGGAGAAATAAAGCCTTTTTCCATCCTGAGATATCGAGGCATGCGATTCGTAGTATTTTGTATTTATGTTCTTGTTAAGCTTTTTTATCGGAGTCCAGGAGCCGTCTATGTACTTTGATGTATAGATATTTCCATCGAAATTGTCGGTTTTATACAGGAAGAGGAGGGTGCCGTCGCTGTTAAGGGAGCAGGACGAACAATCGTCTCCTGAATTAAGCTGGGAGTTTATTTCAACCGGAGATTGCCATTTGCCGTTTATCTTTCTGGAGAACATAATGGCATTGATAAGCCCCCTTCGTTCAGTGTAAACGATGGTGTTTCCGTCGAAACTCACTGCCGGGTTTTCATTCAGCGATCCCTGGCTGAATTGCTGTCCCAGCCTTTGCTTGCTTATCCTGTCAGGCTGCTCCTGCTTGCTTATGGCGTTGTTGCATGCCTCGATCTGCTGGTCAATGTAAGTGAGGTTCTTCATTTTGCCCCTGACTTTGTTTTCCCCGGCCAGGCTTTTGAACTTGTTAAAGGTACTGAGCGCCTTTTCAAGTTCATTATTGATCATATATGCCTTTGCAAGAAAGAACCAGGAGTCAAGGGGAGCTCTTTTTTCCTTGAAGGAATTGATTTTTGCATTGAAAGAGGAATTATTCACCGCCGCCTCAAGGTAGGGGATTGATCTTTCTTTTTCTCCGGGGATATTTAGGTAGCATACGCCTATTTTATACTTTATGTTGAAGTTGTCTTCGGTTTCAAGAAGAATGTAGAGGGGATTGGCAAGTTCCCATTCATCGAAAAGGTAATGCGACTCGGCCTCAGCAAAAATCTTTCTTTGTTCGGTTTTCGATTGCGCGGATGCAACAAAGGAAAAAAGTACCAGAAAAATGAGCTGCAGTAGAACTTTGAATATGCTTTTTCTGATTTTAATCATCAAACAAATATAATATATTTGTTAAAAACAACTAAAGCATATTTTATTTTTATGCCTGGTTATTGGAATTGTGACTTAAAGTCGTTTGAAAGAACTTCAGACCTGTTGGGAACTGTAATTTTCGCGTGCCAATGATATTCAATCCGGTCATTTCCATATTAGTTAAAGCAATAATTATCAGATGATTACATTCTATGCGTTTTACTGCTGATAAGGATTTCTGTTGTTTATTGCTCGTCCAAGTGTTATCTCGTCAGTGTATTCCAGCTCGTCGCCTACTGCGACTCCTCTGGCCAGAGTAGTCAGCAGGATGTTGTACTTGTTCAGCCTGCGGTAAAGATAAAAATTGGTGGTATCTCCTTCCATGGTTGTGCTCAGTGCCATGATCACCTCTTTGACACCTCCTTCCTTTACCTTTTCCTCGAGAGAATCAATCCACAGATCAGCAGGTCCTATTCCGTCGACGGGAGAGATCACACCCCCGAGAACATGGTAGATTCCCCTGAATTGCCGTGTGTTTTCAACAGCCATTACATCCTGGATATTTTCCACAACACAGACTATTGAACTGTCTCTCCCGGGATCGCTGCAAATGGAACAGGTTTCCGAGTCGGATATGCTATGACACGATTTGCAGTAGTGGATTTCACTCCGGAGTTTAATTATACTTTCTCCGAATTTCTTCACTTCCCCCGGGTCCCTTTTTAGAAGGTTCAGGACGAGTCTGAAAGCTGTCTTTCGCCCTATCCCGGGAAGTGAAGCGAATTCATTGACAGCATTTTCAAGAAGTTTTGAAGGATATTCGGAGAAACTCATGGATGATTTTTTTGCAAAAGTAGCCCAATTATCGCCTTAAAATATACCTTTTCTTGATTTTTTGTCTTCCTTTCTTTTTGTTATCCTTGCATCTTTATTCGCGAAAGCATGAACCCAACTCTGATCCTGCTGATTTTTCTGGCTTACACCACCTTGTTGTTTGTGGTTACATGGATAACAGCCCGCAAGGCAAACAATCAGTCGTTTTACATAGGTAACAGGGTATCACCCTGGTTCGTGGTAGCTTACGGGATGATCGGCGCTTCCCTTTCGGGTGTGACCTTCATGTCGGTACCCGGGTGGGTTAAGGACACCCAATTCAGTTATATGGTGGTGGTGTTCGGCTATCTCTTCGGTTACCTGGTGATTGCGACAGTGTTACTGCCCTTGTATTACAGGTTGCGGCTGACATCGATCTACACCTATCTGGAGCAGCGTTTCGGTCATTTTTCATATAAAACCGGTGCTGCATTCTTCGTTCTTTCCAGGGTTTTAGGCGCATCGCTCCGGATGTTTCTTGTGATCAATGTATTGCAGTTGTTTGTTTTCGATGCATGGAATGTTCCTTTCTGGGTCAATGTATTGATTTTTATTATGCTGATCATACTTTATACCCTTAAGGGTGGTATCAGGACCATAGTGTGGACTGATACCCTGCAGACCACATTCATGCTGCTGGCAGTTGTGCTTTCAGTGATTTACATAAGCAGGGCACTTGGAGAGCCGGTTATGAAACTTGCCGGGTCAGTATGGAATAGCCCGATGTCGACAATGTTTATAACCGACTGGCATAGTGAAAGATTCTTTCTTAAACAGTTTCTGAGCGGCATGTTTATAACCATTTCCATGACAGGACTTGATCAGGAGATGATGCAGAAGAACCTGAGCTGCAGGAATCTCAGGGAAGCACAGAAAAATATGTTCACATTCAGCGGAATAACTGTCCTGGTAAATTTCCTTTTCCTTATCCTTGGAGCATTCCTGCTGCTCTTTGCTCAAAGCAGGAATATAAGCGTTGCAATGAGTGATGACCTGTTTCCGACTATAGCTTTCAATTACCTGGGTCCGGTAGCAGGAATAGTTTTTCTCATAGGGCTTATTTCTGCTGCTTTTCCGAGTGCTGACGGAGCCCTGACATCACTTACCACCTCGGTGAGCATTGATCTTCTGGGCCTGGAGAAGAAGGAGCACTTGAGCGAGAAGGCAAAGACAAGGACCAGATACGCGGTTCACATCAGTATCGCGGCGGTATTCTTTATTTGTGTGCTTATATTCAGGGTGCTTAATGACAGGGCTATCATCGACAAGCTTTTCACAATAGCCGGTTATACCTACGGCCCGCTTCTGGGTATGTACACTTTCGGGCTATTCACCAGGAGAAGCGTAAGGGACAGGGTAACGCCTGTGATTGCAATACTTTCGCCGATAATTTGTTACCTGTTGAGCACTTATTCAGAGGTCTTGTTCAATGGTTACAAATTTGGATTCGAATTACTGTTGGTGAACGGCTTCATTACCTTTATGGGCTTATGGTTTTTCAGCAGGAAGCCCCATGCTGAAGCTGCCGGCAGATGAATTCCGGAAGGTAAAAAACCAGGTTGATTGTCAGAAGCCGATTCTCTGCTGCCCGGTTGAGACATCCGTTTCTTCATATTCCTCATCCTCTTCAGAGGGAAGCTCCGGTTTGATTATAACAGTTTTGGTCCGGTAGGGTATGTTCCATACTATGAAGTAGCTTATCCCGGCATTGGTCATTCTGCCTCCGTTCCCGTATCCCGGAACGGAAATGGGTTTAAGATGCTTTCCTCCCCCGCCTGAAAGAAGCATTTTCAATCTTATTGTCCAGCCCATGCTGAAGTTTTTAAAGACCTCGGTTTTGACTCCCGGAGCAACTTCAATATAATGAGCGAACATTTTTTTTGCAGGTATTGATGAAAGCGTTTCGCCCCAGTAATTCTCATGCTTGAAGGCAGTGGTTTGCGAATCGAAAATACTCATGCCATATCTGAATCCAAGTCCTGCCCAGTATTTTCCCCCGGCCTTATCGGGCTTGAGGAGGTTAAGGTCAAGGCCTAGCCTGGCAAAGGCTCCGCGGCTGTTATAGTCGTAATTATATTGAGAGTATTTGTAATCAGAGTAACCGCTTTCCAGGACATATGCCAATTTTTCGTTCCTGTCATATGAAATGAAGCCCTCCATATTCATATTGGTCCTGTCGTTAAAATAGAAACCGGGTCCGATCAGGTCAAATCCGGCCCTGATCTTCAGCGGAAATAGAACCGTATCCTGAGCCCTCAGGCCCTGCATATCAATGATAAGGAGCAGGCTAATAAAATATACGAATATTTTCCTCATTCGCTGTTGTTACGTTATCAGAGCTTTTGTAGATATAAAATGAATCATTTTTGCAGAAGAATGTATCAAGCCTGTGGTAAAAAGAATATCCGCACTCTTTCGAGATCAGATGGGGGTAGCTTGTATAGATGAAACTGATCGTGTCGCATACATCGTTGATCTTTATTACGAACGAACATGTTCCGGCAGAAGCATCAAGTGGCAGAAGGCAGGGCTGCACACCTGGCTGTTTGTTATACAGCTTGTCCTGGATGCCTATACCGGTCACGCTAAGGCTGTCGGGAGTCTTTTTTTCCTTGGTTTCGTTGCTGTAGAAAGTTGCCTTGAGAAAAGCGTTCGTCTCTTCAAAGCATGCTTCAGGGTTGCAGGAGCTGAACACTGCCGGCAAGGTTGCCAGGAACAGGAATAATATGAATAGCTTATGTTTTATCCGCATATTATTTTGTATTTCAAACCTGCATGCCGGCTGTTTTCCTTTTCAGGAATGCTTCCGCTCCTGAGATAGCGGAGTTTAATCCCATTGGATTCTTGCCTCCGGCAGAGGCAAGGAAAGGCTGGCCTCCGCCTCCTCCCTTAATTTCTCCTGCTATTTCCCTTATTATTTCAACAGCGCTTAATTTCAGGCTGTCAACCAGTTTATCGCTTACCATCACGAATAAGCTGGCCTTGTCGCCTATTGAGGCGCCTATCACCAGTACGGTGTTATCGGATGATTTGCGGACCTGGTAGGCTATGCTTTTAAGCATGTCTGCAGAGTCGGTGTCAATGATACCTGAGATAAACCTGATGCCGTTTATAATTTCAGCTTTGGCTTCCAGCTGCCTTATCATTGACATTGCTGCAGCGATCTCGAGTTTTTCGATCGATTTTTTAAGTTGTCCGTTTTCGGCTAACAGTCTTTCAACGCTTTCCCTGAGGTTGCCGGAATTTTTCAGCAATGCCGCAACTTCGTCGGCAGCATCGATTTTCTCATTTATATATTCCCGGGCTTTTTCAGCTGTCAGGGCTTCGATCCGGCGGATGCCTGCCGCGATGCCGCCTTCGGAAATGATCTTTATGATACCTATTTTTCCTGTGTTTTCGACGTGGGTTCCTCCGCACAGTTCAACCGAATTCCCGAATTTCACCACTCTCACCCTGTCGCCGTACTTTTCACCAAACAGCGCTATTGCTCCCATCCGGCGGGCTTCCTCCATGGGTACTCCTTCGGAGGCTTCCCGGCTAACATTTTCCCTGACCATCCGGTTGGCTTCATTTTCCACTTTTCTCAGTTCCTCCTTTGTGAGCCGGGCAAAGTGGCTGAAGTCGAATCTGAGGCGTTCGGGTGTTACCAGCGATCCTTTCTGTTCCACATGATTCCCAAGAACTATCCTGAGAGCATGATGGAGAAGGTGGGTGGCAGTATGGTTACAGGCTGTCATCAGCCGTTTGTTGAGATCCACAACAGCATGGAACATTTCATGAGGCGTGGATATTTTTCCATGACTGATGTGTATTATCGCGTTGTTTTCCTTTATGGTATCTGTGATTTCTATTCTTTGTGATCCTGAGACCAGGTATCCCGTGTCGCCCACCTGTCCGCCCGATTCGGCATAGAAAGGAGTTTTGTCAAGAATTATCTGGAGACTTTCCTTTCCTTTGAATCTTATTGTTCTGTATTTGGTTATCAGAACATTATCCTCGGTCTGGTTATATCCTGTGAATACTGTCTCTCCGGCCTCCCTTACTACAATCCAGTCGCCTGCTTCGACAGCAGCGTCTTCCCTCGACCTGTTCTTTTGACCTTTCATTTCTTCCCTGAAGCCATCGATATCGGTTCTTATCCCCTTCTCCTTAAGTATGAGGCGTGTCAGATCAATGGGAAATCCGAATGTGTCATAAAGCTCGAACGCGGATTTTCCCGGAAGGGTGTCGCTCCCTTCTTTTCTCAGCTCCTCGACTTTCTTCTCTATCAGTTTGAGACCTTTCCCGAGTGTTTTAAGGAAGGATGTTTCTTCCTCAAGTATCACTTTGGCAATATTATCCATTCCCGTTCTGAGTTCGGGGTAGCTTTCCCCCATAGTATCGGCAAGGGCAGGAACAAGCCTGTAGATGAAGGGTTCCTCCATTCCGAGATTGTTGTATCCGTATCTTACGGCTCTCCGGAGGATTCTTCTTATTACATAGCCGGCCTTGTTGTTCGATGGCATCTGGCCTTCGGCAATTGAAAAGGCAATTGCCCTGAGATGATCGGCGACAACCCGCAGGGCAATATCCCAGTTGTCCTTCACCCCGTATTTTTTTCCCGTGATTTCAGTTATTATCGAGATAACCGACTGGAATATATCCGTATCGTAATTTGATTTCTTGCCCTGAACGACCATACAGAGCCTCTCAAATCCCATTCCGGTATCGACATGGCGAGCCGGAAGAAGTTCAAGTTTTCCGTTTGAGAGCCGGTTATACTGGATGAACACGAGGTTCCATATCTCTATAACCTGAGGATGTCCTTTGTTAACCAGTTCGTGTCCGGGAATCTTCTTTCTTTCAGCATCATCCCTGATATCCACATGGATCTCGGAGCAGGGTCCACAGGGTCCGGTTTCACCCATTTCCCAGAAATTATCCTTTTTGGAGCCGTTGAGAATCCTGGCTTCAGGTGAAGCGAAGCATTTACTCCAGCATTCAAAGGCTTCATCATCCCTGGGAACATTTTCTTCGGGGCTTCCCTCGAACACCGTTGCATACAGCCTGTCTTCCTCCAGCCCCAGTTTTTCCACGAGGAATTCCCATGCCCAGTCTATTGCTTCCTTTTTAAAATAATCGCCGAATGACCAGTTGCCCAGCATTTCGAACATGGTATGATGGTAAGTGTCATGTCCAACCTCTTCAAGATCGTTGTGTTTTCCCGATACCCGAAGACATTTCTGGGAATTTGCCACCCTGGGGTTTGCCGCTGACTGGTTGCCCAGGAAAACATCCTTGAACTGGTTCATGCCTGCGTTAGTGAACATGAGCGTCGGATCATTCTTTATGACCATGGGCGCTGAAGGGACAATATGGTGTTGTTTTGACTTGAAGAAATCGAAGAATAACTGTCTCAGTTCGTTGGATTTTAATGGGATCGGCATGGAATTATACAATAATTAACAAAAAATTGAGTTGTAAAATTAATTTATTTGTATAGATTTGTCAATTCCAGCATAAAAAACCTGGGTAGTTAATGTTCAGCCGAAAATATTTTCTTGATCCCATAGATCTGCAATACAAACGCGTGAAGTTGGCATGGAAGGGTAAACTTGTAAGGTTTATTCTATTCACGGCCGGTGGAATTGCTGTAACTATTCTATATACCTCTGTTTTCAACAGCATGTTTGGGGCTCCTAAGGAGAAGGCACTCAAACAGGATATCGAAAATCTCAGGTTGAAATACTCAATTCTGGAAATGAGCATCGACAATGCCCTTTTTACACTGGGTGATCTGGAGTTGTCGGACGGCAACCGCTACAGGCCGGTTCTCGAAATGGATTCCGTACCCGCTTCAATCCGGAAGATGGGAATGGGAGGAGTCAGCAGGTATGATGAGTTGGAAGGTTATGATAATACCCCGCTTCTTTTGAGTACGCGCAGAAAGGTTGATGAAATAAAAAACCGTGCGACGGTCCAGCTTGAATCTTTCAGGGCTATTGAAGCACAAAAGGATGAATGGAAGCGCCAGATGGAATACCTGCCTATGATAAGTCCGGTTAACGTGATTTACCGGCTCGGTGACGGTCTCAAGTTCAGGGAAAAGCATCCGGTTCTGGGGACGCCTCAATGGCATCACGGGCAGGATTTCAGTACTCCTCACGGAACGGAGGTGTATGCAACCGGTTCGGGAACTGTGATCGATGCGGGATGGAACGGAGGTTTTGGTAATTGTGTGGTTATAGATCACGGCTATGGTTTCCGTACAACCTATGGTCATCTCAGTTCCATTAAAGTAAGCAAAGGACTTAACGTCAAACGCGGTGACCTGATCGGGTTGAGCGGAAGTACAGGCACTTCATCGGGTCCTCACCTCCATTACCAGATTGACCTCTTTGGTCAGCACAAAAACCCTCTCTATTATTTCAATAACGATCTGAGCGAAGACGAGTACTTCGACATGATTCAGACACTTACATCACATTCCAGTCTGAGGTAATAATCAGGGAAATTTTGTCCCGCCGATGCCGGTTCTTTTCACCGGCCGGGTTTTAATTATATAATGAATTATTTATCTTTGTCTGGTCATGAGGAAACCGAAATACAAATTCAATCCGGAATCGCTGAGTTTTGACAAGATTAGACTTGGAGTCAGGGATATTCTTCTAAGGACACTGGCAATCCTGATTGGCACTGTAATTGTAGCTGTCGTTTTCAATCTCCTTTATGGCATATTTTTCGATACTCCCAAGGAAAAATCTCTCAAAAGAGAGATTGAGCAATTATCGCTGCAATATGACATTGTTCACAGGGAAATGGCCAATCTTGAGAAAGTTATCGAGCATCTCCAGGAAACTGACGATAACCTGTACAGGACAATATTCGGGGCAGAACCCATCCAGTCCACCCAGAGGCAGGGCGGGATCGGAGGCGTTAACAGGTATGATGAGCTTGAGGGTTACAACAATTCAAAGCTGGTTATCGAGACTGCCAGGCGTCTCGACGGCATCAGAAAGAAGGTATATGTCCAGTCAAAATCGTTCGACGAGCTGATACTTTTGTCGAGGGAAAAGGAGGATATGCTCCGGTCAATCCCGGCAATAATCCCGATCTCGACCAAGGACCTGACCAGAATAGCTTCGGGTTTCGGCTTAAGAATTCATCCTATTTACAAGATCAGTAAATTTCATGCAGGAATGGATTTCACGGCGCCTCTCGGCTCTGAGATATATGCTTCGGGCGACGGGACAGTAGAATCGGTGAATTCCGGAAAGAGGGGGATGGGCAACTATATTGTAATCAACCATGGCTTCGGTTACACCTCCGTTTATGCTCATCTCGACAGCTTCGCCGTAAGGACCGGGCAGAAGGTTCACAGGGGCGATGTGATAGGTTATGTTGGAGATACCGGCCTTTCAATTGCACCCCATCTGCATTATGAAATACTTTTGAACGGGCAGCATGTCGATCCTGTTAATTACTTCTTTAATGATCTTTCAGCAGCCGAATACGAAGAAATGATCGAGATTGCCTCAAAAACGGGACAGTCGTTCGATTGATGATATCACAATACCATGCCGTACAGGGAGAAGAAAATTGAAAAACTCTATTATTCCATAGGAGAAGTCTCCAGAATGCTTGGAGTTCCGGTTTCCACAGTAAGATTCTGGGAAAACGAATTCAGGATACTGAAGCCCATGAAGAACAAAAAGGGCAACAGGATGTTTACCTCAAGAGATTTGAAGAATCTTAAAATCATTCATCGCCTTCTTAAGCATGAGGGCATGACTATTGCCGGGGTAAAGAAGAAACTGTCGGGAAAATGGGATGAAACCGACCGTGAATATGAGATCGGTGAATCGCTGAAACGGATAAGGAGTCTTCTTGTTGAATTACGAGATAGCATCTGAGATGAAAACCGGGGAATTATGTTCATATCTCGATGCTGTTGTTCCGCTTTCACTCCAGGAAAGCTACGATAATTCGGGACTTCAGGTCGGCCGGCCGGAAAAGGAGATAGAGGCAGCCCTGATCACCCTTGATGTCACTGAGGAAGTGCTGGAAGAAGCGGTCAGCAAAGGCTGCGGACTGATAATTTCGCATCACCCTGTTATTTTTAAAGGACTCAGAAAGCTTGCCTGGAGCAGCCCTGTGGAAAGGATCATAGCCCGGGCAATCAGAAATGACATTGCAATCTACTCAGCACATACCAACCTCGATATGCTTGGCACCGGGGTAAGCAGGAAACTTGCCGAAAAACTGGGTTTGTCAGATATCAGGGTGCTTCAGCCCCTTAAGGGAAGGTTGTTGAAGCTAGTAACTTTTGTTCCGCCTGAACATCTCGCAAGGGTCAGGAATGCAGTTTTTGAGGCCGGTGCAGGATTTATAGGGAACTATGATTGCTGCGGCTTCACGGTGGTGGGAAAAGGCAGTTTCAGGGCAGGCGAGGGGACAAATCCTTTTGTGGGAGAGAAGGGAGAGATGCATTTTGAGAACGAAGAGAGGTTTGAAACTGTCTTGTTTTCACATCTGAAGGGAAAGGTAATTAAAGCTTTACTTGAGGCGCATCCCTATGAGGAAGTGGCTTATGACCTGTATAAGTTGGAGAATGATAATACTAATCTGGGACTGGGATGTTACGGGTATCTTTCTGAGGCAATCAGTGACAGGGATTTTCTTGCACTTGTTGCCGAAAAGCTTCAGGCGGGAGGCTTGCGCCATTCAGCTTTAAATGGAACCAGCATCAGGAAAGTGGCCGTCTGCGGCGGATCGGGATCGTCACTTCTCGGCGATGCGATAGCATGCAGGGCTGACGCCCTGGTGACGGGAGATATTAAATATCATACATGGTTTGAAGCTGACAACAAGATACTTCTGGCTGATTGCGGGCATTTTGAAAGCGAAAAATTCTCCGTTGAAGTTTTGCACGATCTAATTATTAAAAAATTCCCTAAATTTGCACTCCGGTTTTCAGAGACAAATACGAATCCGATAAATTATCTGTAAAATGGAAAAACCAAAAACATACGAAGCTGAAATTTCTGTAGAGGAGAGGCTTAGGGCGCTTTTCAGCCTGCAGCTTGTGGATTCAGAAATAGACAAGATAAAAACACTTAGAGGGGAGCTTCCGTTGGAGGTTCAGGATCTTGAGGACGAAATAGCAGGACTTGAGACGAGACTTGGAAACCTTAGGGAAGATGTGGTCAATCTCGAGAAATCCATTTCAAAGAAAAATCAGGAGATTACTGACGCTGAATCGCTGATAAAGAAATATGAAGAGCAGCAGAAGAATGTAAGGAATAACCGTGAATATGATTCCCTGTCAAAAGAGATTGAATTCCAGAACCTTGAAATAGAGCTCTTCAACAAAAAGATTAAGGAATTCAGCCTTCAGATGGAAGAGAAGAAACTGGTGATATCTGATTCTGAAGCTACACTCAGCGACCGTCAGTCAGATCTGACTATTAAGAAAGCTGAGCTTGAAGAAATTATTTCCGACACCCAGAAAGAAGAAGAGGGATTATACAAAAAGTCGGATGAGATCCAGAAGAAGATTGAAGACCGCCTGCTCACTGCTTACAAAAGGATACGTTTAAATGCAAGAAATGGCCTCGCGGTCGTTCCGGTCCAGAGGGATGCCTGCGGCGGATGTTTCAACCAGATACCGCCTCAAAGACAGCTCGATATCCGTTCGCGCAAGAAAATCATAGTTTGCGAGTACTGCGGCCGTATTCTCGTTGATGATGAGATCGTCAGGGAAAATGTGGAAGGAAATAAACAGGACTGATTTTGTCCATATCCATTTTGTTCACCCGCATCCCGTTTTACCCCTTACACCAGGCTTAGGACTCTATTGCCGGTCAGTTCATGTACCCGGCTTTTTGTGCATCATGTAAATTTCCTAAATTTACATTTGTAATTTCATTATCCTACCAGCAATGACAACAGAGGAATTTCGCAAATCGGTTGCAGAGGGTATTCCGGAATCGCTTCCGGAACCTAAACCTTATGACGACAATGTAAACCATGCGCCCAGACGTAAGGACATACTAAGCCCGGGAGAGAAGAAGCTTGCTGTAAGAAATGCCCTGAGGTATTTCCCTCCGGAGTTTCATAGGACACTGGCCCCGGAATTTGCTGCTGAACTTGCTGCCAGGGGAAGGATCTATATGTACAGGTTCAGGCCGGATTATGAAATAAAGGCCAGGCATATCAGCGAGTTTCCCTGCAGATCTGTTCATGCTGCCGCGATAATGCTGATGATATCCAACAACCTTGATGAAAGGGTTGCTCAGCATCCCCACGAACTGATTACCTATGGAGGAAATGGTGCAGTATTTCAGAACTGGGCTCAGTACCGTCTGACCATGAAATACCTTTCTGAAATGACTGATGAGCAAACCCTGGTAATGTATTCCGGTCATCCCATGGGGCTTTTCCCTTCGCACAGCGATGCTCCGAGGGTTGTTGTTACTAATGGTATGGTTATTCCCAATTATTCATCGCAGGATCACTGGGAGAAATTCAATGCCCTTGGTGTTTCGCAATACGGTCAGATGACAGCCGGATCGTATATGTACATAGGTCCGCAGGGTATTGTTCACGGAACAACAATAACCATTCTCAATGCCTGCCGCCGGATTGGAAAAACAGAACATGGGAATGGCCCCATGCTCTTTGTATCATCGGGTTTGGGAGGAATGTCCGGAGCCCAGCCCAAGGCGGGTAAAATTGCTGGTGTCATATCAGTGATTGCCGAAATCAACCCATTGGCCGTCAGGAAACGTTTTTCACAGGGTTGGGTAGATGAAGTGATAAGTGATCTGGACCGGCTTATATTGAGAATCAGGGAAGCAAGGAAAGACAATGCAAGTGTTTCCATTGCATATGGAGGGAACATTGTCGATCTGTGGGAACGGCTGGCAGATGAAAATATCCGGGTTGATATCGGTTCAGATCAGACCAGTCTCCATAATCCATGGGCAGGCGGCTATTATCCCGCGGGTGTATCATTTGAGGAATCGAACAGGATGATCTCAGAGGATCCCGTCAGATTCAGGGAACTTGTAAAGAAATCGCTGAGGCGCCAGGTTGAAGCCATAAACAGGCATTGTGAACGAGGAACCTATTTCTTCGACTACGGAAATGCCTTTTTGCTTGAAGCCTCCAGGGCGGGAGCTGATATATTGAAGCCTGACGGAAGCTTTAGATATCCATCGTATGTTGAAGATATTATGGGACCTATGTGCTTCGATTACGGATTTGGGCCCTTCAGGTGGGTTTGCTGCTCGAATGATGAAGCAGACCTTGACAAGACTGACAGGATAGCATATGAAACCCTCGAACGGATAATGCTTAAAGCTCCTGATGAGATAGGGCTTCAGATGGCTGACAATATTAGGTGGATAAGGGAGGCAGGCAGGAACAAGCTGGTGGTGGGTTCCCAGGCCAGGATTCTGTATGCTGATTCGGAAGGAAGAATAGAGATTGCGAGAGCTTTCAACAATGCAATAGCCCGTGGCGTGATTTCTGCACCTGTGGTAATTGGCAGGGATCATCACGACGTATCGGGTACTGACTCACCATACCGAGAGACTTCCAATATCCGTGACGGTTCGATGTTTACGGCCGACATGGCTGTTCACAATGTTATTGGCGATTCATTTCGCGGAGCAACATGGGTCTCGATTCACAATGGGGGAGGAGTCGGATGGGGTGAGGTTATCAACGGCGGTTTCGGGATGGTACTCGACGGATCGCCGGAAACGGAACGCAAGTTGTCAATGATGCTTCACTGGGATGTGAACAACGGAATTGCCCGAAGAAGCTGGGCCGGGAACAATGGAGCCTTATTTGCTCTTGAAAGGGAGATGAAACGGACACCCGGACTTGAGATAACAGTCCCGTATCATGCAGATGACAATGTTATTGACGAAGCTTTGGATGCAGTTTGAATCAGGCGGATGTTTTACCAAGCAGGACGACAGCCATGGCAACTACGCCTTCCTCTCTTCCTGTAAAACCCAGTTTTTCAGTTGTAGTGGCCTTGACAGAGACTCTTTCAGGATCAATCATCAGAATAGCTGATATTGTTTCCTTCATTTTATCTGAATAGGGAGCTATCTTCGGCTTTTCGAGACATACCGTGGAGTCGATGTTTATAACATGGAATCCTTCTTTCTGAATAAGCTTCAGGGTATTCCCCAGCAGGATGGTGCTTCTTATATCCTTGTATCTCTGATCGGTATCGGGGAAATGATAACCGATATCCCTGAGTCCTGCTGCTCCCAGCATGGCATCGCAAATAGCATGAAGCAGGACATCCCCGTCTGAATGGGCAGGGCATCCCCGTTCAGATGGTATTCTGACACCTCCGAGCCAAAGGTCAAGACCCGGTTCGAGGCGGTGAAAGTCGATACCCTGACCGATCCTGATATTCATTATCCCTTAAATACCGTTTCTTTGAAGAGCCTGTATGTCGAACGCGAGCGAGAACCTGAGCGTTCTTGCAAGCGGATGGTTCGACACTGTCGGCATCAGGTAAGAGAAGTCGATTGTGAATCCCTTGAGTTTGAATCCTGCTCCTGCAGTGAAATATTTTCGGTTTCCCTTGCTCTCGTTCTCATGGAAGTATCCTGCTCTCAGGGCAAACTGATTACTATACCAATATTCCAGTCCGATGGAAACCATCCACTCACGTAGTTCCTCTTTGAAGCCACCGGGTGCATCATAGAATGACTGGAAAATTGCAACAGGAACGGAAACATTCGGATCTTTTCCCGCGATTATGCTGTCGGGGTTATGGGAACTGTATTTGGGTGGTGTCGGTACAAGAAGCTTGTTAAAATCCAAGGCAAGGCTAAGCTTGTTGAAATCATCAAGTTCGATGGTGCCTGATCCGCCAAGCCGGAGGTTCATGGGGATGAAGTCTGCAGACAGATCCTCGTCAGAATAACTCATTTTTGAACCTATGTTCGAGAAATTGATACCCAGGCCAAGCTCACCGTCCTTCCCGAACATGCTGACACTGTTGTTGTAGTATCCGGAAACATCGGCAGCAAAAGATGTACCTGCCTTTGTGGGAACGCCATGCGCGTAGGATCCGCCTGTCATGTTGGAATAAATATACCTGAAAACAACTCCTCCGGAAAAGTTCTCACTAAAAAGTCTTGAATAGCCAAGATCCAGCCCGAATTCATTTGGACTGAAGGTCATCTCGTGGTTGCCGAAATCATCGGTAAAAAATACATCGCCAAGTGATGAATACAAAAGGCTTGCACTTATAACCTGTTTGCTGTCAATTCTATAGTAACCGGCCAGATATCCGATGTTCATATCCGGTACAAGATTTCTCAACCATGGTGAATATGAAATGCCGACACCTGCATTCCCGTCAATAAAAGCATACTTTGCAGGATTCCAATGCTGACTGTAAACATCCGGAGATGTGGCAACTCCCGCGTCACCCATTGCACCGGCTCTTGAATCCGGTGAAATTGTCAATACCGGTACCATTGTACCGATGTTATTCAGTTCCTGAGAATGCAAGAGGGAATTTAGTGGGAAAAGTATTAGGTAAATTATTGACAGTGTAAAAGTTTTCTTCATATTATATATGTATTGATTTAGAAAATGCAAATATAAAACAAATATTTCGTCGACTTATTGTGCAGTTGTTAATAAATGATCATTCTTCCTGAAATAGTGGCAGTTTCACCGTTTTCAGAGACAATTCCCACGGTATAGGGGTATATTCCGCCGGGCAATTTCTGCCCGCCTGAAGAACGGCCATCCCAGGTAATTGGCTCAAGCTGGTAACCTGTTGATTCAATTGATGTAAGCAGGACTTTCACAAGCTGGCCTTTTACATTGAAAATCGATACTCTAACCTCAAGTAAGCCTTCGGGTCTGTTGTGCTGAAGACTGATTCTTGTATTTTCACTGAATGGATTGGGATAATTGATCAGGTTTCTGAGAACAAGCTTTTGTTCATCAGGAACGATGAAATGAATAGTTTCTTCAGATGAATTGTTGAAATTATCCCAGGCCTTCAGGGTGAGGCTGTGGCTCCCCGGGCTTAACCCCGTGACAGGATAAATAACAGTTCCGGAACTGTAGCTGCCGAAGTCATTCCGGAAATAACCGTTCAGTATAACCGGGTATGACTTGTTTCCATCAAGCCAGAAAATAAGGTCGTGCCCGATACCTGTCCCGGCAATATTTATTCCGCCTGTATCTTCGATCCTTGCAAGGAGTACCGGATTGCTTCCTGCCATCCCGCCGTTTCGGAAAAGGGTGTCGTTCAGGAACAGCCTGATGTTGGGGCCGGTCTCATCGCTGATGCCGGACTTGCTGAAACCTCCGGTAACAATGTCTGTGAAACTGCCGTTCATCTCAGTTAATCCGTCTGATGCGTAGTATATTATTTTTCCCTGGCCGGGGGCATAGTCAATATCCCGTGGGACAATGAAGTTAAAGCGGAATCTGCCTTTTTCCGTTTTGGTTTTACCGGAGAATAGGATAGCTTTTCTTTCTGTAAACTCCATTATTTGCCCTCCGTCATTGGCAAGCGTTTCAGTCTGTACTGATTTTCCAAAAACGGTCATTGAAACGATACCGCTGAAGCTTTCGGCCTGATTCCCTGAGATATCTTCCAGATGTCCCGAGATTGTTACCATTGAAAGAGCTTTAAGCGTATCGGCATATTCTGCAACAGGAACATTATTGATTGAATCTGTCACCACCCTGCCGCCCCATGGCCATGCAAGCCTTAAGGCCGGATCGCCGAGCAGCATGAAATTTCTTTTGTTGGTATTTGATCCCGACATGTTTTTTGCTGTTCTTATTATGTCGCCCAGCCTCATGGATCTGCCCTCCTCATCCCTGTTGAAAGCTATTTCAAAGATATTACTGTTCAGGATATAATTGGGTGCGGAATATACAAGCCTGGTGGTAGACATCAATGCTATTGCCCCGCCTCCGGGATGAAACAGTATTTGTTCTCCCGACGACTGTTTCTCTATCACTGTAGCTGTCAATGGGTTTGATGAAATATCATCGAAGCGGCTAAATTCGCAGGTGGCGGTTATAAAGAGAGGCAGCTTCTCATTGTTTCGCCAGCTCAAAATATCTTCGGGTGTTAGGATTCTTTCATGGGCAAGGCTGGTTTCGTTTCCATGCCCGATATAGTTGACTATAAGTGCTCCTGAATTAATACGGTCGTTTATTGCCCTTGTGGCGTCAGGATAGAACTGGCCGGTAGATGTTGTTACCTGCCTGAAAGCATCAATATAGATCTTATCAGCAACAGCCCAGGGAGCCCGTTCTTCTGCTGTTGCAGCAAGCTTCTCGGTATCAGACATATGAATGTTTCCGTCCTCGTCGTCCGCGATAAGGCAGAGCACGTTTTTCCAATCAGCCTGATCCATTGCCTTCATATAGTTTTCTATTTTATTAACCACTATCCGGGCTTCAACAGTATCCGAAACGGGTAACCTTCCAATTCCAATATCTTCGCTTCCTGTTTCCTCTCCTTCACCGGAGTCGAGCAGTCCGTAAAAATCGTCAGATGTGAAGGAAGAGACAGTGACATTGGAGTTTTGTGTCTGGTAAGTGGGGATGAAGTTTGTATTCCCGGGTGGAGGAGTCTTGTTGTCATACGACCCGTCGCCGAATAAAAGCAGGTATCTCAATTCGCGTTCGCTGTTTTTTTTTCGCAGATACTTCATTCTCAGGAAATTTCTGATAGCAACGATGTCGGGTATACCGCCTGAGAACTCGTTGTATATCTGCTGTGGGGTTGTTACCAGAGTCTCCAGACCACTGTCCTTCCTGTGAAGTTCCGCCAGGATCATGGCATAATTATAGAACAGGGGGTGAACGACTATTACCATATCTGCACCGGGCGAGCTGTGAAGATTCTGGTTGGGAAGCTGAGCTGTATTGATGTCAGGGATTATTGCCTTATCAGGGCTGAATGCTATGAATGTTTTCAGGGAATCGGTTTTGCTTGTGAACCTTATTTCATTGGCGCTGAATGTGTGCTTCATTTCCATCGGAGCTGCAGGGTCGCTTACGTCCCAGATGATTGCATCACCGGATGGGGCAGATAACACGAATTCCGTGACTGTGTCTTCGCCAACCGACCGGGAATCGGTAAAAGAAGAAAACTTTCCGTTGAAATTATTCTTCTTCCGCCCATGAATAAGGATATAATCGATCCATCCTCTTGCCGATATTTCCCCGTTATTTGAATATGAAATTCCGAAAACCGGCTCTGACGTACGGGGATATGTTTCTCCGGTCATTTCAGCAGTCCTTGCATAAATACCCGTGGTTGATGAAATATTGACACCATCGACATCAAGGCTTGAAAGCCCGGATACTGCATCACTGAAGATAAAATTTGTTGTTTTTGAGGCTCTGGCAAGTACCCTGATTTTATATCTGATTTTTTCGCTTGTCAGAATATCGCTGAACCCCGGATTTATTTCAATTTTTCTTCCGGAGCCGGTAGGCTGATACCATTCCCTGCCTGAGTGAAGTATGTTTTCTGATTCAATTTCATGAACGAACAGGGCGTCCGATGATTCAGAAAGAATGTCCGGCTGCCGGGAAGGCAATTCCGACATTTGTATTCTTTTACCCGGAGTCTGTCCCGAGCTTAAGAAATAAAAAGCCGTATCAGAATAATAATGCCTTTGGTGTGAGAACTCATCCGAAGAATGATCGTACAGCCATCTGCCGGTGCCTTTACCATAGAACAGAAGATAGTCTCCCTCATTGAAAATCCCGTCGCTGCCCGTGTTTGTAAAAATTGCTATTTCTTCAAGGTCGTCGGGATGAGAGCCGTCGTTGTAGAAGGACAACTGGCCGTGGTTGTTGCCGAATATCCTTGGATTTGAAGGAAACTCAAGTCCGATTTTCTTAAGTGTGGAATAATCAATTCTGTATATATTGTCTTCAGTAACGGGAATCTTGAACCATATTCCTGATGCAAGTACTGAAGAGTGAGCATACTCCTGTGAAATTCCGGGTGCGCTCAGGATTGCGAAGAAGATGGTCAGGCACTCTATTTTGAGAAGATTTCTCATTATGACAGACAAAGATAGAAATGTAGTTAAGGTTTTTGGTTTATTTTGCAGATTGAAATATGTTGTGAAGGAAACTACAAAGATGCATAAACTTTTGCAACCTGACTCCAGATGAAAAGAGCCACCCGGGTCATATTATTGGTTTTAATTGTATTTGGTGAAACGGCACAAAGCCAGGAAACCTGGTACGGACCGGGTTATCAGACTATGGTGATGAATAATCCAGCCTTTGCCGGGAGTGAATACGACGGGATCATGAGACTGTCGTATATGAATTTCTATCCGGGGAACAATTATAATTTTCATTCTTTTTATATTTCCTATGACTCCTATATGGAATCGCTTCACGGTGGTGCGGGAATGTTCCTGGCCAGTGATCACATAGGAAATATCATGAACGATCTGAGAGGCGGACTGACTTATTCTTATTTTCTTCAGGCAGGCAGGGATTTTTACCTGAACGGAGGCCTGTCAGCATCTTTTTTCAGGCGGGGATTCAGTTTCAGAGATGCAGTGTTCCCTGATCAGATTGATGCAATGGGGAGAATTACCCTTCCCGGGAACGACCTTGCCGACAGTCAGAGCCGGACAGTATTCGACGTGGGAACAGGAATGATGTTCATTTTTAAAAACATTGCAGGCGGACTGGCTGTTACTCATCTGTCGCGGCCCGATCTTAACGGGAAGGGATCTCCCGAACAAAGACTTGAGAGAAAACTATTTATTCATCTTTCAGCCGATTTCGGATTGAAAGGATGGAATCAGTTAAGGCTGGTCCCGGCAGGGAGTTTTGAAATGCAGGGAGATTATCATTCATTGACGGCAGGGATGGTGATGGAGAGTAATTATCTGTCGGTCAGCTCTATGTTTATCAAGGGAAACACATTCGGGCTGGATTGTCAGGCCGGGTTTTCAGTAAAACTTGAAAGGATAGCGTTTTTTTACAGTTACAGATTCAATATTGCATCAGGAAACCGGGCTATGCCATTTTCACTTATGCATCAGACCGGTCTGAATTTCAGTTTCAACAATGTTGAAAAAAGAATTAAAGGGAGAACAATAAATGCACCTGATGTGTAGTTATATTGGTGTCCAAAAAAATATTAACGGAGAACGTGTTGAGGAAAATTCATGAATGCATTTAAATTAATGAGTTATGTATAGATTTAGGTTGTTGTCGATCTTGTTAATTTCGGCTCTGGTCCTTTTTTCTTGTAAAGGGGGCAAAAGGGGCGGTTCAAATGTATCACCTACCACGGGGTGGAATTACAATGATCCTGACAATGGAGGCTTTGAAGTTGCCATCGGTGCCGAACAGAAAACCGGACCGGGTCTTGTACTTATAGAAGGCGGGCGCTTTACAATGGGGCGTGTTGAGCAGGATGTGATGTTCGACTGGAACAATATTCCCAGAACAGTTACAGTATCTTCATTTTACATGGATGAGACTGAAGTAAGGAACGTTGATTACCGTGAATACCTGTTCTGGCTTAAGAGAGTTTACAAGGATTATCCTGAGGTATTCAGGAGGGCACTTCCGGATACCCTGGTATGGCGAAGCCCGATGGGATTCAACGATCCTTACGTCCAGTATTATTTCCGGCACCCTGCATACAACAACTATCCTGTTGTAGGTGTAAGCTGGGTTAAGGCAAATGATTACTGCCTCTGGAGAACCGACAGGGTAAATGAGCAGATCCTTATTGATGAGGGCGAACTCAACCCCGATCCCAACCAGCTTAATGAAAAGAACTTCAATACTGAAGCCTATCTTGCAGGCCAGTATGAAGGAGTTGTAAACAAGCTAAGGGAGAGTCTGAACCCCAATCAGACTGAAAGGCGCACAACCTTTGAGGATGGGCTGCTGCTTCCTGCCTACAGGCTTCCGACCGAAGCCGAATGGGAGTTTGCTGCATACGCTCTCAGGGGCAATACCTATCAGGAACGCATTTATGAAAGAAGAATCTATCCGTGGGATGGTCATAATGTAAGGAATGCAGCCAAAAAATACCGCGGTGAGATGATGGCCAATTTTGTTCGCGGAAGGGGCGACATGATGGGAGTAGCCGGAAGTCTTAACGATAACGGAAGCATAACCACCGACGTAAAATCCTACTGGCCGAACGATTATGGTCTATATTGCATGGCAGGCAACGTTAACGAATGGGTTCAGGATGTTTACAGGCCCATGACATCCCAGGATGTTGACGGTTTTAATCCCTACAGGGGCAACGTGTTCACTGATCTCAGGCGGGATGCCAACGGACAGGTGGTTGCCAAGGACCGGCTCGGACGGCTTTACATTGATACAGTCAAGGATGCGGACGTTGCAAACAGATATAATTATCAGAGAGGCGACTACAGGAATTACAGGGATGGGGATCTTGCATCATCCATCGTGAGCGGTTCCGATTGGACAGTTGATGACAACAGACAGGGATCGTCAAGGATGTATGTCCAGGGAGACAAGGAATACTATACACTCATAGATGATAACGCGAGGGTTTACAAGGGTGGTTCATGGAAAGACAGGGCATACTGGCTGAATCCCTCCACACGCAGATTCCTCGATCAGGAGAGCAGTCGTGATGATATTGGTTTCAGATGTGCAATGATTAGAGTAGGTAGCCCGTCGGGACTATAGGCTAATAAAATATTTTTATATAAATTGCCTCATTATGTATTCCTATAATGAGGCAATTTTTTTATTATGTATACTGATCAGCTTTACAGGATATTCCGGGAGGAATCTTCAGGAGTGTCAACAGATACCCGCACGCTTAAGAAAGGGCAGTTGTTTTTTGCTCTCTGGGGTCAGAATTTCAACGGGAATGAATACGCGGCAGAAGCTCTTGACAAGGGAGCCTCGTATGCCGTCATCGATGATCCGGCTTACGAGACTGACAGAACAATTCTTGTGGATGATTGCCTGATGGAGCTTCAGGGCCTTGCCCAGCATTACAGGAAAATGCTGGGAGTCCCTGTTCTGGCAATAACGGGAACCAACGGAAAAACAACGACCAGGGAGCTTATAGCGGAGATAATGTCGAAAAAACTCAGGGTTCATTACACGAAAGGAAACCTGAACAATGAGATAGGATTACCCCTTACCATCCTGTCGGCACCCGATAATGCTGAAATGATGATTCTCGAAATGGGTGCGAGTCATTCGGGCGATATCCGGACATTGTGCAATGTTGCCCGTCCCGATTATGGAATAATAACAAACATCGGGACCGCCCATTTTGAAGGTTTCGGATCCCTGGAAGGAGTGCTCAAGGCGAAGACGGAGCTATATGAGCATCTCAGAAAAATAAACGGCATTGCCATCTATGATGATCGTAATCCTCACCTGACAAGGAAGATTTACAGGCTTGTAAGCAGGGGAGTTCCCTATTCCCATCCCACCGGTGTCGAACTGTCAGTTGAAGCATTAAAGTCGGAGATGAACCTTGCGGTACGGATCAGGTACCTTCACAGGGTATATGATATTCAGACGGCTCTTTTCGGGGAATACAACCTGGAGAATGTCAGGGCAGCTGTTGCAACCGGCCTATTCCTGGGTGTAGGCATTGATGATATCGTGGAAGCTGTTGGAAAATACCAGCCCGGCAACAACAGGTCGCAGGTTAAGACAACCGATAACAATACTCTTATATGTGATTCCTACAATGCGAATCCAACCAGTATGAGAGCTGCCCTGAAATCATTTTCGGAGCTTAAGGCCGGCAGAAAAGTTCTTATACTTGGTGATATGCTGGAACTTGGCGACAGGAGTGAGGAGGAACACCTCAAGCTGCTGAATGAGATAGAGCAGGTAAAATATGAAAAAATATTTCTTGTCGGCACTGAATTCGGAAAAGTCGCGGGTGATAAGGGATTTGAGTTATTCAGTGATGTGGTTCAGCTCAGTGACCATCTAAGGAATAATCCGGTGACGGGAAGCCTGATCCTGATAAAGGGATCAAGGGGAATGACCCTGGAAAAGATTTATGAGTTGCTATAGCTGTCTGTCGTACTGCCGGAGCCGGTATTGGTAAAGCTGATATTCAAAACAACAATCTCCGGCCTGCTGCCTATTCTTACCCGGGGGCCCCACAGCCCGAAACCGGAAGAGACAATAAATTGGGTATTCCCTTTTTTCATGTAGCCGTAGCTAAGTTCGTAATGCCTTGAGGTAATCAGGTTAAGGGGCCACATCTGGCCATTGTGGGTGTGACCTGAAAGCTGAAGATCCACCCCGTTGTCGACGGCATCATCGAGATGATAGGGCTGATGGTCAAGTAGAAAAACAGGCTTTGATTTGTCAGTGCCGGCCAGAAGCTGAGCCAGGGGAAGACGTTCCTTCCCGAAAAACCGTCTTGAATCCCTGTCAAGGCGTCCTGCTATCTGAATCCCGCCTTCAATGCTTATCACTTCATCCTTTAATACTCTGATTCCTTTACTCTCTATATAAGGGATAGTCCTGGCACCACCGCCAATGAACTCGTGATTTCCGGTAATTGCATACGTTCCTGCTTTACACTGTGGGCAGCAAAAGTATTGAAGCAGGTCTCCCCTTATAACAGGTCCGATCTCTCCGTCCACGATGTCGCCAAGAAGCAATACGAGATCCGGTTCAGCTTTTTTAAGTAATTCAGAAAGTTTTTTAATACTTCTCTTCCTGATAATGCTCCCGAGGTGGATGTCGGATACGGCGGCAATCTTCATTTCCTTAAGATCTCCCGCCGCTTTGTTTATCTGAATAGAGTATTCTGTTGTTCTGGGCGATAGAGCATTTATAAAACCACCTGCAATGAGGAGAAAGCCGGCAGCGAGGGTTGCCAGGTATGACCATTTTTTAAATGCTGTGATATTATTGCTGTTGATGATACCCGTCAGGCGCAGGGGAATTGAAACTATGTCTGAAAGGAAAAGGAACAGAAAACCGTAAAGCAGAAAGGCCAGCCAGAAACCTCCAATGACATTAAGTACATCGGAAAAAACTGTGGAATGTCTCGACTCAAGGATCTTGCCTGCAATAAAGGATGATGCAAAAAGCAGGAAGATAGCGAGATACAGGATTTTGTTCTTCTGAAATGCCTGAATAGCGTCATATCCCTTTATGAATATATAGATATTTGCAAAAGAGTAAATTGCGATGACAATGGTAAAGAATATCATAAGCTGGTGAGATTTCATACCTTTATTATTATAGCCCGAGTTTTGAGAATAGCTTTTGACCTCTCAGATAAAACCGGTAAACAATGCTTATGTTCAAAAGGCAATCGTCACAATTCCCTATGCTGAGTGTTTTGACTGTTTCCCTTTTTGCCCGGAGCGAATCAATACTTTTATTAAAATCCCTGTGGGCATTTCTGACAGCTTTCAGGATTCCAGGTACGCCCTTGAACAATAACATCACTGCGGCAAGGCCGTCAAGGATTTTTCTCTGGAATATAATATTCCCGAGTCTGTTTTCGGGCAGATTTTTATAAAGAAGAAAGAGGTTATTTCTGAAATTCAGGTAGGTTTTTCTTTCTGAATTATATGGAAGTGATCCTCCCCCGACATGATATATTACCGATTCCGGGACACAGGCAACACTGTATCCGGCCAGATGGAACCTCCAGCACAGGTCAATCTCTTCCATATGAGCGAAGAAATCGTCGTCAAATCCCCCGCATTTTTTCCAGGCATCGGAACGGACCATCATACATGCGCCTGAAGCCCAGAATATGTCGGTAGTTGTGTCATACTGACCTTCATCCTTTTCGATGCGGTCAAAGATCCGTCCCCTGCAGAAAGTATATCCGAACCTGTCAATATACCCTCCGGCAGCACCCGCGTATTCGAAATAATCCCTTTTATGGTACGATTTTATTTTCGGCTGGCAGGCAGCTGTTTCCGGATTGTTGTCCATATATTCGACCAGCGGTCCGAGCCATCCTTCAGTGACCTCAACATCCGAATTCAACAGAACAAAATATCTGGCGTCGATTTGTGATAATGCGCGATTATAGCCGCCTGCAAATCCATAGTTTTTTTCGAGTTGGATTATCTCTGTGATTCCCGGATTTCCGTCTGCCCATTCCTGTGAACCGTCAGTCGATCCGTTGTCGGCAATATATATTCTGGTGTCGCTGCTGATGGAATGCTTTATAGTGGTCTCCAGGAATTTCTGAAGCCAGTCCATTCCGTTCCAGTTCAGTATTACTATAGCAGTTTTAAGCATTTTCAGGCTCTTTCTTGTATTTCCACCTTCTGTGCGTCCATATCCAGTATTCAGGTTTTTCCTTGATCGTCTTCTCAAGTCTTTTAACGTGAGTATCGGTGATCAGGTATTTTGGGAGCCCTTTTGTATTCTCGAACAGAACATCCAGGGTGACTTCGTAGAATCCCCGCCTTATTTTCCTGATATCCATAAACAACACTGCCATGTCGTATTTCGTGGCGATTTTTTCAAGACCTAGAAAAACAGGAGTTTCCTGGTTAAGGAAATCAGTATAGTATTCGATCAGTGCCCGGGCAGGAGTCTGATCGGAAATGAATCCATACATCGCCCTGATTCCCTTTTTTCTGTTTTCAATGATTCTCCTGAGCACCATCTGCATCGGAGCCGGGTCAGCCTTGTATCTGGTTCTTTGATCGTTGAGGAACTTGTTGACAATCTTGTTTTTTACAGGTTTATACGCTCCGACACATTTGTACGCGGTGAAAAGCGGGAAAACGGTTGTCAGCCACTCCCAGTTGTTGTAATGGCTGTAAACCAGTGCAATGTCTTTTCCTGACTCATAAAAAGGTTTGATCAGTTCCGGGTTGTTCAGTTTTACTCTCCTCAATAGTTCCTTTTTACTCATGCCCGGCAATTTCAGGACTTCGATAAAGAGATCGGAAAGGTGCCTGTAAAATGCTTTTTCAATCTGTCTGATCTCTTCCGCTGATTTTTCAGGAAACGATCTGGTGAGATTTTCCGCAACTATTTGTCGTCTGTAGGAGGGATAATAATAAAGAAAAAGGAACAGAATATCAGAGAATACGTACAATATGCCCAGTGGGAGAAGAGTGATTATCCGGTTGATTCCATAAAAGATATAATAACCTGCTCTCCACATGGTTCATTATTTATTTTGCTTCATGAACGACTGTACCACCTCCAGTACTTCATTATAGATAAGGCTATTTGACGCGAGGCTCTCGTTGCCGTCAAGGCCGGTCATATTTCCCGAGAAGTCGCTGAATTTGCCCCCGGCTTCTCTGACGATGAGCATTCCGGCTGCCACGTCCCATATTTTCAGGTCATATTCATAGAAGAAATCATATCTTCCGCAGGCCACATAGGCTAGGTCGATAGCGGCCGACCCCAGACGTCTTACTCCATGAGTATTTTTAACAAGGTATTTAAGCAGGTCCATATACGGATCGAGCCTGTCGAAGAGATTGTAAGGAAATCCTGTGGCTGCCAGTGCCCCAGACAATACGGGAACCTTTGAAACATGTATCCTTTTCCCGTTGAGCCATGCGCCGCCGCCCTTCCAGGCGGTGAAGGTTTCCTGCCCGCCTGCTTCGTGGACTACTCCCGCGATAACCTCGTCATCTTCCATAAGACCGATGCTGACAGCAAAGGGATGAACATTATGAAGGAAGTTGGTGGTTCCGTCAAGCGGATCGATTATCCAATTGTACTTCTCACCCTTTTTTACCGAAGTTCCTTCTTCCGCTATAAAGCCGGCCTCCGGGATCAGCTTCGCGAGTCTCTCGACCAGCATTTTTTCGGATCCTTTGTCCACGTATGTCACAAAATTGTTCCGGCCTTTTGTTTCAGTATCGTGGATATCGAAGGTGGCCGATTCCTGCATGATAAATCTACCTGCTTCACGTGCTGCACTTTCTATATCAGCGCAAAGGGCTTTAATGTCTTTCATATATCAGTTTATTAATTCGCATTTCATTCTTCCTGAACCTGAAACTCCTGTCAGTAGTACTTTCCTTATCGTTCCGGCAAGTTCCTGGTCCCAGGGCAACTCCGTCTTCAGGTAATTTTCGGTAAATCCGGCTATCATACCCTTGCTGGGTGTATGTTCAAACAGGACTTCGGCTCTTGTTCCAAAATTAACACTGCAAAATTCGGAATGTTTTAAGTTTGAGAGGTTTATTAGCCTCCGGCTTCTTTCTTCCCTGATTCTGAAGGGTACTTTATCAGGCATTTTCTGAGCCGGCGTACCCGGGCGTTCCGAGAATTTGAACACATGGAGGTAGGAGAGAGGCATGTCTTTAAGAAAGCTGAAAGTTTCATCAAATAATTCATCACTTTCCCCGGGAAATCCGACTATGACATCAGCTCCGATGCCCGCCAGTGGCATTAGTTTTCTGATCATCGTCACTCTTTTTTCAAAATCTATTCTCCTGTATCTTCTTCTCATCAGTCCCAGGACCTTGTCTGAACCGCTCTGGAGTGGAATATGGAAATGAGAAAGGATTTTTGAAGACCCTGCCGTCAGTTCTATGATCTCATCAGTAAGGAGATTCGGCTCAATTGAGGAAATCCTGTATCTTTCTATTCCTTCCACGGCTGTCAGTTGAGTGAGAAGATCATAAAAGCTTTCCCCGGTAGTTTTCCCGAAATCCCCGATATTCACACCTGTCAATACAATTTCTTTTATCCCGTTCCCGGCAATCTGTTCGGCTTCCCTAACTATTGAAGCTATGTCATGGTTTCTGCTAATACCCCTGGCCAGTGGAATGGTGCAATAGGAGCATTTGTAGTTACATCCGTCCTGGACTTTCAGGAAAGATCTGGTTCTGTCACCGGCAGAAAAGGAAGGGAAAAAACTGTCCTTGTCTGAAAGTTCACAGGAGTGAACCTCCGGGATTTCCTTTTTTTCTGCATTTTTCAGAAAAGCGGCGAGATCGTATTTCTCGTTATTGCCCAACACCAAATCCACACCCGGGATGGATGAGATTTTTTCAGGATTGAGCTGTGCGTAGCATCCCGTCACTGCAATGACGGCATCGGGCGACTGATGGTGGAGCTTTTTAATTGTCTGCCTGCATTTTCTTTCTGCAACATCGGTTACGGAGCAGGTGTTTATTACATAAATGTCGGCTTTTGCACCGGCTCTGACAATTTCAAACTGATCCTCCGGGAACGATCGGGCTATGGTCGATGTTTCTGCAAAATTCAATTTGCATCCGAGGGTATGGAATGAAATCTTTTTCCGGATTTTTTCCATCTGAAGGGGATCATGTTTGAAAGAAGCAGGCCGGAAAATTATACCGGCCTGCTTGCCTTTTAGTATTTATTTTTTGCTCTTGCTTTTTTCCTGAGGGAGTGGAATGAGGTAGACATTCCTGAATTGAATATCCTTTCCTTCGCTCTGGAGGCAAATATGACCTTTTGAATCGGATATCCCTGTTGCCTTATTCTGAAGCAATCCGTTTACGCTTACCTCTATGGTGTTTGATTTGCAGATCACTTCCATGGTGTTCCATTCCCCTGCCGGCTTTTCATTTGAAGGATTCATTTTTTTAATTACCCTTGATCCTTCTTTCTGTTCGTTCATCGAAGATCCGTTCATGCAGATGAAATCGCCCGCGTCACCGGCATGGAGCTGGCATTCAAAGCACTTCAGCCAGATAGTGTCGGGAGTTTGTGAGTGGACAAACACACCGCTGTTTGATAATTCGCCCGGGTAACGCCATTCTACATGAAGCTTGTAGTCTGAATAAACATCCTTGGTTCTCATGTATCCGAAAGGATCGCCGGTTATGTGGATGACTCCGTCGCGTACGGTAAAAACCCTGGCCGGATCAACAGAAGGATCCCGCAGGTAGAATACCCAGTTAGAAAGGTCTTTCCCGTTAAAGAGTCTGACCTCAGTGTTTTTCTTGCCTTTGGAAGACTTGGCTTGTCCCATGGCATCGGTGGAAGCACCGGTAAAGCTTATCAGAATAAGCAGCAGGAGTGTTGAAAGTTTGTTCTTCATGGTTTGTCGATTTATTATTGTTTCTGATCCTTGATTTACTGCTGTCATGGCTTAGAGCAGCTTGCTGGCAAGCTCAGCCAGGGCGCTGCGTTCTCCCTTTACAAGGTTCACATGAGCGAAAACATCCTGATCCTTCATCTTGTCGGAGAGGTAGCTCAGTCCGTTTGATCCTGTATCGAGATAGGGTGAGTCGATTTGTTCAATATCACCGGTAAAGACCATTTTTGTACCTTCTCCGGCCCTGGTTATTATAGTTTTTATTTCGTGGGGAGTCAGGTTCTGGGCTTCATCCACTATAAAGAAGATGCTCGAAAGGCTTCTGCCCCTGATATAGGCGAGAGGGGTGATAACCAGCTTTTCTTCCTTCATCATATCATTGATCCTTAGAAATTCAGGACTCTGGTGGCTGAATTTGTGCTTGATGACAGTCAAATTGTCATACAATGGCGTCATATAGGGCTCCATTTTTTCCTTCACATCTCCCGGGAGGAATCCAAGATCCCTGTTAGCCAGGGGGACTATGGGGCGGGCCAGGAAGATCTGCTTGTATCTCTTGTGTTGCTGAAGGGCTGCTGCAAGGGCAAGAAGGGTTTTCCCCGTTCCCGCTTTGCCGGTAAGTGAAACAAGCTGAATATCCGGATTTGAAAGCGCTTCAAGGGCAAAGGTCTGTTCAGCATTGCGCGGCTCAATGCCATAGGTGGTCTGTTTGATCACCCTGTTCAGCATTTTTGTTACAGGATTGTAGTGTGCCAGAGCGCTTGCCCCACTGTTTTTCATTATAAAGAACCGGTGGCCCTTCATATCAGATTCCAGATCGAAATCACTGGCGCTTACGCCTTCAGGAACTTCATAAAGCTTGCTTATAAGTTTGTGATCAACACCTTCAAGTACCTGGATACCCTTGTACAAATCATCAATATTGGCAACTTTATCGTTCTGGTAGTCCTGCGCCATTATACCGAGCGATTTGGCTTTCATCCTGAGGTTAATATCCTTTGAGATAAGAACAACGGTCTTGTCCTTGTTCGTGTTACAGACATAATCAGCTATTGCCAGTATCCGGTGATCGGGAGTTCTTTCAGCGAATGACTGGCTGACTTTTTCGGAAAAGTCGCGACCTGTTTCTATATGCAGGTTACCAAGGTTTTCACCCAGCGGTATGTTGGCTGTAAGAAGCATGTCTCCGGAGAGTTTGTCAAGTTCACGGGTAAATTCCCTGGCATGGAAATTAATGATGTCGTTGCCTTTCTTGAATTTGTCCAGTTCCTCAAGTACGACGATGGGAATGATTACATCGTTCTCTTCAAATTTGTAAATACATCTGTAATCGTGCAAAAGTACGTTCGTGTCAATGATAAAAAGTTTTTTGTTGTGTTTCTTCTTCATGATAAATAATTTGCAATCAACATACTGTAGGTTCCCGGTCCAAATACTGAGCGTTCGCAAAAATAACCAAAATAAAGTTTAGATTGTTGCTTGTGTTGAAAGTATGTTAATTTGTATCGTTCCGGCAATGCCGGTTTGCCGGAACGACACAAAACCAATTATTATGGATTACAATCAGACTCTTGAATTCATGTACAGCCAGCTTCCGGCATACCACAGGATAGGGAAGGCAGCTTACAAGAACGATCTTGAAAACTCACTGGCCCTTGATAGTTATTTCGGGCATCCTCACCGGAAATTCAGGTCAGTTCATGTTGCCGGAACCAACGGAAAGGGATCCGTATCCCATATGATTGCTTCTGTACTTCAGGAGGCCGGTTACAGGACCGGTCTATACACCTCTCCTCATTTGAAGGACTTCAGGGAGCGGATAAGGGTCGATGGAAAGATGATCCCGAAGGATGAGGTTACTTCATTTATAAGAAAACATAAAACGATACTTGCTTCCCTTAAACCCTCGTTTTTTGAAATGACAGTCGCTCTGGCTTTTGATTATTTTGCCAGGGCAGGTGTTGAATTCGCAGTTATAGAGACCGGTCTTGGAGGACGGCTTGATTCAACAAACATTATCACTCCGGAACTGTCAGTGATAACCAATATTGGCCATGATCACGCTGATCTTCTGGGCGACACACTTTTAAAGATTGCAGCGGAAAAGGCCGGTATTATAAAACCGGGCATCCCGGTTGTGATAAGTGAAACACAGGACGGGATCAGTGAACTTTTCATCACGACTGCTCAACAGAACAAATCGGAGATCAGCTTTGCCGGTCAGGCTTTTGATTGCAGGCTGTATGACTTGAATTACCGTACAGGTAAAAGACTTTATTCTGTTCTTGAAAAGTCAACCGGCCTCAACTTCAATGGAGAAGTGAGTCTTGGAGGGGATTACCAGGCAAAAAATATTCAGGCAGTCTTTCAATCGATACGTATCATGCAGAATACCACGCGTTGCAGTGATGCGAATATCATTGACGGGATAAGGAGAACTATTGGAAACACCCGGCTTATGGGGCGATGGCAGATTGCCGGAAGAAAGCCTCTTGTTGTTTGTGATACCGGACACAACCATGAAGGGCTCAGCCTGGTATTGTCGCAGTTGAAAAGCATTGTAGCTGATAAACTCCGCATTATTATCGGATTCGTAAGCGACAAGGACAGGGCATCTGTTTTGCCTCTCTTTCCCTCCGACGCCGTTTATTATTTCACAAAGGCCTCTGTTCCAAGAGCAATTGATGAAATAGTCCTGATGGATGAAGCCGGGCAATGGAATCTTAAAGGCGCTCCATATCCCGATGTCCGTTCAGCTTTTGAATCAGCCCTTGCTGAAGCTTCTGAAAATGATGTTGTTTTTATAGGAGGAAGTACCTTTGTTGTTGCAGATGCATTGAAAACATGTAAATTTGAAAAGTAAAAATTCCTGATAATGAAAAGATTGTTGCTGTATTTGTTCTTTTTTGCTTTTACCCTCCACTTATCGGGTCAGGAGGAAAAGAAGATAGTTATCCTGCATACCAATGATCTCCATTCCCGCCTGAACGGGTTTAGCCCTGAGGCTGAGTATACTCCGTGGTCACCGGGAGATGATGAAACCCGTGGGGGATTTGCACGGATCGCTGCCATCCTCAGAACTGAGAAGAGAAATAATCCCGGCATAACACTGACGGTTGATGCAGGTGATTTTCTGATGGGTACATTGTTTCATGCCATGGAGCTTAAAACAGGCTTTCAGCTGCGGCTGATGAAACAGATGGGTTACGACATTGTATGCCTGGGCAATCATGAATTTGATTTCGGTCCGGCGAAGACTGCCGGAATCATAAACAGCTCATTGGCTAAGGGAGAGATTCCGTCGCTCCTTTTAAGCAATGCCGTTCTTAGTGCTGAAGAAAGTGGAGATGATGAACTTGAGAAGCTTTATGATTCGAAAGTAGTTTTAAGGAAATTCATCCTCGAGAGGGATGGACTGAAAATCGGTTTTTTCTCACTTTTGGGCAAGAATGCCGTTGAAGTTGCTCCGCTCGCCAAACCTGTAAGCTTTGCAAAACAAGTGCCTTTCGCCAGGAAAATGGTCAGGGAGCTTAAGAAGGATGGATGTGACATTGTCATTTGTTTATCCCATTCAGGAGTCTCAAGGGATAAAAAGGGAAATTGGGCAGGGGAGGATATCAGGCTGGCAAAAAAGGTAAGAGGGATTGATGTGATCGTCAGCGGACATTCCCATTCCAAAATATCGGAGCCTGTTATTATTAAGGGAGTTCCGGTGGTACAGACCGGTGAGTACGGTCAGAATGTAGGTAGGCTTGAACTTGTCTGGAAGAACGGAAGTGTCAGTGTAAGTGATTACAGGCTTATACCTGTGGATGACAGCATTGCCGGAGAGAGTGATATTATTGCCGCTGTCGAAGAGCAGCAGTCTCTTGTGACACAGGAGATTCTTGCTCCCCTTGGACTGAGCTATTCCGATCCTGTGGCTGAAACGGATTTCCTGCTTGAATGCAACGAGCAGGGCGACTTCCGGTCAAGCAATCTTGGACCTATGATTGCTGATGCCATTCACAGTTATGTAAACCGTCATTCATCGGATGGATGCGATATCGGAATGGTGGCTGTGGGGGTTATAAGGGATTGGATGGTGCCTGGTGTGATGACGGCCCCTGATGTTTTCAGGATCATGTCGCTCGGATCGGGAGATGACGATTTGCCAGGATATCCTCTCGCGAGGCTTTATGTCACGGGAAAGGAACTTAAGAACATTCTCGAGATTCTGATGATAGCCCACAAGTCATCATCCTCCAATCACTGTTTTTATTCGGGACTGAGAGTCAGCTATGATCCCGGTCGCATGCTGTTCAGAAAGATAAACAGCATTGAAATTCTGGGAGTAAATGGAGAGACCAGGGATGTGAGTTTTTCAAAAGATGATACCACACTTTATTCCATTTCAGCCAATTCCTACATGCTCGAGTTTATCGGTATAATAAAGAAGATGAGCTTTGGTCTGATAAAGGTGCTTCCGAAGGATGCCTCGGGGAATCCGGTGACAGACATGAAGAGGGCAGTAATTGATATGGATGAGGACCAGCCGGGAGTTCAGGAAGGCAAGGAATGGCTGGCTCTTCTGGAATACATCAGGTCGATGAAAGACATTGACAATAACCAGATCCCTGATATTGACAGAAAATATTCAGTGCCCGTGAAAGCCTTTTTTGAGGAGAAACGTTAATCCAGGAGATCAGTAACCTTTTGCTTCAGGCTACCATTTGCTGAATGGATTGTCGACAACTATCCTTTTTTTCCTGTTGGCTACATTGTAACCGATTTCATATATGGCCCTTGTAACAAGTTCCATTTTTGCAAAATCGATTTTGTCCACGGTATCTCCGGGTTCGTGATAGTCGGTATGAAGACCTGTTGAAAAGAAAAGTACTGGGATGTCTTTTTTGGCAAAATTGTAGTGGTCGCTTCTGGCAAAAAGCTGAAGCGGATGATTCCTGCCGCTTAAACTGTAATCCAGATCCAGCACTGTCTTTTCATCGACCTCCCTGGCTATATCGACCAGTTCCTTGCTTTGGTTCCCGGTTATAACGAATAATCCAGTCTCATCTGTCATGGGTGTGTTTTCAGTGGTGTCGGCTGCACCCCTGACTCTGCCTATCATATCCATATTGAGGTTGGCTACCGTATTTTCCAGGGGAAACAAGGGATTTTCCACATACGACTGTGAGCCGAACAATCCTATTTCCTCACCTGTGACCCACAGGAACAAAAGTGATCGCAACGGCTTTTTTTCAAGGCTTTGGAATGCCTGAGCTATTTCAAGTATTGCTGCACATCCCGAAGCATTATCATCAGCGCCCGGGTGTATTATTCCTCCTCTTTCTCCCACATGATCGGCATGTCCTGAGAATACGACGATTTCCTTCTTCAGTTCTGAATCACTTCCCTCAATCCATGCGGCTACATTGTTCATTGTTATTTCGTCGGTCCGGGTTGCTTCTGTTATCCTGATCCTTTTTCCGGGAATAAGGAAAGAATTTGGCTTAAGTTCTGAGTCTATCTCTTTTTGAAGCTTCTCGAGAGATTGACCTGTTCCTTTCAGGAGTTCGTCGGCTATATTTCTGTGAACGAACAGGATTCTGGGCATGGCCGGCATGTCTATGATCATTGGTTTGGATCCTTTCAGATACTTCAGGGATTCCAGTTCGCTGGTAATTCCGGGGTGTTGTTGTTGGATGGAGGAGTAACCCGATTTCGGATCGGAGACAATGATTACTGCCTTTGCTTTTGAGAACATCAGGAAAGTCATCTTTGGTTGCAGACTCATCATGGATGACCATATCGAACCCTGAAACCGGTATTCCGAACCATCTTCCGACAGCGGCGACCTGTTCATCACAAGAAGAATCTTTCCTTCAGGATTAATTTCTTCAAGGTCATTATAACTGTAACTATCGGCTCTTATTCCGTACCCGGCGAAGATAACCTCTCCCTCAATCTCAAAATCGGAAGGGCCCGTGGGGAACAGCTGGTACATAGGCTCCCTGAATTGGATGGAGTCATTCGCGGTTGTGAAAATACTGATTTCCGATTTTTCGGGATCAATTGATTTTTTCATCAGGGAATAAGGCTGATAATAGCTATTGCCGTTTGCTGGTTTCAAGCCCAGCAGTTTGGCCTGTGAAGTCAGGTAATTTAGAGCAATGTCCAGATCTTTCGTACCGTTGGCTCTGCCGTTCATCGAAGGCGAGGCAAGGAATGAGATATGGGCTTCAAGGTCGGCCGAGTTGATTTTGTCTGAACCTGGAACTGTTCTTTGTGAATAGGAAAAAACACTGAAGCATATCAGGGCTATAAAAGCCACAGGAATTCTGAGAGTATGACGTGTCATGGCTGTGCTTTTACAAATAAAGGGATAAATGTATAAAAGATTTTAAGTCATTGTATTAAAACGTGGCTGGTTTGATATCGGATTTTATACATACTTCAGTCTGATGACATCAATCTGTAAAATATTTTTATAGATTTGCCAATCAAATTTTTTATATGGAAGTCAGTCCAATTTTCTGGGTTATTTTCTGTATTATCATTGTTGTGATGCTGGCGCTTGACCTTGGCGTGTTCAATAAGAAATCACACGAAATAAAACTAAAGGAAGCCCTTTCCTGGGTGGCAGTGTGGGTTTCGCTGGCGATGATATTCAATCTTATTATTCTCTTCCAGTTCGGCAAGACTAAAGCCCTTGAGTTTTTAACAGCTTATGTTATCGAATATTCCCTGAGCATAGACAATATCTTCGTGTTTATAATGGTGTTCTCGTTTTTCTCAGTCAGGAAGGAGTATCAGCACAAGGTATTGTTCTGGGGGATACTTGGAGCTGTAATCATGAGGGCTATTTTCATTTTTGCAGGTGTCGCCCTGATAAACAAGTTCCACTGGATTGTAATTGTTTTCGGTGTCTTTCTGGTTTTTACCGGACTGAAGATGCTCCTGCAGAAGGAAGAAGCGAAAGTTGAACCTGAAAAAAACGGACTGGTAAGGCTTCTTAAAAAATTCCTGCCGGTTTCGGATCATTTTCATGGAAGCTCATTCTTTGTGAAGAAGGAAGGAAAGACCTATGCCACTCCTTTATTCGTAGTCCTGCTTATAATAGAATCGACCGATCTGATTTTCGCTGTCGACAGTATTCCGGCAGTTCTTGCGATCAGTAAGGATACCTTTATAGTATTTACTTCGAATATCTTTGCAATTCTTGGTCTGAGATCGCTCTATTTTGCCATATCAGGAATCATGGGGCTTTTCAGATTCCTGAAAATCGGACTTGCCCTTGTTCTGACATTTGTCGGACTTAAGATGCTGGCGGCTTTTTTCGACTTCGAAATACCGGTTACTATATCACTGTCTGTAATAATCTCAATACTTCTTTTATCAATTCTTGCATCTCTTATAATAAAAAAGGGTGATTCAACGTCTGTAATGTAAGGCAGGATCATTGAATTATTTGGATCCGAAGCCTTAACTTTACATTCAGATGTGATGTTTTTAAGGTTTTACCTGACAGGAAAAGGAGAGCTCCAATGATTTTGCAAAAGCAAAAACCGGCAACTCCATGGCTGTTGATAGTCCTTTTATCCATTGTTGCAGCTAGTAGTATCTTGCTGGGTTTCCTCTATTACAGAAGCCACAAGAGAAGTCTTGTCAGCAATAAAATGATAGAGCTTTCTGCCATAGCCGACATAAAGGTTGATCAGATAGCCCATTGGAGGGATGAGAGGCTTGGAGATGCGAGACTGATTGGAGGGAATGCTTCCTACATAAGACAGCTTCACGATTATCTTTATAAGAAAGATATTACTTATAAGGAAATTTCAGCCAGTCTTAAATCTCTGTCAGTGTATAGCGATTATAAAGATGTTGTTCTCATCGATTCTCTTGGAAGGCTTAAGGGGAAATTTCCGGGTAATGACACCCTGTATGATGAAAATCTGAAAAGAAAGCTTCCTGAACTTCTTAAACTCCGGACAGGCATTCTGACAGATTTTGTCAGGAACGGGGATGTCGCCCCTGCATACCTGCATCTTGTGATCCCTCTGCTCGATACATGGCGGGATGATTCATCTGTATTTGGATTTCTGCTGATTAAGATCGATCCGGCGGAAGTTCTGTATCCTCTTCTGAGTACCTGGCCGGTACCGGGAAAAACGACGGAATCGCTGCTTGTCAGGCAGGAAGGGGATGAGGTGGTTTATCTTAGTGGATTAAGATTCAGGAAGAATTCCGAACTAAAGCTGCGAAAACCGGTATCGGCCGAAAAGCTTCCTGCTGCCATGGCAGTCAGGGGAAATATATTGACAGCTGACGGGCTCGATTACAGGGGGGCTCCCGTAATGGCCGCGATGAGAAAGATCCCCGGATCACCGTGGTTCCTGGTTGCAAAGATAAACCAAAGCGAGGTCTTCACTGCATTAAATGACCAGATGACCTTGATCATCATCATTATAACTCTCTTCATCCTGACTATCGGCATGTTGCTGGGGATCATTGAGTGGAATGAAAACGCCAGGTTCTACCGCGAAAAATATGAAGCGGAACTTGACCGGCTCGCCCTGAGAAAGCACTTCGACTATATTCTGAAGTACGCCAATGACATAATATTTCTTACCGACAGGAATATGAATATCATAGAGGCCAACGACAGAGCCTTTGAGGCATATCAGCGAAGCAGGGAGGAACTACTTGGCATGAACCTTTACAAGATAAGGTCAAAGGAAGCTTTGAAACAGTTCGAACAGGAAAGCCGGATACTTGACGAAATAGGTTACGCAACTTATGAGACAGTGCATGACCGTAAGGACGGCACACATATACCTTTGGAAATCAGCGCCAGAAAAGTCGAAATTGAAGGAGTGAAATATTTCCAGGCAATTTGCAGGGATATTACCGAACGCAAACAAGCTGAGGAAACCCTTAAGGAGAGCGAGGAAAGGTTCAGGAAGATATTCGAGGAAAGCCCTATAAGTATCGCGATGACAGGAAAGGATATGACCATCATCAGGGCTAATTCGGCTTTCTGCAGGATGCTGGGCTACAGGGAGGAAGAAGTAAGATCAGTTATGCCGCTAAGCTTTACTCATCCTGATTATGCAGCCGCCGACGATTTGGGTTTAAGACGCCTTGTGGCCGAGGAGATTCCTGTTTACCATACTGAAAACAGGTTTATACGGAAAGACGGCAGTGTCATTTGGGGATCCACCACCACCAGCATTATACGCAATAATAATGATGAGGTGCAGTATTTCCTGATAATGATCGAGGATATCACTCAGCGGAAGCAGGATGAATCAGAGCTTATTGCTGCCAAGGAAAAAGCGGAGGAAAGTGACCGTCTGAAGACGGCTTTTCTCCATAATGTCTCGCATGAGATCCGCACTCCCATGAATGCAATAATCGGATTCTCAGCCCTGCTTAACGAACCTGATACGACCGCGGAAGACCGCAAACAGTTTACCGATATTATCTTTCAGAGTGGAACCCAGCTTCTGTCAATAATAAATGATATTGTTGATATTGCCAATATAGAGAGCGGACAGGTGAAGCTGAATATTAAAGAGATGAATCTGAATGCAGCCCTGCGAAACCTGTACGAACAATTCAGCTATAAGGAGAAGGCCGATCTTTTAAAGATTAACCTGCAGACAGGGTTGGCCGATGATAAGGCGATTATTCTAACCGATGGAATTAAGGTGATCCAGATATTGTCAAACCTGATAAGCAATGCCATGAAATTTACAAGTGAGGGTTCTGTTGATTTTGGTTATGCTCTCAAGAATGGTAATCTGGAGTTCTACGTAAAGGATACAGGTATTGGAATACCCGATGAGCATCATGAGAAGATCTTTGAGAGGTTCTTTCAGGTCGACAATGTCATTTCGAGGAAATTCGGCGGGACCGGTCTGGGTTTGTCGATCTGCAAGGCATACGTGGAACTGCTAGGAGGCAGAATGTGGGTTACTTCGAAACCGGGGCACGGTACCGACTTTCGTTTTACATTAGCTTACAAACCTTCGCCAGACCCGGAAAATAAGTCATAATTTCTGCTTTTCTGAAGATGCAACAATTTGCCGTTCTGATCGTTTGTATCTGATATCTGTCAAAGCCGGCTTAAATGGCATGGTATTTGAATGATTTTAGTACTTTTATATCTGAATTCAGAGAACAGGTAAAAGTTGTCCGCGATCAAGACTAACCAATTATGAAACCCACATGTATCAAATACACAAACACGTATGTATGTGACTTTCAAGCATGTGGATTCCCTGTCTGCCGACAGGCAGGCATCCGACCATTGAAATAAAATTATATACGGATGAAAAAGGTATCAAACTTCATCATGTTCATTGCCATTGGCATTGTATTACTCTCTTTTAAGAGTTGTGTTATACTAAGACCTCCTGAAGTTGTCACCGGTGAGGTTACTGAAGTTGGACCCACGACTGCTTTGGCAGGTGGGGAGGTGATAAAAGACGGGAATGCTGATATTATAGTCAGGGGCGTATGCTGGGATACACGCAAGTCGCCTAATACGGAAGACGCGAGAACCACCGACGGATATGGAACCGGTAAATTTACAAGCAATGTAAGTGGTTTGCAGCCGAATACAACATATTTTTTAAGGGCTTACGCGATAAATAGTGAGGGTACTTCATATGGCAATCAGGTTACCTTCACCACGAGTCTTTATGCTTCCCCGGAGCTCACTACAAGGGCTGTTACCGGAATAACACAGACTTCTGCCAGGTCGGGAGGCAATATTACATCCGACGGAGGCATTGAAATTACGGAAAGAGGAGTCTGCTGGAGCAGTACCAAAGTTCTCCCGGACATCACTGATTCCAAAACCTCTGATGGTACCGGTTCCGGCAGTTTTGAAAGCAATCTGACAGGATTGTCGGGCAATACAACATATTATGTAAGAGCTTATGCTACAAACGAACAGGGTACGGGTTACGGAGCTGCGGTTCAGTTTAAAACCGGCGCCCTTCCGCCAACGGTAACAACTGCAGTTATTAATGCTACTTCGCCTTACACTGCCCAGGGAGGTGGTCTGGTAACTGGCGACGGTGGATCACCGGTCACTTCAAGAGGAGTTTGTTGGAGTACCTCTGCCAATCCTACTGTAGCCAACAGCCGCACAACGGACGGAGGCGGTACCGGGTCGTTTGTAAGCAGCCTGGGTTCGCTCTCTCCCAACACCACCTACCATGTCAGGGCATATGCCATCAATGCGGCGGGTACCGCTTATGGAGCTGACCGTGAATTTACTACCGATCCGCTGACAGTAAGCGATATTGACGGTAATGATTATGATGTGATAAGAATAGGAACACAACTCTGGATGGCTGAAAACCTCATGACTACAAGACTGCATGACGGCACTCCGATTGTGCTTACAGAGAATGCAGAAGATTGGGCTTCACTTGATCAGTATGGATACTGCTGGTATGGCAATATCAGCAGCAACGGCAGTACCTATGGAGCTTTGTATAACTGGAATGCCGTTAGTTCAGGGATGTTGTGTCCTGCCGGCTGGCGTGTTGCCTCGGATAACGACTGGCTGACATTAAAGGATTTTATTGGAGGAGAGCTGGTTGCCGGAGGAAAACTGAAGGAAACGGGAATTTCACACTGGACAAGTCCGAATACCGGAGCTACCGACGAGTATGACTTTACTGCCCTGCCTGGCGGATGGCGTACAGCTGCCGGTTCTTTCCAGGGATTAAGAACCAACGGGTACTGGTGGACTTCAAGCGAGATAGAGCCGAATGCCTGGTACCGTAATATTCAGAACGACAGCGAGAAACTCTTTAGGGTATATGCCGGTCATGGTTTTGGAATGTCTGTAAGGTGTGTCAAGAATTGACACGGCTGATTACAATATTGATTTAAAAGGATTAACACCGGAAATACCGGAAGTATTCAGATTACCCTCCCTTGATCAGTTTTACACCAGGGAGGTATCGTTGAGGAGTCTGCAATGTTTTTTATGATTCGGATGATGGATTTTTTTTCAGGTTTACACAATTAATTGCCAGGTATTTTAGTTTAAGAGGATAAAGTAATTGCTGATTATTGATGAAACCCATATGTGTCAAATTTACAAACATGTATTTATGTGGTTTTCAGTCATGTGTTGTACCGCCGCTTGAGCGGGTTGACTTTAAAGTAAGTTATATGCGGATGAAAAGAAAATTCAGGATTTCAAGTGTTCTGCTGACTTCGTTGTATCTGTCAGCAGTTGTGTTTTTATCCGGATGCAAAAAGGATCCGGTATTACCAACCATATCTACTGTGGCGCCTGCTGAGATAACATCCACATCGGCGGTTGCCGGAGGCAATGTTCTTTCTGACGGACGTGCAGCAATAACCGAAAGGGGGATTTGCTGGTCGGTATCTGCAAACCCTACTGTTGATGACAACAAGAAGATCGTGAATGAAAGCGGCACCGGTGTTTTTTCTGTCGATATTACCGGGCTGATGAAAGCAACAACCTACCATGTCAGGGCTTTTGCCGTTAACAGTGTCGGGATTTCCTACGGCGAAGATTTGCAGTTTACAACACTTGCAACACCTCCGGCAATTAGTACCCGGGCAATCGGAGAGATAAGCTGGACAACAGCAACTTCAGGAGGAAGCGGACTGTCGGATGGAGGATCCGACATCACTGCAAAGGGAATTTGCTGGAGCACTTCTTCCGGTCCGGTAGTGAGTGGTCATCATACCGTGGATGGAACGGGTCCGGGTGATTTTGTAAGCAGTCTGACAGATCTGACTCCAAATACGCTTTATTATGTCAGATCATATGCAACCAACAGCCAGGGGACGACTTATGGCAATGAAGTGTCTTTCAGAACCCTGCAGGTTGTGGTGCCTTCCCTGACAACCAATGCTGCAACCGGGGTAACATTAACTGAAGCGGTTTCTGGTGGCAATAGCATAAGTGAAAATGGAGCTGCCGTGCTGGAAAAGGGTATATGCTGGAATACTACAGGCAATCCGACAACGTCCGGACCTCATGCTTCATCAGGCACCGGAACCGGAAACTTCACCGTGAACATTGACGGACTGAGTCCCAGTACAGTATATTATGTAAGAGCCTATGCAAGAAACAGCGCCGGAATCGGCTATGGTTCAGAGGTGGCTTTCTCAACCGATGCAACGGATATTGACGGCAATATATATAACACCATAATAATTGGTACGCAAGTGTGGATGCAGGAGGATCTGAGGACAACCCGCTATCCGGGAGGAACCGTAATTCCATTTGTAACAGATAACGATGCCTGGGCCGGCCTTACTACCCCTGCCTGCTGCTGGTATTATAACACTCCGCGGGGGGACGGATTCGGATTAATATATAATTGGTATACCATTGAGGTCGGCGAATTATGTCCGGTCGGATGGCATGTACCTACGGATGAGGAATTCAAGATACTTGAGAGATACCTTGGTATGACAACGGCAGAGTCCAATAGAAGTGACTGGAGAGGTACTGACGAAGGGAACAAACTGAAGAGTGCCACTTCATGGGTTCAGGCAATCGGAACAAACTCAAGCGGCTTCTCGGCCCTGGGAGAAGGTTATAGATGGGGGGCTGACGGCACCTTTAACGATCTTGGTAAGGTTGCTTACTGGTGGACATCATCTTATCACTGGGATGGAACAACAAAAGCACTCTATCGCCGTTTAGACAGTAATGAAGGAAGGATATACCGTGAAGGAGTTATAAAGGCAGGAGGCAAGTCTGTCAGATGTCTTAAGAATTAAAAAACTCTAGATGGAAGCATATCCTTTCCGGATATTTTAATTATAGATGTTCAATCAACTAAAATTGAGTTATAAATTAAATCTTAATCCACTTACATTATGAAGAAAGTATTGAATTTTTTATTAATCATCGTTTTTCTTGCAGGTGTTGTTACCCTGAACAGCTGTAAGAAGGATGAGATTCCGGTAGTTACTACCACTGCAGCCAGCGGAGTAACGACAACCACGGCAGTCTCCGGGGGTAATGTAACCGATGACGGTGGTGCGGAAGTTACAGCAAGGGGTGTTTGCTGGGGAACCTCGGCAAATCCAACTATATCGGGTTCCAAAACCACTGATGGTAAGGGAACGGGTTCATTCTCGAGCAACCTTACCGGTCTTACGCCTGGTACGAAATACTATGTGCGGGCATATGCCACGAATAGTGTCGGAACCGCCTACGGCAATGAGATTGATTTTACGACTACGGCTCTGGCTGGCGCTACCGTTACTACCAATGAGGTTACGGTATTCAGTTATACCACTGCAACAGCAGGCGGTAATGTTACTGCAACCGGCGGAGACGCTGTAACCGCCAGGGGAGTTTGTTACGGGACAACTGCCAATCCTACTATATCAGGTACACACACTGAGGATGGAACCGGGATTGGTGCATTTACCAGCAACCTTACAGGACTTACTTCCGGTACCAAGTATTATGTCAGGGCTTATGCTACAAATTCTACAGGTACGGAATACGGAGCACAGGTGGAGTTTACAACACTGGCAGTTACTGAGCCTGCTGTTTCCACAGGTGCAGTCAGCTCAATAACCGATGTCGCGGCCAAGGTTGGCGGAAATGTCACTGCCACTAATGGTGGGGCAATTACCGAAAGAGGTATCTGCTGGGGTACTTCTGAGAATCCTACTGTTGACGACGGGTCTGCTGAAGCTGAGCTTGGAGATGATGGTACCGGAACATTCACGGCAGATCTGACGGGCCTGACAATGGGTACTACATATTATGCCAGGGCTTATGCCAAGAATTCTGCAGGTATCAGCTATGGTGATGCTGTGACATTCAATACCCTTCTCAGGGATGTTGACAATAACCTTTACGAGGTTGTAAAGATAGGATCTGCCCTTTGGATGGCTGAAAACCTGGCCACCACTAAATACAATGGAGGCGGGGATATTCCTACCGGTCATTCCAACGATGAATGGAAAGCCCTGTCAACTGCGGCCTATTGCTGGTATAATGGTGCAGTAGCGAATAAAGAACTGTACGGGGCTCTGTACAACTGGTATGCAGCCAGTAATGCCAATATTTGTCCTACCGGCTGGCATCTTCCGACTGACGCTGAATTCAAGAATTTGGAAATGGCCCTTGGTATGACGCAGGGACAGGCAGATGGTACCGACTGGCGTGGTACAGATCAGGGAACCCGGATGAAGAGTGAGTCAGGCTGGGCCGACGAAGGTAACGGCACTAATTCAAGCGGTTTCAATGCAGTGCCTGGCGGCTTTAGATATTACGATTCGGGAGCATTCATGCACGTGGGTAATATTGCATATTTCTGGACTTCAACACAAGATAATGTGGAACGTTCCTGGATCAGGCAGCTTGAAAAAGCTCAGAACGGTGTCCAGAGACAGAATGGAGACAAAAGAGCCGGAAAATCCATCAGGTGCGTGAAGAATTAGTAATGTGTGTAATACCAGAATCTGGTAATCAAATGATAAAGAGGCTGTCCGAACCCGGACAGCCTCTTGCTTTTTATACTTCCTGCTGTTGCAGGAAGCAAGTACAATGATTACTGTTTAATGGAATGATCCTTGTAGGAAATATCCAGGGCGGCAACTTTCTTCTTGTAATCAATCCTCCTGATTTTGTATCTGAGTATATCTTTGCCTGTAAGATCAGAAAGTTCTTTCAGTATCTTTTGCTTCTTCCCGGTTTTTATCAACTCCATGTCCTCAAGAATTATAGTGTAGGTAGTTGTATTGTTCTTAAGGGCAAATTCTTCGAGAATTATTGCGGAGACTATTATGATGATATTGAAAATAATGACGCCCAGCATCGGAAAACCGACAAGCTTAAGGGAGTTGATCAGGGATATGCCAATGGTAGTAAAGATGTACGACATGTCCTTGAGACTGAAATTTCTGGTTCTGAACCGCAGTATGGTAAAGATGGCAAACAATCCAACCGCCATTCCAAACTCGATGAAAACCGATTTAAGCATTGAACTGATAAAAAACACAGTTATGCCGAGCATGAAGAAGGTAAAGAGGAATTTTTCCTTCTTGGTATACCGGAAATAGATTACCCTTATAAGAATGATAAGGAAAACAAGGTTTATTAAAAACCTAAAGAGTATACCGAGAAAATCGGGATTGCTCAGATTGAAGAAATTGTCAGGCATAAGGCGGAATTTTATGATGTGAAAGTAAGTTATTTTAATCCAATGAAACAAATAAATGGAACAAGTTTTTAACCGGCCCTGGCGAAGCTCAAATATTGCCGGATTACTCTACTTATGTGCAATATATAAGCCCTGCCGGCGTTTAAAAAGTATAAAACAAATTACATTATGAAAGCCAGGAGATCTAAATCGAAAAACACAAAGTTTGTCAGGATTGACAACGCCACCTGGATTGAAACCAACATATGGGTGCCCGATGAAGTTGCAAGGATGCAATTCCTTCAGAAAATACAACTTATACGGCCGGGCGCTTTCATGGAACAGATAAAGACGGACGATCTGATGGCAACAGGCTGAGATCCTCTGTCGTAATGGATTTTTAAAAGGTATCAGGGACCTATTAGTGAGATGCCCGGCTCCCCGCGGAACAAGGAGCCGGGTTTATTTTGTACACCTGGTGTGGATTAAGAAACAAAAACCGGTACCGCTTGTCATGGTACCGGTTTTTAAGTTGTGGGCGATGACGGATTCGAACCGCCGACCCTCTGCTTGTAAGGCAGATGCTCTGAACCAGCTGAGCTAATCGCCCCAAAACGGGTGCAAATATAATCCAGATTTTAATCTCTGCAAACAATTGCTCCCAAAAAAACAGGATCAATATTTTTCCGGATGTTTCGAAAACTAAAGATACCTCTTTTATTAACAACTCATTTAAATTGTTGAATATGTGAAAAAATGATGCCTGATAAAGTATCAAATTGCATAAATTCACGTTTATTGTAATGGATAGGTAAAATCTTGGATGAAAGGAGAGCCTGTTCAATTGTATTATTTGGATTATTTGTCTGATATACTAGTAGATGTGTTTTGTATTTCAAATCTCAATCTGACCTGTATGAAACTGGCTGGCAGTTCTTCCGGAATCTGTTTTGATGTAAAACCTCAACAGAGTCTGCTGAAGAACATCTTTCTGTTGTTCTTTTTGCTCCTACCGGTACATGCGGGAAGTAATTCCCAGGCTCAAAATCCTGTACTCCCGCCGGTTGCGGTGTGCAGGAACATTACCGTCCAGCTCGGTTCTTCGGGTACCGCTGTGATAGACATCACGGATATAGACAACGGATCACACGACCCGGATGGTTCTATTGTGACCAGGTCGGTATTTCCCAAAACATTCAATTGCTCACAACTCGGCCAGAACACGGTGGTGCTGACAGTGACGGATGATGAGGGTCTGTCGTCAACATGTGAGGCAATTGTGACAGTCGAGGATAATACACCTCCTGTGATAAATGTGAAACCTTTTACACTTGTTCTTGGTTCAGGTGGCTCAGCATCACTCTCAGCTTCTGATATAGATAACGGTTCTTACGATAACTGCGGGACAGTAAGTCTTTCGGTATCGCCTTCTTTTTTCACCTGCAGCGATCTCGGCGAACAGACCGTGGTCCTGACTGCAATCGATGAAAATGGAAATTCAGCCTCCCGTAATGTAAAAATAAATGTTGAATCAACACTTAGTATTGCCGGAATGTATCTTAGCTCCTGCGATATGTCGCCAACTCTGGCTCTGTTTGATTCCGATACTGAAGGAGGAGACGGTAACTATTCTTATTTCTGGAAAGGACTCGATCCGGAAAGCATTCCTTTCATGGAGATCATACCTTTTCCTCCATCTCTGGAGTTTTCGGGTACCAGCACCAGGAAAACACCTTTTTTCAACAACACTATGCCGAATGGTTATTATGGCATCCGTCTTCTGGTAACTGACGGAAACGGCTGTATAGACTCTTCCGAGATTTTTATCAACAAGACGAGTGCCATTTTCAATAACCAGACAAACCGGAATTCTGAAGCCTGTGAAGGAGAGGTCAGGGCATATTCGGTTCATCACAAGACAAATGCAGACTACACATGGTCGGTAACAAATGGAACAATCCTGACCGGCAACCAGGATACTAGCAGGATACAGGTAAGATGGGATTTGGGTGTTGTGCAGGGAATAGTCATGACAACCATCAGGGTATCCAACGATCTTTTTCCCGGAAATGTGTGTGAATCAACAATAACCGATACAGTTACGATTACTCCGATCCCCTCGCCCTTATTCGCCAACCCTAAAACTGTTTCCTGCTCCAATTCTGAAGAAACCTATAATCTTACTGAATCGTATGCCTATCATAACTGGAATGTGACCGGAGGTATAATAGCAGCAGGAGGGAGCACCTTTGACAATTATGTCACTGTCAGATGGGGAGATGAACAGGAAGGAAGCATTGAGGTTTCCGTTGGCCATAATTCAACATGCACCGGCTCGGTGATGCTTAATGTATCTATTTCTAATCTCTCGGGGCACCTGGTCAGCACTGAGGATATAAGATGTAACGGTGGATCTGACGGATCAGCCACTGTTATAGCCGATACCGGGAAAGGTCAGCCGCCATATGCCTATTCACTTGATGGAGGCCCATATCAGCCCGGGGGAACTTTCTCAGGTATATCGCTGGGGAATCATTATATTACGATTAGGGATGCCGCGTCATGCACCTTTAATATTCCCTTTGTCATTAATCAGCCCGAACCGCTCAGCGTTTCAGTATCCGATCTGACTAATGTGGCATGTTTCGGTGAGAATACAGGTTCAGTATCGGTCACTGCCGCGGGAGGCGTGTCTCCTTATACATACCGTCTGGATACTGGACCATTCCAGGATAACGGTTCATTTGGATCCCTGTCAGCCGGCGATTACATCATTACCGTCCGGGATGCCAATAACTGTGAACGGCAGATACAGGTTGAAATAACCCAACCCGAAGCAGCCTTAAGCGGAACGGTTATAGCCACAGATGTCGCATGTTATGGAGACAGTACCGGCTCAGTGGACCTTTCCGTCACCGGGGGAACTCTTCCTTATACATTTCTCTGGAGCAACGAGGCTGAAACAGAAGATATTTCAGGTGTGCCCGCGGGCAGCTATTCGGTTACAGTAAGTGATTCAACAGGATGTACAATTCATGCAAGTGCTTCAGTTGAGCAGCCAGCTGAAGCGCTTACGGGTAATATTGTATCATTAACACATGTTTCAGAGCATGGTGAAAGCAACGGAAGCATTACCATCTCGGGTTCAGGGGGAAGACCTCCGTATTCTTACAGCCTTGATGAAGGGGAATTCCAACCTTCAGGAACATTCGGATCTCTTTCGGCAGGAAGTTACAGTATTCGTGTAATGGATGCCTCATCATGCATCTTTATTATCCCCTTTGTCATCAATCAGCCCGATCCGCTTATCATTTCAATATCCGGTCAGACCAATGTGGCATGTTTCGGTGAGAATACAGGTTCAGTATCGGTCACTGCCACGGGAGGCGTGTCTCCTTATACATACCGTCTGGATACTGGACCATTCCAGGATAACGGTTCATTTGGATCCCTGTCAGCCGGCGATTACATCATTACCGTCCGGGATGCCAATAACTGTGAACGGCAGATACAGGTTGAAATAACCCAACCCGAAGCAGCCTTAAGCGGAACGGTTATAGCCACAGATGTCGCATGTTATGGAGACAGTACCGGCTCAGTGGACCTTTCCGTCACCGGGGGAACTCTTCCTTATACATTTCTCTGGAGCAACGAGGCTGAAACAGAGGATATCTCAGGTGTGCCCGCGGGCAGCTATTCGGTTACAATAAGTGATTTAAACGGATGTACAATTAATGCAAGTGCTTCCGTTGAACAACCAGCTGAAGCGCTTACAGGTAATGTTGAATCAGTAACAAATGTTTTAGAGCATGGTGGAAGCAATGGAAGCATTACCGTCTCGGGTTCAGGTGGAACACCTCCGTATTCTTACAGCCTTGATGAAGGGGAATTCCAGCCTTCAGGAACATTCGGATCTCTTTCGGCAGGTACTTATATTATACTCATCAGGGATGCCGGGATGTGCCTTTTTGAATTGACAGTAACAGTAACGCAGCCCAAACTGCCCCTTGCAGCCATGATCAGCGATCGAAGCGATATTTCCTGCAACGGCGCTAATGATGGAACAGTTACAGTTGAAGGGTTGGGAGGAAGCATGCCTTATCTGTATTCGCTTGAAGGAGGTGAATTTCAATCATCAGGAACTTTCAGCGGCCTTACGGTCGGGACCTATACAATCACTGTCAGGGATGATGATCTGGATCAGGTTGACATTGTTTTTGACATTTCTCAACCCGATCCGCTCACTGTTGCCGTATCCGGAGACGATATTAAGTGTTACGGAGGTAGCACAGGCAGGGTGACTGCAATCCCTTCCGGAGGGACAGAACCCTACTCTTACTGGTGGAACAGCGCTCCTGCCCAGACAACAGCGGTTGCCACTGGACTGCCGGCCGGAACCTATACTGTTACGGTTACCGATTCAAATGGATGCACCGTAACAAACAGCGTAACCATATCCCAACCGCTTACGGATATGGAAATATCAATTGAACAGGAAAATGTGACCTGCAACGGAGGTTCTGACGGAAGTGCAACGGCATTTGTAACAGGCGGACTCGAGCCTTATTCCTTCTCATGGAACACGGACCCGGAACAGACAAAGGAGAATGTTTCAGGCCTTCCGGCCGGGACCTACACTATTACAGTTACCGACAGCTATGGATGTGCAAAATCCCATGAAGTAACTATAGACGAACCTCTCCCGATAACGGTGAATCCGAATGTGACACCATGTTCCTGTCCTGATTCTGAAGACGGAGCAATTGATCTGGTCATCGAAGGAGGGAATTCACCATATATCGTTTTGTGGTCCGACGGTTTTGAAGGTCAGACCCGTACCGGTCTGGCACCCGGCACATACACAGCTGTCATCAGCGATAATAGCAGCTGCAACGAAGCCTTTACGGTTGAGCTTGATTTCAGCTTCTCCTCCGGCTGCCTTGTGATTCCTCAGGTAATAACTCCGAATAACGACGGATATAACGATCTGTGGCAAATCAGGAACATTGATCTATATCCTGATGCAGAGGTCAGGATCTTTAACAGGTGGGGCAAGCTGATTTTCAGTGCGAAAAACCTTGCCGACAATCCATGGAACGGGACTATCAGAGGAAAGCCGGTTCCAACAGATTCATATCACTATATCCTGGATTTGAAAGATGGCTCAAAGCCGCGGACAGGTGTGATAAGCGTAATAAGATGATATCAGAAAGATAGATGATAAGGTTTGCAAACATAAGATTCCCGGTAGCAGTCATTGCCGCTATTTTCCTGACAGCAGGTGCCATACATGCTCAACAGGTACCCATGTACAGCCAGTACACCATGAACGGCTTCCTTGTCAATCCATCATTTGCAGGACGGGATGGCTATACTTCGGTGAACCTGACGGTCAGGGAGCAATGGACCGGGTTGGAACAATCGCCAAGTACCTATGCATTAAGCTTCCAGACAAGGATCCTTCGGAATAGTTATATTTCCAAATCAACTTCGGTGAAGAAAAAGCTGGTAAGGCCGACCAAGGGCGGACAGGTTGGTATCGGAGCTTATGTCTTCAATGATAAAAACGGGATAATGCGCAGGACTGGCGGTCAGGTAGCCTATTCGTACAATATCCCGCTCAGCGATGCAAGTGAGGAGAACCCGCGGAACCTGTCCTTCGGGCTTGCCATGATTGCATACCAGTATTCCATGGATATGGACGGGCTTGTCTATGATCACGATGATCCTTTCCTGAACAATTATGACAGATCTGTCTTTATTCCTGATTTTAATTTTGGGGTAAGTTATATGACCTCAAGGATTTATGCCGGATTTGCAATGACAAACCTGCTCCGCGGATCAGTCCGCTTTTTTGACGACAATAATGAGGAAAGTGCCGAACTTGGTCATTATTTCCTGACCGGTGGAGTAAAGATCCCGCTGGCATCAAACTGGCTTCTCGAACCCTCTGCCTTTATCAAATCGTCCGATATGCTGTTCAAGGCAATACAGCTCGACATTACTTCAAGGGTTTACTACAGGAACGATTACTGGCTTGGTCTGTCGTGGCGTACCCAGGATGCTCTTATAGCAATGCTGGGACTGAGATACGACAGGTTCTATATTGCCTACGCGTATGATTTTACCCTCACTGAAATGAGAAGGCAGGGTCTGGGGTCTCACGAACTGACTCTTGCCGTCAAGTTCGGAACCAATGCCCGAAGGTACAGATGGATTAATTCTTTTTGAGATGATATGCCGCAAAATAGCGGTTGCACTCGTTATGATTCCTGCATTTCACTGTCTTGTATTTTCACAGGACAGAGCTGATACTCTTCCCCTTAGTGTAATGTTCTACAATACCGAAAACCTATTTGACACCAGGGATGATTCCCTCGGGAATGACGCGGAGTTCCTTCCACGGGGAGTTAGGAGATGGAATAAGACCAGGTACAGCAATAAGCTCAGTTCAATATCGAAAGTCATTATCGCTGCCGGCGGATGGGATCCTCCAGCTATCGTGGGTTTGTGTGAAATTGAGAACAGGAGGGTACTCGCCGATCTGGCTTTTGGTACAGCCCTGTCGGCATTCGGATACGGTATTGTTCATGAGGAATCGCCGGATACGAGGGGAATTGATGTATGCATGCTCTATCGCGGGGATATTGTATCCGTCGTCAGTCATCATTTATGGGTACCGTCAGATTCAGACCTGAAGGATTTCCATTCAAGGGGTATTCTTTATGTCAAATGTGTCGTGTATGGCGATACATTGCATTTGCTACTGAATCACTGGCCATCGAGAAGGGGAGGGGTCCTTGCCGGTGAAGACTTGAGGGATAGAATGGCTCTCGGGGTCAGGAATATCGCGGACTCGCTTTGCAAATCATCGGAAGGAAAGGCGAAAATCATAGTTCTTGGTGATTTCAACTGCTCACCTTCCGATCCGCTTATGTTGAAGCTTACTGCTGCTGAACTTTCCGGCGGCGGCTCCCTGGTAAATATGGCAGACAGAAAAACTTCCGGTAAAGAGGGTACTTACAGGTATCAGGGTACCTGGGAAATAATAGATCAGATAATAGTTTCGAACGGATTGCTGAACAGCAGTGAAGGGCTGAAAACCGGGCCGGAACATTTCAGGATATTCAGTCCGGATTTTCTTCTTAAAGACGATCCGAAATATCCCGGACCCGTTCCTTTCTCAACCTACCGCGGCTATAGTTACCAGGGAGGATTCAGCGATCATCTGCCTGTGCTTCTTGATCTTGAACTGCATTAGGTTCACCGGGCACAAGTCCTAATTCCTTTCCTTTCTCCAGCATAAGCTGCCTGGCTGCTTCATATTCATTGGGAATGATACCATCCAGGATTGCATCCCTGATAGCATTCTTTATAATTCCCACTTCCTTCCCCGGCTTGATGCCGAATGTCCTTATAATCTCAGTTCCGTCCACCGGCGGCTTGAAATTGCGTACGGCATCCTTTTCTTCAATTTCCTTCAGTTTATGCCTTACCAGTTGGAGTTTTTCAAGATGTCTTTTCTTTGTGGCCTCATTTTTTGAGGTTATGTCAGCCTCACAAAGCAGCATCAGGTCGTCTATGTCATCTCCGGCATCGAAAAGAAGCCTTCTCACGGCGGAATCCGTTACAATTTCCTGTGAAAGTACAATTGGCCGCAGGTGAAGTTCAACCATTTTCCTTACATACTTCATTCTGTCATTCATGGGGAGCTTTAAACGCCTGAATATTTCAGGGATCATTTTCCCACCCAGAAACTCATGTCCGTGGAACGACCAGCCGGTTTCCTGGTCGTATTTCCTGGTTGCGGGTTTTGCAATGTCATGAAGCAGGGCCGCCCACCTGAGCCAGATATTATCGGTTTTCCTGCTTATGTTGTCGAGTACCTTCAAAGAGTGCAGGAAATTGTCCTTGTGTGCCTTACCCTCTATTGTTTCAACCCCCTTCAGGCTTTCGAGTTCGGGGAATACCATCTTCAGAAGTCCGGTTTCTTCAAGCAGAATGAATCCCCTCGAGGGTTTACGGCACATTATGATCTTGTTCAGTTCAGCAATAATCCTTTCGCGGGATAAAATGTTTATTCGTTCGGCATTTGATGAAATTGACGCAAGTGTTTCATCATCAATGCGGAAGTCAAGTTGTACTGCAAACCTGATGGCTCTCATCATCCTGAGAGGGTCATCGGAAAAGGTTGTATCAGGGTCGAGGGGCGTCCTTATAATTTTTTTACGAAGATCATCTAACCCGTTGAAAGGATCGGTTAGCTCCCCGTAGGTTTCCTTGTTGAGACTTATTGCAAGCGCGTTTATAGTGAAATCCCTCCTTTTCTGATCATCCTCGAGTGTCCCGTTCTCAACGACAGGTTTTCTCGAATTCCTGTCGTAAGATTCCTTTCTTGCCCCGACAAATTCAATATCATAATCTTTGTACCTGAACATTGCTGTCCCAAAATTCCTGAATACCGAAACATTAGTTCCCGGCGCCAGCCTGGAAGCAGCTTTCCTGGCGATGTCAATACCATTTCCAAGCACCACTATATCAATATCTTTATCAGGATTATCCCTTTTGAGAATGTAATCCCTTACGTAGCCACCGATAACCCAGGCCTTTATATTTTCAGCCGTGATTATCTCTGAAAGCTTAATAAAGATATTGTCATCCGGACATATGTGCATATGTATATATGACAAATTGTTTGTTAATCCTGACAAAGTTACAATTAATAAGTATTTTTAGATAAAAACAGTCTGATTGCATCGTTTGGTATGATGATTGGTTTATTATGAAGACTGGCGGAAAGCTGATTATTAACGAAAAAAGAAGAAATCATGTTAGAGCATTTGACAAAGGAAACCTTTTTAAGCAAGGTATTCAACTATGAAACCAATAAGGAATGGAAATATGAAGGTGACAAGCCATGTGTAATTGACTTTTATGCTGACTGGTGCGGTCCATGCAAGATGGTAGCCCCAATTCTGGAAGAACTGGCAAAGGAATACAATGGCAAAATTGAGATTTACAAGGTGAATACCGAGGTGGAGCAGGAGCTGGCAGCGGTATTTGGGATCAGAAGTATTCCTTCGCTTTTATTTGTTCCCCTTGAAGGTCAACCTCAGATGGCAATGGGAGCATTACCAAAAGACACTTTTGTCCAGGCATTTAAGGACGTTTTCGGTATTGAGAAGGGAAAAAACTGATACTGTTGATAAGTAATGATCATTTTGTTAAAAAATATTCAGTAATGTAAAAAACATTACCTATATTTAAACGTTATAGAAATGAAAGGTAGTAACCACTCTGGTTACATGAGTTTTTTTCATGGATTTAGGTTTAGGGTAGTAAAGAAAAGCCCGCTGAGCGCCAGTTCCGCGGGTTTTTTCTTTTCATTCTATGCCAGATCCTTAAAGATATTGTTAATCTCCTCCTCGGTTGTCCTGAGTTTCTTCTGGCATTGCCTTATAAGCTCTGAAGCCTTTCTGACCTCAGCCGAAAGCCTGTCAACATCCATTTCACCCGTTTCTATTTCTTTAAGTATCCTTTCTATCTCATTGACTGCCTGATTGAACGAAAATTCTTTCTTTGTCATCTTTACAGATTTATTTGATTGTTATATCGCGTTTTCCGGTAATGCTTAATCTTTTCTTCAGATTCCCGACAGTATCAATCTCTCTTATAGTTGATTACGCTAACCTACGCCTCTTTCACCACCCTGCTTGATACTGTTCCATCGCTGAATCTGGTGTCGATTACATCGCTCTTCTTCAGTGATTTCCCATTCTTTATTATTTTTCCCTTAATTGAAGTGATTGTATAGCCTCTTTTCAGAACATTCTCAGGATCAAGTATTTTAAGTGTATTGTCATATCCGGTCACCCGGCTCTGTATCGTGGCCAGATTGTTCCTGGCTACAGTGCCAAGCAATTCTTTTTTATGCCTCAGAAGAGTTTCCTTTTTCATTACCAGCGATTGTGATCCGGAAATAATCCTGTGTTTCTGGTTTTCCGGAATTGAATTGGCCTTTGACAGGAAATTCTTTCCCGTACTGGTCATTTCTATCACTAACGACGACAGAAGTTCCCTGAAATCTGAGATCATGATCCTGGTAACAGGAGCAAGCCTTAGCATTGTTGTATCTATTCTTCTGTTTGTCACTTCAAGAAGCGTTTTTACCCGATCGCTTATTGCTTCACCCAGTTCAGTGATCAGATTATCTGCCTCACTCATCTTTTCAATCAGAAAATCAGCAACTGCAGTTGGAGTTTTAAGTGAGATGTTAGCAACAATATCTGTGACCGACAGGTCCTTGTCATGTCCAATACCGGTTAATACCGGGATAGGGAACTGAGTTATGTAATATGCTATTGCATAGCTATCGAACCAGCTGAGATCAGTCTGTGAACCTCCTCCCCTGATAATGACTGCCAGGTCGAATTTATCAAGGTGTCCGGCTATTTTCTCAAGCGATTTTATAACTCCTGCCTCTGTTTCCTTACCCTGAACGGGAGTGTCAAACAGCGCTGTATAGAATACATATCCGGAGTTGTTGGATTTCAGATGATTTATGAAATCCGTGTATCCGGCTGCACTGCCTGAGGAAATAATTGCTATTCTTTGCGGAACCAGGGGAATTTCAAGCTCCCTGTTCATTGAAATGACTCCTTCCTCCTCGAGTCTTCTGATAATCTGCTGGCGTTTGATGGCCATATCACCGATCGTGAAGGCAGGATCAATGTCATTTATCACAAGGCTGAGGCCATAGATCTCATGATATTCGATTCTTACCCTGACCATGATCTTCATGCCTTCTTTCAGAGTTTCCCCGGTTGAATTCTCAAAAAAGGCTTTAAGGAAACGGTACCGGTTGCTCCAGATCACAGCCCTTGCCCTTGCCCTGATGTTGACATCGTCGGGATGCTTTTCAATAAGTTCCAGGTAGCAGTGTCCGTTATAATTCTCCTTGACCTCCGATATCTCCGCTATCACCCAGTACATATCAGGCAGGGCCATGTAAAGGGAATCCTTTATGACCAGCTGAAGTTCTGAAAGTGAAAGTCTCTCATTCATCATGGACCAACTATCTTAATTATCCTGTGAGTAAGGGCAGTGTCGGGTGTAATTACCCTGACAAAATAAAGGCCTTTCCCCCTAAAAGTCAAATTGTCAAGAGTCAGGCTTCTGCTTACGAAATTCCTATACATTTTTTTCATCACTTGCTTTCCTGTCTGATCATAGATTTCAACAGAGAGCCATTCCGGGACCTCAGAAAGATTTATCCTTATTTCATTCCTGAAAGGATTTGGAAAAACAACAATTTCTCCGGCGGGTTTTGGAAGGTATTTGTCCTGCAGAATTGCAATTGCCTTTTTAATATCGGGTATCCCGTAGCCGTATAGTGAATCCGGGGTAAAGTATCTGTCGGATGAGGAATGAAGGGCTGAAATGATATCCATGTTCGAAGCCTGTGGCACGGCCTGCATGATACAGGCACAGATGCCGCTTATTACCGGGCAAGAAAAGGATGTACCGTCAGCCATGTGAAGTAGATTGGGGCTGATCTGTACCTTTATACCGACACCCTGGGCAACGATGTCGGGTTTTACCTGTCTGTCGGCACTTGGTCCGGCCGACGAAAATGAGGATATGGTCCTGTCGCTTCTGACGGCTCCGACTGCCAGCACCGAGTCGCCGTCGGAAGGGGCAATTATCTTTTTCCATGCCATATTCCTTTCATTGCCCGCGCTGTTTACAACAAGAATACCCTTTGATGCGGCTATGTCGGCAGCCCTGGTGACAAAAGCCCTGTCGCCATCCATATCTTCAAACTGATAATCCATTGAAGGATCGTCGAAGATATAATAGCCCAGGGATGAGGTAATTATATCAGCGCCTGAGCTGTCGGCAAATTCGGCAGCCGCCGTCCACAGATCCTCCTCCACGGGATACTCCGAGTCGGTATCCTCGCTTCTGAGAAGCAAGTAATCTGCACCCGGAGCGCTTCCCTCCAACATCCCTTCAATCATACCCGCCAGGACCGACAAGACGGCAGTACCATGGTTATGAAAGTCATATACATATTCATTATTGTTCACAAAATCATATGTCCCTTTAATTCCCTTTCTGTCCCGGAGATGATCAAGCGCGGGAATAATGCCTGTATTGGAGAATCCTCCGTCGATTACTGCAATAAGGATTCCTTTTCCGCTGAAGTTTGAATTGTGAACACTTATCCCGTTTATCATCGACAATGGATTGTTGTAGGGCGGCTGGTCACTCAGATTAAATACAATCTCATTTTTACGTGTTTCTCCTTTGGCTTCCGGCCTTTTAACGATTTCAACCTTCTTCACGAAGGGCAGTTGTATCAGTTCTCCGGTTTCAAAAGGATCCGGTGATTTGAACAATGCAGTATTCATCCACTTCGAAGTGCAGTGAAAGCTTAGTCCCATGGACCTGATTCGGTCAATGTAGCCTTTCCATACGGGAATATCCCTGAAATCAGGTACTTCAATCCCTGCTTTGTTTCTGCGTTCAATTGCTTTTCCGGAAAGGAGGTCTTCAGGGGCAAAACCGGAGATTTCATTTTCTCCCTTGTCAGTGAAATGGATGCGGTAGAAATAATTCCAGATCTTTTCCTGACATTTGACCGGCTGATCTGCGATGAGTATCAGAGCAGTGAATAAAAACTTCATTATGGCAGGATCTGTTAATCTCCTTACCATATTTCTCCCGTTTTTTCAGGATCGGCAATATTGACTTTATTCCTTTCGAGTGAATCAATGTATTCTGATTCATAAATATCGATGCTGCGGTTATCCGGGATGCCGGCGCTGTAATTGGTCATGAATCTCCGGTTTCCGTTCTTCCCGTAGATTATCCACTGGCCTTCTCTCAGGTTGTTTTTGTATTGTCCCTTCATTTCCGGCTTTCCGTTTTCATGAAAGGCTTCAAAGCTGCCGTTTATTTTTCCGTTTTCATAGTTTGTCCTGAGCATCAGGTTTCCGTCAGGGTAGTATTTAAGGCATTCGCCGTGTCTGAGGTCATTCCTGTACATGATTCTTTCGGCTACCTTTCCGTCGGGGTAATAATTCAGTGTCAGGCCGTTCTTCCTGTTTTCCATGTATTCTGTCTCGCTTATCAGCAGATCTTTTTCAGTGAATGAGAAGAAGCGCCATTTGTCTTCTTTCAGCTGGTTGACATACTTCCCGGCTGAGGCCGGAAGTCCGTTGGAGTAGTAAAGTACAGCTTCAGCTACAGTTCCCTCATTGCTGAAAGTCATCAGTGATTTAAGCGTTCCGTCTTCGTAGTATCTCCTGAATTCGCCCTCGGGCTTATCATTGCTGAATTCTCCTTCATACATCATTTTCCCGTTGGGATAATACTTTATCCACCTTCCCTGCTTTTTTCCGTCAGGGTCGCTTTTATTTATATCCTGCCCCTGTATCTCGGTAAAGTGCAGCAAAGTCAGTATCATTAAGAAGAATGCAGCAATACTTTGTTTCATGGAAACCCGGTTGATCTCCCGCAAAAGTACAAAAAAAGAGGCTGAAATGGATTCAGCCTCCTGCAATTTATCACAGTTCGTGTCTTACTTGACCTCTTCAAAATCAACGTCGGTGACTTCATCGTTACCCGACTGTTCGGGGCCGGGCTGGGATGTTGTCTGCCCTGTATTCTGGGCGGTCTTGTACATCTCCTCCGAAGCTGCCTGCCAAACGCCGTTCAGTTCGGCAAGAGCGGTGTCGATGGCTGCAACATCCTGTGCTTTGTGAGCTTCCTTGAGTTTTGAAAGAGCGCTTTCAATAGCGGCCTTTTTATCAGACGGTATCTTGTCACCGAATTCCTTAAGTTGTTTTTCGGTTGAGAATATCATGCTGTCGGCACTGTTAATCTTGTCAACCTTTTCCCTGGCAAGTTTGTCGGCTTCGGCATTTGCCCTGGCTTCTTCCCTCATCCTTTTTATCTCGTCATCGCTCAGTCCGGATGAAGCTTCGATCCTTATCCTCTGTTCCTTTCCTGTTCCCCTGTCCTTGGCAGCTACGTGGAGGATGCCGTTTGCGTCAATGTCGAATGTGACCTCTATCTGGGGCACCCCTCTGGGGGCCGGCGGAATTCCGTCAAGATGAAAACGTCCGATAGTCTTGTTTCCTGTAGCCATTGGTCTTTCGCCCTGAAGGACATGGATTTCCACCGAAGGCTGGCTGTCGGCTGCAGTTGTGAAAACCTCAGTCTTTTTTGTTGGTATGGTAGTATTCGCTTCAATAAGTTTTGTCATCACGCCGCCCATGGTTTCAATTCCGAGCGACAGGGGAGTAACGTCGAGAAGCAGAACATCCTTTACCTCTCCGGTAAGAACTCCGCCCTGAATGGCGGCGCCCACTGCAACCACCTCATCCGGATTGACACCCTTTGAAGGAGTTTTGCCGAAGAATTTTTCAACAAGCTGCTGTATGGCAGGGATTCTTGTTGATCCTCCTACAAGCAGAATCTCGTCAATTTCTGATGCCTTGAGACCCGAATCGGCAAGAGCTTTCTTGCAAGGTCCGAGGCAGGCCTGTATAAGGCTGTCGCTAAGCTTTTCAAAATGAGCCCTGGTGAGTGTCTTGACAAGGTGCTTCGGAATTCCGTCAACCGGCATTATATAAGGCAGGTTAATCTCGGTAGTCGTTGTGCTCGACAGTTCTATCTTTGCCTTTTCGGCAGCCTCCTTCAGTCTTTGGAGAGCCATTGGGTCTTTCCTCAGGTCAACACCTTCATCTTTAATAAACTCTTCAGCCAGCCAGTCAATTATTTTCTGGTCGAAGTCATCACCACCCAGGTGTGTGTCGCCATTGGTCGATTTCACTTCGAAGACACCGTCACCGAGTTCGAGTATGGATATATCAAAAGTACCACCGCCAAGATCAAAAACAGCGATCTTGAGGTCCTGCGATTTTTTGTCAAGTCCGTAGGCAAGTGAAGCAGCCGTAGGTTCATTTATAATCCTTTTTACAGTCAGTCCGGCGATTTCTCCTGCCTCTTTAGTGGCCTGGCGCTGGGAATCGCTGAAATATGCCGGAACTGTGATCACGGCCTCGGTAACTTCCTGTCCAAGATAGTCCTCTGCTGTCTTTTTCATTTTCTGAAGAACCATTGCAGAGATTTCCTGGGGAGAATATAACCTGTTGTCGATCTTTACCCTTGGTGTGTTGTTGTCACCCCTTGCAACATTGAAAGTTACGCGATTGATTTCGGTATTGACCTTGTCATAGGTTTCCCCCATGAACCGCTTGATTGAGTAAACGGTCTTTTCTGCATTGGTGATGGCCTGACGTTTTGCAGGATCTCCTACCTTACGTTCACCATTATCAACAAATGCAACTATCGAAGGTGTAGTCCTTTTACCTTCACTGTTAGGGATCACTACAGGCTCATTCCCTTCCATTACGGCAACGCATGAGTTTGTTGTTCCCAGATCAATTCCTATTATTTTTCCCATTTTTCGATTTTTAGATATTTCAATTATTGACTCCCTAAACTGCAATGATTATGCCACAGCCATAACATGGGAAATTTATGAAAATATGGCACTCGCAGAGCTGAAGAGCCTGACTGAAGTGACAAAAAGACATACTGATTTCAAAAGACATGACATGACAAAACATTTCCTCTGTCATTCCCTTTCTCTGATGTAATTTCGTAGCTTTAACCCCGGGTTCAGTTCTGTATACAGCCATGCTCAATGTTCTATGACGGGGATTGGCGGCCAGACTGAGACAGATGTTAATTTTGTTGGCGATCCTGCATCGAATATGACTCAGTGCAGGATGATTTTCCCAGCTAAAGGAACAAAACTAAAGCGCTTTGAATGATAGAAATTTTATTTGAAGATAATCATCTTATAGCCGTCCTTAAGAAACCTACCGATCTTTCGCAGGGTGACCGTACGGGGGATGAAGCAATCGATGCGGCCGTAAAAAATTACATAGCCTTGAAATACAAAAAGCCCGGAGCTGTTTTCCTCGGGCTTATTCACCGTCTCGACAGGCCTGCAGGCGGTGTTCTGCTTTTTGCCCGTACTTCCAAGGCTCTTGGACGGATGAATGAGATTTTTCGCACCCGCGAGGTCAGGAAGACATATCTTGCAATCGTGGGGGAAAGGCCTCCGGAGGATGAGGATACACTGACACATTTTCTTAAAAAGAATGAAAAGCAAAACAAAACCTATGTATACGACAGCGAGGTGAAAGGATCAAAGAAGGCAAGTATGAGCTATCGTCTTGCAGGAAGATCCAGGAGATTCTTTCTTCTCGAAGTTGAGCTGCACACCGGCAGGCATCATCAGATAAGGGCGCAGCTTGCAAAGATCGGATGTCCGATAAAAGGCGACCTGAAATACGGTTATTCAAGGTCAAACGAGGATGGCAGTATCTGTCTCCTGGCCAGGAGACTTGAATTTATTCACCCTGTAAAAAAGGAAAAGGTCATCATAACCGCTCCTCTTCCGGAAGGGGATGCATGGAAACTTTTCAGGAATGTTGAAGTATAAAAAAATGAGCCGGATTTCCGGCTCATCTTCTTCTGTCATGAAAGCAATAACTCCTGTCCTTGTTCCCTTGTAATTCTCCTGTGGGATACCCTTCTTAATTCTTAACCAATGCAAAGGTAAGCAGCTTCTGCTTAAACAGAGTTAAAATCAGGTTAATAAGAGTTAATAAAAAGTTAAATCCTGTTATGGATTTAAGTAAAACCTTAAATTTACACCGTGAGCAAAAATAAATTCATCGGCCTGATTATTATGATGCTGATCTCGATCACCGGGATCATATGGGTACAAATGATATGGATCAGCAATGCCCTGGAAATCAGGAATGATATTTTCAATAAAGCGGTTTATGCCAGTCTTAACGATGCTGCTGAGACAATAGAGACAAACCGCAAGATGGATTTCTTCTTCAATTCACCTGTTACCTACAATTCGGGAAGCTCCGGTGTTTCTTCATATATGAGCGTTGGAAGCTATTCCTCGCGGGATGGGAAAAACTTCAGCTACAGCGTTACCAGCCAGTCAGTGACGGGAACTGTTGACTCAACTGGAAACCTTACATTCAATGAGCCTGTCATAACCAGGACCGATACAACTTTTTACCAGGATCCCATTGACATGGAAGCGAGGAGTTCCCTGCAACCTTCTTCACCGCCTGTCAGCTCCAATGATATTATAGAACATGTCAGGCGAAGGGCAAGCGAGTTCCAGACAATGAGCGAGCAGATAATTGCCGAGGTCTCCCAGTGGGAGAGGACCATGGAGCTTGATAACAATGAAATTCAGAACATTTTAGGCCGTTCTCTCCGGTTTTCAAATATCGAAACCCCCTTTGAATTTGCTGTCATCAGGGATGGCGTGATCAGGGAAGGAAATTTCAGGAAAGGAAGCAAAGACGATTTTCTTAAAAGCAGTTACATGATCCGTCTTTTTCCCGATAATATCATGGGGCAGAACCTTATACTGTCGGTCATCTTTCCCGAGAAACGCAACTATGTTCTTGGGTCGATGGCCTGGATCCTTAGCGGATCGATGTTGTTTTCTCTTATCATTCTGGCTACTTTTGCCTTAAGTCTTTTCTTTCTCATAAGACAGAAAAAGATTTCCGAGATGAAATCCGACTTTCTCAACAACATGACGCATGAGTTCAAGACCCCGATAGCAACCATATCTCTTGCTGCCGATACCATCACCAATCCCAAGGTGATAAATGACGAAAACAGTATCAGGCATTTCATCGGTATGATAAAAAAGGAGAACAGCAGGATGAACAAGAAGGTTGAGACGATATTGCAGATTGCATCACTCGATAAGAAGGAGATCGATTTCAGGTTTGAAAATGTGTCGATGCATTCCATTATTACCAGGGCTGCAGAAGCCATTGAGATTCAGGTTCATCAGAAAAACGGCAGTCTGGATCTACGGCTGAATGCATCTGCACCGGTTGTTTCAGGTGACCCGGAACACCTGTTCAACCTTGTAAACAATCTCCTTGACAATGCACTTAAATATTCACCGGAAATCCCTGAGATAACTGTTGAAACCTCCAATAATGACAGGGGACTAATCCTGTCTGTTTCTGACAAGGGAATCGGAATGAGTAAAAGTGTTCAGAGCAAGATTTTTGAAAGATTTTACAGGCAGACAAGCGGAAACATCCATGATGTGAAGGGTTTCGGGCTTGGCCTTAACTATGTAAGGGCTATTGTCGACGCCCACAGGGGCACCGTGACCATTACAAGTGAGCCGGGAAAGGGAAGCCGATTCGATGTGTTCCTGCCATTTAACAATGAAAACTGATATTAGATGAAATCAGCCCGGATTTTTCTTGTTGAAGATGACCTGAGCTTCGGTTCGGTCCTTAAGTCCTACCTGGAGCTTAATGATTTTCAGGTCGACTGGGTTGATGACGGCAAGTATGCAGTCGATCACTTCAGGAAAGGGGCTTTCGAGATCTGCATTCTCGATGTAATGCTTCCGCACGTCGACGGATTCACGATTGCCAGAGAAATAAGGAAGATAAACAACCTCGTTCCGATAATATTCCTTACCGCCAAGAAGATGAAGGAAGATGTCCTTAAAGGTTACGGGGTAGGCGGGGATGATTATGTTACCAAACCTTTTGACACCGACATCCTTCTGGCAAAAATCAAGGCCATTATGACCCGCCGTGATTTCCAGACGGGTACAAGGGATGTATTCGAGATCGGGAAATTCGTATTCAATTCCAAGTTGCGGACACTTACCATCGGCGACGATGAAAGGAAGCTTTCACCCAAGGAAGCTCAGCTTCTGGAGCTTCTGGCACTTAATCCCAACGAGCTGATAAGCAGGGAAGTGGCTTTGAAGAAAATATGGGGTTCAGATGATTATTTCACTGCCAGGAGCATGGATGTCTATATCACAAAACTCAGGAAATTCCTTTCAGACGACCCAAACCTCAATATCAAGAACATACACGGCGCCGGCTTTCAGCTTATAATCAGGGACGATCCGACCGGAGACTGATTCTGTTGAACTGAAGCGGAAGCAACCGATCCGTGTCGGAAATCGCGATTATTGCTATTGTAACAGGCCTGTCATCCGCGAAAGAAGCCCTTGTTCCGACTCAGATCGTCAGCTTCAGATTGTTAACAACTTTGCAAGCTTTCAACAATCCGGGGTTTGGGCATGCCGGATTGCTCCGTCCATTTTTCCTATTTTTGCGGAAATGACAGGAAGGTGAGAAAGAATGAATATATATTGTTGATTCTGCTTTTTTCAGTAATGACCTCCTGCAGGGTCTCAAGGCCTATGATTGCACCTGCTTCGGGCAATGGCCTGCCGGAAATCTATATTAACCAGTACCGCGATATTGCTATCAGCGAAATGAAAAGAACGGGAGTTCCGGCAAGTATAACCCTTGCACAGGGGATGGTTGAATCGGACTACGGGAGAAGTACCCTTGCCAGATTGGGAAACAATCATTTCGGGATTAAATGCCACAACGGCTGGAAGGGGCAGACAATGAGAAAGCATGACGACCGGAGGAATGAGTGCTTCAGAAAATACAACAGCGCTCTGGAATCCTATTATGATCATTCTGATTTCCTCAGATCCGGATCGCGCTACGCTTTTTTGTTCGATCTCGATCCGCTTGATTATAAGGCCTGGGCACGCGGACTCAAAAAAGCAGGCTACGCCACCAATCCCGATTATGCCAATATGCTGATCAGAAAGATTGAAGAGAACAGGCTTTACGAGTTCGACAGGGGGATTACCTCCACTGTTTCCCGGGTACAGCAGACAAAACCTCGGGAAACAGCACCTGCCAGGACCACTGAAGCAAGCACTTCCGTACCGGCTCAGTCCACTGCAACCCCGCCTTCAACACCTCCGGCCCAGACCACTTCAACACCTCCGGCCCAGGATGCTGTAACTTTTGGAGATATCATGGCCAGGGTGCCAAGGATAATGGAAAATAACAGGGTTCGTTATATTGTTGTAAGGGAGGGAGATACGCGTGAAAAGCTGGAAAAGGAATTTAAACTCCTGAAGTTTGAACTTCCGCGCTTCAATGACCTGAGCGATGCTTTTGTTCCACAGGCGGGGCAGACTCTCTATATAGAACCGAAAAAGGACAAGGCTGCTGCCGGATTGAATTATCATACCGTACAGGCCGGTGAGACCATGCATTTTATCTCGCAGAAATACGCGGTCAGGCTCAAGAGTCTTCTTGAGATGAACCGTGTTGAGAATGGATATGAACCATTGGCCGGCGATAAAATATGGCTCCGGGAAACGAAACCCGCGGAATGATATTGATAAATTGATACAAGTCCTGAACAGTCCCGTTCATTCTTCTGCAATGGAATAATCTTCAATTTTGAATCCTCTCAGGAAATCTGCGGTGCCAAGCCTTTTTTTACCTTCAAGCTGAAGACTGAGTATATTCACGAATCCTCCCCTGCAGGCAATTTTTAAAAAGCTTTTACGGTCCGTAATGATTTGTCCCGGGCTGAGATTATGTTCCTGCGTTTCCGGCCGGGCTTCATATATCTTGAAGCTTAGGGTTTTTGAATCTTTTCTGAAAGCCGACCTGGCACAGGGATAGTTAGCAAGTCCCCTGATTAGATTATGAATTCTGTGTGCTTCCATGTTCCAGTCTATTATACAGAATTCGGGAAATATCTTTGGGGCTTTAAACAATGTTTCACCGGGCATCATGAAATCCGACTGCGGTCTTGGTTTTATTGAACCGACGGCTATTCCTTCGAGAGTGTTTATTACCAGACTGGCGCCGTGTTTCATAAGCTTATCATGAAGGTCGGATGCATTTTCAAAAGGAAATACCGGTACTTCCCGGCGGAGAAGGATATTTCCGGTGTCAGTTTTTTCATCAATCAGGAATGTGCTTACCCCGGTAGTCTTCTCTCCGTTGATAATAGCATGGTTTATCGGGGCTGCACCCCTGTACTGCGGGAGCAAAGAGGCATGAAGGTTAATGGTTCCTTTTGGCGGCAGTGTCCAAACCTCCCGTGGAAGCATTCTGAAAGCAACAACCACGAAGATATCGGCATTAAGACGGCGGAGTCTGTCGATAAATACCGGGCACTTCAGGTCTTCAGGCTGAAGTATGGGGAGACTGTTGGCTTCGGCAAAAAGTTTGACGGCTGATTTTTTGACTGTCATTCCGCGCCCTGCCGGTTTGTCGGGCGATGTGACTACTGCAAGCACATTGTACCCGTTCATAAGCAACGAACCGAGAGTTGCGACGGCAAATTCGGGTGTCCCCATGTACACCACTTTCAGGTTTTTCATAGATTGTATCAGACCTTAATTACAATAAATCTGCAAAATAATTCAATCCTTTGAAATGTGCTTGTAGCAGGTAAGGTTATGACCCATTTTGCTGGCCTTTGTCTCAAGGTAAAATTCATTGTACTTGTTTGCAGGTATAACCAGCGGGATGGTTTCGACTATCTGTATACCATATCCCTCAAGGCCTGCTCTTTTGACAGGGTTGTTTGATATAAGTCTTATCTTTCCGAGACCGAGTTCCCTCATGATACTGGCGCCCACGCCGTAATCCCTTTCATCTTCACCGAAACCAAGTTTAAGGTTTGCCTGGACAGTATCCATGCCTTCATCCTGCAGTTTGTAAGCCCTTATTTTGTTAAACAGGCCGATGCCCCTGCCTTCCTGATTAAGATATATCACAGCCCCTTTACCTTCAGCCTCTACCATTTCCATGGCTTTGTGGAGCTGGGCCCCGCAGTCACATCTCAATGAGTTGAAAATATCGCCGGTAAAACACGAGGAGTGGAGCCTTACCATAACCGGTTCATCCTTGGTCCATTTTCCTTTTACCAGGGCAGCATGCTCCATTTTATTGTTTTTCTGACGAAATGCTATGAACTCAAATCTGCCATATTCCGTCGGGAGTTTCACTGCATCGCCTCTTTCAATAATGGAGTCCCTTTCAAGTCGGTATTTGATAAGATCCCTGATGGCAATAATCTTTATATTGAACTTCTGTCTCAGTTTTTCAAGATCAGGGAGCCTTGCCATTGTACCGTCGTCATTCATGATCTCCACAAGGGCGCCGCCGGGTTGCAGTCCGGCCATTCTTGTCAGGTCAACAACAGCCTCGGTATGTCCGGCCCTTCTAAGCACTCCCTTCGATTTTGCCTTGAGCGGGAAAATATGACCGGGACGCCCGAGGTCAAGCGGTTTGGTTGCAGGATCAACAAGGGCCTTGATGGTCAGCGCCCTGTCCTTTGCCGAAATACCTGTAGTGGTTTCGGGCCCCAGGAGATCGACGGTAACTGTGAATTGTGTCTCGTGCAGCGAGGTGTTAACTCCAACCATAAGATCCAGTTCCAGCTCTTCGCACCTCTCCTCAGGAAGTGGTGCACAGATGAGTCCGCGGCCATGCTTGGCCATGAAATTTACAATTTCCGGTGTAATGAGTTCAGCCGAACAGATGAAATCACCTTCATTCTCCCTGTCTTCATCATCCACAACTATTACCACTTTTCCCTGACGGATGTCCTGGATGGCTTCTTCAATCGTGTTAAGCTTAATTTCCATATTTCTCAGATTTTCTTTTCTTCAACTGAATACCTGCGCCGGGTTCCGATTATAAATAACCTGTAAAGGTAATCCTTAATCATTCTGAAAAACCCTAAGTAGGTTTCAATATTCATTATTACCGAATCGCTTGATGCCTTATATGTCAGGAATATCCCGACCGGCAGAAGTATATAGGTCGATGCCCACATACCGGCCACTGTGCTTATAAGGTTTTCTTCCACAAGCTTTTCGCCCGATAGTGATATCACGTACCAGATAACAAAGAACAGGATTGAAATAACAGCCGGAGTTCCGAGTCCGCCTTTCCGGATTATTGCACCAAGCGGGGCGCCGATAAGGAAAAAGACAAGGCATGCCACGGATAGTGTGAATTTCTTGTTCCAGTTAACCTCGTAGCGCTTGATGAATTTTACATCGGCATGAAGGCTTTCTCCCTGTGTTGAGAGGTAGTTGCTGGCACTTTTTATATTGGCTATTGCTCTCGAGACCGCTGTCTTCCTTTCAATCACACTGAGCGAATCGTAAAGAAATTCAGTGTCAAAAACAGGAGCAACAGTCTTTTCCAGAATATGCTCAGGGGGGGCATTCTGATTCCTTTCGGTAAACAGGAGGGTGCGTGTAAACTCGTTGTAATTCTGATTTACTTTCGTAGTATACCTTTTATTCAGGGAGTCAATGTCGTGTGTAAGCTGGGCAATGTTTTTCATGGCGGCATTTGACTTGAACAGGTCAATCTCTGTCCTTTGCAGGTCGAAACCCGACAATGACACCACTATGGTTTGTTCCTTGAATACGTCTTTTCTGAAAGGATGCTTTTTCTCTTCTCCTCCCGGCTCTCTTTCAGGCATTTCGCTGTATGAGTATCCGTTATACATTACCATCGACATTGCAGTCTCGTCGGGAGTGACCCTCATGTAGGCAGAATCGGCATATATAACATCACTGTTTCCCCGGTTATTGCGGTGATCGTAGATGTAAACCCTGTCGAGACGGTTTGTTTCCGGGTCCTTTTCGGTTATCTTGATGCTAAATCCATCTATATCATTATTGAATGTACCGGCCTGAAGATTTATGTCCGGTCGTTTTCTCCTTATATCCTGAAGAAGCGTTCTTGCCTGCCTGTTTGCATAAGGCAACACGTTGTTAGAGAAGAAAAATGACACGACGCAGATTACGGAAATCATTATTACAAGAGGCCTCATGATTCTTCCCAGCGGAATGCCTGACGATTTGATAGCAGTTAGCTCGCTGTATTCCCCCATGTTCCCGAATGTCATGAGCGAAGCCAGAAGTATTGCAAGAGGAAGGGCCATGGGAACAAAAGTAAGGGAGAAGTTGAACAGGAGCTCAGCCATGATCTTAAGCTCCAGCCCCTTACCGGCCAGCTCATCGATGTACATCCACAGGAACTGCAATATCAGGATGATCAGTACTATGAAGAAGGTTAGTATGAGCGGACCGATAAAGGATTTTAATACGAACTTATCGAGTTTCTTCACTGCCCTTGCCTTTTAACCTGCAAAATTACTCTTTTTAAGCTAAAATGATCTGAAAAGAAATGTAAACCATTATCCGGCTTTATGTTTCTTCCCTGAGGTATGAATCTGAAAATTTATGAAATACTTCATTTTCAGGCTATGGCACAGAACCGGACACTGAAATTCTGTAAGATTTTTATACCGGAAAGCGCAATGGTGGCTGCCGGTTTTTGCTTTTGATTATTGTTTAGGGGACCGAAAGAATTAATTCTCCTGATGTATCATGCTCCCCGGGCTTCCGGATGCAGAGCGCTTTTCCCTTATCCGGCCTATGATCAGGTAAGGTACGCAAAACAAGGCATATAAAAAGCACCACAGAACAAAATTGGGTATGATCAGGATCTTTCTCATCGGGTAGATTGTTGTAATGACATTATAGTTATATAGTTATAATATAACAGATTCTCATGGAATTTATTGTCTGAGATCTATACATATCAGACCGTCAGACACCTGGATCATGGCATCCTTACCGGCCGGGGGGGGACTTTCTGAGGGAAAAGGCAGATTCATCAAAAACGGATCGCGGCAGGGCTCTGCAAAAAGAAAGCCGGTTTTCCTGCTATCCGCTTAAAGCTGTGGGCCAGCAACCGTTTGATAGCACTCTGGAGAACCGGCTCTGTCAAATATATTAATAATCAATCGGAGTTAAACAGTTAATAATCAGGTTTTTGATCAATGGTGTTTTTGGATAGATGAAAGCTTGTTATTTGAATATGAACATGCACTGCTGCCAGACCCGGGAACTGCTTTTCTGCTAGTATTGGCCTCATTATAACCGGAGATATGTATTATTAAGGAATTCCTGTCGTTTATATGAATGGGGGAGAGTACGCAATACGTATTTTTATTTAATTTGTAAGAATGCAACAAATCTATAAACGAACCAGGAGCCGGATGCTTCTTGAAATCCTGAGGGATCCCGACAGAAAATCCCTGGCACGGATATTATATGATAATCTGGATCTGCTTATCTGTTACAGGGAAATACCGGTTCATTATTTCAGCAGGTATTTGTTCAAGAAGGGGATGAACAATATCAGGGATTATGTTCCCAACGGTATTGCAATGAAAGTTGCACCGGCGCTGAATGATGCCACGGTGAAGCATGTTCTTGACAATAAGCTTTATTTCGGCTTATATTACGGGCAGTTCGGGATAAAGATGCCGGAAATACTGATATTCAATCATAGGGATCATTTTGTTTATCGCGACAGGCAGCTTGTTATCCCAGATTTCGATGATTTCAGGAAGCTTATTGAAGATGTTTTCAACGAGAATCCTGATTGTAACGGTCTTTTCATCAAGAAAACCTATTCCAGTTCCAGCGGGAGGAACATTTATTCACTTTTGCCTTCCGACCTTGAATCAAACGATAAATTGATACGGGATGTTTATTCAGGTGTTAAGGACTCGGCATTCATATTTCAGGAAAAGGTAAATCAGCATCCCGATCTTAAAAGGCTTAGTTCCGCCTCATTGAACACAATAAGGTTTGATACCTTTATCGATGATGACGGGCAGATAGAGGTTATTTCCGGTTTTCTGAAAATGAGCACAAACGAAGCTGTCGTGGACAGTGTTGTTACAGGAGGCTGCGGTGTGGGCATCGATGCAGCGACGGGTACTTTGAAACGAAACGGGTATTCGAAGATCAAAATAAGCGGGGTTGGTGTTCTGACGGAGCATCCTTTAAGCGGAATAAGCTTTGAAGGTTTTCCCGTTCCATATTACCGTGAAGCCCGGGAAATGGCCGCTAAGGCAGCATCTTTCATGCCCGGTTTAAGGCTTGTCGGCTGGGATATCGGAATAGGGGAGACCGGACCGGTTCTGATCGAGGGAAATTCAGATTACGGAATTAACTCGAATGATATGGCATACGGAGGTTATATGTCTAATGATATATTCAGGAAAGCTCTTAGTGCAGCTCTGAAACGGCAAAAGCGCAGAGCATAAACCTCATAGATCCCTCCTTTGGAGTAAGAGTGGATTAAAATAGAGTGAGAGTGAGAGCGGGAGCGAGGAGAAAAAGCACAGTAGAACAGGCTTAGTGTATGATACATTGACCGATGCAGTTATTATGACTAAGGAAGAATACGAAAACTATTAAACCTCACAGCGGACAAGGCTCTGGCGCATGAAACAAGGCGGTGGGATGCGAGTGGCTGACCAGGGGGTTGGAAGCAGTACTTACGGGTACTGCTTTTTGTGTGCAATAAAAAATGTCTTGACTTCTGATGCTTCTGTTTTTTAGTGCGGCCATAAACCTTAATTAACTATTAAAATAAGGATTACTTTGACAGACTCCCATCACAAAATTCCCTGGATATGACATGCTCCGAAGGAGCATCCATCAGCCGGCAGCTTCTCTGAAAGAGAAGGATTTTAATAACCTCCGGTGAAACCGGAGGTACGGTACCCCCACGATCGTTAAGCTCCGTAGGAGCGTGACTGCTATGGAAAATACCTTTCATCAATATTAATACCCGCCATCTGTATAAGACTTTTGTATTCCACTTCAAAAGATTTCTTTTTGTGTTGCTCCTGTTGATTACGGATAAATGTCCAGAAGATAAGATGATACAGCAGTTGACGATAGCCTGCCATAGTATTAGAATTTTGTTTAATAATACAGCGAGACGTAAGCAAGATACATGATAACCTGAAAAAATCCTGGTCTGTTCCGCCCCCCGCTAAGGCGGGGCAGGCTCTTCAGGGCTTAAAATCATATAGGGTACTTTACCCCCGGTTAGCACCGGGGGTAATTAAAATTAAGTCACATATGTGACTTCTTTGTTCAGCTGCATTGCAGCTGTTGGTGGTTGAAACTTTAATTTACTCATCAAATCCCTCTTTTGCACAACCATTTTTGTGGTTGATAATCGTAAAATTGGAAAAGATCTTTAATCGCAAAACTACATGACCTTGACATACAGAATCAGGAACAAAAGGATTACTATGAAATAATCCCATCACAAAACTACCTGGTTATGCCATGTCCGAAGGAGCATCCCCCAGCTGGCAGCTTTTTTGAAGGAGAAGGATTTCCTGGTAGTTCTTTCATCCACTTCTATAACTCCTGCAATAGAATTCATCATTTCTTGATACATTAAGAATTTTTTTAAAGAACCAACATGGTATGTAAATGATCTATAATTATCGGTCATTTTATAATAGCTAATCTCCTTTCTATTGTTCCTTCATATTTTACTCAGACCATCAACATCTTCGAGGTCACCTGTGCCAAAGATATTGACGGGATTAAAACCATTGCATATAAAAATTTCAACATTATCATTATGATTAGTTTTTGCGTTTAATTACATATAGGAATTGCTGTCAGTAGAGGGGGGAACATGATGAAATGCATCACTGCTTTTAAGGTTTATTTATTCCCATCTATAAAATCAGCGTAATCATGATAAAGAATGGTGCCATAAGCCAAAGTACCGGTTTTGATATTAAAAGTTGAGATGAAATCTATCTTACCATCAACATATGATTTGAAAAGCGAATCCGCTGTTATTTCAACTATTCTGTCAATGACGGAACAATATTCAGGATACTCAATGATTTGCCATTTTCCAACGATACTATCGGGATCGTAAGTATCTTTCTTTTCTCATCCTACGCATATTGAAAAAAACGGAAAAACAATATCGACATGTAAAATATTCATTATTAGCTTTCTCGTAATTTTTCTGTCCTGAAAAGATCAAAGTATAATTATTTTCTGAAGTTTCGCAAGTAAGAAAGAGTTAAGAAATGGTATAAAAAGAAGCATTGGAATTTTTCAGATATCTCTGAAAATCAGTATATTTAAAGTGACAAAACAATAAATAACTGATCCCAATGCTTAATAATAAAGGTACAAACATTTTCTCTGAGATT
>ERZ795031.193-NODE-193-length-80693-cov-15.058285_pt1 | contig 80693 bp, 64 predicted proteins | sample MGYA00375123_ERZ795031 | MGnify/ENA primary metagenome ERZ795031 (study PRJEB30166, sample SAMN05720159) | activated sludge metagenome | isolation source: anaerobic digester from wastewater treatment plant | place: USA | collected 2015-04-21 ...
GTAAAGATTAATTGAGCACCCTTAGGATTTGTCTCTTTATCCTGAAACAACTTGATGATGATTTTGGTTAAGAAAGGATGTAAACTGTTTTCAATTTCATCAATGAACAACCTTCCGCCTCTTTGTAAAGTAGAATACAATAAACCGGCAAGACAATAGATTTTTTTTGTTCCTTCCGATTCTTGCTTTTCCATATCAAATTCAACTTCTTTCAGAACATCTTCTTGGGTATCATAGAATTGATGGATGGACTTAATGAATAGATGAAACATTTTATTACCCCCTACTTTGATAAATAATGAAGAAAGTGGGATATTTACTTTTGTATCCATTTCCATTTCTTTCTCATTGATCCTAATTTCCTTAATATCTGAATCAGCTTTACGCATAAATTCATTTACCCAATCTAAGGGGGACAACATTATTGTCTAATAAAGCAGTTGTATTTATCGGATTATAAGAATCAATATACCAAAGGTTTGAATCAAAAAAACATTTCACTATCTTTTGGGCAATAAAACCATTGAACTGAGACAATAAGCTGATGAAAAGAGAGTTTTCTCGTAATTTATCTTTTATCTCTCCTTTACCTTCTTTGAATTTATTATGGACTTGGATGTCCTGCCCCAATCGTTCAAAAAGGACTATTTCTCTTGCTCGGGAAGTTGTTTTACGCATTAGTAACCACTCTTTAGCAATATGATCTCTAAAAGCCGAAAATCCATAGCGATAAAGAACATCATCCACCAAAAAAATAACTTCCCAAGAGCTGGGTTCATCTTTACCAGTAGAATTCAGTAAAAAGGGCTCTACTAAAATCGGCTCTCCAATTTGGGATTCTTTGAACGAATTGAGAACCATATTCTTCATAAAGGAGAATGCTTTAAATATGTTACTTTTCCCGCTGGCATTAGCTCCATATAAAACACTTGTTTTAAGCAAACGCTGCTGAGAAACTTCCATAGTATGGTCATCAAGCTCTTTTTTGGTAATAGCTTCCATACTCAAAGTAACCCTCTGGTAAATAGACCGGTAATTTCCCACACTGAATTCTACTAACATAGCAATCTACTTTATAGTTTATAACTACATAATAATGAATTTCTGATATTTGTCAGGTTATTTTATGAAAAAACTACATAAATGACAGTTTATGTGTTTTATGCTTGATTCTGGTTCAACAAATAATATCAATATCATACATCTTGGTGCATTGCAGATAACTTAGAATTCTCCGTTTCTCAAGGATATTTTTTCCCTCAGATATTTTTTACACATTCCGAACAAAGATGATAACGGCAAAAACGGTAATAAATATCTATCAAACCCTGCTGGTAAAGTGTCTTATTATTTACGGCTTTCACTTGGCTGGAATTTATATGATTACACATAAAACGAGTGATATAATTTTCCGGTAGAGCTTTGAAGGTAAGATAGGATTCTAAAACAGATTCAAGCATTTCAGCATTGGCCATTTTTTGATAATAAAGATAGATAATCGGTAAGTAAATATTTATATAGATGTTGTTTACAACAGTGGATCCCAAGCTTTTTGAATTTTGCAGTAGACCCCTCTGTTTTTGTTGAAACTGCTGGCAGAAATTCTGATACCTTTTTTGAGGATTGGGAGTTAGGGCTTCAACATTGCTCACAAAAAAATTTAACAATCCAGCAGGCAAACAGTTATATAGAAATTCACCAAGTAAAATAAGTCGAAATATAGGATGATTTCCAGGTCGGATACGAAAAAGCTGCCAATCCACATTTAGATTACGCGCATAAAATCGCTGGCTTTCATAATTGCACATAAGTTTTTCATAAAGCTCTGGGCTTATACGATTACGACTCTTTTGTAGTAAACTGGAAGAACCAACAAAAATGCTGATCATCTCTTCGCTAATTAAACCTTCTTTATGCCATTCGCGTAATTTGATAAAAGGGATACTTTGTGCTAACTGAAAAAGATTAAATTTATTCTTATCGTAACCAGCAGCTTCCATCATTCCTTCATAGAGGACTTGATCAAAATCGCTTATAGCAAGTGAAGCATTAAATCTGCGAACTTTGCTCATAAACCGCTGTTTTCCATATAGAGTAAGAATACTGAATAATCTATCGTTATCTATGGCAGAAAGTAAATCACAGTAATCATTTCCGCTGGATAATTTTCTATCTCCTATATCAGTAATCAATTTTTGAATTTCTTCTGAAAGCTGATTTTTCAGTTCCAGGATTTCTATAAATTCTCCATTCTCTTTCATTGTGTAAGGTTGAATACTGTTATGATTTAAAACTATATGCAAAATAACCTGATTGTAATATACATCTTCGTGATGATTATGTTTCAACCAATCTTGAGTGTTTTGATGAATCTCGACCGCTCCTTGTAAATCCTCTCCATCCAATGAAATGATAGCATTTACAAAATCAGGTCCGCGAAAAGTAGTATTAAATTGACCCTGATAGTGTATTTTAAGGTCTTTACCGCTTACAGTTTTCAAATCTGTAGCCAGATGGCTTTCATCCCATATATGATAAAGAAATTTCTCTTCCATCAAAAATATCTCTGTAACAGGTTATACCTTTGTCTTGCTGATGCAGATTTATAATATGTTTGAGGTGAATAGCGAATAGGATTTGTTAAAATGCTTATCAGTTTCATAGTTTGATTGCGTGATAATTTACTACAACTCTTCCCATAGTAAAAACGCGAAGCAGTTTCTATCCCGTAAATTCCTTTACCCCATTCAACATAGTTAAAATACAGTTCTAGCATCCTTTTTTTACTCATACAGATTTCCATAATCACCGTTGCCTGAATTTCCAGATATTTTCGTAAATAACTACGCCTGGTAGTTAAAAAAATAGTTCTGGCAAGTTGATTGCTAATCGTGCTAGCTCCAAAACGAATTCTTCCTGCTTTCTTGTTGCGTTGATATGCTTCTTTAACCATTTTCCATTCAAAACCGTAATGTTTGTAAAAATTACCGTCTTCAATAGCTATCAGCATATTTTGAGTGCGTTTAGGAATTTGCTCGAGAGGAACATAGTATCTTTTATGAATCGGATAACCACGAACTAAATATCGTTCCACCATCAAAGGAGTAAGAGGTGGATTCACAAAATTGTATAAAAGTGAAAAAAAGGCAATTACTCCCCAATAGCAAAGGTGAAGAATTACAATAAATCGTAAAATACGCAGTAGCAAGGGACGCCTGCGTCTCAAACATTCACCTCAAAAATATCAGGAAAAAGTAGGTTGAAAATATTTAATAAACAGAGAAAACCCAGGAGTTTTATTCTGCTTTGGATTTATTTACATAATCAGCTAAACGAGCTTTTCTCCGGGAAGCAGTTCTATGATGAATAACTCCCTTTTTTGCAGCTTTATCTAATTGAGAATATAGCTCAGACAGTATTTTTTCTTTTTCTTCTTCGGTGCTATCACTGTGAATTTTCTTAGAAAGAGTTCTAATTGTGCTCTTTACATAATTATTACGGGCAGCTCTTTTCTTGTCCGTCTTCATTCTTTTCATAGGTGATTTGTGTTGTGGCATATTATCCTCTCTTTTCTGAATTAAGTATTTAATTGAGACAAATTATATTGGAACTTGTTTCTGTCAATTAAAAAGTGAGATTTTTACTCAATGCGCACCTTGTCCATTAAGTACTATACAGTTAGATTTAATTATTTCAAATGCAAATGAGAAGTAAATTCCATCTGTCTAACTTAAAGAATCTTATTTTATCCTTAGCGTAATTTTTTCTTGACCTATTTGCCTATTTTGCCAAATAGGAAAAAAAGGAAGATGAATATATGAAAGATGATCCTAAATATCAATATATGAGCCAAATTATGAAAGCATTGGCACATCCGACGCGTTTATTTATTCTGGATTTACTTGCTGAAAAAGAATATTGCGTATGTGAACTGCAAAAACAGATCGGAACGGATATTTCAACCGTTTCCAAGCATTTAGCTGTTCTAAAAAATGCAGGATTAATAAGCAGTCACAAAGTGAATAATCAGGTCTGGTATAATTTGCTCTGTCCCTGTGTGCTGGACTTTTATAATTGTGTGTCCGAAATTAAAAATTAGATCCAAATAAGAGGTGAAAAATGGCAAACAACAATACTTGTAGTTATTCCTGTAATTGCAATACAGGAGAGGGAAATGACAAATGCGTAACTAATTTAACAAAAAATAAGGTATACGCTTGCGGGGGAGCAAGTAATGTAGGTATGATATCTTTTGAGCTTGCGAAGACACTACATCTGGAAAATCATTATAAAATGGGTTGTGCTTCAGGAGTTGCAGCTGGTGAATTTGAAGTGCAAAATACAATTCAACAGGAAGGTAATCAGGATCTTGTGATTGACGGTTGTCCGATTTCGTGTGTGCAAAAAATCTTTGAGCAAAAGGGAATAGAAGGTTTTAAGCATATAATCGTGACGGAATTTGGCATTAATAAAGAAGCTGCATTCAATTTTGAACCTGCTACAATTAAACAATTGATAGATAAAATATTGCATTAAGAACCGAAGAGCAAGATAAAGGACTGTTGCAATCATAATCATCAGGTTAAGGTATCAGACTGAATTTGATGTTCCTTTTCATATTGACTATATAGATAAGGTGTACTTTTATCAACCATAGAGTACTATACCCATCTTATTATTTTACTATCTTCCCAATATTCTATTTGCCTTTATGCTTTCGGTAATTATAATATAAACAAGCTAAATCAACTGTAAAGAAGGGATAAGAATAATGGATTTAAGACCGAAAATTGGTATTAGTATAAATTATATGCATCTGGGCGATTATATGCAATATCATATCCGGGATACATATTTGGACGCACTTTTTAAGAATGGCGCGCTACCAATTTTGATTCCATCCATTGAAGATAAACAGGTCTTAATGCAATATCTGGATATGGTATCGTTCATAATAATCATCGGTGGTTTAGATTATCCCCCTTTGTTATACAAAGAAAAACAGCATCCTAAAACAGAACCGATGGAAATGCATAGAGCGATATCAGATTTATATCTGTTGGATTTAGCATTGAAAATGGGAAAACCAGTTTTGGGTATTTGTGCGGGCATGCAATTAATAAATATTTTTTTTGGGGGCAAGCTAATTCAGCATTTGGACAATGTGGATATCCACTATGGAGAAAAAATGCACGATATTTATGTGCAAAAAGACAGCTATTGGCTTAGTAAAATAATACCTGAGAGTGAAATTCTTGTGAATTCCAATCACCATCAAGGTGTGGATCCAACTCATATAGGTAAAGGGCTTAAAGTTGCAGCGGTGAGTTCGGATGGCTGTATTGAAGCATTGGAATATAATTCGGAACAAATGATTTTAGGAATACAGTGGCACCCAGAACGAATGCAGGATACGGATCACAGATACCGTCTTTTTGATTTTATCATCCATTTCAACCAATAGGAATATAAATATTTTTCCATTGACTAAATCGTAGCTTCAAAAATAATGTAAAGCAATAGAAAAAAATATAGTTATAAAGTGAGGTATCAAATGGCTTACGGAAAGATTAAGAATGACTTGCAGAAGCTTTTTGTAGAATTGAAAGAACAAGGGCTTTACAAAAATGAACGAATTCTAACTACTCCTCAAGATGCCAAAATTGGCGTTCAAGGAGGAACAAATGCTCTTAATTTTTGCGCTAATAACTATCTTGGTTTAGGTAATAATCCAGAAGTTATTAAGGCAGCTCAAAATATTATGAATGATTGGGGTTACGGATGTAATTCTGTTCGTTTTATTTGCGGGACACAAGCAATTCATAAACAGTTGGAAGAAGCAATGTCCAAATTTTTGGGGATGGAAGATACTATTCTCTATGCAGCTTGTTTTGATGCTAACGGAGGTCTATTTGAACCTCTATTAGGTGAAGATAGCGCTATCATTTCTGATGAATTGAATCATGCTTCTATTATAGATGGCGTCCGTCTATGTAAAGCAAAAAGATTGCGTTATAAACACAGCAATATGGAAGAATTGGAATCAGCTCTAAAAGAGAGCCAGGATTGCACATACCGCATCATTTGTACTGATGGTGTTTTCAGTATGGATGGCGATATGGCGAAGCTGGATCAAATCTGTGATCTTGCAGATAAATACGATGCTTTGGTTATGGTTGATGATTCACATGCAACAGGTTACATTGGAAAAACTGGAAGAGGTACCCCTGAATATTTTGGGGTTACTGATCGAGTTGATATTATTACTACAACCTTCGGAAAAGCTTTAGGCGGAGCTAATGGAGGATGTACTTCAGGGCGTAAAGAAATTATTGAATTATTGCGTCAAAGAAGCCGTCCATATCTGTTTTCCAACACTTTGGCACCTGCTATTGTTGGAGCCAGCTTAAAAGTTCTTGATATGCTTACCCATTCCAGTGAACTTAGAGATAGAGTATGGGAAAATGCATCTTATTTCAGAAAGGAAATGTTGGATGCAGGTTTTGATATTGTTCCCGGAAATACAGCAATTGTTCCTATTATGCTATATGAAGCACCTTTAGCAATCAAGATGGCTGATATGCTTTTAGAAGAAGGTGTTTATGTAATTGGCTTTGTGTATCCTGTTGTCCCAAAAGGTAAAGCGAGGATAAGAGTTCAACTTTCTGCTGCACATACAAAAGAAGACCTGGATTTCACAATTGCAGCATTTAAGAAAATTGGTAGTCAATTAGGCCTGATATAATTGAAGAAAAGGGTGCCGGGTATTTTCTCGGCACCTGATATATTTTTTGTTATGAAGTATGGGGATATATATTTGATTCCCGTTCCAATTGGGAATTTGGGTGATATAACCTTAAGAGCAATTGACCTGCTAAAAAAAGCAGAACTAATTGCTTGTGAAGATACCAGAGTAACTTCTTTTCTGCTTCAACAATATAAAATTCCAATACCTAAACTAATCAGCTTTCATAAATTTAATGAAAAACAGCGAGAAGAATTTCTGTTGAAATATCTAGAAAGCGGAGAGGATTTAATGGTTGTTTCAGATGCCGGAAGTCCTGCAATTAGCGATCCAGCGGAAAAACTTGTTAAAGCTGCTATTGATAAAGGTATAAAGGTCTTTGCTTTACCGGGCGCAAGTGCACTCTTACCAGCGATAACTGTTTCTGGTTTCTCAACCAGACAATTTCAATTTGTGGGTTTTTTGTCCCAACAACCTAAGAGCAGGCGAGAAAAATTACAAGAAATAGCTGAATATCCTTATGCTACAATTATTTATGAAGCGCCTCAGCGTTTACATAGATTATTAAGGGAACTGTTGCTGCACTGTGGAAACAGAAAAATATTTATTTGTAGAGAAATAAGCAAATTATATGAAGAACATATCTATACCACTTTGGAAGAAATAAATCAGAATCCCTCTCTTAAAATCAAAGGTGAATTTTGCCTGGTTTTGGATGGGAAGAGAATTAATAGTAACACCGATGATGAAAGCGATAAAATTACTGAAGACAAACTTATTGATTATATAAACGAAGCTCTGGATTTGGGACTAAAAACAAAAGAGATAAGTGAAAAGGTCAGTTTAATGAGTTCTCTGAATAAAAGAGAAGCATATAATTTGGTAGTTGAAACCCAAAAGGAAAGAGATAATTGATCCCCTTTTTGCTCTTTGATTTTGACGGCACAATTGCAGATTCAATTCGTCTGGGAATTAGAATAGCAAATAATATCGCTCCTAAGTTTGGCTATGAACCCTTTTCTGAAAAAGATTTGAAACGGTTCCAATCTTTAACCTGGCGTAACATTATATCAGAATTACACTTGCCGCTTTATAAAATTCCAAAGTTAATTTCCATAGGACTAAGTGAATATCGCCATCTGATTTCTGAAGTTGAACCCTGTGAAGGAATTCTGGAAATGCTTAATAACCTTTCTGAAAGAGGAATACCGATGGCTTTACTCAGTTCTAATACGGATGAAAATGTAAAGCTGTTTCTTGATAAATATAATATTGATACCTTCAAATGGGTGGAAGGAACTGCAGGAACACTACATAAAGCAAAACACATAAAATACCAGCTAAGAAAGCATAAGTTAAAGCCTCATAAAGTAATCTATGTAGGGGATGAAATTCGGGATATTCAAGCCGCTCATAAATGTGCAATGAAGATAATCTCTGTAACATGGGGTTTCCACTCACCAGAATTTTTGTTGCACTATAATCCAGATTTCTTAGTAAATAACCCCAATGAAATAGTGGAATTGATAGATACATTTATTCAAGATGACTTAGCTATACCATTTAATAAAATTAATAAGAAAAAGGAAGAAAGAGCATAACTGTCAAGAGATTAAGTTTCCATTTAGTTAATTGAACTACTACAGTATAAAATTACTTTTTGAATCATTTTTAATAGATAAGAAAACAATAAAGGGCAAGATTATGATAGAGTGATCTGAACATATCCCTATAGTGCAATATAAATAATGTAGATTATAGCGATATCTATCTAACTACTATAATGATATGTGCAATTTGCAGCTGATAATTCTGCTTTAAAAGAGTATTTATCATCCCCACCTATCAATCCAATAGTATATACTATACTCTAAAACGCAGAAATAGCATTCATCAGGATAAACTTATAAGTTCGTATATCTTAACCGCTATATTTTTACCTTTAACTTTAACTTCATCCAAGTATTTAGCATTAACTAAATCTTTTACCTTCTCATAAGTATATTCGCTGATTATTATGTGATTGAAGGTATCATATTCTTTATTTAAACTCTCCAGTCGTGCTCCCAAGTTTATTGTATCTCCAATGGCGGTATAATCAAAGATCTGTTCACTTCCCAAATTTCCTACAACAGCCATCCCCGTATTAATTCCTATTCCCATTTCGAATGGTTCATATCCTTCGCTAATCCATTTTTCTTGAAGTTGTATAAGGCGTTCACGCATTTTCAAAGCCGATTTACATGCATCAAGAGCATGGTTGGGTAAAGGAATTGGTGTTCCATACAGAGCCATAATTTCATCACCTACGAATTTATCCAGAATCCCATTGTTATCGATAATAATATTAACCATTTCTGTAAAGTATTGATGAAGAATATTTACGGTTTCTTCAGGAGAGTGTTTTTCGGAATAGGTAGTAAAATTTCGGATATCAGAAAATAGAACCGTTATTTCTTGTAATGAACCACCATACTTCAAATTTTTGGGATTAGCTAGTAACTGATTAACCAGTTCTGGGGCAAGATATTGCTGAAAAGCGTTTCTGATAAAGCGTTTTTCTTTTAGCGTATCCAAATAGTGATTTAATATGCTGGCTACATATATAAGTATGAGAAGAACAACCGTTTGCGCTATTGGACAAATAATATTGGATGAACTAAAGAGCAGGTAAGTAACAATAAACTCAATAATCAATAATCCAATTAGGGCTATAGCGGAAAATTGTGGTTTTAAGAGTTTAAAAAGAAACCATAAACCAATTAGTAATATGATTTCAACAAGTAAATATAGCCAAAGATTGAGTTCTTTCAAATAACTATCGGTTAAAACCATATCAATGAAGTTTGCTTGAATCTCTACTCCGGAGGTCCATTCTCCTCCGTAAGGAGTAGGAAATTTATCGTGCAATTCATCAATTGTTGCTCCCACTAAAACGATTTTATCTTTCAGGATACCACTTTCTATAATGTCGTACAGTTCATTTAATTCTGCTCCTTGGTAACCAGGCATAAAAAAGGTTGAATCATCTAAAACAGAAGCATAGGATACTGATGGATATGTCCCTGAAGGTCCTCGAAAATTGATAAGAGCTTTGTTCTTGTCAATAATAGGAATGCTTTTATCGGTTAAATGTAAAGTCCGATCAGCAACTTTTATATGATCAGCGTAGGTGCTTTGATATACTCTCAAATTAGCCAGGGACGCAATACCCAGGCTGTATAGTTTACTTTGATCAAATTCTTCAAATAGGGTATACTTACGGATAAATCCATCTGGTTCAGCACCCATATTTACAATTCCCCAAGGTAAATTATAATCTAATATAGCATTAATGGGAGGTATCATCTGAGTTGGTTCTCCCGGATGTTGAGAAGGCAACACCTTTCCAGCAAAAATTACATTTTGATATTTAGCAGCTGTTTTTGCTAAGCGAAGATCACTTTCCGGGAAGGAATTTTCGGTGAATTCTACATCGAATATAATCTGTTTAACGCCAGCTTTGTTCAAATTTTCTATCAACTTGGAATGATAGTCCCTGGGAAAAGGCCAAGTTTCATCTAAAGCACTAAAACTAGCATCATCGATAGCTATAATAGCGATATTATCGGTGGTTGGTAATTTACCTCTTATTCTAAATAGCATATCTTGAGCTTTGTATTCCAGATTTTTAAAGAACGGGAAAGCAAAGATTATTTTTACAATTATCAGGATAACAACCAGGAATATAATAGCTTTTCTAATTTTCATATAATCCTCTTATGAATAATTGAGCCCCGTCTGTCATTATTAACAGCTTTCTAACAAACGGGGCAATAAATTAATTAGCATTACTAAAACCGCTGAGTAAGCAGAACGCGCCAAATAAAATTATTGTAATCGTAAGCATTGGAATTGTTATTGTTGTAATCGGTTATAGCAATGTTTGTATTGATGCTTAATGATCTAAGGGGATAGGCTTCTACGCCTAAAGAATAGTAAAGATAATCTCTATCATTTTGAGCACCACTTGAACTAATAATTCGAAAATCAGTATAGGGATTAATTCTATCATTCCACAAACTGTAGGATGCACTCGCAAAGAAGTTGCTTGTTTTACTTTTCTTACTCGTCAAATATAGTAGGTTTTCATTATTATTCAATGAGAAGGCAAATTTCAAAGTTAGAGGTATCTTCTGAAAACGGTTTAACATTGTTAGGTTAAGGCTATTATTGTCATTCTCTGTTAAATCGATATTTTCTTCTTCTACTATTTGGTAGCTATTATCTGATCCAATTTTATAGCTAATATCAAGTTGGGTAGGAACATAGGGAATTTGAGTTATATTATAGCCAATGCTGCAAATTAAGCTTTGTGATTTATTTTCGTACTTTTGGAAATCTGCATCAATATCCTTGTTCATTTCATTGTCACTTAAATTGTTATAATAAGACAATTTGAGATAAGGGATTTTAGGTACACGGAGAATGGATTGTAAATACCAGGAAGAAGTATTGTTGGTTTCACTTTTATGGCCCATCAAATTATCTTCTATCAAATTTATACCACCGCTTAAAATAAGATATCTGGAGATATTTAAATTATCGGTAAAAGAGATAACTCTGCTATCCCGCATTTGATATGTGGAGCCAAAAGAATTGAAAGAAGAGCCTGTTTCTGCATATTGGACATTAAATAGATTATTCCAAAAGTAAGTTCTGAAATAAGCAAGCCAAGCTATACTGGCCCGGCTAGGTAGAAAAGGAATCATATTTTTATTAATAATAAAAAGATCACTTAGATCCTGTGGATCAATGGGAATATCTTCACCTATATATTCTTCAATTTCTTCTTTAGAAAGAGCTCCAGGAATTATATTTGTATTCAACAAGGAGGTGGCAATTTCAGCTCCAAGTACTATATTCTGTTCTGGAATATTTAGCTGGGCATCAATTCCGATAACTGCATTTTCTTGCGCTTTGGTAGTATAATTTATACTCTTATTACCTTCGTCATCGGTAGTTTCATACATATAATATACACTATCAAGAGAGCTTACCTCATCTTTATGGTGAGAAAAATTTAATCCAAAGATGAATGAATTTTCGTCTCCTACTTGAAGTCTGGTAGCTAAGGCTTCCTGTTTAAAAGAACCAGATTTCTGGATTCCATCTTCAAAGAGATCAACATCTAACTCACTGGTAGTTTTACGGACAGTTTCTCCCTGTGTAACAGAAAATGAAACAGATTCGGTATGTAAACGAGTATATATTCCCCGGATATTTTGACCATTTATAGTTAATTGACTGAAAGTTGGAGCATAATCACCTGCGAATAAATCAACATGAGGAGAATTAACTCCAATTGTATAACGGTTTACAGGTTGACTGTTGGAATGCTCCAAGGAGGAAAGATAGATGTCTGCTTGTGCATTAAATTTGCCATAATTTGCGTAAAAATCTGCCCAGCTGGAAGCATTGCTTTTGGTATAGCCAGCAGCATTTTTATTAGAATAATCATAATAATTGGAAGCAAAATTCACGCTTCCTTGATAGGTTAATTTGTTAGATATCCTTCCGGAGGGTATAACTTCTGTTGACCAAATTTGTGAGTGAACGATATTTTTTTCTTTCTTAGCTCGAACCAAAGCTCTTACAATTCCGCTGGCTGGTTTTTCTTCTTTATATACAATCGTAGGAGGTATAATTTGAGAATTAGCAGTTACATTTTTACCTCCAACCCAAACCTCAATTGTTTTGGGATCAATTTCATCCGCTAAAGCAAAAAAGGAAACAACTAATAGATAACCATCTTCTGCAGCAACAATTGGATTATCCGTTAGAAGGACAAATCCAGGATCTGCTTCTCCATAAGCAATATCCGGTTCTAATATGTAGTTTGGAACAGTTTCATTCTGAGGTGGAAAGTATTCCTTATTGCCCTGTCTCAATTCTACTACGAAGTAATATTCTATCACATTGGTAGTTAAATATTTAGCTGGAAAAGTAGCAGTGAAGTATACAGAACCGGGGCTATCCTGTTTCATTTCTTCATTAAACCAATGATCTTGTTTATCAATTCTGTAAATAACCTTTATTTTATCTATATCGCTTAAACCTTGCTGTATTTCTACTTTTATATCGGTCTTTTGGTTAAATGTATAGGTTTGGGGACAAATGTGGACTAAAGATATAGCAAATATTTGAACAGTAAGAACCATCGATAACATAAGAAGCAAATAATGTTTAAACATCTTTATTCTCCTACCAAGTAATTTCTATATACTTAGTCTGTCCATTCGGGTCAATTACAGGAATACGCATTTTTTTATTTTCTTTACCCTGAGTTGATTCCAGCTCCGCTTGTTCAATTTCCTGAAGTTCTTCTTGAGTGCTATTATGAATTTGGAAACTACCATTAGCTTGAACTACAGCAGTATTTCCAGCTGTAATAGATTGCGTATCCTTATTCAATATTTTAAGCTCTACTTCACCTTCAGTAATGATAAATGTAGATTGGCCGAATTCATCGAATTTGGTAAAAAAGGCAGTTCCTTTAACCGAGGCAACTGTAGTAGGAGTAGCAACAGAAAAAGAACCTGTATTGGGTTTTATATTCGTAAATACACTTCCTTTATCTAATTCAATTTTTTTATCTAAGATCTTTTCGTTTTTTGTAGCAGTAATATAGACGATAGAATTAGAGAATATTTTTACTGAAGAGGAACCATCAATATATTTATATGCAGCAAAAGATTCACCGCCTGTACGGATCTCATCTTTGTTATATAAAAAATCACCTGTTTTATGAGGAACCACTTTTGCGGCTCTTCTTAAATTGACTTTACCTTTTGAGGCAGAGATCATAGCTATTGAATTGGCAGCAAATATGTTAATTGCTAATATTAGTGCCAAGGAAATTAAAAATAACCGTTTCATTTTTACCTCCCTCATTATTTCTTTAGCTCAACGGAGATATCTTGTCCCAGTAAAGCATCAATCAAATTAATAGCTTCCTGACCACTGTAAGTTTTGCCCTCTATAACAACAACTCCTACAGGAAGATACCCTTGGGTGTGGATATTAATTAAGGTTGGATTTTGCAGCAGATCAAGATGCGCTTGAAATTCTGAAATACTATGGGCTGCTTCCTGTTCATCCACATATTGGAAAATGTACCAATTACTGGATAGGGAATTATTCTTGTTTCCTCTTGCTATTGGATTAAACTCATTGGCAAGGGCAGTAGTAACTTTCCAGGCATAATAATTGCTATCGGTAAAAGGCAAAAAGTCCGAAAAGCCGCTGCACTCATTTTTCCCACTAGGGGTTTCATAAAATAGCGATCCTGTTCTTTCCACATTGTTAATTGTTGGAGGATTATTAGGTGCATATTCACGAATTATTAGCTTATAATCATTAAATCCGGTTATCTGAGAATTCCATAAAAAGCTGATCGGTAATCCACTAACTTTATCAGGATTTTGTCCTATTGGTCTTCCAGGTGCAAGTAAAGTAATATTTCCGGCATTGCGGATAATTATTTTAAATTCTGCAGAGGGTGAATTATCTGCTCCTTCCCAAGGAGTTTCAGAAAATTCTCGAACCCAAACCTTAAATTTGAGTTCTCCATCGGGAAAATATCCTGCCATAACAGCAGATTTCAAAGTTGAGCTGGCATCTAATATATCTTCTACTGAAATACTTGTACTGCCACTTTTGAATTCGAAATTGAGCATTGGTTCATCAGTAATCAAATCCCGATTATTAAGTGTGCAATAACCCAAAGTAAAATCCTCCCTGGAACAGAAAATAGTATTTGCTAAAAGAAGATTATTCCAATAAAGAGCAACTTTCAGGTCTATTCTGCAGGGAGTTGTGTTCAGATTTTTAATCATTAAAGTAGTTAAAATTGGTTGCAAATCAGGTTGTGTTGGATCAAAACTAGCAGTGCTCAAGCTGTTTATTCTAATTGAACTTGGAACGAAATTAACTTCAAAATTAGCTTGTGCGTTAGCAAAAACCGGTAGCAACGCAATAATCACTATAATATATATCAAGCGTTTCATTTTAAACCTCCATACTTGATAGTAATATCTATTATATTCTTTAATAAATCCTGGAAAGACATTCCAGCTGCCTTAGCTGCCATCGGAGTTAACGATAGAGAGGTCATTCCAGGAAGTGTGTTTACTTCTAAGAAATAAGGTTTCAGGTCATCATAGCGGAAATCAATTCTGGCATAACCGCTTAACCCAAAAGCCTTCCATAGCCTGATTGCGTAAAGTTGTAGAAGCTTAGCAACTGTATCATCAATTTGGGCAGGTGCTTCGTAATGGGTTTTCCCTGATGTGTATTTATTGGTGTAATCATACCAGCCCTCAAGGGGTTTGATTTCGACAACAGGATATGCTTCTCCATCAATAATCGTTACGGTTAATTCCCTACCAGGGATATATTCTTCCAATAAAACATTAGGAGAATACTTAAAAGCGTTTTGTACTGCAGATTTTAAATCTTCCAAATATTCCACTCTACTTATTCCTACCGAAGAACCAGCATCATTAGGTTTTACAATAATTGGAAGTCCTAATTGATTGGAAAATCCCGAATAATCTTCAGGGTCTTGATAATCCACCAGAAGGTCTTCTCGCAACAAAATGTATCTGGGAACTGGAATTCCTTCTGCTATAGCAATCAGCTTGGAAATGTATTTATCCATACTGATACAACTGGCTTTGAAATTTGAACCGGTATACTTTATACCGGCCATAGATAGCGTTGCTTGTAATTCGCCATTTTCTCCACTGCCTCCATGTAAACCATTAAAGACAAGCAAAGGATGTTCATTTTGGATAGCAGTTATAAAATTAGATAAAACTGGATAATTCGCAGGGTCTATTTCTGAAACAATATATCCCATAGTTCTTAAAGCTGTAGCAACTTCCGAACCGCTAACTAAGGATATTTCTCTTTCTGGAGAAGTACCTCCTTTTAAAACAACAATCTTTTCCATCTTACCTCATAACTATTTAAATTAATAGAGTAATCCATATTATATCCTATAATGTAGTACGAATTTGAAAAAATACCTTTAATTGTAAATCCATAGCCGCTTTGAATCTAGCAATATCAGAAACATTAGCTCCACAAAAATCCAGTTCTTCCAGATTTTCCTGTTTTAGAAATTCGATCAATTTTACTGTGTGTAAGCTGCTTGCACCTTTTTTTAAAGCTTCAATCTCGGTAGCGCGGAAAATAGTATATGCCTTAGCGCAGTCTTGTAAGATAATATTGCTGCTGACGATTCTACCATCTTTTTTTAAATTTAGTTGTCGTAAAATTCCAGCAGTATGTAGAATGCGGATAAAATCTGCTAGGTCTTGGTAGCTTAAACCTGGCTGCCATCTTTTTTTTACATTCATAAGTTTCATTAGATGAATAAATTCTTCTATATTCATTTCTTCTTCGAAGGTATAATCTTGTTTTTCCGCCAGTGTAATTTTCTTACGTTCATCAGAAAGAGGGATTATATTATTCTGGAAATTATGAATAAAAGTGTAGGATGGAATAGCTTGCATATTATTCCAAAGAAAACCTCTAACATCATAAGTTTCAGGGGATAATATGTGGCGAATTACTTTATAACGACAGGAAAGATATTTGGCAATTGTCTGAGTAATTTGTAAAGCATCCAATAATCTTCTTGCTGGAGCAGAATTATCTTCCAGCCAAAGATTTAACCCCTGATAATAAGATAAAAGAGGATGTTTACATATTTTACGACCAAACACTTTCTTTTCATAAAGAGGTAGGCAAGAAACTACACTTTCGCCTTTGTAACATACAAGATGATAAGGTTTTAGATCAGAAATATCAGCTACTGTTTGCATAAAATCTGGATTATTCCAAACATTCAAAGAACTCTTGCACAAGAAAGAAGGTTGGGTTAATTCAATTTCAATCATTAGATGTAAGAACCAATAGTGCTTAATAATTCTTTTAGATGAAAAGGTTTGATAATATAATCGGATGCTCCATCTATTATGGATTGGTAAGCAGAATCTACAGTAGGGTATCCGGTCATAATCAAACAAAATATCTTGGGATCTCTTTCCAGCAATATTTTCATTAACTCCAATCCATCCATCCCTGGCATCATATAATCTATAATAGCCATTTGATATTTACCCGGTTCAAATTTCTCCAAAGCATAATCTGCATCCTCAGCTAAGTCGACCTCATATCCATGGTTCGATAAATATTCTCCAATTACTTCGCGTAGTAATCTATCATCATCCACCAATAGAATTCGAGGTCTCATAAAAACTCCTATCTATATAATATTAACCCATAACATCAAATATAATCAAATCCTTAAAATAGTCAATATAAAAATGAAAAAAGGTTGGATCTATCCATAAAGATTGTACTCTTAACGGACGAAAAGAGTATAGGATGAATAATGTTATTCAATTGTGTTAAGGCATAGAAAGAAAAGAGCTAATAAAGTTAATTATCCCTGGGAAAAAACAAAAACCGATTAACTCTTCCCAAACTTCTATATTTATGCTATCTTCAAACCTATTGTGAAAAATAACTCAATCCTGCAAGCTTTTCCCATTTTGCAATTAGCAATCTTAATCCATAATAACATCACTATCTTGCTATTTTGCTTTTTTATAGTTGACATATTTAGGCATTTATATTTTAAGGAATTGTATTATAAATCGTGAGGTGAGTATGAAAGGAAAAGTTAAATGGTTTAACAAGAATAAAGGTTATGGCTTTATTATTACTGAAGACAACAAGGAATACTTTGTCCACTGGAAATCTATAGTTACTAATTCACCAAGAGAATTGAAAGTACTAGAACAAGATGAATTGGTTACTTTTGATCTAATGGAAACTGATAAAGGTATTCAAGCAATTAACATCATTAGGGTTAATCCCTAAGAGTTAATTACCTAACTTTTTCAAGGGTAATGGCAAAACAGCCCTTACCCTTTTTTTTTACTAATGCCTTATCTTCCCATAAATAAATCAGACCTGAAACAACGAGGTTGGAATTCTTTAGATATCATCCTAATTAGTGGAGATGCTTATATTGACCACCCCAGTTTTGCTGCAGCAATTATTGGCCGTACTTTAGAAGCTGCAGGTTTTAGAGTAGGGATAATTGCTCAACCAGATTGGAAAAATGATTCGAGTTTTCAAGTTTTAGGGAAGCCAAATCTATTTTTTGGTATCACTGCAGGTAATATGGATTCTATGGTAAATCATTATACCGCACAAAGAAAATTGCGAAATGATGATGCCTACACTCCAGATGGAGAGATCGGAAAACGTCCTGACCGAGCAACTATTATATATACCAATATTTTAAAGCGGCTTTTTAAAGGTGTGCCAATTGTAATTGGAGGTATTGAAGCATCCTTGCGTAGAATTGCACATTACGATTTTTGGCAAGATAAAGTTCGGAAAAGTATTCTGGCAGACAGTAAAGCAGATATTTTAATTTACGGAATGGGGGAGAAACCAATAACTGAATTGGCTATGTTATTAAAGAAAGGCAAAACAATAGATGAAATACAAAATTTAACTTCCAGTGTTGTTTTTTCTGCTACAAATCCATCTCCTGAAGATGTTGTATTACCAGATGCCGAAATATGTACTGATAAAAATACTTTTTATCAAATGACCAAGATCTTTGAAAAGAACTACGAAACAAAGGTTATTTACCAAAAAACAGCTGGCAGATGGTTGAAACATAATCTTCCTGCAAAACCCCTAACTACAGAAGAAATGGATGCTATTTATGCTTTACCCTTTGAATATAAAGCGCATCCTATTTATGATGGGCATAAAATTCCCGCATATGAACAAATAAAGGATTCCCTAACATCTCATCGCGGTTGTTATGGTGGTTGTAATTTTTGTGCCATTGCTTGCCATCAGGGACGCAGAATTCAATCCAGATCAGAAAATTCACTTCTTAAGGAAGCACAAAAACATAAAGGCACAATTTCCGATGTGGGGGGCCCTACTGCCAATATGTATGCTTCTTACTGCGGTTTGAATTTTCCGGATAGCTGTCCAAGGAGTTCCTGTTTGGTTCCCCAAATTTGTCCCAATTTGCGTATAAATCATTCTCTTCAGCTTGATGTTTTAGAGAAAATAACTAATTTACCTAATATTAAATATGTTTTTATTGCTTCTGGAATTAGGTATGATATGGCAGTAAACGACGATAAATACATCGAAACAATTGCCATAAAATATACAGGCGGACGGTTAAAACTAGCTCCTGAACATTCTGTTCCCAAAGTTTTACGCTTAATGGGAAAACCAAATATTGATTCCTTCGAAAAGTTTTGCAAGAAATTTTATTCCTTCACCAAAAAAGCCGGATTGAAAAGGAAAATCGTTCCGTATCTTATTATTGGCCATCCAGGGACTACTATGGAAGATACATATCAGCTTCGTAACTGGCTGATTAGGAATAAATTAATTGTTGAACAAGTACAGGAGTTTACTCCTACACCGATGAGTATTTCCACTTGTATGTTTTATACGGGATTAGATTATTATACAGGAGAACCCATCCATATTCCTAAGCCATCTGAAATACGTAAGCAAAAGAATATAATTGTAGCTAAATATAAGCATTAAGTTAATGTATAACATTACATTATGATAGTTAGTTCATTAATAGATAAAATGATAATAGATATTTATCCACCAAGCCTAAGCCGTAGCTAAAGTTTTTTTAGCTCATGGGTTGCTGATTATCGACCTTTTAAATAACCTTGAGAATTGGTTTCGTAGCATTAATATCTTATAACGGATAGGAATTTACTACCCCACCATATCCCATTTGTTTATATTAAGTTAACCTTGATTTATCTCTACTACACAGCGTTATGTAGACGATAATTATCCGATATCTATCCCTTATGCGATAAGGGAATCATAAGGGAAGTATAAGGGAAGTATAAGGGAAGTATAAGGGAAGCTATATGGCAAGAAAAAAGGGGGAAAAAGGGGTGAGTTTTAGGGCTTAGAAAACAGTAAGAATAATGGATTTATAACTTATTATATAACAAGAGGTTGTAAATCATAAATAATATAAGAAAGTACTTGACAATAAACTCATATCATATACTGTGGCAACAAATTAAGGATATATTACTTAGAGCTTAACGCTTTTCTGCTAACCAATCCTTATTATTATTTGTAAAACTATAGGAGACAATATATTATGCAAAGTTCAACTTATACAGCCAGCAATATTAAAGTGCTGAAAGGTCTGGAAGCAGTTCGAAAACGCCCTGCAATGTATATTGGAGGAACCGGTGAACGAGGATTGCATCATCTTGTATATGAGGTAATTGATAATTCCATAGATGAAGCAATGGCAGGTTTCTGCGATGAAATTATTTGCACAATTACGAACGAAGGACATATTAGAGTAGAAGATAATGGGCGTGGAATTCCTGTTGATATTCAAAAAGATTTAGGAGTTCCAGCCGTGCAAGTAGTTTTAACAGTTTTGCATGCGGGTGGTAAATTCGATGATAAGAGCTACAAAGTTTCTGGAGGTTTACATGGTGTAGGTGTATCGGTAGTGAATGCCCTTTCAGAATTTTTGGAAGTTAATATTCATAAAGAAGGCAAAGAATACTATATGCGTTTTGAACGGGGTAAACCTGTAACGGAATTACAAATATTAGGAGACAGCAGAAAGTCCGGAACAATAGTAACCTTCCATCCTGATCCACTTATTTTTGAAACTACAGAATTCAGTTTTGATTATCTTACCACTCGCTTAAGAGAGCTTGCTTTCTTGAATTGTGGAGTGCGTATTATTTTAAAAGATGAGCGAAGTGGTCGTCTTCACGATTTTAAGTATGATGGTGGAATAAAAAGTTTTGTGGAATATTTGAATCAGAACAAAAAACCTCTTACCCCCAATACGATATACCTCTCCAATGTGAAAGAGGGTATGGAATTTGAAGTAGCGCTACAATATAATGAAGGTTACCAAGAAAATATCTTCAGTTTTGCCAATAATATCAACACTACTGAAGGTGGAACTCATTTAAGCGGATTTAAAAGTGGTCTTACTCGCGCAGTTAATACTTATATAAAAAATGCTGATTTGCTTAAGAATGAAAAGGTTAGTCCATCTGGAGAAGATATTCGAGAAGGCCTTACGGCAGTAATTTCAATTAAGATTGCCAATCCTCAGTTTGAGGGACAAACTAAAACCAAGCTCCAAAATTCTGAAGTAGAAGGAATTGTAAATAGCGCAGTCTATGAAAAACTTTTGGAATATTTTGAAGAACATCCTGCTGAAGCAAAAAATATTACAATGAAAAGTATATTAGCTGCACGCAGTAGAGAAGCCGCTCGTAAGGCACGTGAATTAACCAGGCGTAAATCTGTTTTAGAAAGTGGTTCTCTGCCTGGAAAACTTGCAGATTGTACTTTAAGCGATCCAGCAAAGACAGAACTATTTTTGGTTGAAGGTGATTCTGCAGGTGGAAGTGCAAAACAAGGTAGAGATCGTTCTTTTCAAGCTATTCTTCCTTTATGGGGAAAAATGCTAAATACGGAGAAAGCAAGAGTAGATAAAGTTTTGAATAATGACAAAATTCAGCCGATTATTTTAGCTTTGGGAGCGGGAATTGGACAGGATTTTGATGTGAGTAAACTTCGTTATCATAAAGTCATTATAATGGCCGATGCTGATGTAGATGGCTCTCATATTGCCACTTTACTTATGACCTTCTTCTATCGCTATATGCGGCCTGTAATTGAAGAAGGTAAACTTTATATTGCAATGCCCCCTCTGTTTTTGGTTCGTAAAGGGAAACAGAAAGTGTATGTTTATAACGAAGAAGAACGAGATGCTGCCATAAAGGAATTCGGAGAGAAAGGTGTGATTGTTCAACGCTATAAAGGATTAGGTGAAATGAATGCAGAACAGCTTTGGGAAACTACTCTCGATCCGGAAAACCGCAAGATGATTGCTATCAAAATGGATGATGCTATTGAAGCTGATAGAATGTTTACTATTTTAATGGGCGATGAAGTTGAACCTCGTAGGGAATTTATTCAAACAAACGCCCGTTATGTAAAAAATCTCGATATTTAAGGAGTTAAAATAGATGGCAGATACAACAAATATTATTCCAGTTCAAATCGAAGAACAACTGAAACAGGCATATTTAGATTATTCTATGAGCGTTATTGTTGCACGCGCTTTACCTGATATTCGCGATGGTTTAAAACCCTCTCAACGCAGAATTATCTATGCGATGCATGAACTTAATTTAACACCCGGAGGCCACTTTCGTAAATGTGCTAAAATAGCTGGTGACACAAGCGGTAATTATCATCCTCATGGAGAACAAGTTGTCTATCCTACTTTAGTGCGTTTGGCTCAGCCTTGGATAATGCGTTATCCTTTAATTGATGGACAAGGAAACTTTGGTTCTATTGATGGAGATCCACCTGCAGCAATGCGTTATACAGAAGCCCGTTTACAAAAAATAACAATGGAAATGCTTTCTGAACTGGAAAAGGATACAGTTGAATTTCGCAGTAATTATGATGAAACCAGACAAGAGCCAACAGTTTTTCCTTCCCGGTTTCCTAATTTATTAGTAAATGGTTCTTCAGGAATTGCTGTTGGTATGGCAACAAATATGCCACCTCATAATATTGGAGAAGTTTGCGAGGCAATTATTGCTTTAATAGATAATCCTGATTTGCAACCGCTGGATTTGCTTCAATACATAAAAGGTCCAGATTTCCCTACAGGTGGTTTCATTTTAGGAACAGAAGGTATTAAAGATTATTTTGAAACAGGTAGAGGAAGAATTATTATGCGCGGGGAAGCAGAAATTGATACTTTACCTAATGATTCAGAACAGATTATTATCCGTTCTATACCTTATCAATTAAGTACTACACAGCTCATTGATCGTATGGTTGAATTAGTAAAAGATAAAAGAATTGAAGGCATAAGTGATATCCGTGATGAATCTGGTCGGGATGGAATGCGCTTAGTTATCCAAGTAAAACGGAATCATGATGCTCAAGTTGTTCGTAATTTACTTTATAAACATACGCAATTACAGGCAACTTTTGGCGTTATTAATCTCTGTCTTATTGATGGTGTACCTCAAATAGTAAATATGAAAGAAATGTTACAAAATTTCATCGAATTCCGTCATGATGTGATTTTGCGGAGAACACTATTTGACCTGCGTAATGCTAAAGATCGTTTGCATATTTTAGAAGGATTTAAAATAGCGCTGGATAATCTGGATGCAGTGATAGCTACTATTAGAGCTTCACAAACTCCTGCAGATGCAAGTTCTGCTCTTCAAGAAAAATTTGGGCTCACTGAAATTCAAGCAAAAGCAATATTAGATATGCGTTTGCAACGGTTAACAGGTTTGGAAAGAGATAAAATCGAAATAGAATATCAAGAATTACTGATTACTATTGCCCGACTTACTGAACTGGTTGAACATAAAGAGCTACGAATGAACTTAATTAAAGAAGAAACGAGCGAAATACAAGATAAATTTGCAGATAAGCGTTTAACTACTATTATTCCAGCTCCTGCGGGTAGCTTCAATATGGAAGATTTAATTGCTGATGAAATGGTTGTAGTTACTATCACTCATGATGGTTATGTAAAACGTTTACCTGTTGATACTTATAAGGTTCAGGGAAGAGGAGGAAAGGGCTTAAGCGCTTCTAATCTAAAAGAAGAGGATTTTATTCAATACATCTTCGTAGCCAGTACCCATTCCTATATATTACTCTTTACAGATCATGGGATGTGTTATTGGCTAAAGGTTTTTGAAATACCTGAAGCTAGTAGAACTGCCAGAGGTAAGGCAATCGTGAATTTAGTAAATCTTGCCGAAGGTGATAGAATTAAAGCGTTTGTAACTCTTAAGGATTTTCATCCTGAACAAAATATTATTATGTGCACCCGTAAGGGACTGGTTAAAAAAACTCCTCTATCTGCTTTTTCGCATCCACGTTCTAATGGTATTAAAGCAATCAAATTAAGAGAAGAGGATGAATTGATTGATGCCAGAATTAGTGAATCTGGTGATGATATCCTTTTAGCTACTCATGAAGGAAAGTGCAATCGATTCAGTGAAAGTGAAATTCGGCTTGTGCGTCGTTTTTCACAAGGTGTGCGTGGAATTCGTTTGCGTAATGGTGATTATGTTATTTCTATGACAATTGCCACTGCTCAAGATCAACTTGAAAACGGTAATCCAAATGCTGCTACTATTTTAGCCATCAGCGAAAACGGTTATGGTAAGCGTAGTCCAATATCCAGCTATTCCTGTACCCGTCGTGGTTCTATGGGAGTTATAACTCTAAAAACCAATAAACGAAATGGCTATTTAGCATCATTAATGCTGACATATGATGATGACGATTTGATGATTATTACTCAAGGTGGAATGATTATTCGCCAAAAGGTTTCTGAAATTTCTGTAGTAGGGCGTAATACTTTGGGCGTAAAATTAATCAATCTTGCTCCCAATGATGTTGTTCGTGATATTTCTTTAATTCATTCCGAACCGGATGAAGAATCACTTGATAAAGAAGTGGAAACTTTCAAAGCAAAAGCTCCCTTCAAATTTGAAGAGAAAGCTGCTACGGACGAGGAAGATTATGAAGAAGAAGATGAAGAAATGGATGTGATTGACGAATTAGAAGAAGAAGACCTTGATAATGAAGAGGATAACGAATAGACTAATAAAAATGATATTACCGGCAGTAATTTTATTACTGCCGGTAGCTTGTTCTGTAAATCAATTTGTTCCTGCAGAGGGAGTTTTGAGTGAAGATAACTATGCTATTATCAGGTCAGATACTCTATTGATAATTGTGAGACCTCAGAATTATCCAGGTAGTTATCAGGAAATCAATAGCCGTTTCTTTCCCCTATATTTCAAAGTGAAAAATACTTCCAGCCATAAGATACATCTTAATCAGAGTTCTTTTAGCATCCTATGCAATGAGAAACAATATGATTCTATTCCCTTAGATTATGTTCTGGCAGATTTAGAACGACGAATATTGCTGAAACAATTCAGCGATCCTTTTGCTCCGCAAGTTACCAATTTCGGTATTACCTATAAAGAGAAAGAACAGGAAATGTACTATGAACTTGTAAATAATGCCTTTAGTTTTGGTGACATCTTGCCTGGAGCAATAAAAGAGGGTTATCTTTTTTATAATCGAGAAATAGCTTCTGCTAAAAGATTCACTATAGATATACTGGGAAACACAATCTGCTTTGTAAAGTAATCGATATTTTTCGCTATAAAATTAGCGGTATTCATATATCATCCATCCTTCTTTACCCAATCCTAAAAAAATATAGTCATTTGCCAAGTCAATATCATAAACTGGTACAGTTAAAAAGATATTATTCAGTTCTTCGGTTTTAAGCGGATTGGTTACATCCATAATTTTTACTCCACCTCTTCCCAAGGCTATAAAAAGGCGGTTATCTTTCATTGCCAGATTTAATATTTCATTAGTCATTCTTATCTGACTGATAAGCACGGGTTTTTTGGGGTCATACACATTAAAGGCCATCAGATTTTTCCCTGCGCCTATCCAAATTGTGTTTCCATATTTAACTAAACAGGAAGCATCTACAATTTCGTAATTTACCCCTAAAGAAACTGGATAGGATTGGTCACTAATATCAACAGCAACTAACCCAAAATCGTTGAGAGCAAAGATATATGGGTACGCAGCTACGAAATCTTTGATTCCCCATTTTTCAGAAAAAGTAGATAAAATTTCGCGTGTGCTTCCACTGCCAATATTGATAATATCAATACCTTTATAACGGTCTGCCACATATAAAGTTGCACCTTCTCGAGTTAATTTTTCTCCTAAAATTGTCTGAGGAAAGAAGATTCGGGAACCAGTATATAAGCTATCTACCAAAATTACTTGATTTGTAGGTTCGCTGGATGCTACATAGATATATTTTCCAGCAAGTGTTTCAACATCTTCAATAGGAAATGTGGAAAAGTAAGCAGCTTCAAGTTTAGGTTGCCAGGCATTAAAAATTGAGTAAATCCAAATATAATTATGACTATTGGTATAAAGCAAATCATTATCAAATTGGATAGAATATGCTTGGGAGGATTTAACATAAGCCAGTTGATACAGAAATTTGTTATCTATCGCAAAAGCTGATAAACAGATTAATAAACAAATCGCACTTAAGAAGATGCGTTTCATCGCTCCTCCAGTAACCAGTGAATTATTTGTTTGGAGTTAATTCCTTCTGCCTGAGCTGCAAATGAAGGTAATATTCGATGCTGTAACACATTTATTGCTGATGCTTTAACATCTTCCTCTGCGGGAGTATATCTCCCATCTAAAGCAGCTCTTGCTTTTGCAGATAAAATTAGATATTGAGAAGCACGAGGCCCAGCTCCCCAAGCAACCCATTGTTTAATCTCTTTAGATGCTTCATCAGTATTGGGACGTGATTTTCTAACTAAATTTACTGCATATTTAAGAACATGATCACTTACAGGGAGAGAGCGAACTGCTTGTTGAAAAGAGATTATTTGCTCTCCAGAAAGCTGAGGTGAGATAGTAGGAATTTCCAAGCCGGTAGTACTATCTGCAATTAAAAGTTCCTCTTCCATAGTAGGGTAATCTATATTGATGAAGAACATAAAACGGTCTAATTGCGCTTCCGGTAAGGGATAAGTACCTTCCTGTTCAATTGGATTTTGCGTTGCCATAACTAAAAAAGGTTTACTTAAAGGGCGGGTAACAGTTCCACTGGTAACAGCATATTCTTGCATTGCCTGTAATAAAGCAGCTTGGGTTTTGGGCGGAGTTCTGTTTATTTCGTCTGCCAAAATGATATTGGCAAAGATAGGTCCTTTAATATACTCAAAGCGTTTTTGTTCAGTTATCGGGTCATTAACCAAAATATCTGTTCCGGTGATATCTGAGGGCATAAGATCAGGGGTAAATTGAATGCGGCTGAAAGAAAGGGAGAGTGCTTTTGCTAAAGAAGAAATAAGTAAAGTTTTAGCAAGTCCGGGAACCCCTTCCAGTAAAATATGACCATTGGCAAAAAGAGCAATCAGGACATCTGTAAGAACTCTATCCTGCCCAATTATGACATTGTGAATTTCATTAAGTAATGCATCTTTTAAACTCTGCATCGAGTTTATATCTTGTATCATTTCTTCTTTAGTCATTTATTTTTTCTCCTTTAAAAACACTAATAAAAAGCTCTGGACCAAGAACAGCAAAAGCAATTATCCCCCATAAACTCATTAAGCCAGCTGTTAAAATATGTCCAAAAGCCATAATTGCTGAGGCAGTGGACTTTGTCAATCCAAATCCAATGCTGAAAATAATAATCATCATCCATTCATTACTGCCCAGCTGAGCCGGTGGCTGAGGAATAGCATAAGATAGATTTATAAGTGTGTAACCAAACAGAGTGATAGCGAAAGGATATAATATCCCGAAAGCACGAAAAAGCAAATAAAAATATGTTCCATCCATTAAAATTCCAAATGCCGTTAAGAGCAAAGCTAAAATAAGCTTCAAGGGTTGATGTTCAAAAATGTTGAGTTCTTCAATAAACATCTCTATAGCAGGATTGATTCTATCTTTTGCCTTTTGTGGAAGCCAGGAAAAGATAAAAGTGAGCATTTTTATCACCCATTCTTTCTGCCAGACAGAAGCCACTAAAATTGAAAAAGCTACAATAAACACTAACATCAATAGACATAATAAAATAATCATTGCTGTGCTTAGTTCTATAGTAGTAAAAGGAAGAACGATTATAATAAATAAAATTGCTAAGGTATCAAAAACCTTGTCCACAAAAACGGATGGAAGAGCTTTAGCATAAGGAATATCATAATTCTTTTTGATAAACCAACCGCGGGCAAAATCTCCTGCCCTGATAGGTATTAAATAGTTTAGTAAGTTCCCAGCCATAGAATATAGCCAAGTTCTACAAATTCCAGGGTTTGCTTGAGCGGGAAGTAATAATCGCCAGCGTAAAGAACGCAAAAAATAAGCGAAAAGATAAGCAAGAGAAGCAAAAATAACCCAATTATAATTAACTTTGGCAATCTGAGTTCTAATTTCGCTGATCGGAGTATAATATAACCAGGCAGCAAGTAATATTATGCCTACAATTAGCCCAATTATCAATGTATTACGGTTTTTATGTGTCATTAACCGTTATCCGGAGTGAACAGAAGATAATAATGATGTGCCCAGTGTTTTTTAAAACTAGGTGGTGCAGTTTTTTCCACAAAACCATAGGAAAGCATTCTCGATATAAAATCATTATTTTCTTCCTGATAATAGGAGAGAATAGAGAGTGGTTCTCTGTTTTTTTCCTGTATTTCCTGCTTTCCGACCAATTTTTTAAAAAAGAGTTCCTTTTTCATTCCGATATCAGGCCAGGGAGGACAATCAATATAACCTTCTTTTTGTAGTAACCACTTGTTTTGTTTCATCAGATATTTGATAGTAGCCAAATCAAGATGAGCAGGATGCAAATAAGGATATTTTTTGGGGGAATAATCCTTCATCTGCATTTTAAAACCTATTCCATCACGATTGGGAACGCAGATCAGAATTGCCTTTTTACATACTCTACAGAATTCAGCAAGGAAACTTCTAATATTTTGAGTAAACCAAAGCGCAGAAAAGTTGAAACCCAAATCAAAATGTTTATCCGGATAATCAAGTTTTACATATTCAGGGTTATATTTGATATCAATATGCAGGCGTAATTCTTGCCATAATTCATTGATTTTTGTAATTCTTTCCAGATCGTGATCTTCCAAGGAGACCTTTATTCCCTGTTTAGCTAAATTTACAAGGTTTATTCCGCTTACCCCAGTAAAACCAAAACAAGGTGTTTCCAACGCAGATTGAATATGATATACTTCACAAATAGAATCTAATAATTGGTTCAGGATAACTCGCTCGTAGGAAGAGCCCAATCCTTCATCAGGATTATCAAAATATTTAGCCCAATCGTTGATAATGGGAACGGCCATCAGTGCTTCTGGTAATCCTTTATTGTTATTTCAAATTCAGGAATAGTAAAATGAGGTTTTATACCTTCTCTTTCCATAATATCATAATATGCGGTTACATCGTAAAACCAGCTTTTGGATATAAGCTCAAAGCGGCTGATCCAAAGTTCATTTTTAAGCATTCTGGCAAGCTTTTCACCCCAAGCAAAAAATATCCTGTCAAAAGTTAAAACACCAGGGTAGTTTTTATTATGTAACTGACGGGAAATAAAATCTACCAAAGCCTGTAAACGAACTGGTTCACGATCTGCAATTGTAAGGGTTAAACCACTTTTCCATTCGTTAGTTGCCAAATAGACAAAAGCTTTTACCAAGGCATCAATGTGACATAGATGAATCCAAATCGGACGGTTAATTAATGGAAACATATATTTATCTACAAGCTTAACCAACTGATAAGGAAAACCAAAATCACCTTCTCCATAAGCAATACTGGGTCTAATAATAGATGCTTTCAGTCCATTTAATATTGCTCGGTTGATTATGCGTTCCGATTCAATTTTAGTGTAATGATAGTAGTTGTCAGGATTTTTCTCGGTTTCAGGTCCAGCAGGTAATTCTTGAGGGATAGCTCCAAAAACACCTACCGAGGAGCAATAAATCAATCTTGCTTCTTTTGCCAGACAGTATTCTACCATTTGTCCTGTACTATAAACATTGCTTCGTAAATATGTTTCTTTCGGGAATTTTCTTCCTCCGCGTAAAGCTCCAATATGTAAGATAGTATCAAATTCATTGGTAAAAAGAAATTCCTTTAAAGAAGCTGTGTCAGCAAGGTCTATTTCAATGATCCTAAGATCCTTTCCAAATTCAGAATATCGGTTTGGATGTGTTTGGGGACGCACTAATGCAGTTATGCTATAGTCAGGACAGGTATTCATTAATTCCCTTAAAACATTTCTACCAATGAAACCAGTGATACCAGTTATAAGAAGTCTATCCAAAAATCCTCTTTAGCAAACTATGTTTATGATGTTGGTGATGATGAGAATGATGAACTTCAACATATTCATAGGGGATATAATCTCCATTGTCAATACAGGAAGGATATAAATAAAAAAGCAGATTCGCAGTATGATTATCGATCACTTCCTCGATTTTATTTTTTGCTTCAAAATAAGAATAGTATTTTCCCCGTAAATGATCATCCGAAGCAATAAAATGTGTCCAACCCTTATTTACTAATATCCAGGCAGTGGATTTAACTTTTTCACCATACAGACCAAGTAAGCTCCCTGCACTAGTTTGTATATAAATGTTACGATGAATAAGGTCTTCAGCGCGTGAGGGCTTTTGCATAATACTCACATATCGTTCTGCGTGTGCCAAAATAGGTTTATAACCAGCTCGTAATAAGGGGTAGATGTTATTGTAAAAATCACTGGGTAGACCATTTAAGTCACTTTCCAAAAGGATATAATTGCTTTTACCCATAGTTAGATTATGTTGTTTTATATCAGATAGGATGCCGGGTTGCAAATATATTTCAAATCCAGGTTGCAAATCGATATCTATACCGGCTTTTATAACTTCATTAACTAGCAGGTTGAATTTATCATCGTATTCACTTCGCGTATATTGAAAATGTCCTCTAAAATAATGAGAAGTTAAGTAGGCTCTACTAATTCCCCCTTCTGCCATCAAAGATATCTGGCTGAGAGAATCGTCCAGTGATTTTGAACCGTCATCAATATTGGGTAATAAATGAGTATGAATATCTACCATTGCTTAAGGTAATCTTTCCTTAATCATAGCTACGAATTCTAACAAAACAGAATTATTGGGAAAGGGTTTAATTATCTTTGCGGTATCTTCCAACATATTCTCTACCATTTTACGTGCTTTATCAAAACCAAGTAAGCCAGTATATCCGGATTTTGAAACAGGAATATACTCATCATCTAAGCCATCGCTTCCCCGAGAGTAATCTGCTTCTATATCTTCAATCATTTGATAGGCAATGCCTAAATTCACAGCATAAGTATTCATAATCTGACGAGTTTCTTCATCAGCATTACTAAGCAGGCAAGCTATATCTGCTGATGCTTGTAACAGGGAACCGACTTTCTTCATATCAATATAATTCAAGGTGTTAATTTTCATAACTTTATGACGACTGGAAAGTGCTACTACCTGCCCTCCAATCATACCATAACTTTTAGCTGCATTGGATAGAATTTGAATGGATTTAACTGCCTGTTCCGAATTTTGAAATTCTCCCAAAATTTCGAAAGCAAGAGAATATAGTGCATCTGCAGCTAAAATAGCTATGGCATTTCCATATTTTATATGCAAGGCAGGTTGACCTCTTCGCTGAGTTCTATTCATTATACAAGGAAGGTCATCATGAATTAAGCCGCCGTTATGCATCAATTCAATAGCTACCGCAGCTTTTACTGCATCTGGAAAGGCACGGTGTTTTTTAAAACTGGTAAGCATTTCAAACATAGAAAGAAGCAGGATAGGACGCCATCTTTTACCTCCGGGAATAACAGCTTCATACATAGCTTTTTTCAGGTTGGCAGCATATTCATCTTCGAATGATAATGCCTGTTCCAGTCCTTGATCAATAAACTCGAAACGTGTTTCAAAATACTTTTGTAAAAGCAAAGCACTCTCCCTTTTAAATATCACTTAGTTTAAAATAACTGTATTTTACTCTTCCTTTTTATATCGTACCATACTTTTGTCAAGTTTTTTCTCCCTTCAGTGAATTATAGGTGTACATATAATCGAAGTATGGAAGCTAACAATTAATGTAAAGCCTATAGGGTTTATCTATCCAAGGATTGTTATAGCTGGTTATCAACCCAAAATCCACTCATAATTGAGTTTTGCAAGTGTATGAGTGGATTATGAGTGACAACAAAAATTGCAATAAGTGAATAAAAAGAGTGATTCCTTTTTTATATCCTAAATCTTAATTTGAAAACCTATTGAGATGTTTCTTCCTGGCTCTGGAAATCCGTATTCGCATTGATAGTTTTCATCCAGGATATTTTCCATCCCAACAGACAGTTCTATTTGTTTATAGGGAATAGTAATAAGCAGATCGTGTTTCCAATAGGGATCCAGATTATGATATCTCCCCTCATCGTCTTGAGAGAGGCGTTCATCTCTAAAAGAGCTGTCGAAAATAAAACTAATATTGAAAGGTAGTTTGATTCGTTGTATTAATTCTACTGAATTTTTGGGTGTCTCCGTTAAATAATAATCACTATTTTCCTGATAGCTGAGATAAGCGTAATTTACACTCGATTGCCAAAATTTAAGCAAAGAGATGTCCATACCAATTTCTGCGCCTTGTGATTGAACTTTAAATATATTTTCATAGCGTCCCAAATACATATCAATGAGGTCTTTGGTATCGTTATAGTAAACACTGCAGTAAATTGAGAGTTTATTTTTTAGCAAGGCTTGATTGTGGCTTAGTTCTACTTTTATTGAGTGTTGTGGTTTCAAAGCAGGATTACCTTTACTTTCAGAATAAAGCTGTCTTAAAGTTGGCTGAGAAGTATTCCGTCCAATGGCAAAAGAGGTTTTACTATTAAAAGAGCTGTCGTAAGTAATTCCAACTGCTGGTTCCAATTGCGGTTCAAAATCATTATGGTATTTATTTATTCCTGCACTTAAGCCCAATCCGGTTGTTAACAATAAATCAGGATAAAGAAAGCATTCATATTGACTGAAGAACTGATGTAGATGGACAGGTGAATAAGTCCATTCAAGATATGAACCATTATCCTTACGACGATTTAGCTGAAACTCATAATGATAACCAATATCCAGTTTTCTGTTACCTAAAAATACCTTAGTTAAACGAGGATGTACACCAAAAGCTTGATTGCGCATCTGTGAATCTAAAGTCATCGTTTCATAAGTGGGATCATTATATTCCAGATAGCGGTCTGCGCTGGTATCATAAGTTAATTGCAGATTCACAACGCTGCTTTCATTCATTTGAAATTTAGTCCACAAGCCGCTGTAATAACGCATCCAATCCTGATACTGTCTATAGCGATGTTCATATATGGAACTGGGGATATTCTTTTTATCCATCGTGCTATACCCAAAATCCAAGCCGATATTATGAAAGTTTAACAAATCACTTTCCCATGAACCGGATAGATTGTATAAACACTTATCGCTATTATTGCGGATTCCTCCATTTTCGGAACTGGTAGGAATAAAATCCTTAGAGAGATTAAAGCCGTCAGTTTGTTCCCTCGAAAGACCGATTCTATAATTCCAACTATCAAAACTGTGAGCTGAGGATAGTTTAATTTCATTAGTGTTGTTGCGTTTAAAAATCGTGTTCAGTTCCAGCCAGTAATTTTTAGGCGGGGCTTTGGTAATAATATTAACTACCCCGCCCATATTATTTGTTCCATATAAAGGGGAAGCAGGACCTTTTAAAATCTGTATTTCTTCAATATTAAGCAGGGAAAGTTTACTGATATCCACATTGCCAAAATATCCGTTATTCAAAGGTCTGCCATCCACCATAATTTTTATTTCATTTTTGCGAAAACCGCGTAAGCGTAAGTTGCTTTCATCCTTACTACCTGTTGTTGCACTAATACCTACACTGTTTTGCATTGCCTCCCGCAAAGAAAGCGAAGTCTTAACATCCTCACTATCTATTCTATGTAAAGAACCAATTGCTTCAGACGGTTTGTCTACAATTACATAAACAGTTGGCAGATTATAGGTTCTTAGTGTATCTTGTTTTGCTGTCCCAAATAAACTAAGAGCAGACAGCAATAACAACAGCAATAGTATATATTTCTGCACTTTCACTTTCGTAGCTACAATTACCTATGTTCTTTACAGTCGGGTTTTAATAATCAGTTAAGATAGTGGAATCATAGCCACTAAAACTTTCTGGAACAGTAATAGTTATGTCTTTTTTATCATGCGGGGCATTAGCAAAACTATTATCTTGTTCGGTAGAATTTGTCACTTCAATGCTTGCTAATTTTTTAAACTTCTTCAACGAACCTGGTAAGAGTTCATTTAAAGTTGTAAAAGTAGTTACCTCAGAATCCATTAAGTAATAACCCACAGCAATTTGTTCTGGCGTATAATCTTTGCTATAGCCATCAATGCTTATTAAACGGATATTACTGCTATCGGATAAAGTTATTCCTTGGATCAAATCACTTAGTTTGATGGCGTCTTCATTAACGGAATTCCAGTTTTGGATAGAATGAATTGTTAAACCTTTAAGCTCAACAGTATTTGTTTTACCTGCACTATTAACATCTACTTTCCGGTATAAATTAAATTTGGTTGTATTCTTAACTTTGAAAGCGCCCGGAAGACCAAGCTCTGAGGGAAACCAAGTTCTATTATTATCAGATGGAACAATAAAACCCTCTTTAAAGAAGTTCCAAGTTAAATCATATCCGGCATAAGATGAATTACGAGGGCTAAAACCATCGCTGGCAATAATTTCATAAGCGAATAGATTTCTGAAATTCAAAGTGTCCGAAGCATTGGGATCAATTAAATCACGCAAAACAGTGTTGGAAATGAATTGATCCAGTTTGTAACCGTAAACATTAACCTCTGTAGGATTGTCATCCTTTTCACTGCAAGCAAACATAAACAGGGTAAGGATAGCGATCAAGATCACGCTAATTTTTTTCATTTTTTCCTCCATACTTAATTATAGAGGCAGACAGGGATGAAAATTATATTTCCGCTGTTGCCTTTCCAAATACGGGAGGCATAAATGTTTCCATTTATACCCAATGGTGCATTTCCATACTTTTAAGAAGCTAAAGGATAATACACTCGGCTTTTTTCACAAAAATCAAAGCAATAATATTTGTCAACTCCAACTTTAATATTTAGCACGCAGATTACGCTGATTGCGCAGATTATAACCTGATCCAAATATTCCATAAATCGAAGCAATCCAGTTATTTATGTTCAATTGTTTCATTTAAGGATTTCTGGTCATTTGGATTTTTTGCATTTTGAGCTATTATATCTAATAAAACTATAAGAAAGGATGAAAAATGCGAAAATACCCGTTAATAGTCATTTTACTCTTGATTTTGGTAGAACTATTTGCCTTTGATATCTATTTTCCAGATGGAAAATTACTGCCTATAAACAAAGAGCAATTACAGCAAGAAAAAATGGTAACATTTAATACTCTTAGGGATAAGAATGGTGCTCAAAAAGAAGAAAACTGGCAAGGAATTGCTTTAATTCCCTGGCTTAATTCCCTAACCAATATCCCCTGGCATAATTTGAAAATTGAAAGCAAAGACAGTTACTCTTTAACTTTTCACCGTTTGGAACTAAACGAAAACAATGCATTCATTGCAATGATGCAAGATGGGGAAGAGCTATCTGAATATAATATGCGCTTAATATTTACAAATTACAGGGAAAATGCATGGATGCGCAATATAAAGTGTTTAAGACTTTTGGATTATATTCCAGTTCCCAAACCCAGACAGATATTCTTTTGGGATCAGAGCTTTGCCAAAAATGGAATTGATTTGAGTTCTGGATATGTTCCTATTGGCGATTTGATGCTTAAGTGCTTTTTTCAGGACAGCGGCGATATTGTTTTTGTGGATGAACAGTTTCGTAAATTATGCTTAAATTATCCTCGTGAACTGGGCAGTGTCTTTTTACACATTGATGAAAAAGGTAATTATACTTTAGCTCCGGACAAAAGCTCACACCTAAAAATATCATCCCAGACAGATTTATCTCAACTAATTTATGTCCAGTGTGGCCAAGTGGCTTATATTAAAGAGAATTATGTTCAAGAGATTAGGCAAATGGCAAAAGTCCTAAATTGGGATTGGGAAAGTGATTCTTTACATCTAATCAAAGCCAGCAAAGAAGAAATAAAAGCAGGCGATAAGCCAAAGGAGATAAATGCTGATTGCTGGCTGGAATTTTAAAGGTGCAAATAACTCTCGCACTCCCGCACTCCCGCACTCTAGCACTCCCGCACTCCCGCACTTTAATACATAATATATTGTTGCACAAGCATAAACATAACTTTATCGCAAAGTTCATTTACTGCATCCAGTTCATTTTTGCCTTTAGCAGCATCAGTGGTAACTGCCACACTTTTAATTCCGGTTAAATTTGTATTGTAAATACTTTTTCCAGTGCGGGAATCAATCAGTTCAATATAGGCATCGGCGACGGCTGAATATTGTTTTAACAAAGGCAGAAATTCACTATTGCGAGTTATGATGTTCACTTCAAAGGTATAATCACTCTCATTTTGGTTGGTTGAAATTTCCAAATCTAAATCCTGCAGTTTTTTCAGCAAAATATTGCGATAGTCGGTCCCAGAAGTATTATTAAAACTATATTGCACAAATGCTTTAGGACGATTAACATTCAGTTTTAAAGTGGCAGGTAAAAATTGGAGATTGCCAAACATTGTTTTAACTATAGGATTTTCTATACCCACAAGCCAAAAATCCTTATCCGGTTTGGCTTCTATAAATTGAGGAGTACTGAAAGAAGTTATGCGGTTTATGATCAATTCTGCTTTTCCATTTTCGTCTGTTAAACCCTCAGCAACAATTTCGCCTTTACCGCTCAAAAAATTGAAGCAAACAGGAAAATTATTTACGGGTATTTCTTGTTGATAGTTAACGAAGACAGCAATGCTTTTTCTTTCTCTTTGTTTGGCTGTGAGATCAATCTCTTTTTCCGCATAGTTTATTTTCACTTTTTCGGTTAAATGGTTCAGACGAAAGAAAAGTTCATTATAAAGATTAATCTGCTTATTCCGATAACTCGTGGTCAAATCCATATCGGTATAATCCACAATCAGTTCCAGTCCTTTTAAGAGAGCCGATATGCCGGAAGTTAAATTTGTTTGAGAGAGATCAAATTCGTTTAGTAAATTGAGAGCTTGAGCCGTTGCTTGCTCACATTGATTTTTTCGCCAGGCATAATATTCACTTTTGGAAAGTCGATAATAAGCCCAATAGTCATTTTTGGTTTCATAAGTGCCAACCAGTTGCAGGTCTCTAATTTTATTATTACTGGAACTGCGGATGCTGCTGATTAATTCTGAAGAAGGAATTCCATTGGCTTCTGTTTCTTTTAAAGCAATGTCGGAATCAATTTGAACGCTGATTTGGGTGGAGATTTCACGAATAGCCTCATTTCTGGCAAGTTCTTTATAGTTGGGCGCTTTTTTGGGAATTTTTACTACCGCACTATAATATCCATTATCAAAGGGTTGTTGCAAAGTCCATTCTGGCTGTTTTTTGCCTACGCTGCAAGCTGAAAGTAACAGTAAAAGAATATATAAACAGCGCTTCATTAGCTTAAATATCCGCAAAGCTTATTAGCTATATCAGTTCCGGTTTGTTTCAGCGCCTCTTTAACCATTTCATTTATGGAAGGGGGAAAGGGTTCTGCTTTTTCCATCAGCTTTTTTATGTTGTAGCTTAGGGCACGGTCGTCTCCGGAAATTTTCCTTGCCCAAGTATCGCTCCAAGAATTCTTAATTTCCACAGTTTCCTGCTGTTTTATTTTTCCTGTTTCTACTTCTAAAATGCTATAGGAAGTGGAAATGCTAACATTTGCAGTTTTAGTGAATTTACGATAGCGGCAAAAGACTTTTCCCTTGATTTCGCGTTCCTGAGTAATACCATCTTCATCTGTATATTCTTCTGTGCGGATTACAACTTCGGTTTCGTCTTCACTGGTAATGCTAACAGTCCGTTCAGGAGTAACATTTATTTGTAAAATGCGTCCGGTTAAGATCTCATCAGCACCCAAAATCTGGCCCAAGCGAAATGAACCTTCATTATTAATTAAACCGGAAGCGGTAAGCTGTTGTTCTTTCATAACTGCTTCCAGTTGGGTTCTATCTATGATTTCCACAAAATCACTTTTTGCGGCAGATGAAATTAACAAAGAGACAATTTGATCGGTTAAAATATCACTGACGGCTCCATATATGCCAGAAGTATTGCTTTTATCTTCAAAAGGAGTTATCGCTATTCTTTTTATGGCAAGTTTACGGCTTTGTTCATATCTTAAAGCGGCATCTTGATAGTTGGGAATAAGTTTCAGCACTTCTTTAAATTCCAGTGCGGCTTTCTTTTGCGTATCTTTATCATTACTCATTTTGGCATATAAAATGCCTGCTTGATAATGTGCCTCAGCGGCATTTTCTTGGCTTTGTTTCATTTCTGCTGCATAATCAGGAATGTCAATTACAACTTTATAACCAGTATAGGGATTTATCAAAGGAGGTAGCGATTGGATTTGCTCTGCCAAATTTTGCAGAGAAGTATATTCCTGGTAAATTTGTTCCCACTTATTTGTTTCGTTGCTTTGCATCAGTTTTTCTATCTTTCTCTGTTGCGCCAAACGATAATTTTGCCAGGATTGCACCAAAAGTTCCTGGGCTTTAGGATTATCCGCTTTTTTGCTGAGTGCTCTTATTGCTTCCTGAGTGGCAATTTCGTAATTTCCCTTATCATAATTCTTTTGTGCTTTTTTAGCTAACCGCGCATTGGAAGAGCAAGCGCTGATTATCAATAAACAACAAAGAAGAACGGGAAAAAGCCATTTTTTCATTAAAACTCCAAAATTCATCGTTTATTCTACACAAAAAAACTTCTATGTATGCCTATGGGTTTATGTCAAGCGGATTTTGGTCAAGGGCTGATAAGCCAACAGATTATACGATAAGCAAAGTAAATTATAAATAGAATATAAACAAGATTATCAGGATTCAATTATTGGAAATAGATATTTGATTAATTGGCTAGCCCATTAACCTCCACTGCATTATTGGGATTAATGTATTGATTTATCCTTGCTCGTTAACGCTATGCGGGAGATTAGATTCCCATATAACTCCCTTATCCGATATGGGAACGATAAGGGAATCTTATGGGAAATATACCGGTTGGACAAGTGGAGCGAGTAAGCAACAAAAAGCCCAGCAAATAGCCGGGCTTAAGTATAAATGTAGGTTAAATTAATTGTTTGTTTATTTCTCGGCAGTCACTTTGAAGAAGCGTTTAGAGCCGAGTTCAGACAAATTCAGAATAAGTTGTCGGTTGGATGCAGGCATGGTTTGAAAGAGAACAAAAGTTCCTAAAGGATCTTCACTGGCGTAAATATTATAATTGGTAATGGTTATGGGAGTTTGAGATACAGAAAGTGTAACGGCGTCCCAGCTAAGGAGATAGCTGTTCTCAACGGATTGTAAAACTACATTTTGGGGAGCAAGAGGTGTTTCGTCAATTACATAAAGTTGGAAAACATCGCTGCTGTCTATTAGAGAACCGGAAATCATAATTAACCGGATAGCGTAATTACCCCAGGTATTAAAAACGGTATGCAAATCCCATTCGCTGGAAACAGGTAAACCGTTAACGAGCCAGATAGGGTGACTTTCGGGAGTATTATGCCCAATAGAATTATTTATAAACTGAAGAGGATGTCCCACAAAGAAAGGACCTTCCGGAGTTATAATAGAGGCGCTATGTGAATAATGGTAACAACCAATATCGGCAATGCTGCCATCCGGGTCAGGAGTTGTAACCGGACTGCCAGCATCAATACAAGGACTGGTGTAAAGCAAATGAAAGTCATGCTCTATGGCATTGGCAAAATGGGGATTAGCATTGATATTACCTATTCCGGGATAGACCATAGTGCCATAGTTTACATCATTGTAAACAGCATTTACAGTTCCTTCTTGGCAAACGAAAGGAACGCTGATAGGGGTATTGCTCCAAGCGATATTATTGCTAAAGTTTAGCTGAGCGGAATTAACCGTGGCAATATTTGGGTAACCATAAATGGTGTTATTTTGGAAAGTAAAAGCCGGAATAGCATTAATGGATAATGCCAGATAATTCTGCAGGTCTGGAGGGGAAATTTGAAGATCATCCACTACAAAAAGATTGCGTTCAATATAATTAAAAACCGAGCTGAAATTTTGCAATCCGGTTTTGCAATTCAAAATCATAGAATTCTGCATATCCAAATTTCCTCCGCTATTAATCCGGATACCTATTTCGGCATTTTCGATTTTAGCGTCTCTTAAAATAGGATTTGCATTACCGTTAATCAAAATCCCGGTGCCATAATGCGATATTTTCACATTATTTATGTTGGCAGCGGTATTGCCTGATAGAGTGATTCCCGTTCCGTTGATTAAAACAGTGGCATCGATGGGCGCTATCTGGACAGAATGGATGATAGGATTGCAATTTAGAACTGTAATCGGATTTAGGGCATTCAGGATTTCACAATTGGTAAAATTGCTTTCTTGCCCAATACCCGTGGTTCTGGAAATTGCTAAACCACTCCAAAGCAAATCGGAAAAACCAGGCATAAAAGTTACATTTTGAGCGGAAATAGAGCCATAAACATTGATCGGTTCATCATTCCAGATTTGAACTATCACTCCTGGTTCGATAGTGATATGTTTAGTGGAAGCTATTATGATTGGTTCCACAATATGATAGGGAGAATTTTCTGAAGTCCAGTTGGTAGGTAAATTATCTTTATCTACAATGAACCCATCGGAGATATTTATCAGTACATTTACTAAGACAGAATCGCTGCTTTGGCAGATACCGTCAAACACATTGAAAGTAATTGTTTCGGTTCCAAACCAATTATGAGTTGCACTGAGGTTAACCTGCGAGCCATCAATAGTTGCTATAACATTATTGGCTTCGCTACAGGTAATAATTAAGGGGTCATTATCCGCATCGCTCACATAAGTAGTAAAATCTACTGCTAATGTTTCATTTACATCAAAAGAAAAGCTCGCAGGTAAATTAATTACAGGAGGATGATTAACCGGCAAAACAGTCAGAAAAACATTAAGTATAGTAAGCGGATTAGTAGGATCATTGGAATTGACAAGTAACTGGGCATTATACAATCCAGCAACTAATTCCTGCGCTGAAAAAGTAACATTTATTGTAGTAGTTCCGCTTACGGGAATATCTCCTTGGCTTGGTTCAATGGAAAGCCAGGGGAGAGTATGAATGATTTTGTTTAGGATTAGTTGTCCATTTAGAATGTGTGGTTCACCACCATAAACATCACCTTGAATTGTATAGGGCAAAATAAGGTTTCCATTAAAGGTAAGAGGAATTGTTATGTTTATATTGGCAGTAGCAGTTTGACCTCCTTGAATAACTCCATAACCATTAGAACTCTCACCATGCCAATGAATTGTAATTCCGTCACCAGAACTTATGTTGGGGAGCATATCATCCGTACCACCTGTAAAATTGGAGGCAGAATTAACTATAATATCAGCAGGGAAAGTAAGATACACATCCTTCAACCATTCTAAATCGGAGCTGTTATTATAGAGAGTAAATGTCCAATTAATAGTTGTCCCAGGTTCATAATATGCGTAATTTAAAGTTAAAGTGCTGCCTTGGATGCTTTTATCTGCCGGTAGCTTATTTTGAGTAAAACGGCTACGCGTTTCGGGATAGATATAATAAGATAAAGGTAATCCACCGGTATTAGATATAGTGAAAGTTTCTGTAGAATCGGTCTGAGCATATACAGTAACCGCTAATTCATTTATGCTAACAGCAATCTCAGGGGGAATATAAACGCTACCGGAAACTTGAATGTTAACAAGAGGATTGTTTGTAGCATTACTGGAAATTGTTACAACCCCATCAAAACTTCCTGCTGAAGGGGAAGAGAAAATTAACGCATAAGTTTTGGTGGCCCCGGCAACGATGGCAATATCTAATATATTGCGGCTAGAAGCATTACTTTCTGAACTTTGTAAATTATCTCTTGTGCTTTCGGAAACAGTGTAGCCAGCAGGAGTAAAAATTGTTCCATTTAGAGTTTGATCTCCATAATTTTGGATAGTAAATTCTCGAGTTTGGCTTTCGCCTATGGGTATACTGCCAAAATTTAAAGAATTGGGAGTTACAGTAATTTCAGGACCAGTGTAATTTGGGGCAACCTTCAACTTAATATTGGCGCGTGTGGAAGATGAACTTCCGCCTGAAAAAATATTGGTCTGATTAGAATTATCATTAACAAGATAATGGTAACCATTATCAATAGAAGTGTATTGAACGGTTCCAGAGCTATTATAAGAGCTGGCAATGCCAAAGGCAGTATCCACCAAAAGATTATCCGTTCCATTCCATAGAAATGGCGTGGTGAAATTATACATATTCCAACCGGTCTGAGTAGGTAAATAACTTGGATTGGAATATACTGTAACTAAATTATCTGCAGTGACAAACGAAGATACATTAGTAGCTGTAGTATGCTTCAACCTCACAACAAAGTTAGGCATCGTAACCGTTGGCAGACCAACTATGTTAAAGCCAAGCTGAGTAATATTTATAGGGCCAAAGATACCTGCAGCGTTTAATTCTGCTTTTGTATAGACGGATTGACCGTGTAAACTTTTATACCATACATTAATCGGAGAAGGGGCAGAATTTCCCGTAACGGAAGTTCCTGTGCCAATAATGGCTTCCGAAACAGGTTGAATTAAAGATATGGAGATTTCACTAATTGTTTCATTATTACTATTATCTTTAGCCACTGCTTTAATAGTATAGCTTCCAGCAGTTAAACCAGTAGTATTCCAATTATAAGAATAAGGATCTGAATAATCAGTATTGTAAAGTATGTTATTGATGTAGGTTTTAACGGAAGCAATAGAGCCATTACTGTCTGTAGCGTTTACATTAATAGTGATGATAGAATTGAGAGCAAAACTGGCTCCGTCTGCAGGAGAAGTAATTTGGCAAGTGGGCATTCCACTTACAATAGTATTTAAAGCGGCATTGGCATTTACCATTCCGTAGCCGGTATATCTATCCCAACCAACACCTCCATCAATTGTCATATCGGTTGCGGTAGAAGTAAGCTTAGAAAACACTTGCGCGGGGGTTAAAGAAGGATCTTTAGAAAGAAGTAAAGCTGCCACTCCAGCAGCATAAGGTGTGGCACAAGAAGTTCCATTAAACCATAGATAATAATCTCCGTTGGTATTATAGCCATTTCCTGTTCCCGTTAAATCGGTGGCAGGTAAAATTGTCGGTGCCATTATGTCCACGGCATTTTTATTGTTCTGAGTATTAACTCCGTAATTGGAACCCCACCAATATTCTCCATCGGAAGAAGTGGTGCTTTTTCTCTGTCCTGAAGGACTGGCAGCGCCTACGCTTATTACAGAAGTTTCATTGGCGGGATAAGAAATAGTGGAATTATTTTCGTTTCCGGTGGCGGCAAATAATACTACTCCAGAATTATAGGCGTAATTTAAAGCTGCGTCCGTAGAAGGTGAATCTCCTTCTATTATATCCGTTGCCCCCAAACTTATACTGGCAATATGAGCATTATGATCAGCGGCATAAGTTAAAGCATTTTCAATGGCAGTAAAATAATTGACTCCTTCAGAATTGGCTACTTTTAAAGGCATAATACTGCAGCCACCGGCAATTCCTGTAATACCCAAAGAGTTATTTGCTTTTCCAGCTGCAATTCCAGAACAGGCAGTTCCATGTCCCGGATCTGAACTGTTATCCATAGGATTGCTGTCATTATCGCCAAAATCATAACCCGTCACTAAGCGCAAATCGGGATGGGCAGTATCAACGCCTGAATCAATAATGGCAATTATGATGCTGGCTGAACCATAACCCTGGCTTTGATTCCAAGCAAGCTGGGCATCACTGTCAAAACCGATAGTGCCAACTCCTGAGCCGGTATGGCCACTTGAAGTATAAGCAGGTAACTGAGCTGTGTTATTATGACCCCAATTATTGGCGTAGTAAGTATCGTTTGGAACTACTGTAGGATAGGCAATATATTCGGGAATTGCTTCTTCTACATAACGATTGGCTTTGAATTGTTTAAGAGCTTCTTCCACGGTTGTTTTGCCATTCAATTTCAAGATAAACCAACGATCAAAGCCCGTCTGCTTTTCCCAATTTGCGTCATTTACTTTGCGATGAGCTTTGATTATTTTAGTGGCTCCCGTTTGAGCCATCAGCTGATCCAGTTCATTTATTCCCGTATTGGTTTTTTCAGCATAAAGTTCTGTAGGGAGATTTGCCCGGTAAACTACTTCAGCACTTAGTTTAATTTTAATAAGATCAGATGCATATGAGGGTTTGCTATCGATCTTACTATTCAAAGGAGCATAGGCAAATAAAGAAATAATAAGTAAAAGCATCAACATAGCTATAAACTGTCTTTTCATTTTTTCTCCAGATAAAAAATACTATTACTACAATATAATGGATAATGCAGTTTAAACCAACGATTTTTTCTCTCATAAGTTCAAGAGTATAAATCCCCTATTAATTTGTAGTCGTTTTTTAGTTTGTTTCCAGAGTGATAGTGGAGAAAAAAAACACTTGACCAAATTGGTATTTCCAAAGAAAAGGGAAAAAACCTTTAATCACAGCCAGTGAGCTGGAAAGGAGAAAGAATGACTTCAAAACCACAATTTACTGGACGCTCTCTGTTTGACTTAGATGACTATTCCCATGAAGAAATTATGTATATTCTGGAAGCAGCCAAAGGAATGAAAGAAATTAACTTACGGGAATACAAAAAAATACCTACACTCAGAGGTAAAACTATTTGTACTCTTTTTGTAGAAAACAGCACCCGCACAAGAATGAGTTTTGAACTGGCTGCCAATCGTTTAAGTGCAGATGTAGTAAGTTTTCAATCGTCCATATCTTCTTTACAAAAAGGAGAAAGTTTACAAGATACTGTCTACACTCTTAATGCAATGGGTATAGATCTTTACTGCATTCGTCATAGCAGTCCTGGAAGCCCGCATTTGGTTAATAAATATTCAGGAAAACCTGTAATTAATGGAGGTGATGGTAGACATTCCCATCCCACGCAGGCACTTCTTGATATCTTTTCAATTTGGGAAAAATTGGGAGACCTTAAAGGACTGAAAATTACTATTGTAGGCGATATTTTAAATAGTCGCGTAGTTCGTAGTAATTTAATTGGAATGGGCAAACTGGGTGCTAAAGTAACAGTATGCGGTCCTAAAACTCTAATGCCAGGTAATATGGAAAGCGTTTATGATTGCCGCGTTGAATATGATTTGCCAAGAGCATTAAAAGATGCTGATGTAGTTATGGGCTTAAGAATGCAGCTGGAAAGGATGACAGAAGGGTTATTTCCTTCTTTGGAAGAATACAGTAAACACTATGTCCTTTCCAAAGAAACCTTAAAATATGCTAAACGAAATGCTCTTATTATGCATCCAGGGCCAATGAATAGGGGAGTGGAAATCCTTCCTGAAATTGCCGATAGCAACCAAAGTGTAATCGTGGAACAAGTTGCTAATGGAGTTGCTGTTAGAATGGCATTAATGTTTTTAATCTTAGGCGGAAAGGCATAAGGAGAAATATTATGAAGATCTTAATTAAAAATGCAAAAATCTTCCAAAAGGATAAATTCATAAAAGGTGATGTGCTAATAGAACGGAAAAAGATTACCAAATTGGGAGGCACTATAACAGTTAATGCCGATAAAATTATCGATGCCCAAGGTGCCTGTGTTTTTCCAGGTTTTATTGATCTTCATTCTCATTTACGAGATCCTGGCCATACTTACAAGGAAGATATTGTTACAGGAACTAAAGCTGCTGCTCATGGAGGTTTTACCACTGTTTGCGCTATGCCAAATACTGAACCAGTTACCGATAATATTGCCTCTGTGGAATATATACAACTTCGTGCCAAAGATTATGGCTCTGCCAGGGTATATGTAATTGGAGCTATTACAAAGCAATCTGCAGGCGAAGAAATTGCAGAAATGGCAACTATGAAATCTGGAGGTATTGTAGCTGTATCCGATGACGGTAAATGTGTTCAGGATGCGCGTTTGATGCTCTCTTGTATGAAATATGCTAGTAATTTCGGACTGCCCATTATTATTCATCCCGAGGATTATTCTTTGGCTGGAAAGGGACAAATCCATTCCGGAAAAGTTGCTACCAAGCTTGGTCTTAGTGGTATTCCGGGTTTGGCTGAAGAAGTTATTATTGCCAGGGATATTATGCTTGCTGAAAGTGCTGGGGCACAACTTCATATTGCTCATATTTCCACTGCCCGATCTTTGGAATTAGTAAAAAATGCCAAAGATAAAGGATTACCGGTAACCTGTGAAGTAACTCCTCACCACTTAGTGTTAAATGAAGAAGCTACGATAACATTCAATACAAATACCAAAATGAAACCACCTCTAAGAAGTGAAAAAGATCGCCTGGCTTGTGTTCAGGCATTAAAGGATGGTCTGATTGATTGTATTGCTACAGACCATGCTCCTCATGCAGATTTTGAAAAAGAAAAGGAATATGATCATGCTCCCTTTGGAATCATCGGATTAGAAACAGCTTTTCCAGTGCTCTATAAAAATCTGGTACAAACAGGACTGATAAGTTTAAATCGTTTGGTAGAAGCATTAACAATAGCTCCTGCTAAAATATTAGATTTACCTGGTGGTGTACTGGAAGTAGGTAAAGCAGCTGATTTAACCATTATAGATTTAGAGAAGGAAACCCTCTTTTCGGTAGAAAATATTCTATCTAAAAGTAAAAATACTCCTTGGCTAAATCAATTTTTACCGGGAAGAGTGTTATGCACAATCTGCAACGGCAATGTAACCTATATGGATAGTGAAAAATGGACAAATTGAAACCCCAATTTTTAGAACGAGCAATATACTCTCGTGAAGAACTCTGCGGAGATTATTTCATACTGTGGATATGGGATGAAGAGCTGGGGAAAAAATGCCAACCAGGTCAATTTTTTGAAATACGCGCTCATTACAGTATTGAAAATGCAGAAGAAACACGTTCGTTACCCAAGCTTTTTAAACCAATCTCTATCTATGATAATGCTGAAGGTAGGATTGGATTCTTTATTAAAAAAGTGGGATACGGCACAAATGCTCTTAGTAAACTGAAAGCTGGAGATCTACTTGAATTGATCGGTCCTCTAGGAAATGGCTTTCCTATAGTTAGCGGAAAAAAAATACTATTAGTAAGCGGTGGAATTGGTTATCCACCTCTATGGTATCTTCAAAAAAGACTTATTAAACACAATCTAATTTATTGGGTTCATGGGGGGTCGAATCAATGTGATGTTTTCCCTTGTGATGAGGTCTGGACTGAAGATGGCAGCTTAGGTAAAATGGGGATGGTTACTGAAGGAGTAAGATCTCTTATTATGGAGAAGAAGATAAATTTAATATACAGCTGTGGACCAATCCCGATGCTGAAGGAATGTGCCAGAATAGCTTTAGAACTTGAAATTGAACACTACTGTTCTTTGGAAGCATATATGGCATGCGGAATTGGTGTCTGTTATGGTTGTGCTGTTCCTATCGGTAATACTGAAGATTGGAATTATTTAAGAGTCTGTAAAGAAGGTCCTGTTTTTAATGCTAAGGAGGTTTTGTGGAACAGAATGTAAGCCAAATTTATACTTCGTTGGGACGCTTAACATTAAATAGTCCAGTAACTATTGCTTCCGGGACTTTTGCTCTGGAGAATCTCGATTTTATGGCGCAGGACTATTTAGGTGCTTATGTATGTAAAACTATTACGCGTTACCCTAAAAAAGGAAATCCTCCACCTCGTCTGTTTGAAACAGAAGCAGGATTGCTAAATTCCATTGGATTACAAAATCCGGGACTGGATAAATTCATTAATGATGATTTACCTATACTTAGAGAAACACTTACTACTCCCTTAATTGTTAGTTTTTCTGGTTCTTCCCTAAATGAATTCAAATTAATGTTGGAATCTTTGGAACAGAATGAAGGAATAGATGGTTATGAACTAAATGTTTCCTGTCCCAATGTTGAAAATGAGGGTATTGCCTTTGGAGTTGATCCTGAAATTGTCTATAAGCTTTGTGCACTTCTTGCGCCGTTAACTAATAGGGAATTAATTATTAAGCTTAGCCCAAATGTAACCGATATTGCCGTTATTGCTAAAGCTGCTGAAGATGGAGGAGCAACATCTATCTCGTTAATAAATACAATTTGGGGAATGGCAATTGATATCCAAAGCGGAAAATCGATGTTAAAAAAAGGAATTGGCGGGTACAGCGGAATTGGGATAAAACCCTTAGCTCTAGCTTTAACTTATCGAGCAGCAAAAGCTGTAGATATACCTATAATTGCTATGGGTGGAATTTATAGCTGGCAGGATGCTCTGGAATTTTTTTGGGCTGGTGCTTCAGCTGTTGCTCTGGGGACTGCAAATTTTATCGATCCACTAGCTGTTCCTAAAGTATATGAAGGTATAGATAATTTCTTGCGAGAAAGAAATTGTACTCTAAATGAGATAATAGGTAAGTGCGAAGTATAAGTAAAATAATGAGCAGATATAATGAATATTATCGATATTGCTAAAATTAGAACCAATGTAAGCCTTAAAAGCTGCAATAATCTATGCCTTCTAATAAGCATACATCTTGGGCAAAATAACAATTGACTTAAATACCAAGTAAAAAAAAATGGCTCATTACTTTAGAATTATACATAAAAAATAAGGAATAAACTTACTGAGGAAGAAATGAAAGAATATGAAATGAAAAAGATCCGTAATCTATTGTTCATTGGTGCCAGTGGTGCAGGTAAGACAACTTTGGCTGAACAAATCTTCTATTTGACTAAAACAAGCAACCGTCTGGGCAAAATTGATGAAGGCAATACTATAATGGATTTTGATCCCGAAGAAATAACTAAACAAATGTCTTTGGGGCTTTCCATTGGTTATGTTAATTATTTAGACCATAAAATTAACATTCTGGACGCACCAGGCTGTCCTGATTTTGTTGGAGATACAATAGTAGCTCTTCCAGCAGTGGAAAATGTTGTTATAGTAGCCAATGCTGCAGGTGGTTATGAAGTTGGTTTAGAACTTGCTATAGAACAGATAGAAAAAAGCAAAATGGGTAAAGTAATTGTTGTTAATAGAATAGACAATGAACATTCAGATTATGATAAAACCCTTGAAGCAATAGCAGAAAATACTAAAATCAAACCCGTAAAAGTCCATATTCCGATTGGTAAAGAAGGCAGCTTCGAGGGTGTGATAGATATTATAAAGCGCAAAGCTATCAAAGGTAAAACCGAAAGTGATATCCCGGCCAATATGAGTGAAATAGTAGAAGAAGCCAGAATGCACTTGATGGAAGCAGTCGCAGAAACTGATGAGGATTTACTTAATGATTATCTGGAAAATATGGAGCTTCCTGAAGATAAACTAATAGCGGGGCTTAAAAAAGGTATCATCAGCGGTGAAATATCTCCTGCTTTTGTTTGCTCTGCAGGAACCGGTGAAGGTGTGCTTGCTTTATTAAGTGGAATTATCGACTATCTTCCTTCTCCTGAAGATTCCAATGAAATGGAAGTTTTAAAAGAAAACGAAAAAGTTAGCTTTATCTGTAAACCCGATGGTGAACTTTTAGGCTATTTATTTAAGCTTTATGCTGATCCCAGTATGGGTGATTTTGCCTATGCACGCATATTCTCTGGAACTCTAAAAACAGGTGTGGAATTTTACATTCCCGAAAAAGATGCAAAAGATAAAGCAGGAACTATGTATTATATGCTGGGCAAGAATCGTAATGATTGCAACGAAATTAAAGCTGGCGATATTGGCGCTCTGTTAAAGCTGAAAAATGCAAAGGTTATGAATAGTATCGTGGCCACCGGTTCAAAGTTGTCTGTGGTGCCTGTTGAATTACCTACTCCAACTACCTGGCAAACCTTGAAAGCAGTGAATCAAGCTGATGAAGATAAAATCGGAACTGTTCTGCAAAGAGTTATTGCTGAAGATCCTACTATAAATTATGAGCTTAATGTGGAGACCCATGAAAATGTACTTTCCGGTATGGGTGAACAGCAATTGCAATTAGTATTAAAGAAACTGAAAAACCGCTATAAAGTAGATGCTATCCTTAAGGATCCTCGTATTCCTTATAAGGAAACAATTATGGCAAGTTCAGAATCTAATTATAAACACAAAAAGCAATCAGGTGGTCGCGGACAGTATGCTGATGTCTATTTTCGCATAAAGCCAACCGAAAGGGGAGAAGGATTTAAATTTATCAATTCCATTGTCGGTGGTGTTATCCCTTCCAATTATATTCCTGCTATCGAAAAAGGTCTTATTGAAACAATGGAAAAAGGAATTATAGCTGGATACCCGGTTGTAGATATTTCTGTTGAAGTGTATTATGGTAGCTACCACGAAGTGGACAGTTCTGAAATTGCTTTCAAAATAGCCTCTTCAATGGCTTTAAAAGAAGGATTCAAAAAAAGCAAACCTATATTATTGGAACCCATTAATGAGCTGGTTATTATTGTTCCCAGTGAATATATGGGAGATGTTATGGGTGATATTTCTACTCGCAGAGGTAAAATTCTGGGTATGGAACAAAACGGTAAAAAGCAGTATTTAACAGCTCAAATGCCTTTAGCAGAAATGTATTCATATTATCCTGCTTTGAAATCCTTTACTCAGGGACGGGGCCGCTTTACGCAGAAATTCTCTCATTACGAGAAAGTTCCTGATGATATTGCACAGAAAGTTATAGCTGCCTGGCAGGAACAGTCAAACGAATAATACGATTTAACAGGTGAGAACCCTAAGTTAAATCACAATAGATATAAGAGGAACGGCGTTCGCGTCGTTCCCTGTTTTAGAAATTAAAAAAGCTATCTCTATTTTTCATAGAGCAATAAATTAATCTGGTTTACCGATTTTTTCTTTTTTACTTGACAGTAGAAGATAGGTTTACATAGTGTTCTTAAGTAGTGATAAATAAAAAAACGAGGTTAATATGTCTGGACATAATAAGTGGAGTTCAATTAAACATAAAAAAGGTGCTGCCGATGCAAAGAGAGGGCAGATTTTTACCCGTTTAGTTAAGGAAATAATTTTAGCAGCAAGAGCTGGCGGTGGCGATCCTGATATGAATCCTCGCTTACGAACTGCTATTAATACAGCTAAAGAAAACAATATGCCCAAGGAAAATATCGAACGCGCTATTAAAAGAGGCACAGGTGAAATTGAAGGTGCAGCTTATGAAGAGATTATTTATGAAGGTTATGGGCATAGTGGAGTGGGAATAGTCGTTGAAGTGATGACGGATAACAAAAAACGAAGTGTTTCTGAATTGCGGCACATATTTTCAAAATATGGTGGAAACCTTGCCGAGACAGGATCAGTTGCTTGGAATTTTGAACAGAAGGGTTTTATGAATGTTCCTGCAGCAGGATTGGATGAGGATGATTTTATGATGAAGGCACTGGAAGCAGGAGCTGAAGATGTAGAGCTAAATGAAGATAACTTTGATATATACACTTCCCCTACGGATTTTCACACAGTAATCAGCAATTTAGAAAAGGAGGGTTTCCCTATCCATAATGCAGAATTAACCAGGGTTCCGAAAAATACTATAGCGGTTGATGACGACATAGCTGAAAAGCTTATGCGTTTGATTGATTCCCTCGAAGAACTCGATGATGTGCAAAAAGTTTATGCCAATTTTGAGTTTTCCGATGCCTTTATGGAGAAACTTTCCCAAGCACAGTAATTAAGTGATTATCATTGGTTTAGATCCCGGCAGCCGTTATTGCGGTTATGGTCTTCTTCAAATTGAAGACAGAAAAATTCTTGCTGCAGGTTGTGATGTGCTGGATGTAACAAAAGGTAAAACTCTTTCGCTTCGTTTAAAATCACTTTATGAGAATATTATAGCAGTTTTGGATGAATATCAACCTGAAATAGCGGCCGTAGAAAGCATTTTTTTTCATCGTCAGGTGAGAAGTGTTTTTACACTCGGTCATGCCAGGGGTGTAATATTACTTGCCTTAGCCATGAAAGATATACCAATTGTAGAATATAGTCCCCGCGAAATAAAAAAATCTGTTTGCGGGAATGGTAGTGCTAGTAAACAACAAGTTCGCTATATGATAAATAAGATTTATCCCTTAAAAGAAAGTCCTAAAAGGGATGATGCTTTTGATGCTTTAGCGGTAGCGACCTGTTATTACAACAGGATGAAGTGGCTGTAATGATTCAATATATTTCAGGTACTCTTACTTTCAAAAATCCTGTAATGGCTATTATTGAAACTATGGGTATTGGTTGGGAAATAAAGATTCCGATTAGTACTTATGAAGTGTTACCTTCTGTTGGAAAGAATTGTAAGCTATTAACTTTTTTACATATCAGCCAGGATGATATGCGTATTTTTGGTTTTTCTACAGAAGCAGAGAGAGAGCTATTTATGATGTTGAATAAAGTTAGTGGCATAGGGCCGAAAATAGCCCTTTCAATTCTTTCAACTTTAAGTATTCCTACATTTATAAAAGCGATTAATTCAGGTGAAGAGGGATTACTTACAAGAGTTCCTGGCATTGGGAAAAAATCTGCGCAACGTTTAATTGTAGAGTTGCAAGATGATGTTCACACTTTAATGAGTCATATTGACCAGAAAGATTTACAAATTGGAGATAAAAATAGTGAAGTTGAATCAGCATTGCTTTCTTTGGGGTTCAATTTACAGCAAATCAGAAAAGAACTTGCTCTTCTTGATGAATCGATGAGGCAGTTGAACACAGAAACTTTAATTAAAGAAATTATCAAGCGTATTTATCAGAGAAATAAATGAATTTTCGTACCGAAGCATATTCTACTATCCTAAAAGTGCTAAAAGATAAAGAGTATTCTGATACTCTACTTCATCAGCGCGCAAAAAAAATAAAGAATGCTGGAGAAGATCCTGCTTTATTTTACAACCTCGTGAAAGGAGTTATCAAGCTCTGTTTGAAGTTGGATTATATCCTGCAGCAATATGTGGATAAAAAGAAGTTTGCTTCTACAGATGTAAAAATTAAAACCCTTCTTTATATGGGTTTATATCAGCTTATGTATCTAAATTCCATTCCAGATCATGCAGCTGTGAATGAAACAGTTGAATTAGCCAAAACTCTGTTTAATGAACAAGTAGCAGATTTTGTAAATGCTGTTTTGAGAAGTTATCTTCGCAATCCTGAAATTACCTATCCCAAAGAACCTGAATTGAGGATTGCCTATGAACATTCTTTTCCTCCAGAATTGGTTAAACAGTGGCTGGAATTATGGGGCGAGGAAAATACTGAATATCTGGCTATGTTTTTTAACGAAAATCCTGAACTGCATATACGAGTAAATACAACAGCTACAACACCTGATAAATTGAAAGCATATTTTGCTAAACGGGATATTATATTAAAACCTTCTGCAGCAAGCTCTAATATGTTTTATACAGCTCAAACAGCAGAGGTTCTGGAGGATGTAGCTTTCTCTGAAGGTTATTTTTCTGTTCAAGATACTTCTGCGGCATTAATTGTAGAATTGCTTGATCCTCAAAAAGAAGAAAGTGTTCTTGATTTATTTGCTGCTCCCGGAGGAAAATGCAGTTATATTGCAGAAAGAATGAATAATACAGGAGAAGTTATTGCTGTAGATAAAATACCAAGTAAGATGAAACTATTAAAACAAGCAGCTGACCGTTTGCAGCTTACTAATATCAAAACGGTAATTACAGATGCTTTCAAATATGGTCCTGTAGCTCCTGCTTTTCAAAGAGTGTTAGTAGATGCACCTTGTTCTGGATGGGGTGTTTTTGGCAGAAAATCTGATCTACGCTGGCAGGTTCATCAGAATATTCCCGAGCTTATCAAGCTGCAAGAAAAAGCTTTGGATTATGCAGCTAATTTTGTTGCTCCGAACGGGTTTTTGGTTTATTCTACATGCACAATGAACCCGAAGGAAAACGAGGACCAAATTGCCTCTTTTTTAAAAAGAAATAAAAAGTTTGAACTGGTTCCAGCTTCTCAGTTTATTCCTGATAAGTATACCAGTTCCGGTTTTTTAAAAACGATACCTTTTAAGCATAATATGGATGGTGCATTTGCCGCAAAATTACAACGGATTAAATAAGAATAGATACCTGCAAGGCAAAGGAAAAACCAAGAATAAGCAAATCGGCTACCTTGTAGGAATTGGGATTTGTGTAATCATTGTTACTGCCTTTGTTTTCAGCCAAATCTTTTTTCCTATAATTTTGGGAAGAACACCTAAAGTAGAAGTACCCTCTGTAGTCGGGATGAACCTTGCTCATGCTAAAAAAATATTGCAGGATGAAAAATTGCATGCTGTAGTTAAAGATTCTTTATTTAGCGATGTTGCAGCTCCTGAGGTTGTTTTAGAACAGCATCCTGTCCCTGGAGATAAATTACATCAAGATGGAACAGTATATTTAGTAATTAGTAAAGGATCATCAACAGTCACAGTTCCTTCTGTTGTTGGAAAGCCTTTTCAGGAAGCATTCATAATTTTAAGAAATCTTGATTTGCATAGCACTGTAGTGGATTCTACCTATTCTGATATCTATCCTGTAAATACTGTTATTCGTAGCGTTCCTTCAGCTGGAGCAAAAGCTCTAAAAAAATCTACAGTAAAGCTCATTTTAAGTAAAGGTTCTGAACCAACAGCTGATACGCTTGACTATGAAATGATACCATACTATTTTTAATAGAAAGAAATTATAATTTAGGACAAGAACTATGAACGAAGAGTTAAAAGAAATTAAAATTCGCGCCCGAATGATGCCTGGAGCCGTAACTTATGATGGTTTTCTGGGAAATGATAAGCGTTCTCTTTCTGAAATTATTGCTGCTGATAATAAAGAACTGGAACGTTTTAACCGTTATGTTGAAGAAATAGCAGACAGAATGAAATATTTTACTGATGCCACCTTTGATGTGTTTGATAATAAGGTTGTTATAGATGATATATATGAAGTTGAAAGCACAAGCAGTAAAGGTAATTTGTCCTGCCCATATGGACACGGAGGCTTATTCCGTAAATATGAAACTACTCTCACTAATCGGAAGAATAATATCACTGTTAAATGGACTGCAATGACCATCCATTTAATTGAAGCTCATCATTTCTTTGGGGGGAAGGGTTCACATTATCGCTATGAACCCGAAACTCTTTTAAAGGCCCTATTTACCGAAGCAGAAAGGAAAAAATAACTTTATAAACTATTCTGAGTATTTCAACCTCAGAATTATGAGCTTATGCTAAGAGTCATTACGACTATTGATATCATGAGTCTTCACTGCCGAATATTTAGAAGTGTTTACAAGCTATTTCGGCAGTGATAACTCCTGACTTATTGTGAGGAGTTATTTGTGCTTAAATAACTTTTGTATCTATTAATAATTTATAAGGCATATAAGAGTTATCGCGACCTCCTGCCCCAAAAAACCTCTAAACCTTCAACAACGCTTGGATTTGGTTATTCACATCCAAAAATGAAATATCACCTTTGGTACGGAGGTTATCTCCTTTAGAGAATCTTTCATATAGTTTATTTATAATTTCGATGATTTCTTCTGTATTTTTACTAACAAATCCGCTTTCCGTTTTGCAGATTAATTCGTATGCTTCTCCATCTGAATCTGCCAAACATAAAATAGGGCTACGAGAAGCTATATACTCGAAGAGTTTTGTTGTTAGCATCCCTTCATTGCCTTCGTATGTATTTATAATGAGAATCAATAGCTCGGCATTTATTAATTCTTGCAAGGCCAGTTGATGAGGCAAAAAAGGTATTCTATTAACCGGGAAATCAGTTTCCGGAAAATCTCTTGTTCCAATGAGTGAAAAATCTATGTTGGGCAATTTTATTTCTGCTAATGCATTTATTAAAGGAGTGGGATCCTGACCTGCAGTAAGCTGACCTACATATTTAATACGGAATCTATTCGTTCTTTCATAATGCAAATCCTTAAAATCATCGGGATCAAAGCCATTGTAAAGAACTTCTTTGTTACCTTCAGGAAGAGAATTCGCGATGGCTTTACTTACAATATAATTCAGCTCTGCAGTCCGAATTATTTTCCTTTCCAGATATTTATGCAGAGCCATAGTTAAACGCATAGGGGGATTCAGTTTCAAATAATATATTTCAGACATAGGATCGCGAAAATCAGTTCGCCACTGAATATTGTAGCGTTTTTTTAGTTTTAATCCAATCAGATGAGTGGAATGGGGAGGACCGGTAGTTATCACATAATCAATTTTATTCGTTCTTAAAACTTGAACTGCACTTTTCAATGCTGCCGGATTCCAGCCAATACGAAGATCTGGAACTATGACATTTAAGCGTAACCAATATAAAAATTTTTGTAGTGGCTTATCGGTTGTTTTATTCTGTAGTGATCCATAGGGTAGTTCTTTTTGTCCCAATATGTTCCATAATTTTCCGAAACTTATTGGTTTACTTCGAAGTACTTTTACGGTAGCAGGAATTTTAGAAAGCAAGCTTTCATCCCGATATGGATAATCACCATCTAAAGTAGTGACTACAAATATTTCCACTCCTTTTTTATCCAGAGCATTGATAAATCTTAACCATCTTTGAACTGCAGCTCCTCCACAGGGAGGGAAATAATAAGTTATCAGTAAAATCTTCATTATTGCAATGTTAGTTCTGCTAGTGCTTTCCAGGAATAACGTTTTGTGAAGTTATCAATTGCTTTCCGCATATCCGGTTTCTGAGTAAGATGCAAAATTATTTTTTCAGCTAGAGCAGAAGGATTATCAGGAGGAACCAAATACCCTGTTTCACCTTCGGCTACATATTCTCCCAAACCACCTACATTACTGGCTAAAACAGGGACTCCAAAACTATAGGAGGTGGCAATAACCCCACTTTGAGAGGCACTTTTGTAAGGCAGGATACATAAACAAGATTGAGAAAAGAAGTGCGCAATTTCAGGATCGCTGATAAAACGAAAATAGCATTCTACTTTGCTCCCAATTCCTAAAGAGTTTATTAGTTCTGTATAGACATCACATTTACCATATACTTCTCCAGCGATAATTAACTTGGCATCAGGTACAGCATTTATCACTTTTGGCATTGCTCTAAGCAAAACATCCAGACCCTTATAGGGTTTAATTAAACCGAAAAAAAGCAGAGTATTTCTTTGAGGAAAAGGTACAACTTCACTGATATAATGTTCATAACAGGGATGGAAACCCAGAACTCCTTTTTTGGAAATATATAGAGGCAGTTCGTTATGTAATTCCTCCAAAGTAGCTTTACTTAAGGTTACAATTTTAGTTGCTGGCTTAAAGACATATTTAAGCAGCTGTTTTTCTAAAATCCATTTTTCGTGAGCCAGAATGTTATGCGCCAGAATAATGATAGGGGTATTAGGTATGCGTTTTATAATATAACCATAAGCAGGTGCAAAATATGGTAAAAACCAGGAAACAATTATCGCATCCGGTTTATATTGTTTTATTTCGTAAATTGTTTGTCCCCAGGTTTTGGGTTGCCAAGGAACCAGAATTCGCTTATTGACAAATTCATTATCTGTTATTGTATAATCATATTGTCCCTTACCTGGAAAAAGCAATTGTGGATATTGCTCTTTAAAATTGATGAATTGAACTTGATATCCTAAATCCCTGTAAGCTTCTGCTAAAGAGAAAGCAAAAAGAGAAATTCCTCCTCTATATGGGGGAGCAGGACCCAGAATAGCAATCCTCTTCATAATACACTCTGTTTAAAAAACCTCTTAACAATATCAACATCGTGATATTTCCCAAATAAAGCCATAAGTTTTAAGCGGACTTTTACACCTTTCATATCACTGGCAAGAATACAGCCAAGAGTTTCTAAATGTTTCCCTCCACCCTCATAACCATATTCAGCTAAAACTCTTCCTGTATAGGTTCTGGAGGTTATTACAACCAAAATACTTTTTGCAATAGCTGCTTGAATATCGGGTACTAGACTTTTAGGTAAATTTCCACGTCCAAATGCCTCTATTACAATTGCTTTGATATCATTTTCCATACAGCAACGAATGAATTTTCCATCCATACCAGCAGCAGCTTTAATAAGTTCCACTTTGGTATCTAATTGATCAGTCCAAACATTATCTTTGTAAAGTGAAGTTCTATGATAAACAATTTTATCAGGGTCTACAATTCCAACAGGTCCATAACCAGGAGAAATAAAGGAATCAATTTTTCCAGTATCGGATTTTACCACATCACGGGCAGTGTGAATTTCATCATTCATCACTACCAGAACTCCTTTATCTATTGAATCGGGATGACAAGCAACACGAACACTTCCAATTATGTTGCGAGGTCCATCTAATCCTATTTCATTTCCAGAACGCATTGCAGCTGTAAATATAACAGGTTTGCGTGTAGTCAAAACTAAATCACATAAATAAGCAGTTTCTTCTAAAGTATCTGTTCCATGAGTAATCACTATTCCATCATAATCAATTATTTTCAGGTCTACCAATTTAGCCAGTTCAAACATCATTTCCGGAGTCATATAGGGACTAGGAATATTTAAATAATCCATCACTTCAACATTAGCTACACTGTTTAATTGAGGAAACTGTCTTAAAAAATCGGCAAATTCATTACTGGGAATAACACCAGCAGGATCAGACGCCTTCATAGAAATTGTTCCACCGGTTAGGATAATAAGGATGTTCTTTTTCATATTTAATCTTTTTTCCATTTAATTACGATAAGGGATAGGATCAATAATCCCTGCTTCCCTAAATGCTCTTTTGCGAAGCAGACAACTTTCACACACACCACAGGCTATCTCATCATCACTATAACAGCTCCAGGATAAATGAAAAGGAGCTTTTAGCTTTATGCCCATTTGCACTATTTCTGATTTGCTTTTATGTAAAACCGGAGTTATAATATTAATTGGTAATTCACTTTTGGTTCCTGTGGCAATTACTTTTTCGAAGGATTTGAAAAAAATTTCACGACAATCAGGATAACCGGAACTGTCTTCTTCCACAGCGCCAATATAAATTTTTGTAGCTTTTATCACTTCAGCCCAAGCAACTGCTGCACATAGAAAAATAGCATTACGAAAAGGGACATAAGTAATTGGAATTTCTTTAGATGAAATTTTGCCTTCCGGAACAGGAATATGCCTATCGGTTAGAGCAGAACCGCCAATTTCAGATAGCCATTGATAATCTACTACCTTAGCCTGAAACGGTTTATAATAATCTGCCAATGCTGCAAAACAAGCAAGCTCTTTTTGCTCAGTTAGCTGTCCGTAATTGAAGTGCAAAAAAAAGACCTCATCAACTTCAGAAACAGCACAAGCAGCAGTAACCAAAGAATCCATCCCTCCACTAACCAATACTATTGACCGGGTCATATTTTATATCCTGTGTTATTTATTTGATCAATTTTCCTCTTATGCTGCTTTGTGTCAAGATAAGAATGCACTATACTGCAATTTTGAAAATATGAATTTTAGATCTTAGGGTTATAAAAAGCAGAATACCTTAATAGATTCTCTAATGATCTTTTACTATTTCCATAACGATAGGTTATTTCGCTGAAGAATCGTTTAAGTTTCTAAGGTTCTGTAACTGTATTCTGATAGGATGGATTATGTGGTTTCCTTATCTTTAACGGCAATGATTTATAGTTAGCTGAATAACTGAAACAATAGGCGCCATAATAAATCCCTATTGCAGTAAATACTGTGTTAAAGGGATGAATTATTCATAAACAGATAAATTCAAATAAACTGAGGGATAGTATCTATTCTCATAAAGGAAAACCTTTCAAAATTATCTCTTTAAGTTCTGCGATGCTATCAGTGTGATTAATTTTATTACGCAATTCAGGTCCACCTAAAATACCCTTAGTATAAAAACAAAGCTGAGCTCGTAATTCTCGTACTGCTATATATTCCTGTTTATATTGCAAGGCTTTATCTATATGCAATATAATAGTATTAAGTATATCCTGTCTGGTTACAGGTTTATATGTTCCACCCTTCAGTAGTTCTCTGCATTGAGAAAAGAGCCAAGGTTTTCCTAAAGCACCTCGGCCTATCATCAAGCCGTCACAATTTGTTTCCCTAAGCATAGTTAAAGCGTCTTCTGGAGTTTTAATATCTCCATTACCAATAACTGGAATAGAGACATTTTGCTTCAGAATTTTGATATGTTCCCAATTACTAATTCCGGAAAACATTTGACGCGAAGTTCTGGGATGCAGACAAAGAAAATCGGCTCCACTATCTTGCATCAAGATACCAAAATCAAGAAAGTTCAAATTTTGCATATCCCATCCGCTGCGAAATTTAACACTTAAAGGTAGGCAATCTTGCAGGGCATTTTTAACTTCTTTAACAATTTTTACGGCCAAAGAAGGAGTTTGCATTAACGCTGATCCAGCTCCTCTTCGAATTACTTTTTTAACTGGACAGCCCATATTAAGATCAATGAAATCGGGTTTTAAAGGAAGTAGGGTAGAAGCAGCTTTAGCCATAATAAGAGGGTCGTTGCCAAAAATCTGAATACCAAAAGGTCTCTCGAATTCTTCAAAATATGCATATTGCAGGGTTTTATCCGAATCTCTAATAATACCATCGGCACTAACCATTTCGCTGATTAGAACTTCTGCTCCCCACTGTTTACAAATTTGGCGAAAAGGGCTATCTGTATATCCAGCTAAGGGTGCTAAAAAAAGTAGTGGTTCTTTGAATAGATATGTGGTCATTAACCCGAATATTTAGCCTTTATAGCGTTAATATCTACCTCATCAATATATTCTCTTTTCATAAAGCGTTCGGCGTATTCTTTATAAAGACCGCTATCTAAAAAGAAACTAACCAGATCTTTATCCAGTTGACCATCCTTAACCATAAATCCCATAATAGTTAAAGATTCGGTTAATGTTTTAGCTTTTTTATAGGGTCTATCGGCTGCAGTTAGAGCTTCGAAAACATCTGCCACTGCCAAAATACGAGATTGTAAGGGTAAATTATCAGCTGAATAACCCTTAGGATAACCCTTTCCATTAAGCATTTCGTGATGGGTGGAAGCATAAAAAGCTACATTCTCGTATTTCTTGGGGAATGATAGTTGGGAAAGCATTTCCCAGGTGATTGATACATGATCTTGCATAATTTTCATTTCTTCTGGAGTAAAAGTTCCTCTGCCACTAATCATCATATTCTTTTTTTCGTCTGCAGTGAAAATGAAATAGTGTTTGCCTTCATATTCGAAATCAATGTTACTGAATTTATCTACTCGTTCTAAATCGGTTTTATCTACAAATTCTTTACCCTCATTTACATTGATCAGAAAATTAGTAAGATCCTCAAGATAGCTGTGAAAGTCCTTCGGTTCCAGCTCTAAATCAATATAATGATGGATAAAATCTGCAAAATCTGATTCACTCAGCTTTACTTGTAAATAAGATAATAGCAGTTCCAGTTTTTCAATTCGTAATTTAACAAGCTCAATGCGGTCGCAAATAGTTTCGAGTTTTGTGCTTTTATCCATAATTGCTTCAGGAGTAACAATTTTCCCTACATCGTGCATCCAGCCAGCCATAGAAAGTTCTTTTAGTTCATTTTCGCTAAATTTGCGTTCTGGAAAATATTTTTCACCTATGTCATTGATTTTATTGGCGATCATTTCAGTTAATAAAGCTACGCGGGTTATGTGATTGGAAGAATATTTGGACTTTCTTTCAATAGCTCCAGCAATGGAACGGATGAATTGATTCAAGAGTTCTTCTAAATCCTCAATCAATTTTTTATTGGAAAGAGCAATTGCAGCCTGTGAGGCAAGTGAGGATAGCATTGCTTTATGTTCTTCGGTAAAGGAGATTATATTGCTGTTTTCATCCATTGCATTTATGAATTGAATCACGCCTAAAACTCTATCTTCGTGGTTTTTTAAGGGAATAGTTAACATCGACTTGCAGCGATAATTATTTTCCTGATCGGTTTTAATCGTTCCGCTAACATCGTAACCTTTTGCTTCATAAACATCGTCGAAACATAAGCTGCGTTTGTTATGAAAGACATTAGTTACAATTTTATCATTAACTGGTGTGCCATCTTCATTGTAAAGATCAATGGCTTTCCAGTTAATGGGTCCCTTTGTACCACCTTTAAGTAAATTCAAAGTTGCGTTATAAACTATTTCAAATTCTAGTTTCGTGGCTTCATCGTTTACTTTATAGATTGTTGCTGCATCAGCTTTTGTAAAAGAAATACCTTCCTCCAGAATCATATCAAAAATTTTATCTAAGTCACTTTCAGAAGAAAGTGATTCGCCAATACGGGTCAGACGCTTGATATGCAACAATTGTTCTTCTGCGAGATTAGTGATATTATCAACCACGCTGTTTAGCATTTTGTTAATCTCATAGTTTGTGCTAAAATCGTATTTCATTTTGTTTACTCCTGAATACGCTGAAAAAGCATATATTGCGGTTCAAAACCTTGACGCTTTTGTTCGATTTCGTAAAAAGTGCTAATATGCTCTTCAAAAGGTGAATGTTTTAAAACTGGTTCATCATAAACTGAGATAAAGGAAGGATGCGTTAAAAATTCATCTAAAATCCAGGCAGCATAATCTCGATTATCAGTTGTAATCTGAACCCGTGATGAGGGCTTTAGAATTATAGATAAAGCACTTAAAAAATCTTGCTGTATAAGGCGTCTGCGATGATGTTTTCGTTTCGGCCAGGGATCTGGATATTGAATAAAAACACCTGAAACAGATTCGGCAGGAAAAAGCTGGCTTATATTAGCATCAATATGAAGTCGGATAAGACGAACATTAGGGTTCTGCTCAGGGCTTAGTTTTTTTAAAGTATTATTTATCCTCTTTTCTGCTGATTCCAATCCGATAAAATTGAATTCTGGATGTAGCACGGAAAAAAGGGATATAAATTCTCCCTTACCGGAACCAATTTCCAGTAAAAGAGGGTTGGAATTATGAAATATTTCTTGTGGATCTAAACGCACATAATGACCCTCAGTATTCATTTTGGGTTCAATTACGAAGAAATCTTTGTGATTAATCATCGTCTTCTGCATCCTCTCTAATTGCTTTTTTCGCTTCATCAATTTCTTTGCGAACGATAACTAAATTTGCTAAAGAAATGCCTACACCAATGAAAATAAATAATACCAAGGCATTTAAAAAATAATCCATAAAGGTGTTAGCGGCTTTAGGTTGTTTTAAAAGTAACATTAATATCTTCAAATATGTTCCTAGGACCAAAGCTGAAACAAATGAAAAGATCAAAGTCCGTATCTTGATGAGAGACTTTGCCAAAAAAGTATAGCGCAATATCAACCAAAGTAAAATACCACAAATCAGATTAAGAATGAAAAGTAAGATAAGGCTAAATTGCGAGCCCAATCGAACTATCATAAGAATCCCGTCTAATAACGGTATAACAATAAGCAATCCCCAAAGCGCATATTTAGGTAAACAATAACAACTAAAAGCAATAGCACCAATAAAAAAACTAACAGCTAAATATAGCTCCGCTTGACTGATGCCTCTGCCTCCCCAATTATTCGTAAAATCCCTAAAACTACCGGAAAAAAGCAAACCCCCTAAAATTGCTGTTGCTATTGGGAAAAACAACAACAACAAATGCCGGGGCATTATTTTAGTGCTTTCCATTCAAATCCTTCACTTTTATTAAGTTATATAAATCCATATTTCAACTGTATGTAAATTTATGTTGACTTATAGACCTATAATACAAATTTAACGCAACTGAAGAGAATGTCAATAATAATAATTTGATATGGAGATAAAGAAGTGCTAAATATAGTGAAAAGCCTGAAAGAGAAACTATCTAAAACCAATAGCAACCTGATGGGTAAAATTGCTGAAACAGTTAAAAAAAAGAAAGTTATAGATGAGGAAACACTCGCTGAAATAGAAGAAATCCTGCTATATTCAGATACTGGAATAGAAATGACCGAAATTATCCTGCAACGCTTTAGAGAACAATTGAAAAAGGATAAAGTTACCGATCCTGAAATAGCTCAGATATATCTTACTGATGTTATGCGGGATATTTTGCTAAGCGAAGATGAAGAGATTCCCGATTTTTTTGCAGAACCGTCTGTGAAACCTTATGTGATTGTTTTTGTTGGTGTTAACGGAACTGGAAAAACTACTACTATCGGGAAAGTTGCCTATAAATTTTCGCAAATGGGCAAAAAGGTTTTAATAGTTGCTGGAGATACTTTTCGGGCTGCTGCCATTGAACAAATCGCTATTTGGGCTGAACGAGCAGGTGTTGCTATAGTCCGTTCTCAACCTGATAGTGATCCTGCAGCAATTATATATGATGGGGTAAATGCATCTATGGCTCGTGGCTATGATATAGTTTTAATTGACACTGCAGGACGACAACATACTAAAGACAATTTAATGAAAGAGCTTAGTAAAATAGATCGCACCATTAAAAAATTGATTCCAGAAGCTCCTCATGAAGTGATTTTAGTGGTAGATGCCACAACTGGACAAAATGCTATCTCTCAAGCCCATAATTTTGATAAGTCTATACATTTAACGGGTATTGCTTTAACAAAATATGATGGCACATCCAAAGGCGGAATAATTTTTAACTTGAAACATAACTTGAAACTTCCAGTAAAACTATTAGGCGTTGGTGAAGGAATTGAAGATTTAATGCCCTTCAAAGCTGTACCTTTTGTAAAAGCTTTCTTTGAAGAATGATACCAGGCAGATATTTCCTATGGATATAATATGTTGTTTCTATTTATATAAGGCAGAAATACAGATAAACTGAGGATTAACTACAGGTCTTTTTTATTTGGGAATAGAATAACAAGGTATTATATCTCCATAATTAATAACATTCATTAAATCTTCAATACTTCCTCAATATTGTTTTGGGGATTAAAGGAAAAAAGTACCTCCTTTTTTAGTAAGTTTAGTTACTTAAGGAAGAAGTAATATATCTTTTCTACAGTTTATTAGGAATTCATCCTCAGTAAAAAAACCCGAATAAGAAATCCACATAGTTTATGGACATTTTCAGCAACTGAATCGCTGAATTAAAATCTTCTAAAAACAGGTAAGCATAAAGCCCGTCGGTGAGCTTCGGTTTATTTGCCAAGCAAGAACTAGTAATCTCATTTTCCTTTATATAGTAAAATTGTGGGTTGATATTGAGTACTATCCTAATGTATTTACCTACCCGCAGGTGTTTACTAATTTCGGATAAGCTACATATTGTATTCAAGCTTTGCTCTTCGCTCTTAAGGGAAAGCGTTAATCAAGTGTTTATCAACCCTTAATCAAGCGTTAATTATTAACGCTTGATTAAGGCCTGTTAAACGAGAGATTAAAACCTTCAAGCAAGGAAAACAAGCGACAATAATATTGGGATTTTATTATCAAATTGATTGTTACAGTTGGTATAATTCAGTTTCAAGAGGGAAATAATCGCAATATTTTGAAGTTTCAACTTTAATCCTCCCAATTGTAATTGATCCTTATATGAATCTTAAGAGGAATTAAAACTGAAGGAGAGGATACTTTCTACCTTTACCACCCAACCTCAATACTGTTTTTAATTGACAAAAGAACCTATACTAAATTAAGGATAACTTAATTTAATAACATAAAAAAGGAGATCTAAAATGTCTAATCAACCTCCCCAAAACCAAATTCAGATAAAAATCGACGAAAAGGTCGGTGAAGGCACCTATGCCAATTTCTTTGTTATTACCAATTCCCCTTCAGAATTTATTATGGATTGTGGTCGTATCCTTCCTGGCATTCCTGATGCTAGAATTTATACACGCGTTCTGATGACTCCTTCTCATGCCAAACAACTGATGCAACTTTTGGAAAAAAATATAGATGCATACGAAAATCAGTTTGGCGAAATCAAATTACAAGGTCAACAAGATAATAAACCTGTTGGTTTCAAGCCCGATTCTAAAATATAAAGGGTGAAAAGGTCAGTAGCTAAGAGGGTGAAGAGAAAAGGTTAACAGATTAACTTTAGAACTCATATTATGGAAAGGTGATAAGGTAACACCTATAAAAAAATGCATAGTTGTCTTTCACTTGTTAATCTGTTAACCTGGATAATCTTGCTAAAATAACCTATGCAAGATAAGCGCTATAGGTTTGCTATTATCTATCTTCCTTGTTTGATGACCAAGATTTAGCTTGACGAAATATCCTTATTTATGAGATAAATTCTTTAATATATGATATTGCTATCACAGTAATCTAAATACTTAACTATCAATATATAACAAAAGGAGATATAAGGAAATGAGCAAAATTGCTAATATGCTGGATGCCGATTTGGAGAATAAAATTTGCCTGGTGCGTATGGATCATAATGTAGTTAAAAATGGCATTATTAAAGATACTATGCGTATTGATGCCACAATACCAACCCTTATGCACATATTCAGAAAGGGAGGTTTACCAATTTTGATGAGCCATATTGGTAGACCCTTTGACAAAAAAACCGGTACTATCAACATTTCGGAAGCTGAATCAGTTGTTCCAGTTGTAAAATACTTGGAAAGTAAATTTCAGCTTAGAGGTTTAATACCTGATTGCAAGCCCCAAGATAAAATTGGGATAACAGATTATACTCCGATTGGAAAAGCTGTTGAATCCTTAAAAAAGGGTGAAGTGGATTTTGTATACCTTCCTAATACTCGCTGGTTTAAAGGCGAAGAAGCAAAAGATGAAAGTACTGATGTTATGGCAAAAAGTTTAGCACAATTTGCTGATGTTTATATTAATGATGCTTTCGGTTCTTGGCAAGCACATTGCAGTACTTATACAATTGCCAATTACCTTCCTTCTTATGCTGGACTTTTGATGCAGAAAGAAATATCCAATTTACAAAAGATCTTTGAACCTAAACATCCTTTTTTAGCAATAGTGGCTGGAGCAAAATTCGATACAAAAATCGGGCCTTTATCTTCCTTGATCAAAATAGCTGATAAACTTATTTTAGGTGGAGTTATTTATAATGCATATCTCTGCTGTAAATATAACATTAAAATTGAAGGTGTAACTAATGAAGATATTGAAGCAGCCAACAAATTTATTAGTGAAAGTAGAGATTATATACATAAGATAGTGGAACTACCGCTGGTAATTGAAAATACAGGAATGCAAAAGCGCGAAAATCCGAAAGAGATAGATATCCATATTTTAGAACCAGGAACACAATTAGCATATGTCTTAGATGTAGCAGGTAGTAATTTTGCTGAGGAATGCGTAAAAAAAGTTTTTCAGGAAGCAGGAACTATCTTTGTAAATGCAGTGATGGGTTATAGTGCTCTTTTTCCTGAGGGAACAATGGCTATGTACTCTTTGATTGACCAATGCCAAAATGCTGTAAAACTTTTCGGTGGGGGAGATACAATTCAGGATTTTAAAGAATACCTTCCTGGAATTTTTGCAAAAGCACAAAACGATCCCAGCTACTATTTCTTTACTGGAGGGGGCGCGATTCTGGATGCTATTCAACAGGGCTCTCCATACGGTATGAAACCGGTTCAAGCATTACTTAGAGATTAATAATTATAGGAGAATAAAGTGGATAATGACAATAAACTGAACCTGCTGAAAGAATTTCCTCCTCCAACATATGAGGAATGGTTGCAGGTAGTAAATGAAGGTTTGAAAGGTGCGGATTTTGAAAAAGTAATGAAAACCCAAACCCCGGAAGGAATAACTTTGCAGCCAATTTATCGTAAAGAAGATGTTGCTAAACTTCCTTTTATGGAAAGTATACCTGGTAAAAGTCCTTATGTGCGAGGGAATAATCCTATCCGTTTTTTAACTGAGGGTTGGTTGATTGCTCAAAATCATACAGATTCTGATCTAAACACTTTAAACCAGAAAATACTGAAAGAATTGAATCAGGGTTTAACCGCAGTTAATATTACCTTAGCAAATAATACCTCTCCTGAAGGGGTGAAAGTACAAACTCTTAACGATTGGGAAACCTTGTTGGCAAAAATTGACATAAAAGCTGCTCCTTTGTTTATGCAATTAGGTTTAGAGGATACAGAAATCCTGAAAACCCTAAAACAATATACCGATAAATACAATATTGAACTAAAGACCCTTCAATCTGGCATAGGTATTGATTTTATCGGTGAATTGGCAGATAGAGCATATCTGCCTTTTTCTCTTGAAGAGACCTGGCAAAAATTAGAAGAAACAGTCAGATGGAATATAGAAAATGCATCCGCGAACAGGATAATCAGTATTGATGCCTCTATTTATGAATCAGCTGGAGCTTCCATTGTTCAAGAGTTGTCTTTTGCTTTGTCTACAGCAATTTGTTATATAAAACACTTACAGGATGCAGGTTTTACCATTGAAGAACTGGCTCCTCTATTTCAAGTGAAACTTTCGCTTGGCTCCAATTTCTTTATGGAAATAGCTAAAATACGTACTTTCCGTTTACTTTGGTCTGAAATGATTAAAGCATACGGTGGGGAAGAAGAATATCAAAAAGTATGGATTCATGGCAAAACAGCAAAGTTCAATAAATCTATATATGATATATATGTAAATGTGTTACGAACTACAACTGAAGGTTTTGCAGGAGTGATTGGAGGTGTAGATAGTTTAGAAATTGGCCGCTTCAATGAATTAATTGCTCCTGCAGATGAATTATCAGTTCGCCTTGCTAGAAATCAACAGATTATTTTAAAAGAAGAAGCTCATTTTGATAAGGTTATTGATCCTGCTGGTGGCTGTTATTATATTGAGTGGCTTACTAATGAATTGGCAAATAAATCCTGGGCTTTGATGCAAGAAATTGAAGCAAAGGGTGGAATGCTGGAAGCGTTGATAAATTCAGATATACATAATTATATTGAATCTGTAGCCAAGCAGAGAATTGAGGCAGTAAATAGACGCAAAAGTGTTTTTATTGGCGTTAATATGTATGCCAATCCACTAGAAAATATGGTTTCTGCATTGCCTCATTCAAATTCTACTTGTGATGAATTTACAACAACAATTAAACCATTACCAAAGCGAAGAGCTGTAGAAGATGTGGAAAATCTTAGAATGCAGATTGAAGCAAGCAACGCTAATAAAAAGATCTTTTTACTTAATATGGGAACCCTTGCCGAATATAAAGCCAGAGCTGATTTTGCTCTTAATTTCTTTCAAGTAGCTTCTTTTGAAGTTATCTATCCCAATGGCTTTGCCAACATAGATGAAGCTATAAAAGAAGCGGAAAAATCCGGTGCCAAAGCTTTTTGTATCTGTTCTACAGATGATAATTATCTCAATTTGGTTCCCGAGATTTGTTCAAAACTAAAAGGTAAAATTATCAGCTTAGCAGGCTATCCCACAGATAAAATTGAGGACTATAAGAAAGCAGGAATAAATAGTTTTATTCACATCAAAGCAGATATCGTAACTACCCTACGGGAATTGGCAAAGCAGATGGAGGTGATTAAATGAAAAATCCTGATTTCTTAAAGATTAAGCCCGATTTTATTGCTGAGCAGAAAACGGAACCGAAACTTGATTTTAGCTGGAAAACTAATGAACAGATAGAAGTTAAACCCCTATTTTTTAAAGCCGATATGGAAAATATCGAACACTTAGATTATCTATCCGGTTTACCTCCTTTTCTAAGAGGACCTTATCCTACAATGTATATTCAACGACCTTGGACGATTCGTCAATATGCTGGTTTTTCTACAGCAGAAGAAAGTAATGCCTTCTACCGTAGGAATTTGGCTATGGGACAAAAAGGGCTATCAATAGCATTCGATTTACCAACTCATAGAGGTTATGATTCAGACCATCCTCGCGTGATTGGAGATGTAGGAAAAGCTGGAGTAGCTATTGATTCTATTTTAGATATAAAGATCCTCTTTGATCAAATCCCACTGGATAAAATGAGTGTATCAATGACAATGAACGGAGCTGTTATTCCGATAATGGCATTTTATATTGTTGCCGCAGAAGAACAAGGTGTGAAACCGGAAGCTCTAAATGGAACGATCCAAAACGATATTTTGAAAGAATATATGGTGCGTAATACATACATCTATCCACCGGAACCCTCAATGCGGATAATAGCCGATATATTCAGCTATACTTCAAAAAAGATGCCTAAGTTCAATAGTATAAGTATTTCTGGATATCATATGCATGAAGCAGGAGCTACTGCTGACCTCGAAATGGCCTATACCTTAGCAGATGGTTTAGAATATGTGCGTACTGCTCTAAAAGCTGGTATAGATATAGATGTTATAGCTCCGCGGCTTTCTTTCTTTTGGGCAGAAGGAATGAATTATTTTATGGAAGTGGCAAAATTGCGTGGAGCAAGAATTCTTTGGGCAAAAATCATTAAGCAGTTTAACCCCAAAAATCCTAAATCTATGGCTTTAAGAACACATAGTCAAACTTCCGGATGGAGTTTAACAGAACAAGATCCTTACAATAATATAACAAGAACTTGTATTGAAGCACTTGCGGCTACAATGGGTCATACTCAATCCTTGCATACCAATTCTTTGGATGAAGCAATTGCTTTACCTACTGATTTTTCTGCAAGAATTGCCAGAAACACACAGCTCTATTTACAAAATGAAACAAGCATCTGCAGAGTGATTGATCCCTGGGCTGGTTCATATTATGTAGAATATTTAACCGATGCTTTAATGAAAAGTGCTTGGAATCATATAATGGAAGTTGAAAACTTGGGTGGAATGGCCAAAGCTATTGAAACAGGGCTTCCTAAAATGCGAATCGAAGAAGCAGCTGCCCGACGACAGGCAAAAATTGATTCTGGTGCTGATATTATTGTGGGTGTAAATAAATACCCTCCGGAAACGGAAATTCCAATCGAAATATTAGAAGTGGATAATTCCGCTGTGCGAGCCACCCAAATTGCCCGTCTGGAAAAACTACGCAAAGAACGTAATAACGAAGATGTTGAAAAAGCCCTGGAAGCAATTACCAAATGCGCTGAAACAAAAAATGGAAATCTTCTAGAACTGGCTATCGATGCAGCCAGAAAAAGAGCTTCTTTAGGTGAAATTTCCTATGCAATGGAAAAAGTATGGGGCCGTCACCAGGAAGCCATTCGTTTAATAAATAATGTTTATAGCAGTGAGTATGCAAAAATGGATGATATTGAACAAGTTCGTGCTTTAACTGATAAATTTGCAGAACTGGAAGGTCGAAGACCTCGTATACTAGTAGCCAAAATGGGCCAAGATGGTCATGATCGCGGAGCCAAAGTTGTAGCTACTGCCTATGCTGATATGGGTTTTGATGTTGATGTAGGACCTCTATTTCAAACTCCTGAAGAAACAGCTCGTCAGGCAGTGGAAAATGATGTTCATATTATTGGCATAAGTTCTTTGGCTGGTGGCCATAAGACCCTACTTCCTAAACTGATGGAAGAGCTTAAGAAATATGGCAGAGAAGATATAATTGTTACAGTTGGAGGTGTAATTCCTCCTCAGGATTATGAGTTCCTTTATCAAAATGGAGCTGCTGCTATATTCGGACCTGGAACCAAACTTCCTGAATCTGCAAAATTAGTTATGGAAAAGCTATTGGCACACAAGAATGAATGAAAAAAGAAAACCGGAATGGACTCCTTTATATAGTGGAAAGGAATTTGCCACGAGTGTTGTAACAGGAAAGAAATCTGTGCATATAAAAGCGTCTCCTTCTACTAAAGGGAAAAAATACGATTTAGATACTTTGGTAAAGGGAGTTCTAAATTCCGAGCGAACCTTGCTGGCCAAAGCAATTACTTTGATAGAAAGTAATGCAGAAAAACACTTTTTACAAGGGCAGGAGCTAATTCAAAAGCTCCTGCCTTATTCTGGAAATTCTATTCGTATTGGTATAACAGGAGTTCCAGGAGCAGGGAAAAGCACTTTTATAGAGAGTTTTGGCTTATATTTAATTGAACAAGGGCACAAAGTAGCTGTTTTAGCTATCGATCCTAGCTCTACTATTAGTAAAGGAAGTATATTGGGCGATAAAACAAGGATGGAAACCCTGTCCAGAAATCCCAATAGCTTTATTCGTCCTTCTCCCAGTGCGGGAATTTTGGGTGGAGTAGCCAGAAAAACCAGAGAAACAATAATATTATGCGAAGCAGCAGGTTATGATATTGTATTAATTGAAACTGTTGGAGTTGGTCAATCCGAAACTACTGTTCGTTCTATGGTAGATTTCTTTTTGCTGATGCAAATTGCCGGTGCTGGAGATGAGCTTCAGGGTATTAAAAGAGGAATTTTAGAACTTGCTGATTTGATTGTGTTTAATAAAGCCGATGGAGATAATATCCAACGAACGGAAATCGCTAAACAAGAGCTACAAAATGTTTTACATTATATGCGAAATGCAACCGAGGGTTGGCAAACTAATGTTGTAACCTGTTCGGCAATAAACAAAACCGGTTTAGACGAGATTTGGCATTCGATTTCGGAATTTTACACAAAGACAAAACAAAATGGGATTTTCGCTAAACGCCGTGCACAGCAAAATACACAGTGGTTTGAAAATTTGATCACAGAAGCAGTTTTGCATCGTTTCTACCAGAAAGAGGAAGTGAAAACACTCATCACTCAGTTGAAAGACGATATTGCTATCGGTAAGATTCCTATTGCTTTAGCTGTTAGCAAAATACTGAAAGCAAGCGAATAATATCATTCGGGGTACTTATAATCAAGTACCAGAATAGTTATATCATCCCTTTGCGGTATACTTTGTGCAAAATTATGCACATATTGCATAATCTGCTTAGCAGTTTGTTCCGGATTGGTAGTTTCCAGGTTCTGGATTATTGATTCAACACCTTTTATCCCCAGAAAATCTTCTTTTTCATTCATAATTTCCGTAACCCCATCCGTTAGGAGAATAAGTTCGTCTCCTTTATCCAGTTTCAATTGGGAGGAACCAATTTCCATATTTTCAAAAACACCTAAAGGATTGGAATGAGTATCGGCGAAAATTTCATAAGTACCATTCAGCTTTCTTAAAAACAAGGGAGTATGACCAGCATTGGAAAATTCCAGTTCATCATTTTTTAAATCTATTATTCCTATTAGAGCAGTAACGAAAATCGCCGCGGAAGATTGAGTACACAGAAAATTATTGAGGTTTTTCATTATTTCATTTACAGTGAAGTTATAAGTGGAAATAGTTCTTAGATAAGTAGAAACCATTATCATCGTCATTGAAGCCACAATGCCTTTACCAGCTACATCAGCTATAACAAAAAAGAAATGAGATTCATCAACAGGAAAGAAATCGTATAAATCACCTCCGATTTCACCAGCTGGTTCCAAAATACCATAACAGCGGATTTCCTTTACTTTGTAGGGATGTTCAGTATTTGCAGGAATTAGTTTTCGTTGAATTTCAGAAGCAACTTGTACTTCAGCCAGAATGCGATTTTTTTCAGCATTTGTAATTTCCAAATTTTTGATATACTCTTTCAAAGATTTTTGCATTACAGCAAAAGAATGTATAAGGTGATCTATTTCATAGCTGTTTCCTGAAGGAGGAAGCTGAGCATCAAAATCACCTGAACCTATTTTAGTGGCTACTTCTGTAAAAAGTCTAATGGGTTTAGAGACACTGAAAGTTCTGTAATATACAATTAGCGATATAGATATAAATATAATCACCGAAAAGAGGGTTTGAATAATCAGCAACAAATTTAGGTCTCTAACGACATCTTTATGCGCAATAACAATTCCCAGTGACCAGTTATTGGAAAGCAGGGGAGAAAAATATATCCAAGAATCGTTAAAAATTGTATTTCCTCGTAAACGAATAAAATCAGTTTCACCTTGAATCATTTTTTTGCCGAGTTCTCGTAATTGGGTGTCCTTTGTTTCTTCCGCTAAGCTAAATATGCTTTCATTAAAAGATATAGAATCTGCAGGATGAGTGATAATGGTACCAATGCTGGAAACTAAAAAAGCATAACCACTGCGTTTTAGCTTTAGAGGAGAAACGATTCTCTGCAAACCGGAAAGTTTTGTATCGAATCGCATAACACCAATACAATTACCTTTAATAAAAATAGGAACACAATACGAAATAACTGTTTGCTTTGTGGAACTAGCATCATACCAGGGGTCAGTCCAACATTTACTTTTTAGTTCATAGGGAATTTGAAACCAATCAAGATATTGATATTCTGCAGGATGCAATTCCTGAGATATGGCCTTATTTTTAAAGTGATAAATGGTTCGGGAATCACCAGATTTGTTATACTCTGGAGCATAAGCAATAGTAATTGATTCCAAAGTGTCAAATTCATAGATATAATCATTCAGAATTGTATCCAGTTCGTTTCTATTGAGATAGTCAGAATTATATAATGTTATAATCGATTGAGAGATATCTACTATGGCTGATAAGCGTCCCTCAATCTGATAAACAGTTTCCTTAGCAAGATGACTTACAGTTTCACGGGAATTATCCATCATTATTTCGGAAAACAGAAATCTGGTTATTCCTATAAAGACAGAGAAAATAAGTACCAGAAAAAAAAAGATAAAAACAATTATCTGGTAAGCAAGTCCTCGTTCTTCTTGTTTACTTTGCATACGGATAAAAACTATTATAGGTTTGGCTGGTTATAGGCATATTTTGTTCAGTTAGTAATCTCTTTGCTTCTTCAAACTGACTTTTTTGAAGAACACCAATTTGACTACTATCCACCATAAAATCTTGGCTTAATTCATTTAGCATCCATTTTTGATGAGGTCTATTAGCTGGTAAATGGTGTTTATGCATAATTTCTAAAACTGTGGATATTGTTTCCTCTTGATTGTTTATTGCATATAACCACCCTTCAATAGTGGCGTCAACGAAATCACGGCAATGTTTCGAATGCTTTTCATAAAATTCCCTAGTTGTATAAAGCCCATTATCTGCAACATTAAGTCCAATATCTGCAAATGATACTGTAAATAAATCCTCAATATCTATTCCTGCTTGCTGAAGTTGATGATATTCATTGTAACGCATCACATTCATTATATCGATCCCATCTTTCAGAAAGAGATTGATTGATGTATCCAAATCTACAATATCCATATTAAGCTTGTGCTGCTGTAGAAAGATTAATGAGAGGAGGCGGTCATCAGTTTTCCACAAACCTATTCTCTTTCCATTAAAATCAGCTATCGAGTTTATTCCTCTGGTTTTTTACCTACCAACATCAGATAGGTTCGCTGCATTAATTGCGCAAGATTAACTAAATTATCTTTTTCAGAATCTCTTTTTATAGCAGTTAATAGTGACATTTGCACAATATCACTATGTCCATCCTGTAAATTGTCGTAAGGAGGATAGTGGGGACCACCGGTTTGGATTAGTACATTCAACCCTTTATCGTTATAAAATCCTTTTTTTTGAGCCATATAAACACCGGCAAATTCTGCTTGATGAGTCCATACAGGAAGATAGCGAATAGTGAATAATCCAGTACTATATGGTGATTGTTCCATATTGGATTGAGTTATAGCACCGTTTTGTTTATCGGATTTTTTGCATCCCGTTAATAAGAAGATTGATAATAAAAGCAGTAGTAAAGCTAGCGTTTCCCTCTTATTATTCATATAGATCTATTCCTCTCTTAACATGTAACGCAATAATGTATATCATCCCATGAAACTCCCTATGGCCATTATAGCTATAATACAATACTGGGCATAACAACATCCTACCCAAAGTTACGAAGAATCTCTCTAAGAAGTAACAATCCCTGCTATCTTCTCTCAATAAATATAACAGATTCATATTCGTTAGTGCAAGAAAATGTACATACCTAAACAAGGAAATTCGATTTTTTCTTGCACAGGCAGAAAATCTGCTATTATAAATCCCATATCTTTCTTACTACATATTAACAATAATATAAATAAATATCCTGTCAAACAGAATCGAACAAATATCCTGTCTTTTCGTGTTGATAAATTTCTACAGCGCTTACATTTCTTTTATATAGGACTTTATTGTGAAAATATTCGACAGATCATCTGTAAAAAGCACAACTAGCTAATTAGATATAATGTATCTCATCATCATTAGCATGCAAACTGTAACCCTCCTGTGTTGCGAGGGGAGGGTTACAGAAAATTCATTATCTACATAGCAGCTTTACTAAAATAACATCTTATTATGTTGGTGCTTTAAAATAATAAGTATCTATCGCTATGTTTTTGTTATAATGGAAGAAACCGCAACAAATAAGAACATAATATTCCAGTTTATTGTACGCTGTACTTTTTGTTTGAGTAGACAATTTCCGTTTATGGCTTCTTAAGTGACGCGGCTTTGATAAATTCTCTAAATAATGGATGTGGATTAGTGGGTCTGCTCTTAAATTCTGGATGAAACTGCACTGCTATAAAGAAATCCAAATCCGGATATTCTACTATTTCCACTAAATAATTATCAGGTGATAATCCACTAATCTTTAATCCTGCCTTTTGAATTATTTCGCGATAATCATTATTAAATTCGTAGCGGTGTCTATGTCTTTCACTAATGGTTTCTGTTTGATACGCTTGATAAGCTTTACTACCTTTATCCAAATGGCAATCATAAGCTCCCAAGCGCATAGATCCGCCAATTCTTTTTTGGTAAACTTGATCTTTAATAAGATGAATTACTGGGGCTAAAGTTTCTTCGTTAAATTCTGTACTATTAGCATCTACAAGATTACAAAGATCTCGGGCACATTCAATTACTGCAACATGCATTCCCAGACAGATACCCAGATAGGGTATATTATTTTCTCGGGCATATTTGGTAAAAACAATTTTCCCTTCTATACCTCTAACACCAAATCCACCAGGAACTAAAATACCTTGAACACCATTGAGCATAGTTGCAATTTCTTCTTCCAAAAAATTGTGTTCGCTATCAATCCATATAATTTTTACTCTTTTCATCAAAGATGCACCTGCGTGAATTAACGCTTCTCCAATACTTTTATAGGCATCCTGGTGTTGCACATATTTTCCACAGACAGCGATAGTAACAACTTCCTCAGCATTTTCGCGATTATGCAAAAAATGCAACCATTCATTCATAACAATTGGTCTTTGTTCAAGTTTGAAATGCTGGCAAATAATTTCAGGGAGTTTTGCCTTTTGGAAATTAAGGGGAATTTCATAAACACAATCTACATCAATTGCATTAATCACATTCTCTCGTTTCACATTGGTAAACAGGGCTATTTTACTATAAATCTCTTCTTCAAAAGGTTTCTCGCTTCTGCAAAGTAAAACATCCGGTTGAATACCTATTTCCCTAAGTTTATAAGCACTATGTTGAGAAGGTTTGGTTTTTAATTCTCCGGCTGATTTTATATATGGTACATAAGTTAATAGAATATTAAGCGTATTTTCATAACCAATATCTAAACGTAATTGGCGGACTGATTCCAAAAATGGCAAACCTTCAATATCGCCAACAGTTCCACCTACCTCGGTGATAATTATGTCATACTCTTTATCCAATCGTTGAATACGATTTTTAATTTCGTTAGTTACATGAGGAATCACTTGAACTGTTTTACCTAAATAAACCCCATTGCGCTCATTTTGGATAACACTTTCATAAATCTGACCAGCAGAATTACTGGAATAACGAGTTAAAGCTTCATCCACAAACCGTTCATAATGACCCAAATCAAGATCTGTCTCAGCCCCATCGTCTGTAACAAAAACTTCTCCATGCTGAAAAGGACTCATTGTTCCAGGATCAACATTCAGATAAGGATCAAATTTTTGCAGAACAATTTTATACCCCATTGATTTTAATAATAGGCCAATAGAGGCGGTGGCGATGCCTTTTCCCAAGGAAGAAAGCACGCCACCCATAACAAATATATATTTCGCCATCTGGCTTATCTCTTATAACATCTTTTTCACTTCTGCAAGAGATTCTTGGATTGCTCCCACAGTGTAAGCTAAATCTTCATCTGTATGACGATAGCAAATATAACCATGATGATATGGTTGTAAAAATACCTTGCGTCGTATTAATTGTGTGTAAAATTCTACTCTCAGTTTCTTATACAACCCCTGATCATCTTTTTTGAAAGTTATATAAGGCATCCAAGGTGCTCCTGTAAAGTTTACAGGCACTCCAGAATTAGCAACTACTTTTTCCACTTCGGTTCCAAATTTTCTTCCTTTTTCGGCTACAACATCTAAAACCTTATCTCTCTCTAAAATTTCAATGGTTTTCAGAGCTGCAACAATACCATCACTATTAGGAAAGAAGGTTGAGGATAAAAAGACTTTATCAGCTAGAACCTTCATATATTCTTCTTTTCCCACTAATGCGGCAATAGCATATCCATTAGCCATCGCTTTGCCAATAGTGGAAAGGTCTGGAGTTATTCCGAATAATTTTTGAGCTCCTCCCAAGCTGCATCTGAAGCCACTACGGATTTCATCAAATATAAGTAAACAATTATATTGATTTGCCAATTCGCGTACAGCTTCCAAATAACCAGGTTTTGGCATTTGTACTTCTGCTCCATTAGGATGACCAACAGGGGTTACAATTATTCCTGCCATATCATCTTTGTTGGCTTTTAATATTGCTTCCAGAGAATCAATATCATTATAATGAAATTCATAAATATCTTCATAGAGCTTTTGAGGAATTCCACCTTTCACTTCAACGCACCAATCGTGCCAACCATGATATCCACACCGAGCAATTTTTGTTTTTCCTGTATATCCACGAGCTACTCGAATAGCTATTGTAGTTGCATCACTTCCTGTTTTAACTAATGCAGCCATATCACAACAAGGAATAAGTTCACGCAGCTTTTTTACTAAAGCATTTTGTACTGCTTGGGTTAAAGAAAAGCAAATGCCCTTGTTCTTTATCTGGTCTATTACTGCATTATCAATTTCTTCTTCACGATACCCAATTATTATTGGGCCATAAGCACATAGGTAATCTATATATTCATTACCATCCACATCAAAAATTCTTCCGCCTTTGCCATTATCAAAGAAAATAGGATATTCTCCCGGGACGAAGTTATAGGGTCTTCTTATTCCTGCTACACCGCCTGGAACAAGAGTTTGGGCTTCTTCAAATAGAGCCATACTTTTTTCAAGTTTTAGCTTGTCTACCATTTTATTCTCCTTATATTATAATTTTTATTACCTCGAAATTATCGAAAAAACAGAGATCACCGAGAGAAATTGATAACTACAGTTCTCATACCTCGTTTTATCAGTCTATAATATTTTTATTATAGACTACATTACCTCTTATTAACTGTTACCTGCTTTATATCGTACCTTTACAATATGTCCTTGTCGTTAGAAGATTCGGTGTTCTTTTTTATTAGTGTTCTCAAAATTCTTTTTTTTATCTTTCCCAGAGTGTAGCTATCCCCATTCCGCCACCGATACACAAAGCAGAAAGTCCTTTATGAACATTTCTTCTTTTCATTTCATGCAGCAAAGTTACAATTATTCGGGCTCCACTTGCGCCAATCGGATGGCCTAAAGCTATTGCTCCACCGTTAACATTAGTGATTTCAGGATTAAGTTTCCCAATTCCTTCCAGTTCCAATCCTTTGAAAACAGCAAGTGACTGAGCAGCAAAGGCTTCATTCAGTTCTGCAAGCTCTATATCACTTAATTTCCAATTTGCTTTTTGTAACACTTTTTTAATTGCTGGAACAGGACCATAACCCATAATAGAAGGATCAACACCTGCCGAAGCACTGTTAACAAATGTGGCTAGAGGTGTTAAATTCAGTTCTTTTGCCTTATCAGCACTCATCAAAATTAAAAAAGCAGCGCTGTCATTTATTCCACTTGCATTTGCGGCTGTAACGGTTCCATCATTTTTAAAAGCAGGACGCAGCTTAGATATGGATTCAACAGTTACACCAGCTCTGGGCATTTCATCTTTATCAACTATAATAGGGTCTCCCTTTCTTTGGGGAATGATAACCGGAACAATTTCATCCTTAAATCTATCTGTTTTCTGAGCTGCCTCTGTTTTATTCTGACTACTGGCAGCAAAAGCATCCTGTTCTGCTCTGGAAATATTATATTTTTCAGCTAAGTTTTCTGCTGTGACACCCATATGACAATCGTTAAATATATCACTAAGACCATCCCGGATCATTAAATCTACCATATCTTTACTACCCATTCTGGCTCCCCAACGAGCATCTTTCAAAGCATAAGGAATCTGGCTCATATTTTCAGCACCACCAGCAACAATGATATCTGCCTCTCCAGTACTAATCATCAAAGTAGCTAATGAAACTGCTTTCATTCCTGAACCACATACTTTGTTAACTGTATAAGCCGGAACGGTTTCTGGAATGCCACTGTGGATAGCTATCTGACGCGAAACATTTTGTCCTAAACCTGCACCACAAACGTTTCCTATAATAACTTCATCAATCATATCAGGTTTGATACCTGTTTCAGTAAACATTGCTTTTAATGTGTTTACTCCTAATTGCACTGCGGAGATATCTTTAAAGACACCTCCAAAATTACCTATGGGACTGCGTTTTGCACAAACTACAACGACCTGTTTCATTTGTTTCTCCTTATCAGTATTATTTATCCATTTACACCAACACAAAAAGAAAGCGAGTTTTCGTCAATGAGAATCTTGAAAAAAGGGAACAGGTTAATAGAGATTTAATATATATGCTTACCTCGAGAGTGAGTTAAAAAATCTAAAAATCATCAAATCATAACTGAAAAAAATGGAGCGGGCAACGGGACTCGAACCCGCGACCCTCAGCTTGGGAAGCTAAT
>ERZ795031.196-NODE-196-length-79937-cov-9.339175_pt1 | contig 79937 bp, 72 predicted proteins | sample MGYA00375123_ERZ795031 | MGnify/ENA primary metagenome ERZ795031 (study PRJEB30166, sample SAMN05720159) | activated sludge metagenome | isolation source: anaerobic digester from wastewater treatment plant | place: USA | collected 2015-04-21 ...
ATCCTGCATCGGAATGACACAAACATCCGCCACAGATCCCATGGCCAGACGGATCAGCTGCCAGTGAACGCGCCTTTCATCGACTCCGTCAAGATAAGCATCCAAAAACGCCTTCTCCGCTGAACCCAACTCACGATACCAGCCGACCGTCGTATCGTTGTCGTGCGTCCCCGTGTAAACCAGGCAGTTTTTCTCATAGCGGTGCGGCAGGTAGCTGCTGCTGCCATCGGGCGCAAAGGCGAATTGCAGCACTTTCAATCCCGGGAAACCGGTCGCGTGCAGCAGTTCAAATACTCCCGGCGTGAGGTAGCCCAAATCCTCGGCAATGAGCGGCAGGTCTCCCAGTGCATCTTTGAGTTTTCGGAAAAAGTCGATGCCGGGTCCGGGGAGCCATTCCCCCGTCACGGCGGTTTTGGCGCCGGCGGGTATTGCATAGTATGATTCAAAAGCCCGGAAGTGGTCAACGCGCAAATGGTCGCACATGGACATTTGATGGGCGATCCGCCTGACCCACCAGGCATAACCTGTTTTCCTGAGCGCATCCCAGTCATAGAGAGGGTTTCCCCACAGTTGGCCGGTTTCAGAAAAGTAATCCGGCGGGCAGCCCGCGACCCGGCCCTGTGGATCAAGCAGATCGCGCTCCGTCCAGGCATCGGCACTATCAGGCGCCATATAGATGGGCATGTCGCCAATAATGTGGATTCCTTTTTCGTTTGCATACCTGTGCAAGGCCTCCCACTGACGGAAGAAAAGGTATTGAACAAATATATGATAATGGATTTCCTTTTTTAGACTTCGCGCGGCGGCTTCCAGGGCATCAGGCCGTCTCTCCATGATTTCCCGGGGCCATTCGTGAAAAGACTTCATTCCCTGTACACTTTTTAACACCATGTAAAGCGCATAGTCATCAATCCAGTCTGCGTGCCGCCTCCTGAAAGACGCTATCTCGTCCGCAAGGCCATCTGCACTGTGTTCGTAGGCAAGATGCAGCACCCGGCACTTGCCGTCAAACTGCGCATAATAATCCACCGCACACGGATCACCCATGAAGAGGCGGTCACACAAATCGAGTGCTTCCCGCGGTAAAAGGCCTTGTTGATACAAATCATTAAAATCAATAAAGTAAGGGTTGCCCGCAAAGACGCTGAACGCCTGGTAGGGGGAATCCCCGAATCCCGTCGGCGAAATGGGCAGAATCTGCCAGTAAGTCTGACGGCTTGCCTGCAGCCGATCCACAAATTCACGCGCGCCGGCCCCCAGCGTTCCTATGCCAAACCTGCCCGGCAGTGAAGAAATGCCCATCAATATGCCGCTTCCTCTTTTCATGATTGACAGCATACACGAGTTTGGCATTGATGACTATACGATTTTCTTTGCCTGAAACAATCATTGACATAATTCTTGACTTAACAGCGCTTCCGCACCTGTGGCTTGATATTGAAACCGGACAATGAAGGCTTCCGTTTGAATATTGCTTAAACGCATCTGAAGAATAAACGGTCGTGTGCGACCATTCTGACCAATGCTTCGAAGGAATCAATTCCTGTTATCTGCCCGAAACCATGTTCTCAAACTCAGCCATGGGAACTGTTTCGCCATCCATTACAACTTTGTTGTCCACAACCCTGTATAGCTTCACCGCGCAGCCGGAATGGACCGACGTGAAATCATAACCGCCGAGCTCTGATTTGACAGCGGAAAGAAATATCACATGCAGGCTGTCATCCTGCAGACAGATCCCATACCCGCACATGCCGTACATGCACCGCACATCGATCGCATCCCTGACGGTTTTTCCCTTTAGCACCCGGAATATTTTTATTTTGCTGCCTTCAGGAAGGGAATTACTCCTGCCCGCCCTGACCATTGGCCCTTCGTCGGCCACTTTTTTTCCGATGATAATTAAGTCGGCCCGTTTCACTGTCTCCTGAAAATTTAACTTTGCCCTGCACGGTTGGCAGGAAAATGATAAAGCGGGAAACCATAAATGAACTGTGAAAAATAACATTGCTGCCCAAAATAATGCTCTATAGAATTTCATGATTCCTCCTGATCACCAGAACCTCTTCTCCGTTTTTACGGATAAATTTTCTTTCAGGTCATGCCCGGGCAAGGAGATCATTTACCTGCTTTTCCCAGTCCTCCGGCGTTGTGTGAATGGCGCGTCCCAGGTAAGAAGCCCGCAATTCCCTCAAGGCCGGAAGATTTCTGCAGGCAATGGCGTAATGGCGGTAACGAAGCTGAGCGGCAAGAACGTCACCGGACAAATAGATGGGCTCCCGTCTGAAGTTCAGCAAAACAAGCGCCCGGTTAAGCCGCTGAATTGACGGTTCCACCGTATCTTTCGCTTCTGCCGTGTTCATTGCCCTGCCTTCCGCGCCGGCGGAAGGAATGTGAAAAAAATAGGTCGCGCGTCCGGAATGAGAAGTGGCCTCCCATGCCACAACACGGGCAGGCGCTTTCAGACCCGGTTTTACAGCAAGAGGAAACAGAAACCAGTGAAGCACCTGTTGCTGATCATCATCATTTTCTTCACGGTGTTCACCGGATGACGCATGATTTTCTTCTTCCAGCTCTGTGTTTTCATTTCTGGCGGGGGAGATTTCATTCGAACCGACATCCTCCATCTCGTTTTGCCCTTCCGGCCTGATCATTTTGAAACCTGAAAATAAGCCTTCTTCAACGGCCAACCGCTTCTCCAATAGGTCAAAATAAGGTTTCATGCTTGGGCAAACCGTCTTTTCTATCAAAACCGGTTTTATTCGGGGATGAACAGCCTCCATCCTTGAAACTTCGATTGCGTGTCCTTCTTTCATCATTCCGGCAAGCTGCATAAACTGGTCCGGAGAAAGAAACGGAAAAAGAGAATGAAGAATAACGGCTTTGTTTTCTGAAAGATCCTGCATTGCTGATTTCAGGCAGTCCATGAATTCACGGGCACGTTTTGCCAGTTTTGTAATGATGATTCGCCCCGCTTGTGATCGAAGCTCAAGCCGGCATGCGGCCTCATCAAAATCCACACGGTCGATATCGCTCAGCCTCCAGTGCAGGCCTCTGGTTGCAGCGGGCAGGATCACCAGATTGCTCCTGCAGATTCTTAATTCCGCCGGACCCGAAAAATCATCACTGGATGAATCCAGATCTACAAATCCGTCAAATCGCCCAATCTCCTCGAGATCTTCCAGAAGGAGACATTGCAAAACACGTCTTTGATAGGCTTCCTGAAAATCGTGACAAATGCTCTGAAACGTTTTGCCCAGATGGCTTAAGATTATGCAGTTTCCGGTATAGAGATTGAGGGATATCCGGTAATCACCGGGAGAATAAACATCAATGTCGCCCAGATCCATCGCGAGCACAGGACCTGTTTCGGGGATGAGACGGAAATCGGCGCCGTCAATCGTAAAACTGCAGGCACCTTTTTGGACCGCGCTCCCTGACAGGTCCAGGTATTCGAACTTCCCTGAAAACGTATTCATGGGTTTAAGTCATCTTGTTGCCGCATTCCGGGCAAAATTTCGTCCCTGCATCTGTTTTTGTCCCGCATCGGGGGCACTCGTTCTTCGGACGGAGTGGTTTCCCGCATTCCGGACAAAACTTCGCTCCCTGGGTGCGGGCACCGCAGGCGGGACACAGAGCCGCAGCTTCACTGATGATATCAATATCCTTCGTTAGATCAACTTTTTGAACTTTTTCCCGCATCTGTTCGACAGTCGCCTGTGCCTGAGCGGCGGCCAGTTCGGTTTCCACATTTGGCGCGCAATCGTAGCAAAGGCCGCGTCTCTCATTCCAGCAGGTACTGGTACATGCCCATGACGAGCATTTCGGACACTTCCGGAAGTGAACCTTGATTTCATCAATCGCGTCGCGGAACGCCTTGTCGTGCTGAGGCCCCAGAATAGCCCGCTGAATCTCGTAACCTCCCCTGCTTGCCTGACTGAACAAGCCTCCGAAGATGTCCCCAGCCGCTTTCAACGCACCGACAGCAATACCGGTAGCGTTCGCCCTGAATTCGCTCATAAACCCATTGCCACAGCGGTCACAAAAAAACTCAAACTGAAATCCCTTGTCCGTGGAATGATCCGTGTGATTTCGTGTAAACTGAATAGCAGCCATTTAGATCTCCCTGAAGATTTGAATACCTTTCTTATATTGTTCCCGGTTTCTCGATGAGGACCAGGGCGGTTTCCGGCCCGATGGAAAATGCCTCTTTCACGCTTCCTTTGACTGTGATTTTTTCGCCCCTTGCGGGCAGCGTTCTTTGCGTGACAACCGCAATCTCGCCGGAATCATCGCGCACCATAAAGTATTTGATAAAAATCATCGAAAAGGATTCGGTTACTTCACCCGAAATAGTAACTTCTTTCCCCGCAAAGTCTCTTGGATGACCGACAATGTCACCGATCTTTGTTGTCCGAACATCACAGGATACAGCAGCGATAAAAAGGACGCAGACCAGACCAACCACTGCAGGGAACTTAAAGCTGTTGAACAGATTCATTCTTCAATGCCTCTCCATACACAATGTGAATTTCTTTTCTTCGCATGCCAATCTTCAGTTCCCGGCGGTTCCTGATAGGTATTAACTATTTATCTTCATTTACAGAATAACCTGCCACCCGAAAATCAGCCAGCACCGGATCCGGCGAAAATGTCCAGAACTCCACCACTTTCTTTATTTTTTTATTTTCATGGATGAATATAAATCTTTTGTTGATCAATCCCCTTCTGAACAATACCGACTGAATGTCTTCTTTTTTTAATTGAGCATCCCGGATGCCGATGTTCAGGTTAATTCCATCATAGTTGATGGACAATTTTCCAAAAGGCCAGGATGAACTGACCATGCCGATTTTTCCCCCTCCAATATGTTCGCCCATACCTCTTGTCCTTATGAATTCTGAGATGCCAAAACACTTTTTTGCATGGCGTCAAAATATGCGTCCGCTTCGCTGATACTGGCAAAGAGTCTGATGCCATTGAGCATATTGGCAATCTCAAATACTTTTTCGATTTGCGGCTGCACATTGATCATGTAAACATGGCCGCCCTGCTGTTCAATCATTCTCCGGGTTTTCAGAAATATGCGCAGGCCCATGCTGCTGATGTAATCCAGATTCGTCAGCTCGAACAGGATGGTCTTGGTCGATGGAAGCAGGATTGTGCTGATCCTTGCGTCGCAATCGGGGGATGTTGTGCTATCCAGCCGTCCGTTCAACGTGACAAAATACGACCCGGGTGATTTGTTTTCAACATTCATGATCAGGGCCATTGCTATGCTCCTTTGATGGTATGAACCGATTTCATTATTTGTATGATTCAGATTCTTTATTTATTCTACCACAAAATCATGGATTGTTAAAAGAAGAATCAAAAACAGAATAAAAACCGTTATGCATCATTATTCGTTCATCCGTTTTCAGCTTTTGATTCGTCACACCTCACTCACCCGTCAACCGTCGAAACTCTTGTGTATGCCGGATATTATCAAAATCAATCTCGGTCCTTGCATCCTTTTTATAGGAAGATTTCAGCTGAATGGCTGTCGCCAGGTCCCGCAAGGCGCCTTTCACATTCCGCATCATGGAATAAAGGCGGGCCCGGCGGTAATAGGGGCTCGCGTATTGCGGTTCCAATTTAATCGCCCTGGTCAGATCAACAATAGCCTGCTGATATTTACCCAGAGCGTAATAAGAAGCACCGCGGTTGTTGTATGCAGAACGGATATTCGGATCCAGTTCGGTCGCACGATTATAATCCGATATGGCTTCCTTATATTTTCCTAAATAATAATAGGCATTGCCCCGGTTGTGATACGCAATCGCATCCCCCGGGGCAAGTTCAATGGCCTTATTATAATCTGCCACCGCTTCGTTATATTTGCGAAGATCATCATATGCGCTTCCGCGGTTATGATAGGCAATGGCATACTGTGGATTGAGGTTAATCGCCACATTGTAATCCGCAATAGCCTCCTGATGTATGCCCATTCTGGAATAGGTATTGCCCCGGTTATGATAAGCAACCGCGTTTCCCGGATTGAGTTCGATCGCCTTGTTGTAGTCCGCCAAGGCATCATGATAGTTCCCCAGGTCAACATAAGCGCCCCCGCGGTTGTTATAGGCAATGATATATTTTGGATTGATTTCAATCGCTTTATTGTATTGAGCGACGGCTTCATGGTGTCTGCCGAGCAGGGAATAAACATTGCCGGAGTTGTTGTACGCCACGGCATCCTTCGGATCGAGTTCAATCACTTTATTGTAATCGGCCATGGCTTCATGATATTTGCCCAGGGCCACATACGCGCTGCCGCGGTTGTTATAAGCCATTGCGTAATCTGAATAAAGTTGAATCGCCTTACTGTAGTCGGCTACAGCTTCCGGATGGATTCCGAGCCTGGAATAGACATTACCGCGGTTATAGTAGGCGGTTGCAGAATGTGTGTCCTGTTCAATCGCTCTGGTACACTGATCCAGGGTCTGCTCCCGTTTACCGGGGATGGAATAGACATTACCGCTGGTGTCATAGGACACCGCATGACCCCGATCAAGCTTGACCGCTTTATTCAGTTCTGCAATGTCTTCATGGAAGATCGGGTCAACGATTCGATAAATTTCCCCTGATTGATGGTTGAATATCACTACTTTTTTTAAATCCACTTTAAGAATATTTGAATAGCGGGACACCGGTCCGTCGATTATCGCTTTACGGACAGGATGGTCCGTGAGATTGCATATCAAAAGTACCCTCATGTTGTCGCTTGCCCGTTTTGCCTCCGCTGGCTTCATATCGACCGCGACCCGCATCACTGCCTGCCGGTCTTTGTCTGCAATCACAACCCTGTAAAGAACGTCAATCTTTTCTCCGGAAATCATTGAATCTTTTCTATACTTACCCTGCTTGCTTTTCACACTCTGTATGGCTTTCTCTCCCGGATATTCGAGCTCATGGCTATCAACCACCCGGATTTTTTTGACAAGGATGCCGTCAGATTTTATGTGTTTTATTTCAAAAATAAATTTTGAATTTCCTGAATCATATTTTTTTTCGGGCTGCTGCAGGACAAAGGCAAACCGGTCCCGAACGGTCATGTTCCCGACGACATTTTTATTCTGATCATGACCGGTTTTCTGTTCGGTCCGGCCATTTGCCGCAGATTCCTCTTTTTTGACCGGGTATCCTACCAAGAGACTTCTGTATACAGCCGCAATATCGTGGCCGTTGTATTTTGAGGGAAGCGACTTCCATTGATCCTGAAAAGGCTCTGTGGAATAAGGATCTGAGGATTGTATTGATTTCTTTGCCGCGAAAGGGGCTCCCGGCAGAAGAAGAAAAAAGAAGATCATGGAATAAATAAGGATGAAAAAAATGCTTTTTTTCATTTTCCCGTTCTTTTCAATGGTTTTGATGAATGTAATGATGACTCAGGCACCGGCATTACAACCTTAAACTGAAATCTATTTCATCATCATTCAAAAACAACCTCTGCCTAAAAAGAATGACATGCCGCGCATTTCAGCTTATTCTTACCATTCTTGTGGATTTTATGGATTTCCACTGAAAAATTTGTCGGTTCATGATCGGCCGGATCCGGTGTGTGACAGGACAAACAGGCTTTTATATCACCGACCTCAGGATGTTTTTTGGGCATGATCTTACTGTAGTCCTTGTGACAGGCAGCACACGCATCTTCCTTTAAAGGTGGTTCAGCGGCTAAAACGATTGTTCCTGTCAAGAAGCATATCAATATTACCACACATGCATAAATGAAGTATTTCCCCACATGCATTTTTGTCCTCCTTTTACTTCTTTATCAAGCTGTTACAGGCCCTGAAACTTAAAGGGATTTGCGTTTCTGAATGAATCCAGGGCATCGCCTGCATAAATTTCATTTTTTTCCAGCGAAAGTTTTTTAACCGGCGCATTTTCACTGAAATCGATTTTCTTGAGATTCACCCAGAAGACATTCGGCGTCAAGACATTTTCGAAATAGTAAACAAGATTTTTCTGATCAGAGACAGCTCTCCAGCGTGTCGAAGAAATATTGGGCTGATCTTTCGTGGATATTCCGTAGGGCACTGAACAATTCCTGATCACGCTGAAAACACCGGCAACGGCAATCCTGGGATCGCTTGTCTGGCGTATGGTCCTGATATAATAGGACGCCCTGACAAAACGGTCTGCGGCGCGATTGGTCCCCGGGAGCATGACGGTGCCCGGTATCCCGCTCCAATAATCGTTCAGGGCCAGCTGCTTTGAAAAGACCGGGGAGTTCGTCATGACATTGTATGTCCGATCATGATGGATCACCAGTTTTCGCCCTATGTATTCAAAAATCGCATTATCGCCCGTCGCATCTGAAATCGACAGATGCAGCGTTGACAGCATGTCCGTTCCGGGAATCACATCCGAGAATACCATAAACTTTTCTTTTTTCAGTTCACGAACAGCCTCTTTGACGGTCGCAAAATTATCCAGCACATACTGCGCCCACGCGGCAATGGTCACCCCTTTCTGCTTGAGATCATACGGAGGATATTCGGACTCCGCCAGCCACAGGAGATTCGCCGCCAGTCCCTTTTCGTTCATGCCGTCGACGGTGGAATTTTCAAATGAGCTGATCACGAGACTGCCGTACCGTGATTTCCATTTGATGGAATTCGGGCCCGCTTCGCCGTTTCGCTGCATTCCGCGGGGAAATATCCACATACCGGCCGGTATTTCATCCTTCCAATCCATGGACCTTGCGGTGATGATGGTACTTTCAGGCCCCTGGTAGACCACGCGTGTACAGGCCATTGCCTCCGTGTTCAAAACCATGTTCATGAGCATACAGACCAGAAATACAAACAGTTTTTTCATGAGTTATTCCTTTCAGATATCCTGGACCCACCGTTTTTTTTATTCGGTGGCTTTTCTCATACCGGATTCGCTTCCAGGCTTTTTTCGAGACCGGTGCACCCAAACGAGGGGCTGCGCATCACTCGATTTTTGAGGATTTTATCCTAATTGAGACAGAATGAAAAGTCCCGATGTTGCCCATTGACTTCACTGATCATTTTTTTCTATAATTAAAAATATTCAATGCTGATTCACGGTAAGAAATCTCCTGAGGATATGATGATGATTTCAAGACGTGATTTATTGTTAACATGCCTAAAAATGCTGGCGGCGTCCGGCTGCGGCATCATCCTGTCCGATCCGTTCTGGCAGAGGATTTTGTCAGGCGACGATTCGGGGCTGGCCTTCGGAGCCTCTTATCTTGATGAGATCGTGCGTCTGGCCCCCGTGGCCCGTTACTGGAAACCGCTCGCCGGTCAAGGCGAAGGAGCCTCCCGTGAAAAGACGATTGTCAAATGTCTTCTTTGCCCCAACGGATGCGCCATCGCCAATGGTAAACGCGGGACGTGCCGGACACGCATGAATGTCAACGGAGAACTGCGCAGCCTTGTCTATGGCCGCCCCGTGTCCATCCATATCGATCCCATCGAGAAGAAACCCCTGTACCATTATCTTCCTTCCTCCTCCGCATTTTCGCTTGCGACCGCCGGCTGTCCACTCAGCTGCAAATTCTGCCAGAACTGGGAGATATCGCAGGCATCCCCCGAAGACCATCAGGGACCATTCGCACATCCTTCCAGGATTGCTGATGCCGCAAAAAACAGCAAATCGCCGGTTATCGCCTTTACATACAATGAACCGACTGTTTTCTCCGAATATATGGTTGATATCGCCGGAGAGGCCAGAAGAAAGAATATCCGATCCGTGATGATCAGCTGTGGATTCATCAACGAAGATCCTCTCGCGGAACTGTGCGGGGTTCTTGACGCAATCAAGATCGACCTGAAGGGATACAGCGAGAATTTTTACCGTACCGTTTGCGGGGCCTCGCTGCGTCCCGTTCTCAAAAGCATCAAACAGATCGCGAAAAGCCGCGCTCATCTTGAAATTGTGAACCTGGTTGTCCCGACATTAAATGATTCGGACAAGATGCTGCAGGATTTGATCAACTGGATTTTGGGAGAAGTGGGCGCGGACATTCCGGTTCACTTTACGCGCTTTCATCCGGATTACCAGCTGAGGAATCTTTCGCCCACACCGGTTGCCACTCTGGAACGGGCCCGGGATCTGGCCCTGGCAAAGGGAATGCATTATCCCTATGTGGGAAACGTACCCGGCCATCCGGGGAATCATACCTACTGCCCGGGCTGCGGAAAGGTCGTGATCGAGCGACAGAGTTTTTTCGTGACAGCAATGAACATCAATAACGGGCAATGCAAATTCTGCGGACAAAAAATTGCCGGTGTATGGGCATAGAAAGCGATGAATGAAAAATGAAGATTTTGCGGTTGTGTGTTATATTGTTGATCAGCAGTCTATTTTGTTCCACATCATGTGAGGCAAATAAAATGTCAAATGCAGATATTCGTGAACCCGCTGTTGCAGGAAGATTTTATCCGGATTCCCCGGTCAAGCTCAAAAGCGCCATTCTACAATTTTTACAGGATGCTCTTCCGGCAAAGTTGAAAAAGCCGGTCGCCATCGTCGTTCCCCACGCGGGTTACATCTTCTCCGGTCAAATCTGCGCCGACGGATTCAAACAGGTCAGCCATGAAAAGTATGATGTGGTCGTCATTCTGGGGACCAATCATACCAACTCAGGTTTTCAGAAAATTTCTCTTTATCCCGGCAGCGGTTTTCGCACTCCCCTAGGAACGGCGCACATTGACCGGAGCATCGTTTCCGCTCTTGTCAAAGAAGCTCCGGCGGACTGCACGCTCGATACCTCGCTTCATGAATCCGAGCATTCCGTTGAAGTCATGGTGCCCTTTATTCAGGTGATCTTTCCGAAGGCAAAAATTGTCCCTGCCGTTGTCGGTTCACCGGACACACAGATGTGCGCCCGCTTCGGCCGTGCCCTGGCAAAGGTATTGAAAAACAGACGGGCGTTGATTGTCGCGAGTTCCGATCTTTCTCACTATCCTTCGGCGGAAAATGCGGATTTCGTGGACAGGGAAACCCTCGCGGCCGTTGCAAAACTTGATCCCGGCATTTTTCAGGCAACTGTAAAGTCTCAGGCAAAAAGAAACATCCCCAACCTTCATACCAGTATCTGCGGTGAAGCACCGGTCCTGGCAACGATGGCGGCAGCCGAGGCCCTTGGGGCCGTCCGCGGTGTGGTGGTCAGCTACGCCAATTCAGGAGATATGTCGGTGGGGGATCGTTCGCGGGTTGTCGGGTACGGCGCTGTTGTTTTTACGGCAGAAGCCCAATACGAGGGAATACCAGCCGCCAAATCCTCTCAGAAGGCGACCTCTGCCTCCAGCGAGCTCACGCCGGCAGATAAAAAAGCGCTGCTTGCATTTGCCAGAAAAACTCTATCCGGGATCTTTGCGACAACGACCGTCCCCCTGGCAAGAGGTTTTGACGCTAGGCTCCAACAGCCACGTGGCGTTTTTGTCACCCTCAGGAAAAAGGGTGATCTCCGCGGCTGCATCGGCCGAATGGTTGCTGATGAACCGCTTGTTAAACTGGTCGGCATCATGTCCCTGCAGGCAGCCTTTAACGACCGGCGTTTCCCCCAGTTGACAGCGGATGAACTGAAGGACATCGAAATCGAGATATCCGTATTGACCCCGATGAAACAGGTGGCCGGCGCTGACAAAATTGTCGTTGGAAGGGATGGTGTTTTACTGACCAAAGACGATCATTCCGCTGTTTTCCTTCCTCAGGTGGCAACGGAACAGGGATGGAACCGGGAACAAATGCTCGACCATCTCTGCCTGAAAGCGGGATTGACGACCGGCAGCTGGAAAAAGGGAGCAAAATTCTCAACCTTCCAGGCAATCGTTTTCAGCGAATCGCAATTCAAATAAATCCATGGTCATTTCACTGATTGCCATCGGCCTGATTTCGATCCTGGGTCAGGTTGTCCTGATCCGGGAATTGAATGTTGCCTTCTATGGCGTCGAACTGATTTATCTCCTTGCTCTGGGAATATGGTTGTTATGGACTGCGGCAGGCGCTGTCATCGGGCGGCGGAATCACTTCCCATCACCGGGCCAAGTCGCAGTGCTTTTCATCCTTTTCGGAATCTCCCTCCCGGTGGATGTAATGTTCATTCGATCCAGTCGTCTCATCTTTGGCGGAGTGCCCGGTGCCTACCTTCCCATCATTTTGCAATTCACCATCGTGGTCGTTTCCCTGCTTCCGGCGGGATTGCTGTCCGGTCTGCTGTTTCAGTGGGCGGCAAAGACTTACATGAAGGACGGCAGAACCCTTGCTCTTGCCTACGCAATAGAAAGTGCGGGCGGATTCATCGGCGGATTCGTGTCCACCCTGCTGATCCTGTGGGGGATTCGTAATTTCTCGGCGGTGCTTGTTTGCTCACTCGTATCCGTTATAACGCCTCTCTTCCTTCTCAAAGGGGTCAGGGGAGTTCTCGTCCGTTCGTCGGTTATCCTTCTTAGCTGTGTCATTCTGCTGCTCCTGTGGAACACTTCCTTGCTGGACCGCCGGATGACCATGCTGAATCACCCGAACCTGGTGGAAAGCAGCGATTCTCCTTACGGCAGAATCAGTGTTACGCGGCTACACAACCAGATTCCCGTTTTTGAAAATGACGCCCTGGCGTTTGAAACGGAAGGAACGGAATCCGAATACTTCTGCCATTTAACGGCGCTTCAGCACCCGAATCCGAAGGATGTGCTGATCCTCGGCGGCGGAATCGAAGGTCTCGTTCGGGAAATGCTGAAATATACTCCCCGGCGGATTGATTATATTGAACTCAACCCCGTCCTGTTCCAGCTCACCATCCAACATCTCCCTGATGACATCCGCAATTCTCTCGGCAACCCGAAAGTACGGATTGTCTTCGCCGATCCCCGCCGGTATCTGAAAGAAAGCGGCTCATACGATCTCATTCTGGTCGGAATGCCCCAACCATCCTCGGGCCAGACCAACCGTTTTTACACGCGGGAATTTTTCGAACAATGCCGTGTAAAACTCAAACCCGGAGGAATTCTGGGCTTGAGGCTCCACACGGCTGAAAACCTGTGGACCGTTCCGCTTGCACGCCGCAACACAAGCATCTACCGGGCCCTGCAGTCGGTTTTCCCCGCAACACTGTTTCTGCCGGGAAGCACAAACGTTGTCACCGCCTCCGATGTGCCCCTCCCGGAATCTCCGGAAATCATGTTTCGCCGCCTTCAAAACAGGCAGCCTTCAACAAGATTGATTTCAAAAAGTTACATCGAATACCTTTTCACCAACGACAGATATTACAAAATCAGGGACTTGCTCCATCATGAACATGCACCTGCAAACACCGACATCAGACCCGTCTGTTATCCGTATGCCATCATTATCTGGCTTTCACAGTTTTATCCGCGCATCGCCCTGCTTGATCCCTTTTTCGTGATCGACCGGGGATTTCTAAAATCTTCATGGGTCTGGTTGTCCGGCATTGGGTTCATCATCTTTTTGCTTGTCATTCGCGTTCAGCCCGCGCTGAAACGAATCATCCTCGTTGCCGCAGCCGGATTTACAGGCATGGTGCTGGAAACCATCCTACTACTGTATTATCAGGTTACGCACGGGGTGCTTTATCAGGATATCGGAATTCTGATGATGAGTTTCATGGCAGGTCTTGCTGCAGGCGCAATGGCAATTCACAAAAAGATGTCGGATAGCATGGAGCACAGGCCATTCAAGCGTTTGTATGGTGCGTTCTTGCTTATTGGATTCTGTTTTTTATGCGCTTATACAGGAATCACTTTAACCATGGGCAACTCACTTGGCCTGGCCCCGATTTCATTTCTTCTGGGAGCATCGGGCTTTGCAGTGGGAGGCATTTTTGCCTATGCTAGTATCCATAAAGTAGAAGACCGGATAAAAGTAATTTCCCCGCTGTATGCCGCCGACCTGATCGGCGGATGTGTCGGCTGCCTGCTTGGCAGCCTCATTTTCATTCCGCTTGCAGGCATGGATGTAACCGCATGGGGACTGTTTCTCGTTGCGGCGCTTTTGCTCATTCTGGTTTAGCGCCACTAATCCCTTGTAAGTGCATGAACATCCGCAGCAACAACAATAACTTTTCTTTTCTTGCCCGGTGCACTTCCAGGACAATTAACTTACTCTTTCAATCAAATCAGGTCATCGCCCTTCGTCGCCATCATAAATCCGGCATGCTTCACGCTCTTAATGGATTTCAATTTCCGATAGAGTTCTTCAATTTGCTTTGGTTTACCCCTTGTCACAATAATCTCAAAACAATTGTGATGATCCAGATGAATATGCTGACTGGACAGAATGCAGGTATGATAATCATGCTGGACATCCAGCACTTTTGTGACCAGGGCCTTTGCATGATGATCATAAACCAGGGTAATGGCGCCGGTCACCTCCCTGTTATCCGTCCATTCCTTCTTGATAAGCTCTTCCCGGATCATGTCGCGTATCGCTTCGGATCGGTTCGTATACTTTCTTTGCCTGATCAGACGGTCGAAACGCGTCAGCAATTCTTCTTCCAGAGAAACACCGAATCGTACCAGTTTGGAGTTCATCGTTCCTATCCCGAGGTAATATATTTTGTTGATATATATAAAAAAATGAATGAATGGGTCAAGGGATATATTTCAACAAATCTTTTTGGTCATTCAGCAACATTATTGATTGACAACCGCGATATTCTATGTCACGAAAAACTAATTCGTAGCACGATGACCGCCCGTGCATTTCGCAGTGATCGTGCCTCATGAGAATAATTCATTTTTCCTGCAAAGGGTCATTATGATGAAGTGTCGGTTCTGGGGTCCGCTGTGCCTGTTTGCTTTGCTCTTTTTTCAATATCCGGCGTTTACCGCGGATCAAAAGTCTGAAGATCCTGTCCGGATGGAAGAAGTAGTGGTGGTGGCATCACCGATTATCGAAGGAAACCGGGTGACCCATTCGGGAAATCAGGTCACCATCGTCAGTAAAAAACAAATCGACGATTTAAATGCTCAGGATCTGCCTTCGGCGCTCAGGCGCACGCCCGGCATAAACATTTCGCGCCACAATTTCGTAGGAAGCTTCGGCGGCGGCGATGGCGGCGCGATATACATTCGAGGCATGGGAAGTTCCCGTCCCGGCGCGGAAATCCAAATGCTGGTGGACGGGGTTCCGAAATTTGCCGGCATCTGGACTCACCCCCTGATGGATATCATGAGCGTGGATATCGCCGATCGAATCGATATAACAAAAGGTGCCCAGCCGGTCCTGTTTGGCAACATGACAGCCGGAGCAGTCAATATCATCACCAAAACGCAAAAAGAAGACGGCTTCTCAACCAGCATTCGCGGTGCGGCAGGTTCTTACCATACATGGATTGAAAGTATTGAGCATGGCGGAAAAATCAGGAATACGGACTATTATCTTCTCCAAAGCTTCAAACAGTCCAGAGGCCACAGGGAAAATGCGGGAGGAGAGCTTCAGAATTACTTTGGACACATCGGCCATCAACTTTCCGACAAGTGGAAGATTTCAGTTACAGCCAATGCAACCCATAACTCCGCTGACGATCCGGGGCCGGAGAACCGCCCGCAGGAGAGGCAGGGAACTTTTAAAACGGAAGACTATCTGGGCATTGCCACCCTTTCGCATGCCTATGGCATTGTTCAGGGTGACTGGAAGGTATACTGGAATAACGGCATAGCCAGATGGACGGATCAGTATGACCTTGCCGATCATTTTTATTACGATACAATTACCAAATTTGACAATTACGGGATTCGGGCGCGTGAAGCCATCCAGCCCTGGACAGGCGGAACTTTCACGGTCGGGGCCGACTGGGACTGCACATCCGGAACGGTGACCATCAACAGGGGACTGCTCCGACAGGACAGCTACTTCTCACGTGATACATTCCGCATTCTGTCTCCCTTTTTTTTACTGGGACACGAATTCAATCTCATCAAGGAATGGAAATTGATTCCCTCGGCGGGCGTTCGTTACTACAACCACAGCGACTTCGACGCCCGCTGGGCGCCTCAGGCAGGAATTGTTCTGAAAGATTCTCTTACAGACCTTCATCTGTTTTACGGCCGGGGAGTCAATTATCCTGGGCTTTACGTCGTCGCCCAATCCAATATGCTCTGGAGGGGCAATACACGCTGGAAAGACCTAGACCCGGAAACCGTTGATCACCTGGAAGCGGGGATCGGCCGCTTTTTGGGCCCTAAAACCCGGATCGATCTGACCTGGTTCTACGATAAAGGCAGCAATCGCCTGATTATTATTACCAGCCCGGCTCCGCCTCATTATGAAAATATCGCGAACTTTGAAACGCAGGGACTGGAGGCAACCCTCTCCGTCGAACCGATTCAAAACCTGTCCCTGTTTACTGGAGGCACCTGGCTTTATAAACGCTCTCCGGACAATCTGCCTTATGCGCCTGAGTGGACTGCTTCAGCCGGCGGCAACCTGCGGCTTTTCCGATATCTGAAAATCAGTCTGGATACCACCTACCAGAATTCCCAATACGTCGCCAATAACCGTAACCTGAATTATGGAACCAGCATCTCAAAGATTGACGGATTCTGGATTTTAAACGGGAAAATCAGCTGGGAGTTCAACCTGCCGAAGCCTGCACTGACGGGAGAAGTTTATCTGGCAGGAGAAAATCTGACCAATGTCCATTATGCATACAAGAAAGATTATCCCATGCCCGGCATTAACTGCCTCCTGGGCGTGAATATCAGGTTTTAAACTATGGAAACGGAATGCCTATGCAGGAAGTGATCTTCGACTCAGCCAGGGAAAAATTCTTCGATGAATTTTCCAACAGATGGGACCAAAGCGGACCGTCACCCGCAACCGATGTGGTGCTGACCTTTCTGCGGAAACTGCACATTGATTCGGCCAAAACCGTGCTGGATGTAGGAACAGGGACCGGTTTGCTGATTCCGCACATTTTTTCCTTTCATCCGGCCAGGGTCATCGCCCTGGATTTGTCGGCAGGCATGCTGGAAAAACTGCGGGAAAAGCATTCCACCCGGTTCGGCGCCGGACTGGTGATTCTGCAGGGTGATGTCCATTTGCTGAATCTGCCCGATACCACCGTGGACGTTGCCGTTTGCAACGGCGTTTATCCGCATTTCCGCGATAAATCTCTGGCGTTGTCCCAACTGCACCGCGTGCTGAAAAAGCGGGGCGTTCTGGCCGTCAACCATTTTGCCGGAAGGGAATTCATCAACAGCATTCACGGATCCTCCTCTCACGATCTGATCCGTCAGGACCTGCTGGATCCCGCAGCGACCTTGTCTGAAACCATTGCCGGTTACGGATTCCATGTCAAAGAGCTGCGCGACGACACAAACGAATTTTATGTGATCGCGGAGAAAATATGACGCGGGAGGCAGTCGTCGAAATTCATGGACTCATTGCCGGTTACGGCCGTCATCAGGTATTAAACAAACTGGATTTAACGGTTCGGCAAGGCGAAGCCCTGGGCATTGCGGGAGATAACGGAACAGGCAAAACAACCCTGTTCAAGGTCATTCTGGGTTTGATTGCGCCCATGGAGGGTAATGTGCGTTTGCAGGGACAGGAACTGGACACTCCCCGTTTGCGCAGGCTAATGAGATGCCGGATCGGATATGTGCCACAGTTGTATACACCGGGGAAAATGCCTGTCTCCGTACATGATGCCGTTCTCATGGGAAGATGGAGCATGGGGTTCGGTTTTTTCAAGAGCCCGACGGTGCAGGACCGTCAGAAAGTAAGCGAGATTCTCCAGGAAGTAGGAATGTCTCACAAGGAATGGCAACCGGTGCATCTTCTCTCCGGCGGAGAGCAGCAGAAGGTATCTATTGGACGCGCGCTGGTTCGTGAAGCGCCGATCCTGCTTATGGATGAACCCAGCACCTATCTGGATCACGCATCACAGGCGGAAATCATCGAACTGATCCGAACCATTCAATTGAAACATCACCTGACACTGATCATGATCAGTCACGATCCGGAGCACCTGGAGGCAATGAGTGACCGCATTCTTTTATTGAAAAACGGCCGATTGGAAGAACGATAAATGTCTTTATATGATTTTCTGACCATCCCCCTGTTTCAAAAGGCCTTGCTTGCCGCCTTTCTTTCCGGCGCAGGGCTCTCTTTGCTGGGTGTGGTTATTTTAAACCTCAACCTGACGACAATCCGCTTCGCCCTTATGCATATTGCTCTGCTCGGCGCTGCGATTGCGATGGTTCTCGGGCTTTCACCCCTGGCGGGCGCCATAGCGGGAATACTCCTGGCATCCCTGCTGCTCGGTCCCGCAGGCGATTTTTTAAACATGGATACCGGTGTCAGCGGCGTGCTTTTCATGACCGGGTCTCTGGGTCTGGCTTTCCTGATATTTTACAAAGCCGGCGTTCCGGCAATGGATGCCTTTGCTCTTTTTTCCGGCAGTATCCTCGCCCTGAACACACTGGAGATCTGGGTGATCGGGGGGCTTGCCGTTTTGATCATTCTCATCTTCTTATTTTTTTACCGTGAAATCCAGATGGTGTTGTTTAATCAGGAAGTAGCCGAAAGCCTGGGCGTTCCGGCCAAACAGATTCGCAACGCACTTTTATTGCTGACCGGCCTGGCCATTGGCGTCAATATCCGTATGGTCGGGGTTTTGCTGATTGATGCCGCGGTTCTCCTTCCTGCCATTGCGGCGCTCTCCATTGCCAAAAGCCTCCGCGGTGCGTTAATGCTTTCCGCCTTTTTCGGCATTGTTTCGCAGGTGGGAGGAGTCGCCTTTTCCATGGCTTATGATTGCCCCAGCGGCGCCAGCATCACGATTGCCGCGGTGCTGATGGTTTGTCTGGCCGCAATTTACGGCCATATCGTAAAATCTTTCAGGAGATGAATCCGTCCATGAACATATTTAAAAAACCTTTTTTCCCCGTTTTATGCTTTCTTTGGATTGTCTTGTCCGTTTTGCTTTCCGCCGGTGCGACAAAAGCTGATGATAAAGTCATTGTTGTAGCCTCAACCAGCTGGACGGGCGCCATTGCGGAAGCTGCCGGCGCTGATGAAATCCGCATTCTGGCACCGTTTGAATTGAAGCATCCCCCGGAATATGACTATCGGCCGTCGGATATCGCCCGGTTGCGTTTCGCAAGCCTGCTGGTTTACGGCGGCTATGAACCATTTGTTAAAAAACTCGCCGTTGCCGCCGGTTTGTCCCCGGATAAAATGATGGTTATTGTTACCAGCAACAACCCCGACAATCTGAAAAAACAGGCGAGGCTTTTGGCCGAAAAATTAGGAACTCAAAAAAAGGAAGCCGTCTGGGAAAAATCTTTCGACAAAGTATTGGCTGATATTCAAAAGCAGGCGCAAAAAAATAATGTCAGGCAAAAAAGAGTTCTGGTGCAGAAATATCAGGTCCCCTTTGTTAAATGGCTGGGATTTGACATCATCGGCGTTTTTAGCGCGGATGAGTTAAGTCCGAACAAAGTAATGCAATATGCCCGAATGAAACCCGACATGATCATCGATAATTTTCATAATCCCCAGGGAAAGCCGATTGCTGAAATCACCGGATGTGGTTACGTGGGCTTGATCAATTTCCCTTCGTCCAATGCGCGCACCCTGATCGAATTGATGAAGGAAAACGCGGAAAGACTTGGCTTGATGGCTCATCATCCATAAACCGAAGCGATAACCACCATACCGGGAATGTCCAGAGCAGCAAGGACGGTTTATTCCCCGCCAAATTTTGTTATTCTTTATTCGCCTTCCGCCAGTGATTCCAGTGCATGATGATCCAGGATGGTAATGACCCGCCCCGAGGTGGAGAGGATGCCGTCATTTGCCATTTTTCTCAGGGTACGGGAAAGCGCTTCGGGGGTCGCCCCCAGAATTTTGGAAAGCTCTCTTTGTGAAATTGTCAACCTGATAGCGGCACTTTTCGCTTTTGCATCCCCGGCCGGCAATGAATGACGCAGGAAAGAGGCCAGCCTGCCGGGAAGCTCTTTCAGGGCAAGCGATTCTATCAGGGTCATGGACTCTTTGAGACGCTGCGACAGGATTTGGATGATGTTCAGCAGGAGCGCCGGTTCCTGCATGGCTGTCGCTTCCATAACGGTACCGGGGATCAGGAGCACCGTGCTCTCCACAATGGCCATTGCACTGGCCGGAAAGGAGTCCGTGGCAAAAGCCGTGCAAAGGCCGAAAGGATCTCCCGGACCGAGCAGCTGCAGCGTCTGCTCTTTTCCTTCCGACGAACTTCTGTAGAGCTTTAACTGGCCGGATATGACCACGTAAAATGATTTGATCGGATCTTCCTCGCCGAGAACCATTTCGCCGGCTTTGTATTTTTTGAATGTGGCCTGCGCCGTAAGGGTTCGTATTTTTTCCGGAGCAACACCCTGAAAAAGCTTTATATCCATGATTTGATTCATGACATCCCTAGAATAAAATTTCCCGTCGAAGTTGATTTAGATCAATGAAACACAAATCACCAGCATGTATATTTTTACCATAGACGAGCCAAAGAAGCTAAACAAAAGATTAAGGAGAATATAAAAAAATGAGTAATTCAGAATATGTAAAACATGCGGACGATGGTAATTTCAATTCAATGGTTTTAAAGGCGGAGAAACCTTCCCTGGTGGATTTCTGGGCCCCCTGGTGCGGGCCATGCCGTGCAATAGGTCCGATCCTGGAGGATGTGGCCACCCAGTATGAAGGAAAGGTGAATGTGGTAAAAGTCAATGTGGATGATAATCCCGCAACGGCATCACGGTATGGCGTAAGAAGCATCCCCACCCTGCTTCTCATTCACGGGGGAAAGGTGCAGGAAACGCAGATCGGTTTGCTGTCCAAACAGCAGCTGACAACCATGATCGAACGTCATGTCACATCAATGTAACTGGAAAGGATAAAGGAGATGAGCGATATTTTGATCTTGTTGCTGATCATCGGAGTGTGGTTTTTTGTTCAGGCTTGGCTACTGCCCAGACTGGGCATATCCACCTGAATGCGTCCCGCCTGTCCGGTTCCGGACAGGAAGAAAAAAACGAAAGTAACAGAATCGACAGAACCTTAAAAAAAGCCGTCCCGCGGACAGGCGGGACGGCTTAAGAAAACCATGCAATAAAGCCTTTACTTATTTTACCGCATCCTTTAAATCTTTCCCGGCCTTGAACACCGGAACTTTCTTCGCGGAGATCTTAATGGCTTCACCCGTCTGCGGATTTCTTCCGGTACGGGCTTTTCTCTTGCTGACACCAAACGTACCAAACCCGACAAGCGTTACCGTGTCGCCTTTCTTAAGGGCCTTTTTGATTGCCGTCAATACTGCGCCTACAGCTTCTTCCGCTTCTTTTTTGCTGCTTGTAACCTTTGCCACTTCTTCGATCAAATCTGCTTTGTTCATTATTCCCTCCTTTTATGGACATTGAAATGTTTGATTGAAAATACAGGAACCAAGGACAGAAATCAACCGGAATTTCAGGGGACAATATTTGATTGACAGGCAAAAACTTTTTTCCTAGTCTCAAAGAAAAGAGCCCGTTTCAAAAAGAAATCCGTGAGGAATATCAATGGTTTTTACAAAGGCAATCTCGCTTGACACGAAAGGATTCAGCGACATTATCGATATCACATCCAGTGTGATTTCGATCGTGAAGCAGTCCACCATCACAAGCGGTCTGGTCACCCTCTTTTGCCCCGGATCCACGGGTGCGCTGACGACTATTGAATATGAAGACGGTGTGCTGCAGGATCTCAAGGACGCCCTCGAAAGGATCGCCCCGTCAGCCATCCCATATCAACACGATGCACGATGGGGAGACGGAAATGGCTTTTCCCATGTCCGCGCTGCATTGATGAAGCCGTCCCTGTCGATTCCCCTGGTCAGCCGGAGGCTGACCCTTGGAACATGGCAGCAGATTGTCTTCATCGATTTCGACAACCGCGGAAGGCACCGGGAAATCATTGTTCAGATCATGGGGGATTGAAAAAGCGCAGGGACTTCCCCGAAGCACTGCAAAGCAGAAGCCGGCCGGATCCGGCGTTTACTTTCTTTCAAAAATAATATTCCTGACACTCGTCTTGTATTTCTTTCTTTCCAGCGCGCGTTCTTTAAAAAACTCAAATTCACCGGGTTTCAATGCATACTTTAAATCCTTTATTTTTCCTTCCATGACAAACGCATTGCCTTCAAATCCGCATTTTATCTCGTTGATATTGTAGGGATCTTCTATTTTATAATTCGCCGGCAATTTCCGGATCCTGTAGCCTTTGGGAAAATAAAAGAATTTTTTAAATCGAACAAGACCGCTTCCCGTAAATCTTATGGGGTATCTTCTTGATTTCACCGCCGTCAGTTCATCATAATCCCTGATCATTGCGGCACCCGATAAAATCATTTCATTATCGTCAACTTTATGAATTTCATTCCTCATCAACCCCCTGACTTTCACAACAAAAGGTGATTCCAGTTCATCAAGGTTCAATATTTCCAGTTGCTGAAGCTCTATCCCCTTTGCTTCGAAATGCTGCTCCCTTGCCCTGGGTGACAGGTTTCTGAATTTGTTTCTTTCCGCTTCTGCACACTTGCCATAACTGCTGTAAATATATTCAACTACAGCATCTCCGCTTTCTTTCACATGGACCCGCTGCATAAGATCCGTATAATCCCTGCTGTCTTCAAGATCAGGGGTCTTCACGAATTGATAGCTTCCGTCCTCGTTGATCTGCAGGACTCGCGTGGGAACAAGAAACGGCACCGAATCAATAACGGCCACCTTGTTGGTCGAATCCAGCCAGTAAAAGGTACCATCTTTTTTGGGGACAACCGCAATGACATGGTTAAAATAACCCATGGATGGGGCAGCTTCATCCAGTGCGTCCGAATCTTTCGGCACAAGAGCCGGACGGCCTTCAATGCCCACCGTTTTGAGCATGGTCAACAAAAGTGTTGTCTTGTCCTTGCAGTCCCCGTATTTTTTCTTAAGAACATCGCGTGCAGGGTGAGGCGTCATCGTATGAGGGCCGATTTCAACGGCCACATACCGGACCTCACGGGCAACAAAATCAAAGATTGCCCTGATTTTATCTTCATCAGTAGTTTTACCTGCTGTCAGCTTACGGGTGAAATCATCCAGTGCCTCATCGGACTGCATCTGTTCTTTCACAAGCCCTGCATACCATTTTGAAATGACATTCCAACAGCTCAGGGTCCAGCAGTGAACTTGGGGAAAAACATCTTTGTCCGTCGGGCGCGGCATGTTCGGCTCGGGAATGATTTCCGGACTGTTTTCGCTTCTAAAAGTGTATTTTGTTTTACCACCGTACTCCTCGACCGTTGGTTTAATATCGGTTTTAAAGTTGGCCATGTGCAACTGCCTGCCGTTTGGCAGAATGATTTCCATCACTTTTTCTTTTACCGGGAAAAATTCCCGAAGGGCAAACCGGGTATAATAATCATGAAGCAGAAATGGTTTTGTGTGTTTAACTTCGTAGGCGTATTCGACAATGCAGCCCGGTTCGATCGCGGCCATGGTGAATTTCTTTTCTTTGATGTCTGTGTATTCTTCATACTGTGAATACGCCGCGGAATCTATGATATCTTCTTCTCTGAGCGGCACGGTGGTTCCGTCCGGTCTGATCGTGTTTGCGTAAAGAATCTTTACGCGGCTATAGCCCTCCCGATAACTGATGGATTTCCTGGCGAGGTAATATCCTCTTTCGTTCAGGATTTTGCAGCGGACAGTATGCTTGTAGACTTGCGTCCCGTCGTCAAACATCTCCATGCTTCCGTAATTCAGCAGGAAGACGGCCGTTGCGTCGGGATGGTCTTCCTGCATCGGGAATGCGCTCAAAGCACCCCTGATATCCGGACCGGACAAACTCCTGTAAGGCAAAGAGGCCGCGCAGGAGGCCAGTAAAAAAGTGAGAAAGATAATGATGCACTTCGCGATTTTCATTTCCTGATAACCTGCCCCGGACTCCAGACACAATCCGGAACAAGTTCCTTATTTTATTCTTCACGCATTTGACCTGATCCGGCCCGTCACCGACCCGGCAGACCATCGCTACCCGGCCTGCGACAGACCGGGGCAGAGAAAGAATATGCTGGAGTCTCTTTTATTTTTCGGTCTTTTCAGAATCTTTATCCGCTATCCTGCCATAAAGGTTATCGGGGCGGGGGGACTCCCCTTTTTTCCAGGGACACCAGGCACTCGTCGATGCTGACGCGCTTTTTTCTGTTCTGGTTGATCAATGCCTTGACAACATTCCAGCCAACCAGTCCGTTCTCAGCCATTTTCGTTATTTCTTCAAGGGCCGTACGTTTATCGTAAGAAGACGGGCGGTAAGGTCTTGAAGAAATAAGGGCATCGTATACATCGGTGACGATGACAAGCTCGATCATCGTATTGTCTATGCGGATTCCCCGGGGATATCCCGAACCGTCCCGTCTTTCATGATGGTCCCTTGCGACTCTTGCCGTGATATTTTCCGGGTCCCCGAAATAATGGCTCAGCAATACATAACCTGTCAGCGTATGTTGCTTCAGAATTTTATGTTCATCAGACGTTAGCGGGGTTTGTTTATTCAGAATATTCACAGGCACGGTTATTTTCCCGATGTCATGGGACGGTGCCCCGACAACGCCATCCATCATGGATATTCTGTCTTTTACGAGACATTCAGCCAGCAGTGTTGAAAGCGCAGAAACCGTGAGGAGATGCCGATATGTGTAAAAATCATACTCCTTGAAGAAATATATTGATTCCAGTATCGGCAGCGGCAGCTCAACCTTCAACATCCTGGCCAAAAGCCTCAGACGGGTTTCCCTGCTGTCAAATACGGAAAGATAATTGTCCTGATCAAGGAACTCCAGGATGTCCGACTTTATCGATCCGAATTCCAGAAGTCTGCCAGTAAGGACCGGGGATCGGTTGCCTGAAATCATTTTTTGCAGGTTTTCGTCCGACAAGACCGTTCGGGCCGGAAGCAGTTCCCTGCCATCAATCGCGCGTATAGGATATTCAATCATCAGTTCAGTCATGGCACATTCATCTTTCATATTCAGGAGGCATTCCGGTTATTCCCATACCATCGCAAATCCGTAAAATTCACCACGGCGCCTGACTTTCCAAACATTTATTAACGATGGATTTATATTTGTATCACATAGTCGACTGAAGTTCAGCCATTTTATGATGAAATCCGATAAAAATTTACGGAACCAGACGGAGTTTTTCCAGCGCGTGTTCGCGGATTTTTTGATCGCCAAACCACCAGTATCGCTTCTCCCCGTCCATAAAAGGCCCGACCTGGTCCTGATGATGGGGATCGAACTGACGGCCGGACGCGCCGCCCGGCAGGACGGCCAAAACCTTGTCGGGATCACCAAGATCGGCCACCATGCGCAGGGATGCGGAAACTGTTACATCATAGGGTTTATTATAATCAAATCTGGACCGCAAAAGGGTCTCCTGCGATCCTCCCATGGCATGGGAACCGCCTCCCAGCAACCCGCTGCCGAACCCCTTGAGTCGCAGCGGCGAAACCAGTTTAAGATGATGCACGCTGCCCCATTTCCACTTCTGGGGATCATTCCCCTGAAGACGGCTCATTTCCCGGTAAGTTTCAAGGGCGGCCCTGTGGAAGAGATCATCCCGTGATTGAGAAAACCAGGGCGTCTTGCCCGCCAGGACCATTCGCTGAAGGGATTCCTGCCAGAAATAGGGATGATCGATGAGCAATTTGGTGAGGTCCGCCCCCAGTTTATCCTGATAAACGGCAAGGAAGAAATGACGATAAACGGATTGAAAAACAGCCGGTGCGGCCTGGTCCGGATCATCACGGTAATCCCAGTCCCTGAGAATCCTCCCCATGGCTTCCGTATCCTGATGAGCAAGAAGTGCTTTTGACATGACAGGGGCAATCTGCCTGGCCATCACATTCAAATGATCACGCTGAAAATTCCAGTGATCATCAACCGTCTTCTTCCCGGGCCTGTTCATCAATTCAGTCAGACGGCGGTAACGATAGGACGCCGAGGCATGGGAAGTGTAGTAATAGGGGTAATCGCACGGGACGGCGTAATGATTGCAGGTGCCCAGCCAGCCTTTCGCGGCGTCATAGGACTGCGGCATCTTTTCGTATTCTATCCAGCCCCTCCAGTTATCGCGGCCGTCAGTCACCCGGAACGGAACCAGACCATTTCCCCTAACGCGAATAGGAATGCGTCCCGTCGTCTGCCACCCGAAATGCCCCTCCCCGTCGGCAAAAACGAAGTTGAGCATGATGGTCGTGACCTGTCGAAGTGCTTCACGGACCTCGGCAACATTTCGGGCCTTCATCAGTTGATCAAGACCAAGCGACGGCGCCATGTTTTGAAAGGGAGACCAGCGCATGGTAATGACCTTGCGACTATCGAGCCCTTTCAATACCCCGGAAACAACAGGTCCCCGTTTCGTCAGGCGAATGGCAATTTCTTCCTCCTGAAAACCGCCTGCGCTTTTTGAATCCTTTATTCGGATCTTTTCCTTCAGAATCTCGAAGGGAAGAGACCTGCCGCCTTCCATGTAGCGGTTCGGGTTTGCCGGATCGATGGTCTCGATGAAAAGATCCTGCGTATCGGCATACGAATTCGTCATTCCGATGGCAATGTGCCCGGTGCGTCCGGCCACCATTCCCGGAATCCCCGGAACGTTCACGCCGACTGCCTTCAACTCCGGTGCAATCAGTCCGCAGGGATACCAGGGACCGGGAAGGATGCGGGCATCCAGGTGTGGGTCATTTGCTACGACAGGCTTTCCGCTTACGGAAAGCCCTGGGCCAACAACCCAGTTATTGCTGCCGATGTGCAACCCGGAAACTTGTTCTTGCCACAGGGACATGAGAGCAGGATCAGCTGCAAGGTCAAGATTTGTCTTTTCAGGCAGGTAATCATTTGCTGTTTTTTTCACCGGTGGACAAGTGTTTTCCGTGTCCGGATTGATGTTGAGCGGGAAAAGGTCCTTCGCCTTTTCGGGACCCAAAGTCTCCACGAGCAGTTGGGCGATGATTTCGTCCTTGACATTGGCCGCCGTGGACCATCCCATGTAATAGACAAGGGCAAGGGAATCAGCGATCGTCCACGGTTCCGGATTAACTCCGGAGAGATTGAATTCCAGCGGCAAATCATCCTTACGGGCAACAAACGCATTGACACCTTCCGCGTAGAGTTCAAGGTAACGCCGGTTCGCCTCGTTCAGCATGGCCGCATGCTTTTCGGCCTGGCGGACAAAGCCAAGCGCGCGCATACGAATGTCCGATTCCAGGCCCGGCCTTCCCACAAGCTCGCTGATGCGCCCGGAAACCATAAGCCGGGTCAGATGCATCTGAAAGAGCCGGTCCTGTGCCGTCACAAACCCCTGGGCCAGCCACAAGTCTTCCTCATTTGCTGCGAAAATATAAGCAATGCCCTGTTCATCGCGCAGAACCTCGACCGCTGATTTCAATCCCGGAAAATGAATCTCACCCTCTCGCTGAAACGTATTGAGATTTGCGCATCCCGTATGGATCATACAGGCAAGACTTACGATGATGAAAAGAATATTACGCCCTGGATACACTGTTTTCTCCTTTGATGCCTGACCATCAGCAAAGCACCATTCTTACACAGTCGCGGGCTATTGACTCTGGCAAACTTCGTTTATTTTTTTAACCAGTTCGTCGATTTTAACGGGCTTCGCGATCAAGGCTTTACCGCCGGAAATGCCCGCACCTTTTTGTACGTCAGCTTCATTCACGATGGCGGTCACATAGATGATGGGAATGGAACGGGTATGCGGATCCGCTAATAACGCATCCGTTACTTCGGTTCCGGACATGCCGGGCATCATAATATCCAGGAGAATAACATCCGGCTGCTCATCCTTCGCAAGGTTTATCCCCTCATCCCCCCGCGTCGCGGTCAGCACCTGAAATTCGTCATTCGTTTCCAGGTTCTTCTTGATGGCTCTGCAAAAAAATAATTCGTCATCGATAATCAGTACTTTTTTCAAATTCCTCTCCCCGCCCCTGTCCTTTATTTATTGTCCGTTTCCCTTTTACGGTAGATACACACCCGTTCCGATGAAGTAGTCTGTTCCCGGAATGGGCTCAACATAACCGACCTTTTTCTGTTCGCCCTTGGCGCCCGGTTTCAGCCAGTAGAAATCAACGAATCCCCCGCCGGTTTTTGCCGTGTCGCTCAGTTCACGAATGACATATTTCCCCTTGGCATCTTTATGCTTGTAAAGATTTTTGCCCTGCAGCTCTTTCTGGATTGCATGGGCGACATTCACGCAATTGTATTTATAGACATAGAAATATCCCGTGTTGTCCGCGTAAAAACGAACGGGACTGACAAATTTCCGGGCCAGGGCAATGCGCTTTTTTTCTCCCTTCACATCCCTCAGAATTTCACCTAGTCCCAGTGCGGTTCCATGCACAATGGTTTTGGCAATTTCTTTCTGGCACTCGATGGATTTTTCATCGGTTGCCTGCGCAAAACCCGTGGCGGCGGGAAGCAGGGCCAGTGTGAACAAAAACGCGGCTGTCAATAAAACAGCCGCCCTGATCGTGTAATGAACCGGGATATTTTCCTTTTCCATACTCGTTGCTCCTGTATATATTTTGATAAAAATTTCTCACAAATCAGCGGATTTGTCAATTCGCTTCGGAGACTCAAGTCACTGCTGCCCTATTACGATTTCGTTGCGGGCTTACGCGTTTTCATATATTCATGTTCCATGGCAAGATGTTCGATATACTCGCTAAAAGTCCATGTAAGAGCCGTATCGGTTATGATGGCAAAGATCATATGTTGAGGATCGGGCAAAACGGCCTTGAAGCTCCTCATCACGTGCAGAACCTGCTCCCGTTCCATCGCGTTGACCATCACCGCCCTGTATTGCCCCTGCACCGGAGAGGAGCCTTGCTTTTCTCTCACATTGTCCTGCCCCATCCCGCCCGCCGACACTCGTTCCAATACTTCTCCCACTCCCACAGGCATCATGTTTTCCGTAAGGGGAATCACTTCCAGTTCAATCTTTTCCGGATGAACTTCACAAAACGAAATCTTTCCCTTTTCTATGTCCTCGCGGGACAATCCCAGGGAAAAGCAAATGATCTTCTCCATGATGCAGTACTCCCCTCCTGTCATTCATTCCCGTATTGCGCCGATTTCAGAAAATCTGTGTTTCGTGATCGGCCCTGCAGCAGCCATCATCAATCCTCTTTGCCGTCATCCTTCTTGCAGGCTTCAGCCAACCATTCATTGACACTTTTGTTTTCCTTCCTGGCGGCCACGGCTATCAAACTGTGCAAAGCCGCACTGATGCGTACCACTGAACGCGCTTCGGAAGGCTTTTCCGGTTCTTCGTTTCTTTCGGCGCAACCGGCCAGATAACCGTCAACGGCCTGCTCAAAAGCCTTTTTGATGCTCTCTACGGAATCACCCTGGAAACTGATTTCATGTTGAATATCGAAAACACAGCCAACAAGGCATCCCCGTTCCTCGCTGTATTCTATCTTTGCACAGTAGCCTTTATAGGTCATTGGCTTGCTCATGGTTTTTTCTCCGGTTCGTGCAAATTTTTCGTCGTGCCGCAGTTTTTAGAATCTCCGGGACAGGGACATAAAGCATCAGACGTCCAGTCCGGGTTCAAATCAGGTTTTCATGATTTCTGCCAAAGCCTTACTGTCCACCCCAAAATAAACTTTTCTGTCAACCTTCACGATGGGACGGCGAATAAGGCGCGGTTCTTTCAGCATCAGGTCAATCAGATCTTTATCCTTGAGATTTGCCTGATCCAGCCCCAGTGACTTAAAACTGGGTGAACGAAAACTGAACATCTCCGAAGCCGGCTGTTTCTGCAGCAGTGCGTTGATTTCTGTACGTGTAAAAGGTGTCTTGAAAAAATCCCGTTCGTTGATTTCCACTTTCTTTTGCAAGAGATACTCCCTTGCTTTACGGCAGGTGTTTCATTTATTCCAGCAGAAAAAGTCAATTTTCATATCATCTCCTTATCGTGCAGTTTTAATAAAAACTTTATCACTCCAATCTACTTCTGTCATTCATTTTTTATTATCTCTGCAATTCAATATATAAACGATTACAGTCGCTATGTCCTCCGCCGGCGGAGGTGGCGCGGAGCGCCGGAGGTGGTAATTGTAGGGATTGCTCCCCGAGCAATCCGCTTCGGCGAGTTTGGCATATAACCAAACGGGTAAGCGGAGCGCACTGCATTAAAAAGAATCCTCCGCCTGCCCCCTCCAGAGAGGGACAATAGAAGGTAAAAACATCCAAAGGGGGCAAAAGAATGCAACCCCTATGCACCACCTATTGACAGGCTTCCGGCTAAATAGTAGGTTACAAAAAAATTTTTATTGATCACCGGTTTTTCCACCTAGCGAGGATCATGTGCGAAACGAAGACGTTCTGGCAAGAATCCACATGGATGCCGTACTTTCAAATTTTGAAATCCTGACAAAGGAGGATGCAGACGCATTTTCCCTTGCACGGACATGGAACGGCAGGATCTTTTTCATCGTCGGCCTGAAAGGCCCGAGGGCCACCCTGGAAATGAAAAACGGCGCCATCAGCGTTGCAGAGGGGAAAACCGGAAAGCCCGACATTGTCCTGTTTTTCCCCACCGCAAGTATCCTCAATAACCTGTTTACCGGCACCGGTTCGGGCTTTCCGATCCCTTTAAAAGGTCTGCTCAAGGCCAGGGGACTGAAGGTGTTCTCAAGCCTTGCCAAAAGAATGGAGGCCATCCTGAAAGGCGCCAACCCTCCCCGTAAAATCAAGGCCAGACTTCTCATCAACACGGTGGGCAAAGCCATTGCCGCCATCGCCGCATCTGAACCCGAGTCACAAATCATTGCACGAAACCTCAGGGGAATTGCCGAAGTCAGGATCAAAGACGACGAAGCTGTCAATATCACTTTCAACGGGCAGGATGTAACCGCCCGCAACGGTCGCGCGACAGATCCTGATCTTGTCATGGAATTTGCCACCCGGGACCTGTTCCTGGATATTGTTGATGACAGGGTGGACGTGTTTGCCGCAATCTGTCTGGAAGACATTCTGGTCGAGGGTGATCTTCACATGGGCGAAGCCATCAACCTATTTCTCGACAGGGTCGGCGTCTATCTGCAATAGGAGACAAAGCATGGCCTATACCTTTGAGCAGTCTAAAGCGCTGTTTCAGCGCGCCGCCAAAGTCATTCCCCAGGGTATCTACGGGCATTTCAATCCTTCCACAACCATTCCCGGATCCTATCCCTACTTCATTGCCAAGGCCAAAGGTCCGCGCTTCTGGGATGTGGACGGCAATGAATACATCGATTATTCCTGCGCCTATGGCCCCATGATTCTCGGCTACGCCCACGACCGGGTTGACGAGGCCTTCGCCGTGCAGGCCAGGAAGGGAACGGCAACTATGCCGCCTTCCACCCTGCTGATTGATCTGGCTGAAAAAATGGTGGAGGTGAACGACTGCGCCGACTGGGCCGTGTTCGCCAAGAACGGCGCGGACACGACCTCCTGGGCCCTTGTCCTGGCCCGGGGCTACAGAAGGCGAAACAAGATTGTGCTGTCCCATGGAGGCTATCACGGGACCCAGCCGTGGGCAGGCTCCAACCATACCGGAATCAGTCCAGCCGACCGGGCGGATATTATCATGGTTCCCTGGGGAGACCTGGATGCCTTCCGGCAGGTTGTGGAAGATAATAAGGGCCAGATCGCCGGAGCGATGTTCACGCCTTACCATCACCCCGTCTTAGAGCAGCAGATGCTCCCCTCTCCGGGATACTGGCAGGGCATGCGCCGGGTCTGCGATGAAAACGATATCGTGCTGATCATTGACGATGTGCGCGCCGGATGGCGGCTTGACATAAAAGGTTCGGCCCATTATTTCGGCTTCAAACCCGATCTGGCCTGTTACTGCAAGGCAATCGCCAACGGTTATCCGATATCCGCCCTGGTCGGCACAGACAAAATGCGGATGGTCGCCTCAAAAGCTTTTCAGACCGGCTCCTACTGGAACAATTCTCCGGAAATGGCGGCGGCGCTGGCCTGCATTGATGAAATGCAGAAGATCGACGCCGCCGGCATCTGCGACGCGCGCGGCCTGCAACTCCGCCGGGGTCTCGAAGAACGCGCCACCGCCCGTGGACTCCAGTTTAAAATGTCCGGACCAAATGCCATTCCCTTCCTGCATTTCACCAATGAAAAGAATTTCAGGCGGGCCCAGCTTTTCTGCAAAGAATGCTCTCTGCACGGAGTATTCTTTTTCTGGCATCACAACATGTTTTTGAGCGCGGCTCATACCGAAGACGACATCCGAAAAACCATTGATGTGGCAGACCAGGCATTTAAGACCGTAAAAGAGCACTTCGGGGGGTAGCTGCTGGTGTAATGTTTCAATAAAAGCTTTACACCAATGTCATAACCCTTTCATTTACTCGTTTCGAATCCTTCCGCTATGCTCAAGATAAACTCTGTGAGAAATCTTCATGAATTCGGAGTATAAAAAAGATATCTCCCGCTGGTCGATATGACAAGATTATAATGAAGCACCACAATAGAGCGACAATCACTGTCAGGTTTTTTCCCCCAGGATCGACCAGTACAGTTTGACACCGCAAATTGTGAAGTATTCAATTTCCTGGATTTTACAACCAGATCCTTCCACAAGGCCGGCGTAATTCCACACGGGATGGAAGACTGCCTCAGTGGTCAGGCTGTAGAAAGAGATGGCGAAATACCAGTTCAGTCTTTGCACAATTCCCCTCCACCCTGTCTTTTCCGGCAGGACAAATTCTCCCACAACAAAATAGCCGCCGGGTTTGACGAGTGTTCCAAGGTGGTTTGCAACCTCGACCACCCTAGTCTCGGAGAAAACATTCAGAAAGAAGTTTGAAATCACCATGTCATACTGACCCGTCTCCCTGATATTGAAAATATCATCATTGATCACACGGATCTCGTTCGGCGGGTTCTCCTTTGCAATGCGTTTGCGGAATTGACTGATCATGGTTTCCGACAGGTCAACAGCCGTCACCTTCGCGCCGAGCTTGCTTGCTTCTATGGCCTCCGTTCCATGCCCGACCCCGGCAACGAGTACCCTGTCGCCGGGCTTCAAATGCTTGAGCATCGCAGACTTACATTTGGGGATTCGTCCCAGGCTATACAGATTCCCGGTTAACTCGTATTGAAATCCAACCAGCCAGTACCCGTCTTTCATGGAGTGCTCCTTTTTCAGAATTTGCCTCTCTTCTGTGAGAAGGCGCAACAATCGATAACTTTCTTATGCGATATAAAAAAATGGAATCTATGGACACGGGCTTTCTGCACCCGAAAAAAGTATATGAGGTGAAGAATTATGTGTCAAGCAGCTTTTGATAAGGCACCCCCGCGATAAATTTCTGTACATCAAATTTCATGGTTAATATTTTTTGACATATAAAACTTTTTGTATTTTCCTGCGCTAAAAAAGTGTACTCTATTTCCGACAAATCTAAACCGGTCAAGATCATGCCTGATCTTATGGAGACAAAGTAAATGAACAAACATCTTTTAGCATTTGTTCTCATCCCGCTCATTCTTTTATGCTCCACCCTGACAGGCACAGCACAAATGGAGACTTATTCCGACTCTCTGGTTAACGCCAAGACGAACGCAGACGCACCGATAAACTGGATGGCGGCCTACGATGACATCGTAAAAATCTCCACAGCCGCCTCGGTAGGGGCCAATCCCTTCGACCTGAAATACTACGGCGACCAGTTGATCGTTCGCACAGCCAGCACGGAACGGGCCTACAACGGTTATTACTGGCCTAACATACCGACCACTGCAGGGTCTTCCTATGCGGTACGGGATGGCACAACCATCATGAGGTCCTGGGTCACGACGGGGAAAGAAGTTACTTCCTTCATTGACAGACAGAATCTGAACGCCAATACGATCATCCGGGGGTTGGAAAAGGGAACGGGGATGAGCAGCACGGGAACCCATGACGCCATCTTTGAAATGGCGGTGACCATCGGCGATCATTACAATCCCCACCTGCTGCGTCCGACACGGAACCCCGACCCTGCTAAATACAGCACTAATCCCGGGGAATACGGAACGTATGGAAAATTTGCCCCCGGCGACACTCCCTTTCCCGCCAGCCCCGAGGAGGCTGGCATTGGAAGAAACGGGGATCCGGCAGCAGAAGCGGTTTATGCCAATTACAAGGCAGCATACAATGCATGGGCAACACAATCCCATTCCGATCCTGATGTAAATAACCGTTTTCCCTGGACGGAGCTGGGATATACATACCACTGGGGACAGGCTCCAAACGTTCCCACAAAACTGTCGGAGGTGCAGGGACTGTCGGAATTCATCCTGCTGGGCGGCACGCGCAATTCCGATCCGGCAAAGACACCATCCGGTACGAATGAGGAAGGTAAAGTCGTTGTCGTCGGCATCTACTCAACACAATCCTATCTTTATACAAAAAATGACGGAACAAAACTGCGCAACGCCGCAGGCGCTCAATATGGAAACGGCTTTGCCAGCTTCAACGTGACCGGTCCCTGCAATACGCTCTGGGCCGGCGCCGCTTATCAGGTCGGTGCCCGCCGGGACACCGGCTTGCCCCATACCATCACCATCGGCCCGGACGGATTGATCAGTTCTGCTCAAAACCCCGGCCAGGGCATCCTGGTTTCATCCCGGGATTATACGGTCACAAACGCAGGGTCGATTACCGCGACTGCGGACACGAAAAAATTCAATATTGCCGGAACTGAAAACATTGCGCTCCTGTTCAAGGGAGATGCTGCACCCTATAGTCCTCAAAACCGTGAAGTGAAAAACACGCTCATCAATTCCGGTACGATTGTAGCCCCAGGGGCCAATGGAACCGCCGTGGCAGCTTGGGCGGGTGATACGGAAATCATCAATTCCGGCACGATCACCGGTACCGGAACAGGCTACGCCATCAGGACCGGCGCCGGAAATGACACACTGACCATCAATGACGGTCAAATCGACGGGAGCATAGACCTTGGTACAGGAACAAACCGTTTTAACTTCACCCTGAATAAAGACATGGCCACCTCCGCACTGATCGTTAACGCCAACACGGTCACTCTTGAAGGCAACACGCTTGCTGTAAACGTTACCCGAACAGGCAACAATATAAGAAACAATGACTCGTTTCTCATCGTGGATGCGGTGCAGCCGATTCTTTACAACGCAAAGCTGTCCATCCTCAATGACAGTGCCCTTCCGATGATCACCTTTTCCGACTGGCGAACGGCAGACAACCTGAATCTCTATTTCATTGCTGCACGTGACAATACCTTCTACACGCTGCGGTCCGGCAATGCCTCGCTGGGCTTCGTTCTCGACAGTATGGCAAACACGGCAACAGGCGATATGGCCGCCGTCCTGGAGGATCTTGACTTTTCCGGCAATCCCCGCAATGCCCGGCAAATGGAACCCAACGTCAACAACGGACTGGTGCAGACGAGTTTCGGGACCGTGGGCCAATACAATAATACCATCCTGAACAGAATTGGGCAGGTACAGGCGTGCCAAACGGAAGATATCAACATGACCGGTGCCCGGACCTGTCACGAAACCGCCAACAATTCAGCCTGGGTGCAGGGATTCGGCAGTTATCTCCACCAGGGAACCACGGGAGTAAGCGACGGTTATACGGCAAATATATGGGGGCTTTCGCTCGGCTTCGACAGATTTCTTTATAAGAATATTCTTGCGGGTTTCAGTTTCGGTTCCGCGCGAAACTACGTGACAACCCATGATGTGAACACCAACACCGATGCCGACAGTTACCAGGGAAGCATCTATGGCAGCCTGGCTCAGGACGCCTATTATCTTGACGCCATCCTTTCTTTTTCCTACAACCGGTATGACACATCAAGGCACATTGTTTTCAGCGGGATCAATCGCACGGCAAAAAGCAATTATGACGGCTGTCAGGTTTCCGGTTATCTCGAAGGCGGTTATGCCTTCAACATCAGGGGCATCATCCTGACTCCCCTCATGTCGCTCCAGATGATTCACCTGAGTCTGGAGGACTATACGGAAACACAAGCCGGTGCCCTGAACCTGAAAGTAGACCGTCAGAACTACAATCTCTTCCAGACCGGCCTGGGTATGAAAGTCGCCTACCCTATCATAAATAAAAACGTCAGAATAACGCCTGAGCTGCATGCCAAATGGCTTTATGACTTTGCAGGAGACGCCCAGCAGATCACCTCTTCATTTGCAGGGGGCGGTACCTCATTCGTCACGCAAGGTGTTGACCCGGCCCGCTCAAGTGGCAGCATTGGTGCAAAGCTGACCATTATGACCCCAACAAGCTGGTCGGTATCGCTGAACTACGATTTTGAAACGAAGCCGGATTTCTACGGCCATCATGGTTGGATCAGCCTGCGGTATGAGTTTTAAACACTCTGGCTCGCTTCTGCTTTCGAATAGTAAACATCGATTCTCCAGATGCAAATGTGTATTACATTGTATGCATCCGAAATTCTGAAAATGGATCATCGCAGATTTAAATTTCCAGCTGGCTGTGCCACCTGGACAACTGGAAAAAATCTGAAAAAAATATTGACAAAGTGCACAAGCAACGTTACAAGAAATAATAACCCTGTTACTTGTAACAAGTATAATAGATGAAAAAACCATCAGATAGAATAAAAATCTGGCGTGAAAAGCAAAAAGCCGAAGGCAAGACCTCTATAACGGTCTTGTTGTCCCATGAGGCCCGGGCAATCCTTGCCGAGGAAAAGGAAAAGACCGGTGAGAGCTATTCCGTCATCGTAGAAAATGCTCTTCAATCTCTGAATAAAAAGAGCTATAAACTGCCTGGTCAAAAACAATCCAGGCGAGACGACAAGCTAGTGAAGTTATCCACAGGTTATCAACAGCCTGTCATTCCTGTCCCGATTCAAGAAAATGCGGGGAAACCAAAGCTACTGATCGATGATCTGGTCCAGTATCCAAGCGTTAAGGATATCGAGTTGGAGCAGAGATTGAAAAAGCTGAGGGGGATTTCCGATACTAAACTCAAAAAAGGACTTTTCAGCCGCCTGTTTCGTTTCTCCACCGGTCCAAAAAGCCGCAAATCAATCATCAAGCCCAGAGGATCTTCTTGAAAACCGGACATGGCATACTATTCCCCGTAGAATTTCCTGCCGCTTTGCACAATGTCCTTAAGGATCTGAGGGGGTGCAAAACGATTCCCGTAAGTTTTTTCCAGGGATTCCAGCGTGGCCTTGACCGAAGAAGCTCCGACACGATCGATATAACGGAACGGCCCTCCCTCAAAAGGCGGAAACCCCAAACCGAAAACAGCGCCGATATCCCCGTCACGAGGGCAGGAAATAATCCCCTCCTGCAAACAAATCAGCGCTTCATTAATCATCATCATACTTACCCGCTGCTGAATCAATTTTGCATCAAATTTTTTGCGGGGCGCAGCACCCAGCAGGGCATAGACTTCTTCATTGGGTATCTTTTTCCCTTTCTTCTTTTTTCCATCATATCGGTAAAACCCTTTTTTGTTTTTCTTTCCCTTGTACCCTTTTGCGGTCAGTTTCGGGAAAGCATCGGAAGACTGCATGCCCCTTGCCGCAAACATCTTTCCCAAACCCATGGCGACGTGCGCACCCACATCAATCCCCACCTCGTCAATAAGGGTGATCGGACCGACAGGGTAGCCGAATTGCCTCATTGCCCTATCTATATCGACGGAATCCGCACCTTCCTCCACAAGAAGAACGGCTTCATTCAACAGAGGCGCCAGAATCCGTGTCGTGTAAAAACCGGGGCCGTCCTTGACGACAATGCAGGTTTTCCCTTGGGCGATCCCCATGTCAAGGGCGGTGGCTGTCACCCATGGCGCAGTTTTATCTGTCGTAATGATTTCCAAAAGAGGCATTTTGGGAACAGGTGAGAAGTAGTGCATCCCGATCACATTCTCCGGTCTTTTGCATCCTTCGGCAATATCATGAATGGGAATGGCCGAGGTATTGGATGCGAAAATGGTTCGCTCGTCCGTCGCGGTTTCCACATCGGCAAGAACGCGCTGCTTAACAGCGAGATCCTCAAATACGGCCTCAACTACAAGATCTGTATTTTTAAACAGGGAGTAGTCGTCGCAGGGAACAAGCTTCCCATACTGGACATGACTGTCAAATTCAAGAATAGCGCCCGATTTGACTTTCTTTTCCAGTCCTTTCCACATCTCCTTCATTCCGCGGGCGGCGTCATCCAATTTAACATCCTTCATTAAAATGGTATCGCAAATGGCCGTGGAGACGGAGGCAATGCCCTGTCCCATCAATCCGGTTCCAATGACGCCCATTTTCCCCACTTTCCTGGCAAGGCTTTTCTGGGGATTTTTTTTCAGATCGGTCATGCCGAAAAAAAGGCTCATGAGAGCTTTAGACTGGGCAGTTGTCACCAGTCGACCGAAAAGTTCGATTTCTTTTTTCAGCCCCGCGGTCTTTCCGTGTTTCTGTCCATGCTCCACTGCTTCAATGATGGCATATGGTGCGGGGTAACAGCCGTAAGTCTGGCGGGTAACCATTTTTCTGGCCTGTGAAAACACGATGGACCTTCCGACAGGATTGGATTCCAGAAGGAAAGAGGAAAACGAACGCTTGCGCTTTCTTTTGATATTCCCTCTCCCGGCCAGTTCCAGCGCTTTTTTAGCAGCCGTTTCTTTAATCCCATAGGGAGGAATCAGCTCATCCACCAGTCCTGCGCGTTTGGCTTTCTTCACCCGAAGATTACGCGCGGTAAGCAACATGGGCAGGGCGGCCGTCAGACCGATAAGCCGGGGGAGCCTCTGCGTTCCGCCTGCAGCAGGCAGCAGCCCCAGCTGCACTTCCGGGAATCCCAGAACCGTCTGCGGACCGTTGACCGCCATCCGATAATTACAGACCAGCGCCAGCTCCAGGCCGCCGCCCAGGCAGTTGCCATGAATACAGGCCACCACGGGGATTTTCATTTTTTCCAGACTGTTGAGTATGGCGTGACCTTTGCTGATGTAGGCAATCACTTCCTCTGTGGTTCGCATTCCTTTCAGTTCATCAATATCCGCTCCGACAACAAAGTTGTCTTCTTTGCCGCTCGCAATCACCATCCCCTTGATGCTCTTATCATTTTTTATATCATCCAAGACACCGGCCACTTCATCCAGCAGGCCCGATGAAACCTTGTTTACTTTGCTTTCAGGACAATCAATCGTTATGATAGCAATTCCATCTTTTGTTTTTTCCATTGCCAGATATTTCATTGCTGCCTCCTCTACTGTGCATTTTCTAAAATGATGGTATTGCCCACAGCCCCCGCACCGCAGCCCGCGATCAGACCGAACTGTGCATTTTCCTCCTGCATGCGGTTACAGCAACTCGCAATCAGCCTTCCTCCCGTGGCGCCGAAAGGATGGCCCAGAGAAAGAGATCCACCTCTTGTATTAAGAAGCTCCAAATCAATCCTTCCCATTGGGGCGGCAAGTCCCAGACTTTCCCTGCTCCATTTCTCGGATTCCATGTAACGGATGTTGGCAAGGATCTGGGCGGCAAATGCTTCATGAATTTCCAGAACCTTAATATCGGCAAGTCCGATGCCCGCTTTTTTCAATGCACGCGCGGAAGAAAAAGCCGGCCCCAGCAGCAGTTCTTCCCATGGATTGGAGCCTGCCTGGGCGTATGCCCGGATAAATGCCTTCGGTTTCAATCCCAAAGATTTCGCTTTTGATTCCTTCATCAGGAGGACGGCCGATGCGCCATCTGTAAGAAACGAGGAGTTGCCCGCTGTAACGGTTCCGTAGCGTTTTTCAAAAGCCGGTTTTACGAAGGCAAGCTTTTCGGTCGAGGCGTCCGCACGGGGCCCGTTATCATCCGTCACCACCTGACCGGTATGGGGGACAACAACGGGGATGACTTCCTTTTTCATGATGCCTTTCTGGATCGCCTCAACCGCCAGCCTGTGCGACCGTGCGGCGTATTCATCCTGATCTTCCCTCGTTATGCCAAGACGGCGTGCCAGTCGGTCTGCATTGGCCCCCATGGAAAGACCCGTGGAATATTCAGCGATGGCCGGTTTTTCAGGAACAAAGAAGTCCTTCAGTTTCATTTTTCGAAGCAGCTTCATTTTGCCGGAAAGCGTTTTCGGACGTTTGAACATCGTAAGATCAAGAATGAACCTGCGGTAGCGCTTTGAGATTTTGATTGCCGGATCGGACAGGGATTCCACGCCTCCGGCAATGACTGTCTCCACCTGACCGGCGTGAATCATGTCACAAGCGGATGTGACAGCGATGTTTGCCGAAACACATGCTGCCGTGCAGGTATGAGCCGGTATCGTTCCGGGAAGTCCCGCCCCCAGCATGATTTCCCGCGCTACGTTGGTTGTGGCAATATCAGCCATCACCGTTCCCATCATCACGTAGTCGACGAGTGATGGCTCAATCCCCGTTCGGACAATGAGCCCTTTGACAGCGTAACAGCCCAGCTCCCAGGCCATCAGATCATAAAAGGCCGTACCGGAGCGCATGAACGGCGTTCGGCAGGCATCGACAACGGCCACTCTGTCGTGATGATTTACGCTCATTTTTTACCTCTCTTTTTCAGAATATCCGGGATGACAGTTTCCCGGAGTTTTTTCTTGTCGAATTTGCCGACGCTGGTCTTGGGAAGTTCCTTCATAAAAACGATTTCGTCCGGAATCCACCATTTGGCGACTTTATCTTTCAGATAGGTCTGGATCTCCTCTTGTGTAATGTTATCTGCCGCATCGGGCTGGGGCACAACGCAGGCCAAAGGTCTTTCCTGCCATTTGTCATCAGGCAGACTGATCACCGCCGCTTCCAGCACCTTGGAAAATCCCATGATCACGTTTTCCAGATCGATGGAAGAAATCCACTCCCCGGCGCTCTTGATCAGGTCTTTTGTCCTGTCCACCAGAGAGATGTATCCTTCTTTGCTCATGGTTCCGATATCGCCGGTATGGAACCAGCCGTCCCGGAAGCTCAGCGCCGTCTGCCCGGGATCCTTATAATACTCTGAAGCGATCCAGGGACCGCGCACCAGGATTTCTCCCATTTCCCTGCCGTCCATCTGAACGTCTTTGCCCGTTTCGATGCTGACCAGTCTCACATCGAGCCCCGGGATAGGCATTCCCGCTGTGGCCCGGACATCAATTTTTTCATCAACACTCATGTTGTCCATATAGCTTTTGGGAAGGGACAGGGTGACAACCGGCGACGTTTCCGTGGCACCATAGCCCTGTGCCATAAGTACGCTGTATTTCTTTTCATAGGATTCGATGAGATGCCGGGGCATGGCGGATCCGCCTGAAAATAAATAACGGATGGAAGAGAAGTCATGCGTTCCGCCGCTTTCCAGGTAATTGTGGAGCATAATCCAAATCGTGGGCACACCGCAGGAGAAGGTCACCTTCTCTTCGGCGATGATCCGGCAAAGCATTGCCATATCCAGAATCTGCCGGCCCGGCAGTACCTGTTTCAGGCCGCGCATGGTGCAGGCAAAAGGAGCCCCCCAGGCGTTGGCGTGAAACATGGGAACGATATGCAGGGCGCAATCCGTCTCCTGAATGCCCAATGTGACACCCGTGGCAAAGGAGTGCATGACCAGGCCTCGATGACTGTAAACAACACCCTTGGGATCGCCCGTCGTTGCCGAGGTGTAGCAGATCATGCAGGGTTCATTTTCATCACGGTCTGTCGGGAAATCAAAGGTTTCCGGAAAATCTTTGATCAGATCATCATACAGGACAACCGGGGAAAGGGTTGTCTGCGGCATGACTCCGGACTGGGACAGGATGACATATTTTTCAATGGTCTTTAGCTGATCTTTCAAGGGTTCAAGGAGAAAGTAAACATCCTCATCAATGAAAAGAATGCGGTCCCCGGCGTGATTGATGATGTAAACCAGGTTTTCGGCGGAAAGACGGATGTTGAGGGTATGCAGAACCGCACCCATGCAGGGAACACCGAAGTAAAGTTCCATGTGCCGGTGGTTGTTCAGAGAAAATGACGCAACGCGGTCGCCCTTTTTAATCCCGAGAGATTGCAATGCCCCCGCCAGCTGGCATGTGCGTTTATACCAGTCGGCATACGTATAACGGAAAGTGCCTGTTGCGTATACGGAGACAATCTCCTTGGTCGGAAAATACCTGGCGGCATACTGCATAAAACTGGTTAACAACAACGGCGTATTCATCATGGTGCACTCCTCCTTGTACCATATCGTATTCAGTACCTGAAATATTCGTCACGTCTGTGCCTATAACCCCATAAACTTTGCCGCAATTCCCTTCATGATTTCATTGGTTCCCGCGAAAATACGCGTTACACGGATGTCCCGCCAGGCACGGGCGATGGGGTACTCCTCGCAATATCCATATCCGCCGAAAAGCTGGAGGCACCGGTCGGCAACACGAAAGGCCATGTCGGTCGTCCAGTATTTGGCCATGGCAACTTCAATGACAACGTTTTTCCCTTCGATATGATCCATGATGAGTTTGTCAATAAAAGTCCGTCCCAGTTTGGTCTCCGTAGCCATCTCGACGATTTCGAACTGAATATGCTGAAACTTGGATATTGAACGTCCGAAAGCGCTGCGCTCCCGGCAATAACGGATGGTGAAATCCAGAATGAACTCTGCGGCGATCACCGCGCCAACGGCGCAGACGAGGCGCTCCTGCTGGAGTTTCATCATGAGCTTGATAAATCCGCTTCCCTTTTCTCCCAGGCGGTTCTCCTTTGGAATCCGGCAATCGGTAAAATATAATTCTGCCGTATCCTGCCCATGCCACCCGATTTTTTTTATCTGTTTGCCTTTTTCAAAACCGGGAGTGCCCGCTTCGACAAGGTAGAGATCCACGGCCTGATGCTCCTGTTTGATTTCAGGATCGCGTGCCGCCACGATGACAAGATCGCAGTTGATGCCGTTGCTGATGAAGGTCTTCTGTCCGTTGAGCACGATATGATTGCCGTCTTCCACGGCCGTTGTTTTCATTTTAGCCAGATCGCTGCCTGCGTTTGGCTCCGTCATGGCAATCGCAGTGATAATGTCGCCGGAAACGCAGCCGGGCAGATATTTGAGCTTTTGTTCTTCTGAGGCAAAGGCGGAAATATAAGGGACGCATATATCGCTGTGCAGTGATGCGGCCAGTCCCGAGAAGTTGCTTTTGACAAGTTCTTCACAGACGATAACGGAATAGAGAAAGTCGCCGCCGGCTCCGCCGTATTCCTCAGGAACATCCGTGCACAGGAATCCCTGTTCCCCCATCTTCTTCCAGACACTTCGGGGAACAATGCCTGCTTCCTCCCATTCTTCAACATGGGGCACGATCTCTTTGTCCAGATATTTACGAAGACTTTCCCGGAAGATATTGTGCTCAGCCGTGTAGGGAATAATGTTCATGAACCAAAACCTCCTTGTCAAAGAATGTCTTTAAATCATTGGAAGTAACGTTGCCTTCTCTACTCTATTCTTTAAGCTTTTTTCACAGATGAAATCATCCATGTGTTCCTCAACCTCGCAAGCGGTCTTAGAATCCGGTAAAAGACGGTTTCCTTTTTTCCAGGAAGGATTTTACGGCTTCCGCGTGGTCTTTCGTTCTGGACGCGGCGAATTGATAATTAACGCCCACATCCGTGCTGAGCTCAAGCGGCTGACCGCCGATCTGGTTCATGGCTTTCTTGATGATTCCAACTGCCGCCGGTCCCCGCGCGAGCCTACGGGCCAATTTTTCCGATTCGGGAAGAAGTTGATCCGCAGGAACAACCTTCTCCACGAGGCCTATCCGGAACGCTTCCTTCCCGTCGATCAGCTCGCCGGTATAGCACAAATACCGGGCCATACCCGGACCCACAATCCTGGGGAGGAGGCACATGCCGATTTCCGGAACGAGTCCCATTCGGACGAAAAATTCGCCTAACTGCGCGGTCTCGGCCGCGATGCGGAAATCGCACAGTAGAGTCATCTCGAACCCGGCGCCGAGTGCAAATCCGTTGATTGCGGCTATCGTGACCTTGTCAATATTGTATATGTCCATGTAAAGCTCGACGAGGGGTTCAAAGTATTCCTTAAATTCTTTGAGCGACATATTCTTCAGCGGGTCGATGTCCAGCGCCACATCGCCTCCGGCCGAGAAATTATCACCGGCACCGATGAAAATGATGGCCCGAATCGTTTTGTCTCTTTTAAGGGCGGCAAAGCCTTTTTGAATTCCTTCGAACAGGTCGGGACTGAAAGCGTTGAGCTTATCGGGACGGTTAAAGGTCATGATGGCATAGTTGTCTTTTATGGTGACGAGACAGCTGCCGTATGCGCGGGTTTCTTCAGTCATGGCGCAACTCCTTTATTGCACGTTTACGCTTAATCACGCATATTAATCCCAAATCAGGCTTTGGAGTCTCAACCATAAAGAAAATTTAAAACTACACTCTTGCAAATATTGTCGCCGGGGCCTGCCCGCCCCCGGTGCAGAGGGTTACCAGGGCGTATTTCGCCTTCCGCCTCTGCAGTTCATGGATTGCCGTGACGCTGAGGCGGCATCCGCTGTTTCCCACGGGGTGTCCAAGTGCCAGGGCGCCGCCATTGACATTGAGTTTCGACCTATCGGCCTTAAGCTCTTTGGCCCAGGCCAGCGGGATTGGCGCAAAGGCTTCGTTCACTTCGAACAGGTCGATATCATCCATTTTCAAACCGGCCATCCTGAGCACTTTCGGTGTAGCGGTCATAGGGCCGGTGAGCATGATCCTGGGGTCGGAACCGACTACGGCGTTGGCCACGACACGAGCCATTGGCTCCAGCCCCAGTTCTTTTAATTTTTCCCCGCTCACAAGCAGCACGGCGGACGCTCCGTCTGTCACGGTACTGGAAAGACCGGCTGTCATCCATTCGGTGCCGGGCATCACCTTGAGAGCGTCAAGGGATTCCCGGGTAACTCCGGCCCGTATCGTTTCGTCGGCGGAGCAGACGATTTGATTGCCGTCCTTGTCCAGGCCTTGCACCTGCATGATTTCTTTTGTGAAATAACCTTCTTTGGTTGCTATGAAGGCCTTTTCGTGGCTTGCAACTGCAAAATCCTGGCACTCTTCTTTGGTAATTTTCCAAAGGCCCGCTATGTCCTGGGCGGCCGTCATCTGGTTGGGGATGCCGTACCGGTCCAGATATAATTTTGTGATGGGATGGCCCGCGTTTTGTCCGTTCGATAACGTGCAATTCATGTCGGAGGCGATGCCATACTTGGTCATGAGCTCGCAGCCGCTGGCAATGATGACGTCCATTGTCCCTGAAGCGATCATCCCGTAACCCAGCTGGATTGAGGATAGGCTGCTCCCGCACTGGCGGTTTATGCTGATCCCGCCCAGTGTCTCCGGAAGCCTTGAGGACAGAACACCCATCCGTGCCAGATTGAATCCCTGTTCGCCGATCTGGTACACACACCCGGTGATCACATCATCCAATTGTTTTACGTCAAGGTGGGCGCGTTCAACAACTTCGTTAAGGACAAGGGCAAGCAGTTCAGGAGCGATGTATTCGCGATAATAACCTCTTTGCCTGGCAACCGGCGTTCTTACGGCACTGACAACAAAGACATCCCGCATGCGACACCTCCTGTTTCATTCAATCCCGCTTAAGCGGGACGCGTGTTGATTCTCTGCGGATCACTGCTATAAAATTTTGTGCATGCCTCGACAGCTTGCTGCGAAATGGTTGATTGCACTGCTTTCCCCCTAAAGGATTGATTTCCAACACAGACCATCCAGCCCCGTCAATCCCCTGTATCACTAAAAGGACTTCCCCTGAAGCAAGTAACATCTCCTTCAGCCTTTTGAGACGGAATGGCATTGGAAGAACTTCCGTTATCCGTCCTTGACTTCACGGCTTGTGACTTTATTGAAACTAAAAATAATATCCCACAGGTTCGGGGCGGTTATTCCAGATGTATTACACAGATCGATTCCATCATTTGATGGATACATTATATCGGAAGAAAACAGAAAGTCAAGTTTATTTTTCAGCGCGGCGTCTTGAAATAAAAAGCGTCCATGAGTTCGGATAAGAATACAGATAATTTATGATTTTTTAATTTTGCCTGCCTTCTTTTCTTTCACTGTTTTGGACAACGGACGGTCCCCACCCTTTCTTTTTTTCCTCTCGCGGAACACAAAAGCGGGGATAAAAATAAAGTTCAGGGTTTCTTTGACCATCTCGATGTATTTCCTGCGATGGAGATTCAGCATGGGGCGGAAAGCGTTTTCCCCGGAGACAAAGCAGTGCATCCCGTGCATGATGCTCATCACTTCCATCATGGCCCGGGGTGATGGATGTTTGGCGTCCTTTGTCAGGTCCATAGCACGGGCGATATCGCCGCTGAATTCCGGCACCTTGAAATCAATATCGACCTCGTTCCTGGTTCTGCTGAAATAATGAAGACGGACGAGGTTCGATATTTCCGGATGGTCAAACAAATAATCCGTCATCATGTCGATGGAAATTTTCAGACGCTCTTCCAGAGAACTTCCGTGGACGACCTTCTCCACCTTCAGAAGCTGTTTTCCCAAGTCATTGTTCACATCCATGACAACGGCTTCATAGAGGTCATTTTTATCACCCCAGTGATAGTGAAGGGTGGAAATGTCGATTCCCACTTCCCTGGCAATCATGCGGGTTGTCGTCCCGTGGAAACCGTATTCGCCAAAAATGCGTCGGGCGACGTCAAGAATCTTTGCTTTCATGGATGCAGGATTTTTACGGGCCTTTTCGAGTGTGGATCTCATGATGTAACTCCATATGCATTGCTTCTTTATTGAATCATTCAGGTAAAATCTTCAAAGCCTGCTTCCTGGAAATATCATCCATACGGGAATATTGTACGGTTTTCTTTAAACTGCACAGGTAAAGTAAGTATGAGAATAATGGCCATGCGTCAAGTTATTTTTGATTTGGACGGGATATCGGCCTTCATGACCGGCTCGGCATCCAAATCATTGCGATTAAATCAATACAGGGCGGTTTTATCAGGAGCTTGACAACATGGCTATCGATAAGGTTAACTAGGGCACAAAAGTGAAACGGAAAAAAGAAGGATGAACCAGACCGGCTGACCATTGATTAACAGCTCCAGACTGACAGGAAACCGGACTAACCTGGTTTACAGATTCAATCGTATTCATGGATCTGAAAAATGGAAACTGCTCAGAACCATCAGCTTTTGAGACCGCAGGACGATTCATCTTATGAGCGCCAAAGCTCGCACACGGATGGATTAAACGTCCTGAAGATCCAGCGCACCTGTGTCCATGACGGCCCCGGCATCCGCACAACGATTTTCTTCCGGGGGTGCAGATTGAGGTGCCTGTGGTGCCAGAATCCGGAAGCGCTTTCCTTCCATCCAGCCCCGGTGCCTGACGAAAATTATTCGATTTCTGACATCATCGAACTTGTTTCGAGAGACAAGGATTATTATCACAAAACCAACGGCGGAGTGACCCTGAGCGGCGGCGATCCTCTATTGCAGGCCCCGGACACCCTGATGCCTTTACTGGAGTCCTTAAGAAGAGAGATCATCCATGTTGCCGTTGAAACTTCCCTTCACGTGCCCCGGGAAAATATCGATAAACTGGCACCCTGCATCGATCTGTTCCTTGTTGATTTGAAAGTTGTCGGCGATGACATTCTCCATAAGAAATACACGGGGCAGGACAGTAAAATAATCCGGGATAACATAGGGAAACTGATTGCTTTAAACGCCAGGCTGAAATTCCGCATGTTGATGGTGCCGGGTTACAATGACAGTGAAAGCCATATAGCTGCGGCTGCGGATTTCCTGAAGTCTGTCCGTCACGACTCCATCGAACTGCTTAGATACCACAACCTGTATGAAGAAAAAGCCCGGCGCCTTGGCCTGGCATCAGAGTCCTTGAACATCACCAATGACCAGAGCCTTGCCTGTGTAAAAAAAGCCGTTTTATTGTACAAATCGCTTGGCATCAAAGCCGATTGCTACGATCTGGATACTCCCAGGCATAAAGCCGTTTTTCCCAGACGTGTTTATGACATACAAAACGCTATCCGGGAGAGCGGCCGGAGTCTCTGTTTTGAAGTATCCAGACTGAAAACAGATTACTACAGGAAACATGGATTTAAGAAACCGAATCCCATTCACAGGGCGGAACGCCTGTCTTATGTATTAAAAAACAAGAGCGTCATTATTTACCCCAGGGAACTGCTCGTCGGCAACTTCACCGCCAAACGATGCGGCGGACAGATATGGGAGGAACACTACGGCGTTCTCTTCGCTTCGATTCTCCACCAGATCCATCGCCAGAAACCGGTTTCCTTCCAGTGTTCCCCGAAAGAACGGATTAACTTCTTTTACAGAACGCTTCCTTTCTGGCTGAAACACAGCCTTTTAATGAAGGTGAATAATACCATCCCCAGGTTTATGTTGACCATGGCCCGCTCTTCCGAAAATGTTGCCGGATTCAATAACAACACGGCGGCCATCGCGCATTTTACCGTCAACTTTGAGCGCATGCTTGAACTGGGCACCACAGGGATCATCAGGGAAATTCAATCGGCTCAAAAAGAAAAGCCCGGCAATGCCCGGGACTTTTACGAGGGCGCCATCATCGCACTTCAGGGATTGGAGGCGTTTGCCGCGCGGTACGCCGAGAGTCTGTCAAACCTCCATCTGCAGGAAGCAGATCCTGAACGCCGCAAAGAACTGGAAGGAATGGCCGCAATCTGCCGGCATGTCCCCAAATACCCTGCCCGCACGTATCATGAAGCACTGCAAAGCATGCTGTTTCTGCAGATTGCGATTTGCACGGAATCCTACGAAAACGCAATCTCCCATGGACGCCTCGACCAGGTATTATATCCTTACTATAAAAGGGACAAAGAGACCGGTATCCTGGACTACGACAAGGCAAAAGAACTGCTGGCCTTGTATATTCTCAAAATGGACGAAGCCATCCTGGTCAATGATGGCGATACCTATCTGAGAATAGGAAGGCTCTTTGAGACGATGTCTACAGACCAGGCTGTGACGGCCGGAGGCCTCGGCAGAGACGGAAAGGACGCCACTAATGACGTTACCTATATGCTGCTCGATATCTGCGAGCTGCAGCCTTACGCCTGCAACATGACAGCGCGAATTCATAAAGGCAGCCCCTCTCAATATCTGGACAGGCTTGCCGAGGTATATATCAACGGTGCCCCCATGCCTGCCTTGTACAACGATGAAATTTACCTGGAGACCTTGAAAAAGCATTACCCCTCGACGCCCCCAGAGGATGCAAGAAATTACGCAATTATCGGTTGCGTTGAACCCAATGTGTCCGATGATCATTTCGGCAACACCGACTGCGCCAACGTGAACGTCGCCCTTCCCTTTCTGCAGGCCCTCAAAGGGGAAGAAGAAGATCTGTGGAACATCGGGTTCACCGATCAGCTGGAAAAAATGACCACGAAGTTTTTCGAATACAACTGCCGCAGGGACAATCCATTTTCCAGATATGTCCTTACAAAATTCATGCATGCCCGAAACCGTTTTAAAAAGAAAAGAACGGCCGCACCCAGGCCCCCTGCGAACATGGAAGATCTGCTTCGCCGCTTTCAGATGCGTTTGAATCATCTGACCAGCTCCATTCTGGCCGATCACCAGAATATTGAGAAAGTGATTCGTGAAAACTTCACAACCCCCCTTTCATCCTCCCTTTTCAAGGGCTGTATCGAGAGCGGAAGGGACCTGTGCAAAGGCGGCGCGACCATCAACAGCAGCGGCATTCAGGCTGTAGGAATCACGGACGTCGCGGATTCACTCTTTGCCATTGACGAGGTGGTCTACCAAAAGAAGCTTTATTCCATCCATGACGTCATCGACGCCATCAACAACAACTTCGAGGGGGAATATTTTCAGAAGGTAAGATCGGCATTACTCGAAGTCCCGAAATTTGGTCATGACGGTTCGCGCCAAGCCGTCGAATGGGTGAACAGAACATTACAGATTTACATAAACGCATTGAACTCGGTTGCGAACTGTCCAAGAGGCGGCATCTATACCGCAGGATATTATGCCCTGAATGTCAATGATGTCTACGGAAAGAAAACGCCCGCGCTGCCATCAGGCAGATTGGGCGGCGTTTCTCTTGCCAACAGCATAACCCCTCATTATGGAATGCAGACAACAGATTTATTGTCATCCCTGAATGCTGTTGCCGGGGTTGATTTTGTAAATTATGCGCCCAACGGTACCACCGTCACATTCACGGTTGACTCGGCGCTGTTCCAGGGACCGGACGGAGTCAGCAACCTCTCTGGCATCATCCGTGCTTACTTTGACAAAGGCGGCATGCAGTTCCAGCCAAATGTCATCAACAGACAAATTTTACTCGATGCTTATGACCATCCGGGAAAATACCCCCATCTGCTGGTTCGCATAGCCGGCTATTGCTCGTACTTCAATGAACTGTCGGACGATTTGAAAAAGATCATCATCAACAGGACCTGTTATTGTTAGGTTCAGATCTTTTAACACTATTCTTTTTATTGTCCCGTGGGACCATTTTGGAAAGTTATTTTATCGCCTTGAGGATAAACGCTTCAATATCCTGTGTCACCTCCGCACTGTGCATATATCGGTTTGACGGACAGGCAACAATGGTTGCCTGAGGCAGCCTGCCCACCATATTGTGAATATTTGTGGAGGAATGCAGCATATCTGTGGAAGCATAAGCCAAAGCGACGGGTATTTGCACGCTTTCCAAATGCGGCCAGACCTGGTAGCGCCCTCGGATACAGGCCACGGCCGAAAGCTTGATCCTCCGGGGGTGGGCTGCATGAAGCGTTTCATTATAACGCATCATCTGTTCGGGTTCGTTTTTGACATCGACCATGAAGGTCTTTATGTACCAGAGAACAAAATATTTAATCCCGTGATACAGGAACGCCGGAAGATAAAGCATCCATTGCAAATACCATGGCGCCTTAAACTCACTATTGGGTGCAATTAAAAATGCCGCACCTGCGGTCAACCGCCCCCCTTTCAGGGCCTCCAGGAGGGTGGTTGCCCCAAGGGAACTGCCGATAACGGTTGAAGTCGGCGATGCGATTCCCAGCTGGCGGCAGACGGCAATCAGGTCCTGGGCCATACGTCCAATGCTGAAATCTTCCGGCTTCAGTTTTCTTTTCTCAACAAGGGCTGATCTCTTTTCCCGTGTTTCAATATAATAAACCGGTCTTCTGACGGCCATGACCTTCAGCAGGGGAGCCCATCCGGATATAGCGGATACCCATCCGGCCACAAAGATGATCGGATCTTCGGTCACAGGCTTTTTCGGCCGCCAGATCATGACCCGTAAGTGGACACCATTCTGTACGCAAACCAACGACGTTGTGTAAACTGAATCCGGGGGTGTGACCGGATCTATGGAAAAATCGTCCAAACAGACCTCCTTTGTGCGGCGGATATGGATAATCAATACACATTATTTAAACATCCAGCCCAAACCCTTTTGCTTACAGACTCTGGATGAAGAGTCCGTCTTTGGTCTTTGTTGCCCCTGTTGTTTCCGGGTAAGAACCGCTGGGGTCCTGCAAATCAGGCATCCCTTTTCCGTCTTCCGTGAACGCCATCACATGGCCGTAGGCTTTCGGAACCGGCCACATTGAGCGCGGTAGACGCAGGGTAAGCTCCCATATGAATGGCTTGGTGGCTAGCTTATCGGCACCGGGGTTACGCGGCTTTACAAGGCCGAGCCAGATTTTTCCTTCCAGGCCCGGCATCAGGTTGTCGGGTTTACACCAATGAATCACACGCCATCCGGAAGCTTTGACTGCATCATTTTCCTTCGATTTAACATACGCCCATCGATCACGAAGGTGCCATCGCCGATTGCGTGAATGGTTCGCTTTTCTTTGCGAGAGATGTCGTAGTATGCAGCAACAGCTTCAAGGACAATGATGTTGTGCTTCCTGATGATATCAGTAACTTTACATTCGATATTTGCCAGGCATTCTTTAATCAGGGGAGACCTGACATGTTTTCCCGTCAACGGAGTCAATCCAAACTTTTCAAATTTGTCTGTATCGGAACCGGAACACGTTCCCACGCCAACAACCTGATCAATCATGTCAACAGCAGGAATGGCAATTACACATTCCCTGGATTTCCGAAGCGCCGCATAGGAAAAGTTCCATGGCCCCGTGGTGATGGCAAACTGCGGTGTGAAGTCCACTACCATGGTCCAGGAGATGGTCATGATGTTGTTCTTCCCGCCATCGTTTGTTGTCACAAGGACAACTGGCCCTGATTCCATCAGCGTGAATGCTTTCCTGAGCGGTATTTTCTTCATGGCTACACGCGCTTTCATTTCGCCCCCCCTTTTTCAAAAAAAGATGCAACCTTTTTACCAGATGTGTAATGGCCCATACTTGAAGAATACCCAGGCGCCAACCGCCGTCACCACACATAAGACAATGGCCCCGAACGCATACCATTTCGCCCCACGCAGGAGATCTTTCTTCATCGACTCAAGTGTTCCCTTGTACAGAAACACTTCATAACCAACCGGATCAAAAACGATGCCACCCAAAGAAGCCGAGTACTTTCCGAACACCGCTACGGTTTCTCCGTCTTGGACAATGTGCTCCTGGATATACAGCTGATCCGTCGGATCGAGTTGTCCTGTGCCCAGATCGTAGCGGATGGCGCCATCCGTCTTATTCATGATGGAGCTTTTAAGAGACGGGAACATGTCCAGGCTGCCGGCACCCTGTAAGGTGGTTGCGGTCAAAAATTTTTTGTAGTTTTCTATAGCCTGATCAGCAGGGATGTGATCGGCCTTGAATTTTGGCGTAACGGGTGTCAGAAGCTTCAGAGAGCCGCTGGCTGTATGGATAGTTGAAGGTGTGAGGGCAAAGCCTTCCGCATCATAGACTGTGGAATCGTTCGAAGAATCGTTGGATTTCAGTCGTGAGGGCCGGCTTTCATTATGAGTAACCGTGTACCGGTACAGAAGGCAGTTCCTCTGGCTGAGCGGCGCTGTCAATGGCGGACCGTCACGTTGGATCTGGCCATAGAAAACGCCTCTCTCGCCATCGGCGAGAAAATGACCTTTCGATGCCTGGACCAGCTGTTGACGCTCCTGCACACGCAACCAGACACCACTGAGCTGGCAGAGCACTAACCAGGCGGGGATGGCTATAACGAATCCGCCGATAAGCGCTTTCTTGATCCGGAATGATGCTTCCGGGAGAGCGTCTCCGGGTGATGCAGTGGGGAAGAACTGAAAGAACCAAACAGTGAATCCTATCGCCAGAAGTATATAGAGGACAAACCAGGTGATGCCTTTATATATCATAGGGTCACTCTTTACCGGAATCAACGTTTCCTGTGTCAGATTGATAATGATCAGAAATCTCTTTTATCAACCAAAGTATAGAAAATGCGGTTTTATATGTCAAGGCGTTCATGAACTTTCCAATAAATCACTTTGATTATTTTCATCATCAGTGTAGAATAAACAAACTCGATCAAGGAAACGGGCAACCTTCCCTCTTTCCGAATGAGCTTTTCTCACGCGGTATGACCTCTCCTTCACTTGCGGCATCATTATTCCTAATCGATCCAGGCCTCTTCCGATTCTGCGGGCTCCGGGGAAATAGAGATAACGCAACTTTTTGTATTTAATCAAAGGACAACACAACTCTTCTTTTCATGAACCCGATCCATGGATGATGTTCATGGCAAAAAATCCAGACACCTTTCCGGGTATGCGGGTAGCACGCAGGTTACGGCACCTTTTACTTGACATATTTCACAAAAATAGTACTATTCAAATTATGAATGGTATTCAATATTATGCACTTAATACTCCTAACCCATTGAATTTGTATAAAAAGGAGGATAAACATGGCGAAATCAGACACCCCCTTACTCGATGAATTGGAAAAGGGAAAATGGCCAAGCTTCGTCAAGGATATGAAACAGGCCGCACAGAAGAATCCCATGGCCAGGGATCTTATCCAGCAGTTGGAGCTGTCGTACAAGGATAAGATCGGCCATTGGAAACATGGAGGTATCGTGGGTGTCAAGGGCTACGGCGCCGGTGTCATCGGGCGCTACTCGGACCGCCCGGACCTGTTTCCGAATGTTCAGGCCTTCCACACAATGCGGGTCAATCACCCGACCGGCTGGTTCTACAGGACGGACACTCTGCGCAAACTCTGCGACATCTGGGACAAGCACGGCAGCGGACTCACGAACATGCACGGCTCCACAGGCGACGCTATTCTGCTGGGAACAACAACGAACCATCTCCAGGCCTGCTTTGACGATCTCTCTTCAGCCGGCTTTGACCTCGGCGGATCCGGTTCGGCTCTGCGCACACCGAGCGCCTGCGTCGGGCCGGCCCGATGTGAATGGGCCTGCATCGACAGCCTCGACATCTGTTACGACATCACGATGACGTACCAGGACCAAATCCACCGTCCCATGTTTCCCTACAAATTCAAGATCAAAGTTTCCGCATGCGCGAACGACTGCGTGTCATCCATCGCCCGCTCCGACCTGTCGATCATCGGAACCTGGAAGGACGATATTCAGATCAATCCACAGGAAGTCTTTGCCTATGCTTCAAGGATCAACATCCAAAAAGAAGTCTGTGATCTGTGCCCGACGCACTGCATGGAATGGAACGGCAGGGATCTGAAAATCTACAACGAGGACTGCACACGCTGCATGCACTGCATCAACCTGATGCCGAAGGCCCTGCGGCCCGGGAAGGAAAAAGGCGCAACCATACTTGTCGGCGGCAAGGCACCCATCGTCAAGGGCGCGCTCCTGTCCTGGGTCATTGTACCGTTCATGAAGCTTGAACCGCCCTACGGTGAACTGAAAAGCCTCATTGAACGCATCCAGGATTGGTGGGACGAAAACGGTAAATCGCGTGAGCGGCTGGGCGAGCTCATCACCCGGCTGGGCATGCGCGTCTTTTTGAAAGCTGTTGGGCTTCAAGCGGTACCCCAGATGGTTAAGGCGCCGCGGACGAATCCCTACGTCTTTTTCTGGCCGGAAGACATTAAGAAGGAGGTGAAGTAAAATGGCAAAAACGGACATCGGACCCCCTGATTATAAGACCATGCTGCCTCCCGTCATCCAGAGAAATTACGGGAAATGGCTCTACCACGAAATCCTGAAACCGGGCGTCCTGATGCACATCTCCCAATCCGGAGAGGCGCTCTACAGTATACGCGCCGGATCACCCCGGCTGGTTTCCACGGATCACATCCGCGAAATCTGCGACATCGCCGAAAAATACTGTGATGGCTTCCTGCGATTCACCAGCCGTCACAACATCGAGTTTCTTCTGGATGACAAGAATAGGATCGAACCTCTGATCGAAGAACTAAAAAACCGGGGCTACCCGGTGGGCGGTACAGGACACTCCATCTCCAACATCGTCCATACGCAGGGGTGGGTGCACTGCCACACGCCGGCGACGGACGCCTCCGGCCCTGTTAAAGCGCTGATGGACGAAATCTACGACTACTTTGTGACAGCGACACTGCCTGCGCACGTGCGGATTGCGCTGGCCTGCTGCCTGAATATGTGCGGCGCCGTACACTGCTCCGACATTGCCATCCTGGGCATCCACCGGACGGTCCCCAAAGTCGACAACGCACGCGTTCCCAACGTCTGCGAGATTCCATCGACCGTGGCCTCCTGCCCGACGGGAGCCATCCGGGGCGACATGAAGAACAAAAGCGTCGCCGTCAATGAAGAGAAATGCATGTACTGCGGCAACTGCTACACGGTTTGCCCGGCGATGCCGATTGCCGATCCCGACAACGACGGGATCTCCATCTGGGTTGGCGGCAAGGTATCGAATGCCCGTAGCGCCCCCATGTTCTCCAAGCTGGCGATTCCGTTTCTCCCAAACAACCCGCCGCGCTGGCCGGAAGTCGTGCATGCGGTCAAGAATATCATTGAAGTATACGCGACCCATGCCCGGAAGCATGAACGCATCGGTGAGTGGATCAATCGTGTGGGCTGGGAACGTTTTTTCAGTCTGACGGGCATCCCGTTTACGGACCAGCACATCGATGACTTTGACCTGGCTACGGAGACGTTCCGAACGTCTGCGCAGTTCAAATGGAGGTAGTTATGAGCGAGGACCTGAAGGTACGCGTCACGAACCTGTTCCGGGAGAAGTCCCGGGGCGACAAAAAGATGTTTTACATACGTGATGTCACGAAGTGGCTCCCCGACGAGGATCGCCACGCCGTGCAGAACGTCGTAAAGGAGCTTTTGGATGAAGAAGTGTTGAAATACTGGTCGAGCGGCAGCTCAACTTACATCATGCTTGCGGAATTCTTTCCGAAGGAATGATGAACCCGGAGTGAAGGATGATGAACAGACAATGCCCGCGTTTCGTTGTGGCCGCCCTGCGTGGTGGGGCGGGAAAAACGACCTTGTCCGTGGCGATGGCCGTCGCCCTGCGCAGGCAGGGCATTCCAGTTGCCCCTTTCAAAAAGGGACCGGACTATATCGACGCTGCCTGGTTGTCTCAGGCGGCATCCGGCAACTGCTATAACCTGGACACCTTTCTCATGGGCAACGATCAGGTCGTCCGCTCCTTTTCGCGCCACGCCGTGGAAGGCGCCGTTTCCATCATTGAAGGCAGTCGGGGGCTTTTCGACGGCGTCAATGCCGCCGGGGAATTCAGCACGGCCCAACTTGCCAAACTTCTTCAGGCTCCGGTCATTTTGGTTGTCGACTGCGACAAGGTAACGCGAACAGCGGCGGCAATGGTCCTGGGCTGCCTGCATCTCGATCCCGCCGTGGACATCCGGGGGGTGATCCTGAGCCGGGTGAACGGACAGCGCCATGCCTCAGTGACCCGCCAATCCATTGAAGACAACACCGGCCTGCCCGTTTACGGAACCGTACCGCGCCTGCCGGACCTGCCTTTCGTGCAGCGGCACCTGGGGCTTGTTCCCCCCGACGAGCATGGCTCCATCCATCAGGCGCTTGAACGGGCGTCCGCCATGGCCCGCGACTACCTGGACATCCCCGCTCTGCTCGATGTCGCCCGAAGCGCTCCACCCTGGAAGATTGACGCCTTCCCAAAGCCTTCATGCTCTTGCGAAACGGTAAATGATCCGATTACCATCGGCGTCATCAGGGATACGGCGTTTCAGTTCTACTATGAGGATAACATTGAAGCGCTCGCCGACCGCGGCATCCGGGTTGTTTTTATCAGCGCCCTTTCGCAGAAAACACTGCCGCCCGTTGATGCTCTGTACATCGGAGGAGGATTTCCCGAAACACGGGCAGGAGAGCTTGCCGCCAATGAATCCTTCCGCAATTCCGTGAAAAAAGCCGGCGATGCCGGCCTGCCGATTTATGCAGAATGCGGGGGCTTCGTGTACCTGGGTGAATACCTTTCGATCGGCGACAACCGCTACCCGATGGCCGGCGCACTGCCGCTGGCGTTTTGCCTGGAGAAGCGTCCGCAGGGACACGGTTACACCAGGCTTGTGGCAGACCAGGATAATCCCTTTTTCCCCGTCGGCCAGACGATCACCGGCCACGAATTTCATTACTGCCGGATTCTGTCTGGCCGGGACAGCGACATGCGCACCGCATTCAACGTGTTGAAAGGTACGGGTATTGACGGCCGTCGCGAGGGGCTTTGCAGAAATAACATCCTGGGGAGCTTCACACATGTGCATGCCCTGGGAACGCCCGCATGGGCCGATGCACTTATCGACAGAGCCAGAGAGTATCGCCAGACTAAGCTAAATCAAGCCCGCGCCGGTGTCCTGGACAGGCCCGACGTGACTCCGCTTGCAGGCGGATGGGCGGACCACACAATAAGATCGATGAAAAGAGGAGGTTTTAACTATGCCGCAGATTGAATTAGCAGGCAAAACGTATGAAGTGGATGAAGACGGATTTCTGCAGGAACTCGACAAGTGGAGCGAAGAATTTGCCAATGCTTACGCCCATACGGAAGAGATTGAAGGAGAGCTGACGGAAGAACATTGGCGGGTAATCAACTACCTGCGCGATTATTTCCAGCAGTTCGGCATTGCGCCGATGATCCGGAAGATCTGCAAGGACCTGAAGATTGATATGAAAAAGCTCTATGAGCTCTTTCCTACCGGCCCGGCCAAAGGCGCCTGCAAACTCGCAGGCCTTTCGAAGCCGACAGGTTGCGTCTGACCGGATCAACTATGCCGGTCGCCTGCATCAGGTGAGCAAAAGGGAACACCCTATGGCATATTTTATTTTTACATATTTTTGCGTTGCCGTTTTCGCTGTAGCGGCCGGCTGCCGATTATACAGGCACCTGACCCTTCCGCTGCATGTGCGCTGGGAGATCTACCCGGTGCGTCATGAAACCAATCCAAGAAATGTTTACGGCGGTTCCTACATGGAAAACATGGACTGGTGGAATCGTCCCTATGAAACGTCCCGCCTCAACGAATTGAAATACATGGCACCGGAGATCTTGCTCCTGAAGGGTCTTAGGAAGGCAAACAAACGACTGTGGTACGTCTCCTTTCCCTTCCATCTGGGACTGTACCTGATGACTGTCACGTTCATCCTGATGCTGCTCAACGCCGGCTTTACCCTGTGGGGATTTCCGTCCTTTGCCGCAGGCGGCGCCTTCAGACCATGGATGGATTACCTGATTGCTTTCTCCGGCTGGACCGGAATGATTGCCGGAACGGTCGGGAGCCTGGGGCTCCTGTACCGGCGGCTGACCGATCCTGACTTGAAAAGCTATTCGACGTTTGCCGACTACGCCAATCTCGGCGCGATTCTCCTTTTCTTCCTGATCGCAATCCTTGCCGTCCTCCCCGGCGACCCCTTCCTGGACGGGGCCAAGGCTTACGTACTCGACCTGCTGACCGCAGGCGAAACCGGCAGGGCCTATGCGCCGGGACAGACGGTCTCCGGGGCCCTGACCATAGTGCTGGCCTCGCTGCTCGTCGCATATATCCCGCTCACACACATGTCGCATATGTTTATGAAGTATTTTCTTTACCACAGCGTCAAATGGGACGATGAGCCCAGCAGGCCCGGCACGCGCATCGAATCGGAAACCATGCAGAATATGCAATATAAACCGACCTGGCAGGCCAAACATATCGGAGCGGACGGACAGAAATCCTGGCGTGACATTGCCTCAGCAGACCCGAAGGAGACGAAATGAAAACTCTCCTGAAACCTTCCGATATCGCCAATGCGTCCGAATGCCTGTGTCACATTGAGTCCGGCGAGCTTTCGCCTCTGCCGTCTCCATACGAAGATTTCAATCAGACGACGCTGCTGCCTTTGAAACCTGAAAAGACAAAAAATATTGAATCCTCCCTGGACGACACCGTGGCTATCGGCCTTCCCAGGCCCGCAGGTATAGAGGAAGAAGAGGCACTCGTTGCGCAATTTCTTTCCGGTCTGAAAAGACTTTTTGAAAAGAAAAACAACTGGACGTTTTTACAGCCGCTGATGCTTTCGATGGAACACTGCGCCAGATGTCACACCTGCTCCGATGCTTGTCCCGTCTATGAGATGAGTGGCCGGAAGGAAATTTACCGGCCCATCTTCCGGTCGGAAGTATTGCGTCGAATATATCGGAAATATTTAAAACCCGGCGGAAAGATCACGGCCCGGTTGACCGGTGACATTGATCTGAACTGGACAACCATTGCCCGCCTGGCCGAATTATCCTATCGCTGCACGCTTTGCCGGCGTTGTGCCACGGTTTGTCCCATCGGCGTTGATAATGGACTTATTAATCACGAAATCCGGAAGCTCTTTTCCCAGGAGATGGGCATTGCTCCCAAGGAACTCCATGAAAAAGGGACCGTTCAGCATTTACGGGTCGGTTCGACAACCGGAATGAAACCCCCGGCCGCCAGGGACAGCATGGAATTCATTCAGGAGGAGATGGAAGAAATTACAGGTTATAAAGTTGATATCCCATGGGACGTTAAAGGAGCGGATATTCTGCTGATTCACAATGCAGGAGAGATCCTTTCCTGGCCGGAAAATGTCGGGGCCTTTGCCATTATTTTTCAGGTCGCCGGCATTTCCTGGACCTTATCTTCTGAAGAAGTCGGCTATGACGGCGTCAACTACGGCCTGTGGTATGATGATGTTCAACTGGCGCGCGTTGCCATCCGGCACGCTGAAATTGCACGCAGGCTCAGAGTCAAAAAGATTGTTGTTGGAGAATGCGGTCACGCGCATAAAGCGCTTACCGTCATTGCCGACCGCCTGCTTTCGGGCAGTCTCAACATTCCCCGGGAATCGGCGATGGTCACCCTGGAAAACATCGTGATGAGCGGAAAGCTGAAATTTGACCCCGGCAAAAACAATTTTCCCGTCACACTGCATGATCCCTGTAATGTGGTCCGGGCCATGGGAATTGTTGAGCCGCAAAGAAGAATCCTAAGAAAAATTGCGCCTCAATTCCGGGAAATGACACCGCATGGCGTCGAAAACTATTGCTGTGGCGGCGGTTCCGGTTTTGCGATCATGTCCGGATATAACTTTGCCGAATGGCGAAATCTGGTGAGCAGCCGCAAAAAATTTTTACAGATTCTGGAAGCCTTCCGTGATGAACCCCGGGAAGTTCCGAAATATGTCTGTGCTCCCTGCTCGAACTGCAAGGGAGCCATCCGTGATATTATTGACTACTACCATGCCGGCGAACGCAGCAATCTCTATTACGGAGGCCTGGTCGAACTGGTTGTTAACGCTCTGGACGGCATGAAGAAACCGATCGTCCGTTTCGGTGATAAACCTTCATGGGGATGAAGGCAGGAAAATGAAATTTATGACAAAATTCTTGATATCCGTTACGGTGATTCCCATCGTTATCCTGCTGGCTTTGGGGATTTCCATGAGTCCGGCCATGATCTCAATTCTGACCGGCGTTATCCCTTATGTTGTTTTTGTGATCCTGCTTGCCGGGTTTGCGTATCGCATTGTAATATGGGGAAAAGCCCCCGTGCCTTTCCGTATTCCCACGACATGCGGCCAGGAAAAATCGTTGCCATGGATCAAAGCCAATCCGGTGGAGAATCCCGCCGGCCCCCCGGGTGTCTTAGGAAGGATGGCGCAGGAGATATTTCTGTTCCGGTCATTGTTCAGGAACACATCCGTGAAGATTATCGGCGGACGGCCCGTATACGACGGCGCCAAGTGGCTTTGGTTATTCGGCCTGATGTTTCATTTTTCACTATTGATTGTCGCCATCCGCCATCTGCGCTTTTTCACCGAACCGGTCACCCCCTGTGTCGGCATGGTTTCCGCACTGGACGGATTTCTGGAAATCGGGGTTCCCACACTCTACCTGAGCGACATCGCGCTTCTGGCCGGACTCACGTTCCTTTTCTTGCGTCGGGTGATCATTCCGCAACTGCGCTACATTTCGCTGGTTACGGACTATGTTGTACTGTTGTTAATCGCGGGTGTGGCCGTCACGGGGCTTTTGATGCGGCACTTTTTCCCCGTCGATCTTAACGCGTTGAAAACCATGGCCATGGGCTGGGTCACCTTTGCCCCTGTGGCTTCGGGAAACATCAGCGTTATTTTTTATATCCATCTTTGTTTTGTCTTTATTTTGATGGCCTGGCTGCCTTTCAGCAAACTGATGCATATGGGTGGCGTATTCATGAGCCCTGCACGTAACCTGGCCAACACAAGCCGGATGAAGCGTCATATCAATCCCTGGAATGCTCCCGTGAAGGTGCACACTTATGTAGAATATGAAGACGAGTTCCGGGATAAAATGAAGGCGGCCGGTCTGCCGGTGGAGAAGGAGTAGCCATGTCATTTGCCAAGATACCCAAACCGGATGACTTGATAAACATCGACTACGCGCCGCCTGCGTCCGAGTGGACGAAGACGCCCGTCGATTTCCGTCCGGGAACGTGGAGCTACAGCACCGCCGCGAAGAATCTGGTGAGCCTTGGCCTGCCCAATCCACGGGCCTGGCAACCCACGGACGAAGACTGGAAACTGCCGGAAAACTGGAAACAGATTATTTTAGACGGCATGAAAGAGCGGCTGGAGAAGTACCGTTCCTTCCGCCTGTTCATGGACATCTGCGTGCGCTGTGGAGCCTGCGCGGACAAGTGCCATTTTTATATCGGTTCCGGTGATCCCAAAAACATGCCCGTGCTGCGCGCCGAGCTCTTGCGTTCCGTATACCGGCGCTACTTCACGATGTCGGGCAAACGCTTCGGAAAACTGGTTGGCGCAAGGGACCTGACCGTCGACGTCCTGAAGGAATGGTTCTACTACTTCTACCAGTGTACAGAGTGCCGGCGCTGCTCCGTCTTCTGCCCCTACGGCATCGACCAGGCGGAAATCACGATGATCGGCCGTGAACTGCTCAACCTTGTGGGCTGCAACATCAACTGGGTTCTGGAACCCGCAGCAAATTGCTTCCGGACGGGCAACCACCTCGGCATCCAACCCGGCGGGATCAAGGACATGCTGGAGTTTATGGCCGATGATATCGAAGACCGCACGGGCGTTCGGGTGGACGTTCCCCTCAACAAAAAGGGTGCCGACATTCTTTTCATTACGCCGTCCGCCGACTACTTTGCCGACCCCGGCACATACACCTGCATGGGCTACATGATGCTTTTCCATGAAATCGGCCTCAATTACACCTTCAGCACCTATGCCTCGGAAGGAGGCAATTTCGGTCTCTTTACATCCCACGACATGATCAAGCGTCTTAACGCCAAGATTTACGCGGAGGCAAAGCGCCTCGGCGTCAAGTGGATCCTCGGCGGCGAGTGCGGCCATATGTGGCGCGTAATTCACCAGTACATGGACACAATGAACGGACCGGCTGACTTTCTCATGGAGCCCGTCTCCCCGATCACAGGGACGCGCTTTGAAAACGCGCGGGCCACAAAAATGGTTCACATTACCGAATTCACGGCAGACCTGATCGCGAACGGCAAGTTGAAATTGGATCCCCGGAAAAATGATCACATCCGCCTGACATTCCATGATTCGTGCAACCCGGCGCGGGCCATGGGGCTTTTCGAGGAACCAAGATATATTATTAAAAATGCCTGCAACCATTTCTTTGAAATGGCCGAAGATACCATCCGCGAAAAAACTTTCTGCTGTGGCGCAGGGGCGGGACTTGGCAACGATGAAAACATGGAAATGAGGATGCGCGGCGGAATGCCGCGGGCCATGGCCGTGCGGGACGTTGTTAAAAAACACGGTGTGAACCGCCTGGGCTGCATCTGCGCAATCGACCGGGCAACGCTCACCACCCTTATGGACTACTGGGTCCCGGGTGTTTCCGTTATGGGTGTTCACGAACTGTTGGCCAATGCCCTCATCATGACAGGAGAAAAGAAAAGAACGACGGACCTGCGCGGGGATGAGATTAGTGAATAGTGGATAGTGGATGGATTTGCAGAGGATGACGACCTGGGTTTTTACGTCGGGAAATAGAAAAGATGAAAAATAAAAAATGGGGCATGATAGCATTGGGACTCGTGATCTTTCTTATCGGGATCACCTTCCCCTTCTGGTACGGCAGGGGGAAATCGATAGCTCCTGTGCTGCTCAGCCTTGATACGCCAGCCATTGCTCAATTGAAGGAAAAGCGCTGTGTGGAGGATACGGCGTTCATGCGCGCCAACCATATGAAGCTGCTCAATGCCTGGCGCGACGAGGTCGTCCGCGAAGGAAAGCGAGAATACACCGCGAAAGACGGCCGCAGATTCGAAAAAAGCCTGACCGGAACCTGCATCCAGTGCCACTCGAACAAGGAACAGTTCTGCGACCGCTGCCATAACTATGTGGGTGCCAAGCCCACCTGTTTTGATTGCCACGTGATTCCCGGAGAGGTGAAAAAATGACCACGAACCGTCGAGAATTTTTAAAAATCGCCGGGGCCTCTGCCCTCACACTGGTCACGCCGTCGCTTTTGAGCCCTCTTTGGGCCAGAGAGACCGTGCGGATTCCTGGTCAGGATTTCACGCCCGTGAAAGCACTTATGGCCAAACGCTGGGCCATGGTGATTGACGCCTCCAAATGTCCCCCTGATTGCACCGACTGCATCACCGCCTGCCATACAGTGCATAATGTCCCGGACTTCGGGAACCCCAAAGATGAAGTCAAATGGATCTGGACCGAACCTTTTGCCGCTGTGTTCCCCGACGAAAATCATCCCTACCGGGAGCAGGGCCTGCAGAAGATGCGCCTGCCCGTCTTATGCAACCACTGCGAAAATCCGCCCTGCGTCCGGGTCTGCCCCACGAAGGCCACATTCCGGAGGCCCGATGGCATCGTCATGATGGATTATCACCGCTGTATCGGTTGCAGGCTTTGCATGGCCGCCTGCCCTTACGGAGCAAGAAGCATGAATTTCCGTGACCCGCGGCCGTTTATTACGAAGATCAATCCCGACTTCCCGACGCGCACCAAAGGTGTCGTGGAGAAGTGCAACTTCTGCGCAGAAAGGCTGGCTCAAGGAAAGCTGCCGGCCTGTGTTCTGGCCTGCCGGCAAAACGCCATTTTGTTTGGCGATCTGAATGATTCCACTTCGGACATCCGCAAGCTGATTGGAAAACGTTTTAACCTGCGGAGAAAAGCGCATTTAGGCACAGCGCCGCAGATTTATTATATATTATGAGGGCACCATGCTGGAAAAAGCCTTGAAAGGCAGCCGCGGATACTGGATCTGGATCATCTTCCTGCTTGTGATGATGACAATAGGAGTTCTCTTCTATCTGCACCAGCTCGATTACGGTCTGGGCGTTACGGGAATGAGCCGGGACGTTTCCTGGGGGCTTTATATCGCCCAGTTCACGTTCCTGGTAGGTGTTGCTGCGTCGGCCGTTATGCTGGTACTGCCCTACTACCTGCATGACTACAAGGCATTCGGAAAGATCACCGTGCTGGGTGAGTTCCTGGCTGTCGCCGCCGTCATCATGTGCATACTGTTCGTCTTCGTTGATCTCGGCCAGCCATCCCGCGTCATGAATGTCCTGCTGCATCCGCAGCCGACCTCCATCCTTTTCTGGGACATGATCGTCCTTTCCGGTTATCTCCTGATCAACATCATTACCGGTTGGATGATCCTGTCCTGTAATCGAAGGGAAGTCCCTCCCCCCGGCTGGATCAAGCCCCTGATCTATCTCTCGATTCCCTGGGCGATCAGCATCCACACGGTAACGGCCTTCATCTATGCAGGTCTTCCCGGCAGAAGTTTCTGGCTGACAGCGATTATGGCACCACGATTCCTGGCTTCCGCCTTTGCTTCGGGTCCGGCTCTGTTGATTCTTTTCTGCCTGATCCTGAAACGTTATGGACGGTTTGACGCCGGCGACAGGGCCATTCAGGCCCTTTCCAAGATCGTGGTTTATGCTCTGGCGGCAAGCATCTTTTTTGTCCTCATGGAACTGTTTACCGCCTTTTACAGTCAGATCCCGGAACAAACCCGTCATTTCCAGTACCTTTTTGCAGGTCTGGATGACCATCATAATCTTGTGCCCTGGATGTGGACATCCGCCGTACTGGCCTTTGCCGCTCTGACGATGCTGATCATCCCGTCCATCCGCCGCAGGGAAGAGTGGCTTGCCATCGCCTGTGTTTTTGTATTTGTTTCTCTCTGGATTGAAAAGGGCCTCGGTCTGGTCGTAACCGGTTTCATCCCCTCGCCGCTGGAAACCGTTACCGAATATTTCCCGACGGGGGCGGAAATCGCCATTACCGCAGGGGTATGGGCGATAGGTTTTCTGATTTTGACCCTGCTTTATAAGATTTTTATCAGCGTATACAGTGAAACGGGCAGTGACGATAACCGGCCTGTTGCAAATGGAAAGTAATGAGGTTTATATCTTATGAAGATACTGGTCTTGAATTGCGGAAGCTCATCTCTCAAATACAAGCTCTGCGAGATGGAGACAAGCGAAGTCCTGGCCCAGGGCCAGGCGGACCGCATCGGTCTGCCCGATGCCTTGTTTCAACATGACGTGCAGGGACGTGAAACCTTTCTGGACAAAACGCCTCTTTCCAGCCATCATGATGCGGTGCATGCCTTGCTGACCCATCTGGTTGACGGCAGGCAAGGCATTCTGACGGATATGAAGGAAATTGGTGGTGTCGGGCACCGTGTCGTTCACGGCGGTGAACATTTCCGCACCTCTGTTGTCGTCGATCCCGCCATACGCAAAATACTCGAATCAACCAAGAAAATTGCGCCGCTCCATAATCCGCCGAACCTGATGGGGATCGATGTCTGCACAAACCTGATGCCCGGCGTACCCCAGGTGGCGGTGTTCGATACGGCTTTTCACCAGAGTATGCCCGCGCATGCGTTCACCTACGCGATCCCTTATCGTTATTATACAGAAGACCATATCCGTCGCTACGGTTTCCATGGAACGTCACACCGGTATGTCGCCCGCCGCACGGCGGCACTCCTGCAGGATAAGACCGCAACACCGAGAATCATCACCTGTCATCTCGGCGCCGGATCCAGTCTCTGCGCCGTTGCGGGAGGCAAGTCGCTGGATACATCGATGGGATTTACGCCGCTGTCGGGACTCGTCATGGGCACACGCTCAGGAGACATCGATCCGGCGGTCGTTTCCTTCATCATGGAAAAGGAAAACGCCTCCATGGCCGGCGTCATGGATATCCTGAACCGGCAGAGCGGCGTGCTGGGCATTTCCGGCGTTTCCCCCGACTTTCGCGACCTGGAAAAAGCGGCCGAGGAAGGCCATGAGCGGGCGCACCTTGCGCTGACCGTTTTTGCATACAGTGTGGCCCGGGGCATAGGCTCCCTCATTCCGTCCATCAACGGACTGGATGCACTGGCTTTCACTGCAGGGATCGGTGAGCACTCGCCGCATATGCGGCAGAGAATTTGCTCTTTCTTGTCCTGGCTGGGCATCATCCTGGATGAAGATAAAAATGACAAGGGTGATAACGAAAGGATGATATCCAAGCAGGAATCAAAGATCAATGTTTTCGTCATACCGACGGATGAAGAGAAAATGATCGCCGAGGAGTCCTGGGCGGTTTTACGAAAATAATGAAACGGGCCGTGAGCGGCCGCGTTTTTCAACCATTCAACCATGAATTGATATTGGAGGTAATCAAAATGAAAAAGATTAAAATGACACCCAGCGAAGCCATCGTTGAGACGCTGCTTGCGGAAGGTGTGGATCATGTATGCGGCATCGTCGGATCAGCGTTCATGGACATGCTTGACCTCTTCCCGACGGCCGGGATCAAGTTCATCCCCGTCCGTCATGAACAGAGCGCCGCCCACATGGAAGATGCGTACAGCCGCATATCCGGCCGCTGCGGCGTCGTCACAGGCCAGAACGGCCCCGGCATTACGAACATGGTGACGTCAGTTGCCGCGGCAAACATTGGGCACACGCCCCTGGTGATTATTTCGCCCTCGGCCGGAACACCCACAATCGGCTGGGACGGCTTCCAGGAGTGCGACCAGATGTCCGTTTTCCGTTCGGTAACGAAGGCGGTTGTCCGTGTGCCGCATCCCAAACGCGCGGCTGATTGTCTGCGGACGGCCTTCCGCATCGCCTATGCCGATCGCGGTGCCGTCCTGTATGACATCCCGCGCGACTACTTCTATGGCGAACTGGAGGATAAAATCCTGAAACCCTCGCAGTACCGTGTAGACGACCGCGGCTGTGGTTCCATGGAACAGCTGAACCGGGCCGCCGAACTGCTTTCCAAAGCCAAAAACCCCGTTATCGTTTCCGGACGCGGTGTCGTGGATGCCGACGCGCTCGATATCGTGAAGGCGATCGCCGAACACCTGACGGCCCCCGTTGCCGTGACCTATCTCCACAACGACGCGTTTTACGGAAACCATCCGCTGTTCGTCGGTCCCATCGGCTACATGGGCTCCAAGGCGGCCATGAAGACATTGGCCAGGGCCGACGTTATGCTGGCCATCGGCACACGCCTCTCTGTCTTTGGGACGCTGCCCCAGTATGATATCAACTACTTCCCGGAGAATGCGAAGATTATTCAGATTGACATCAATCCCAAGCATATCGCGCGGACCCATCCCATCGAGGTCGGCATTATCGGTGACGCAAAGGAGGCCACGGTGGAAATCCTGAAGCGCCTCAAGGCCGTGGACGGGAAACGTAAGCCCAATGAAAAACGTCTGGCCGCCGTCGCGAGGGAAAAAAAGATCTGGGAAAAAGAGATTGTCTCTCTGGCAATGGTGGAGGGCAATCCCATGAATCCCCGCCGTGTCCTACTGGAAATCTCCAGGGCCCTCCCGGAGGATGCCATTGTCACGACGGATATCGGAAACGTCGCCTCCACAGCCAACAGTTACCTGAAGTTCAATCACCCCCGGCAGCATATCGCGGCGCTCACTTTCGGCAATACGGGTTTTGCTTATCCCGCGGCCCTGGGCGCACAGATCGCCCGACGCAAGGCACCGGTCATCGCGATCATCGGCGATGGTGCGTGGGGCATGAGCCTCCATGAGGTAAGCACGGCCGTTGAACACAACCTGCCCGTCGTTGCCTGTGTTTTCCGCAACATGTGGTGGGGCGCCGAGGCGAAAAACCAGGTGGACTTTTACAATAACCGTTTCATTGGCGTCGATATTCCCAATCCGGAAAGCTTTGTCCCTGTGGCAAAGGCGATGGGCGCCAACAGTATGCAGGTCAGCAAGCCTGCGGATATCCGGGGAGCATTGGATGCCTGCCTGAAAAGCCGCAAGCCCACGGTTCTCGAATTTCTGGTGGATGGCAAGCAGCTGGCCCCGCCTTTCCGGAAAGATGCATTGGCTTTGCCGACCCGTTTTCTGCCCAAGTACGCTCACCTGGACCATCATAACTGGTACGATGAAGGAGGAACCGATGATTTATAGTGATTTGAAAGAAAAGACAGCCATTGTCACAGGATCCGGCAAGAAAACGGGCATTGGCTATGCAATTGCGCAAAAACTGGCGTCCTGCGGCTGCAATATCGTCATCGCCGATCTGGGCATCGCGCCGCCGTCGGACCAATCTTTGAAATCTGCTACGAGTGAAGAGATGACGGCTATTGCCGTCGAACTGGCAAAGACTTACGGCGTCCGGACGCTGGCTGTGCCCGTCGACCTTACGAACCATCAGGCCATTGCCGAAATGGTGAAAACCATCACGGACAGTTTTGACCATGTCGATATTCTCTGCAACAATGCGGGGGCTTCCTTCGGCGTGCCCAATACGGTTCTGGGATATGATGAAGCGGCGTGGATCAAAACGATTGACGTAAACCTGTTTTCGGTCTTTCGCGTCTCGCGTGCTGTCATCCCACTTATGACGGGTAAACCCGCAAGCATCATCAACACGGCCTCCCGGGCCGGCAAGGTCCCTCCCATTTTTAACAGTGCCTATGCGGTGGCCAAGGCCGGCGTCATCATGCTGACAAAGACCATGGCTAAAGAGATGGGTGGAAGCGGCATTCGTGTGAACGCTATCTGTCCGGGGCAAATCGCCACGGATCTGGAGAAGTGGCGTTTCGGACTGGAGGCGTCTTTTTTCGGAACGACAATTGAAGAGCGGGAAAAAGAAATGTGCAAAACGATTCCGCTGGGCTACATCGGACCACCCCGTGAAGTGGCCGATCTGGTTGCCTTCCTTGGCTCAGACGCTTCGCGCTATATTACCGGACAGGCCATTAATATTGATGGCGGGCAATGTATGGAATTATAACGGTCAATGTACCGATCATTAGGAGGATTGATTATGGAAAACATTATTGGAGGCAAGCTCGTCGCGGATGCTTTGGTCGACCGGGGTGTGGATTACATCTATTCCCTGAGCGGCGGGCATATTACGCCGATTTACCAGTATCTGGAGAATACACCCATCACGATTTTTGACGTTCGCCATGAACAGGCGGCGGTCTTTATGGCCGAGGCCTCGGCCCGGATGAACCGTAAGCCCGCGGTGGCTATGGTTACGGCCGGACCGGGATTCACCAATGCCCTGAGCGGCATCGCCAGCGCCAGGCTCTCCAACGCACCGGTCATTTTGATTGCCGGCTGCGTGGGAACCGAAGCAGCGGAAAAACTGGACCTGCAGGATATGACACAGCTACCGGTTATTGAGCCGATGGTGAAGAAGGCCTTCGTCTGCTATGTTCCGGAACGCATCCCCGAATACGTCGATATGGCCTTCCGGGCGGCCATGAGCGGACGGCCCGGACCGGTCTACCTGGAGTTCCCCTGCAATGTCCTGAATGCCAGGGTGGGTATGGCAGCTGTCAAGAAGCCCCGCACAACGCTTTCATCCAAACCCGTTGACCGTGAGAATACCCTGAAGGTGGTCGACCTGCTCAAGGCGGCCAAAAACCCGATTGTGATCGGCGGAAGCGGTCTGTGGTATTCGGATGCGGAAAAAGAGATTATCGAATTCGTGGAAAAGATCGGTATCCCGATTTATACGGCAGGCGCCGGAAGAGGCGTTATCCCCGATACCCATCCCCTTTGCTTTGAAGGTTCTCTGGCCATCCGCCCCGGCTCGGCCATGATCACGCTGATGACCACGGACCTGGTGCTCTTCCTGGGCGGTCGGTTGAGTCTGTTTTATATCTTCGGTGAAATTTTCCCGTCGACGGCGAAATTTATTCAGGTCGACATCGCCCCGGATGAAATCGGGCGCAACCGGACGATTGATCTCGGTATCGTAAGCGACACCAAGTCATTCCTCAAGGAGCTCAACGCCAACCTCGATGAACAAAAGATCGCCGACACTCTCAAGGCGCAGTACCGTCCCTGGCTGGATACCGTCCGAGCTGCCCATGATGCCGGCAAAAAAGAAGCACAGCCCTTGTGGAAGTGCGCGACCCTGCCCATGCATCCCATGCGTCTGGCCAATGAAATCAATATATTCATGGACCGGGAAGATGACATCGTTGTCGCCGACGGAGGCGACACGTCCACCTGGATGGGCATGACCCGCACCGTTGTCAAAGGCGGGACCTATCTGGATTACGGTCTTTACGGCTGCCTGGCCGTTGGCATCCCTTACGCCAACGCAGCCAAGCTCAAACACCCGGACAGGCGCGTACTCCTGGTTATGGGCGACGGATCGGCCGGTTTCAACTTCATGGAGTTTCATACGGCAATCCGCAAGAAGCTGCCCATCGTGGTCGTAATCGCCAATGATCAGTCCTGGGGAATGATCGCGCACAGCCAGCAGCTGCGTCTGGGGCACAGCATTCCGAATGGAACGGAACTGGGCTGGGTGGATTACCATAAGATGGTGGAGGTTTTGGGAGGCTTCGGCGCCTTTGTTGAAAAACCGGAAGACATCCGGCCTGCGCTCGAAGCGGCCTTTGCCTGCGGGAAAACGGCCTGCATCAACGTCAAGGTAGATTCGTCTGTGATCAGCCCCGGCAGCGTTGCCCTGGCCAATCTCGGAGGATATAAATGTCAGTAAGCTGGGATTTACTGTTTCGAACGGCCTGGCAAGCCAAACCTTTTAAATAAAATGAGGAATTCGTATGAATAACTTGACTGCGCCCAAGGAATACAAGCTATCAAAAGGGTACACCAACTACATCTTTATCCTGTTGTTCCTACTCTACTTTTTTGACTACGTGGACAGGTTGGTGGTTACGTCTCTGTTTCCCTTCATCAAAGCGGATTGGGGAATAACCGACGCACAGTGCGGCATGCTGGTTTCCGCGGTTTACTGGTCGATCGTAATTTTTACTTTTCCCGTCTCCATCCTCGTGGACCGCTGGAGCCGCAAGAAGAGCATCGGTTTGATAGCGATCATATGGAGTCTGGCCACGGCGGCCTGCGCCATGACCCGGAACTTCTCGCAGCTTCGGGCAGCCAGAATGCTGATCGGCATCGGGGAGGCGGGCTATGCTCCAGGGGGAACTGCCATGATTGCTGGTCTTTATCCGGAGGAAAAGAGATCCCGCATGATGGGAATCTGGAACATGTCGATCCCCCTGGGAAGCGCCGTGGGAATTGCTCTGGGCGGAATCATCGCCACCCACTGGGGATGGCGCCATGCCTTCGGACTGGTGGCGCTTCCGGGACTGATCGTTGCGATTCTCTTTTTCTTCGTCAAAGACTATAAAACCGTTGAATTGACGAAAACGGTCAAGGAAACCTCCGCCAAGGTCAAAATGAAAACCGGCGAAATCGCGCGTGAATTTCTCCACACGCCCTCGCTGATTTTGACCTACTTCGGATTTGCCGCCATGGTCTTTGTGACCTCGTCGCTGATGACATGGCTTCCCAGTTATCTGAACCGCGTCTACAACATCCCCGTAGATCAGGCAGGAATGAAGGTTGGCATCATCATGATGATGGCCATCGTGGGCGCTCCCCTGGGAGGCTTTTTGGCCGACATGTGGACGAAAAAGCGCGAAAACGCTCGCCTTCTGCTGTCCGCCCTCTCCGCCATCCTGTCCGCTGTCATCTTCTACATGGCCTTTGTATTGTTCACCGGCTCCACCCAGTATATTCTTCTTTTGGCCGGCGGACTGACTGTGATGACCTTCGTGCCGGCCGCCGCAGCGGTCACCCAGGACGTGGTCCATCCGGGACTTCGCGCGGTTTCATACGCCTTTTGCGTCATCGTGCAGAACCTCCTGGGAGCATCCGTAGGGCCGGTCTTCATCGGTGCCATGTCCGACAAATACGGAATCGCTACGGCGGTAGCGATGCTGCCGTTGTTTCTTGTGGCGGCATCGGGCCTTTTCTTTATTGGCTCCTTCTTCTATAAAAGGGATTTGGCCAAGGTGGAAAGAATTACCCTGGAACATGAAGACTAGCAGCGGCATTCCGGAACCGGGAGGAAAATCATGAAAGCTGTTGTATTTCGAAAGGCACAGGGACTGGTTTATGAAGACGTGCCTGATTATAAAGTTGCTGAAGACGAAGTGCTGGTCAAGGTGGCCAATACGGGTTTTTGCGGTTCCGATCATTCCCTGGTGACCGGCGGGCTTCTGCCCGAGGGCTATATCATCGGTCATGAAATCAGTGGAGTGGTTGTAGAAAAAGGCGAACAGGCGGGAGGCCCCGCCGTGGGCACAAAAGTTTGCATCAGACCGACATACTGCGGGAAATGTGCAAGCTGCCTCTCCGGTAAAGAACACCTCTGTCGTGTGCACAGGCGGACCACGGGGATTGGCGATTTACCGGGTGGGTTTGCCGAGTACGTTAAGGTCTATCCGCAGATGCTGATCCCCATTCCGGAGGGGGTCGATTCCCGTAACGCCGCACTCGCAGAAACATTTGCCGCAGCGCTGCATGCGATTCATTGCACAAGCGGTGCAAAAGGCTCTGTTCTGGTTATGGGAGGCGGCCCCATCGGCCTTTGCGCGGTTCGCATTCTCAAAATCCTGGGTTATGGCCCGATCGTGCTGTTCGAACCGATAAAGGCAAAGCGGGATATCGCCCTCCTTTATGGGGCCGACCATGTCTTCAACCCCCTCGAAAAAGATACAGACGCACAGGCCGCAACAATTGCTCCCGGCGGATTTCAGAAAATCTTTGAATGCTCCGGCATCAAATCCAATATTGACCGTGCAATCAATCTTTCAATGGACAACGGGGAAATCTGCATCGTGAGCATGATCTTTTCGCCGCTCACCATTTCCGCGCCGTTCTTCATGAATCTCAAGGAAATCCGTCTAACAACGTCCATCTCCAATTCGCACCAGGAAAACATCCAGTGTCTGCAGTGGATGGCCGAAGGGAAGATCGATGCGCGGCCGATGATCTCCGATATAGAACCCTTGGAGCGCCTGCCTGCCGTATACAAAGATAGAATCGACACCGGCCTGGCCATCAAAGCGTTGTTTGTGATCGGCGAAGAATTCTGAGAATAACGGTGGAATATGCCTGTGCTATACGAACTTATTTATGGTTTTGTCCATTGCCGCGGCAGGACGACTTATTCCGCGGGATATGTGAAGACACTGGCTGAAGCCGAGACATGGCTCAGGAAAAATCGGGAGACAACATCATGCGCTGTGAAAGTACCTCCCGAAGACCCTTTACGTTACTGCAAGGCCGCCTGGTGCCCCTTCAAGCGTCAGAAGCCATGGTTTGAAATTAGAGACATACGGAAACCGGAAGAATCGGAGTAAGGAACTTTTCCAATGATGTTAATGGCAGGCTGATCTTTCGATCGCGACAAGAAGAGCGATTCATTTTTTGATTTAATCAGCCTGGGATGGTAATAAGCGGCAAAACCGTCTATTGAAAAGTAGAAACTATTTAAAGGACTGTATGATGGGCGCCAAGGAACGACGGGAAAGAGAAAAAGAACAGAGAAAGAGTCATATCCTGGACGCGGCAAGAGAACTGCTTCTGGGAAAGGGAATGAACGCCACATCCATTAATCAGATTGCCAAACGTGCCGAATTAAGCGTTGGAGCTATCTATTTTTATTTCAAGGACAAAGAAGAACTCTTCGCGGCCCTTCAGCTGGAAGGGCTGGAGTTGCTCCATCATGCGGTTCGTCAGGCAGTCGCTAAAAAACCGACCCCGGAGAAAAAAATCCGCTCGATCGCGATGGCCTACCTGAGGTTCAGTGAGGATCACAAAAGTTACTTTGATATCATCACTTACTTTCTGACATCCCCCGAAACCATTTTCCCGCCGAACTTGAAAAAAGTCATTGACGAACACGGCAACGCCAGCATCTCCATGCTTGCCGCGGCCATCCGGGAAGGCATCGACAACGGCGATTTCAAACCGGTGGATCCCCGGAGGCAGGCGATCATTCTGTGGAGCGCGTTTAACGGAGTCATCCAGCTAAAAAAACTGGAGAAGACCATCCTGGGTAAAGATGAATACCGATCTCTATACGCGGAAACACTGGACAGATTTCTGGACGGACTGCGAAAACAGTCCCGACATTAAAAAGGCAGGGGCAGAAATACAGCCTGCTTGACCGCAAGTCCATCCAGTTATTCATTAACGGGCATGATCGATATGCGGGCATCCGCCACGCAGCAGCCCTGACCGGTTCCCATGGCCATAATCGGATTCAAGTCCATTTCCTGTATCTCGGGAATATCTTCTATCAGGGCTGAGATCCTCAGCAGCAGTTCCTTGATGGCGTGAATATCCGAAGGAGGAGCGCCTCTCCAGCCATCCAGGATTTTATGAGATCTAAAAGCATTGATCATGCTATCTGCATCAACATCCGTCAACGGATGAATTCTAAAAGTGACATCTTTAAAGAGTTCAGCGTAGACACCACCTAACCCGAACATGATTAACGGACCGAAGTTTTTGTCCTGGGTTACACCAACAATGAGTTCCACACCGCCTGCAAGCATTTTTTGGACCGTAACGCCTTTCATTTCATTTCCTCTGGATATTTGATCGAGGTTCTTACGGACCTGATTGTAGGCGTCGATTACAGCATCCGCTGATTTTAAATTCAGAATGACACCTCCCACATCGGTTTTGTGGGTTATCGTCGGAGAGTAGAGCTTCACCGCCACCGGATAACCGATGCGCTCTGCGGTCTGTGCGGCTTCTTGAGCCGTCAGGGCGATTCTGGAACCGGCAGAGCGGATACCGTAAATATCAAACAGGTTAGCAATCTCATCCGAGTCCAGCCATGTCTGAGCAGAACGGCTTCTTTCCAGGGCTGCTTTAATAATGGCTTCAGCGGCCTTTTTATTGATTTCATCGAATTTTGGTATTTTGCCTTTCGGTTGTCTTGTGTATTCATAGTATTCATACGCTTTGGCCAGGGAAAACGCGGTTGCCTCGGGAAAAGTGTATTCGGGGATATAACCTTCTTCCGGGGACCCGATCAGTTTGTATTTCGGGTCTGCACCCAGCAAAGAAAGCATGACAGGGATACCCTTCTTACGGAATTCAGGCGCAACCTGCCGGATAGCCTGAATCATGGGTTCCAACAGTTCCGGGATTGGCCGGATATAAATCACAATGAGGGCATCGATATCTTCTTCCAGTAATAGTTTCATCGTTCTTGCATATTGGTCAGGCATAACTCCTGCTGTCGTGTCGATCGGGTTCACATAGCTTGACTTGGATGGCAGGAACGACTTTAATTCGTTTCTTGTCTTTTCCGACAATACCGGAAACTGAAAACCTTTGGCAGAGAGCGCGTCAGCAGCCATAATGCCCGCGCCGCCTCCATTGGTCAGCACCGCTACTTTATTGCCTTTCGGAAGGGGTTGGTAATCCAGCAAAATGGCCGCATTAAAGAATTCCTCCAGGGTGTCGCACCGTAAAATGCCTGCTTGTCTGAAGAGTGCATCACTGGCGATGTCATCCGACATCATCGCTCCTGTATGCGATGCCGCGGCACGGGCCCCCACGGAAGAACGCCCGCTCTTTACGACAAGGATAGGTTTTTTTAGCGTGGTTTCACGGGCAATGCGTGCGAATCTGCGTGGTTCTTTAAAGGACTCAAGATAAAGCAGGATAACATTGGTATTCTTATCTTCCGCCCAGTATTGTAAAAGCTCATTGTCGGACACATCCGCACGGTTACCGATGCTGAAGAAACTGGAAAGTCCCATACCGATGTTTCTGCAGTAGAGCAGGAGAGCCCCACCCAGAGCTCCGCTTTGCGACCCCAACGCAATTTTGCCAAATCGCACGTTGCCACCGCCTGCAAATGATGCATTCATGATGACATCGGGATCGTTGTTGATAATGCCGAGACAGTTGGGGCCGATAATGCGCATGCCATAAGCCCGGGCGGCGCTGATCAGCTTTTTTTCTCTTTCGATACCCTCCCCGCCCATTTCCGAAAATCCGGCCGTTATCACCACCAGTGCCTTTACGCCCTTTCTCGCGCATTCTTCAACCAGCGGCTGCACCTTTTCGCTGGCAACAACCATTACCGCAAGATCGACATCGCCCGGCACATCCATAATGGAAGGATACGTTTTGATGTATGAAATATATTCTGCCCGGGGATTAATAGGGTAGATGACTCCCTTATAACCGTAACCAATCAGGTTTTTGATAAACTCATTGCCGATGCCGGGCTTATTAGATGCTCCCAGTACGGCTATGGACTTTGGTCTCATAAATCTTGTAATGGAAGCAACAGAGGATATTTTCTCGTGTTCTTCCTGCTTAATTTCTGCAGAAAGCGTTGGTACAAGACGGTAAGTAGCTCTCCATTTGTCGTTCTTCTCCGACTTGCCGACCAGCTCAAGGCCACTTCTCTGCATCGTTTTGATTACTTCTGTATTCTCGCGAAGAATCTCCACTTCGAAAAAATCAACACCGCGTTCCTTTGCCGCGTAAGCCAGCATCACAAACAGATGTGTCCCGATTCCCATTTTTTGATAGCAATCTTCAACGACAGCGAATGTTTCCGCTTTATTGGAATTGTCTATCCTATGATACCGCCCGACCCCGATGATCTTTTCATCCGCCCCCTCTCCACGGACAGCCACCATGGCAAAACGGTCACGGTAATCAACGGTTGCACTGCGACGGGCATCTTCAGGGGTAAAGGCAGTCATCCCGGAAAAACGGAGAAATTTGCTGCGATCGCTGAGACGATTAACAAAAGCAATCAGTTTTTCTTCATCATCAACCCTGATGGCTCTCAAATTGATCATTGAACCGTCCTTCAGGGCAATGGCCTGCGTGTACTTTTCGAGATTCATATTTTTTTTCATTTTCATTTTCCTGCCAATCAGTTGTAATTCTCCAAATATATATAAACCTTTCCAGCCTTTTCGGCAAGCATCAAGGAGCGGATACTTAATGATGATCCTTTACAGATCCGTCCTGTTTTTTTGTGAACAAATAAAATCCGCAAACATCTTTGGAAGCGGTGCACGTACGATCATTTTTCTCCCGGTCTGCGGGTGCAAAAAAACCAGCCTGGCGGCATGCAGCGCCGAACGCGGCAGGAGAAGACGCTTTTCCATTTCGGAAGTGTATCCATGCCTGATAAAGTCAAGAAAAGCGGTTTTGTCCCTGCCATAGAGTTTATCACCGACAATGGGATAACCCGCGGCTTCCAGGTGGGCGCGGATCTGATGCATCCGCCCTGTTTCGGGAAAACACCGGACAAGGGGAAACTCTCCCGCCCAAAGAACTTTTCGAAATCTCGTAAGGGCCGTTTCTGTGCCACCCGCTTTTGCCTTGCGTTTCTTGCCAACGGCGGATTCATTATCGGATCCTAAAGGCAAATCAACCATCATCTCCTCCCCGGGGAACAATCCATGTACCAGCGCCAGGTACTCTTTTGAACCCTTCGCCAGCGAGTCAGAAAGAGCGCCCGCGTATTTTCCATCAAAGGCCAGAAGGATCACGCCCGATGTTTCGCGATCAATACGGTGTGCCGGATAAACCTTGCGCCCGTAACGGTCTTCCAGTATGGCAACGAGTGTGTTGTTGAAATACCGTCCAGCGGGGTGCACCGGCAGATTGCCTGTTTTGTTGACGGCAATCAGGCATTCGTCTTCATAGAGAACAGAAATATTTATATCGACGTCCGGTTCAATGATACGGCTTCCATCCCAGGCCAGTGTTTCGCCGCCATTGATCGGTGTTACAGGATCGGTAACGATTAAACCGCCCAGCAAGATCTTGCCGCAAAAAATCTCATCCCTCCATTGATTCTGTGTCAGATAGGAAAATCTGCCGGCCAAATAGCACACTAGGGAACTCTTTGATGGCAGCGGCGGAATTCTGGATGTGATGATTCGTTTCCGGGTCATGGCTGGTGGAAGGGCTTTCTTTTTGCTTCGTTTTCGATCGTGAGTTGGGGTGTCAAACAATTATAATCGGCGAGAGCTTCATCGGAAGCTATTTTTTATTCTCCCTCCACAGCAGGAAAGCCAGCAGGGCCGGGATGATAACCCCGAAGACACTCAACCAGACCGGAACGTGAAATCCTGCCGCAATAACCTCGACCTGAAAAATAAGCATCAGCAGTTGTGCGAAAGATATGGCCAGCAGAAGGATGACGACAATGGTTGTTACAGGCTTCACAGGCATTACTCCTTTCTTTGAAAAGATCAGTCCAACGTGATACCAACACTTTCCAAACCGGGCAGCATCACATTATATCACTGCCAGGCCGTTCTGATTTTCACCTTCCGAAGATCCTTTACCAGCATGGGCGGCAGATCATCCTTTGTCTTTTGTTCAACGAGAATGCCTTTTTCCGCGATCCAGACTTTTCCCGCTTTTATATCACCAAAAATCACCATATTCTTACTGCTCATTCGACAGGAATAGCTGATTCTTTCCGTTCTGACACCATCGGTGGCACCCGACGCGCCAGAGATAGCATCACAGATTGTTCCGTCTTCCAGTTCAATCATCGATGCGGATGAAGAAGGGCACCTGGAAACATAAGGTTTCGGCAACGGTTCGGTAAGCTTAAGGACGAATCCTGTTGGTTTTTCAACATCGGGGCTGGAGCCACAGACAATAGTTGTTTTGTCCCGGGCGGTATAGCACGGGTCAAAGATCTCATTGCCTATCATGCATCGCCAGGCATCTGAACGTTGAATAATATTGGAATTGGTCCAGCAGGAACCTTCTCTTTTTTCTGAAGGAATTAATGGAATAAACCTGATGATCTTCGTTTTTGTAATTTTCTTTGATGAATCGGCGTAAGAAGAGACTGAAACACATAAGATGATCAGGATGACCATAAACAATGACAGACAAGCATTCCATGATTTCAAATACAATGTTGTTCTCCTTGTTTAGAATACCGACACATTGGATGATAATTATAGGTCAAACATCGACCAAGGTCAAAGAGAATAACAGGTTTGCTCTAAT